>Ga0078972_1002887_pt1 | contig 22113 bp, 17 predicted proteins | sample YelNatPaOPGAMG01_FD_67568 | JGI IMG/M metagenome (GOLD analysis project Ga0078972, IMG submission 67568) | Hot spring thermophilic microbial communities from Obsidian Pool, Yellowstone National Park, USA - OP-RAMG-01 (SPADES assembly) (version 2) | ecosystem: Environmental > Aquatic > Thermal...
TGTCGGAAAAGTTTACGGTGAAGCAGCTAAAGGTTTGATCTTAAAAAATGTTGGATTGTATAGGACAATATTTTTGAAAAGATGCGGATTATCTTGGGAAAAGGTTCTGGAAAAGGTTAGTGAGGGAGCTGAGGAAATTTCCTCTTATAGTGTTGACGCTGTTGAGTTTATGAAGGGTATTTCTGAAGGGTCAGGTGTTCCATTTAATGATATTCTAGCGTTAAACTACAGGTATGAGATCATATTCTCTCAAAGGGTTTCATGTACTTCCATAGGTTTTTCGAATGGAGAAGACACTTTTATTGCTCAAAACTGGGACCTTTATGGTGGAATTGAAGAGAATGTTGTCAATTTGAGGTATAAAATTGATGGTGGGCCAACGGTTTTTACTCAAGTTGAAGCTGGAGCTTTAACACATCGAGGCTTAAATTCTGAGGGAATAGGGTTATGTATTAATGCGCTTAGGTCCAAGGAGGACGGTGGCAGGCTTGGTGTTCCAGCTATCACCGTGTTAGGGTGGAGTATTTTGAACTGTAGGAGGCTTTCTAGGGTTTTTGAGCTTGTTAAGGATGCTAGGAGAAGTTCTTCAATAAACTTTCTTCTTGCAGAAAAAGATTTGGTATTAGATTTGGAGCTGACGCCTAAAGATTTCGAGTACATTGAGGTAGACGATAATGGTGTTATAGTGCACACGAACCATTTTGCGAGTGGTAGGTTTAGGGGTTTGAACGCTGAAATAAGGGGGTTGTCAGGAGACACTTTCGTTAGAGAGTTGAGGGCTAGGCAGCTTATTAAGAAAATGGATTATTCCTTGAATGTTGAAAGTGTTAAGGAGATTTTTAGAGACCACTTCGATTACCCTTCATCGATATGCAGACATGCTGAGGAAGCTGTTGGAGAAGATTTGAGTCTAAAGATTAAGACTGTTGGCTCCACGATTCTCGAAACATGTAGGGGCAGGGTTCACTATACTGTAGGCAACCCTTGTAGAAGAGAGTACACTTTAGTTAAAGTATTTTAAAGGAATGGATGCGTTGAACTTGATAAATAATAAATAGTATACTATTTTTCTTTAGGACGGTGAAAGATTTGAAGGCGGCCGTATTTTATGAGCCAATGAAGTTGAAGGTTGAAGATGTACCTAAGCCTTCTGCTGGCCCAGGCGAGGTTTTGGTGAAGGTTAGGGCTGCAGCCATATGCGGTACTGACCTGAGGATTTATAGGGGCACTAAGAAGATTAAGACACCTAGGATAATAGGGCACGAGTTTGCTGGAGAAATAGTTGAGCTGGGTGAGGGTGTTGAAGGCTTTTCGGTTGGCGACAGGGTTACAGTTTATCCCGTTATTGCCTGTGGAAAATGTTACGCTTGCATGATGGGTAGGCCGAACATTTGCGTTAGCAGGCCCACGATAGGGTACGAGTATGATGGAGGCTTCGCTGAATATGTTAAGATTCCAAAGGAGGCTGTCTCGTATGGTGCGGTAATAAAGTTGCCTGATAGGATATCTTATGAGGAGGCTGCTATAACGGAGCCTTTGGCTGCATGCTTAAATGGCATAAGTAGGCTTGATGTTAAGCACGGTGACCACGTTTGGGTGGCTGGCGCTGGACCAATTGGACTTATGCATGTTCAGCTTGCAAGGCTCGCGGGAGCAAGCCTAATTTTTGTTAGTGAAGTGAACGAGTTTAGGGCGGGTAAGGCTAAGGAGCTTGGAGCTGATGTCGTTATAAACCCTCAAAGGGAGGACGTTTACCAGAGGATAATGAGTGAGACTGGGGGGAAGGGTGCTGACAGGATAATAGTTGACGCTGGTGTGCCAAAGCTTATAGAGGATTCTTTAAAGTGTGCTAGAAAGGGTGCTAGGGTTGTTATATTTGCAGGATGTCCTGAAGGTTCGAAGATAACTATAGACCCTAACTGGATACATTATAGGGAGATAGAGTTAACTGGTTCTTCAGCTTCAACACCATATTTGCATAGGAAGGCTGTTGAGCTTGTTAACAATGGCAGGGTTGACTTGAAATCTCTTATAACACATAAGCTTAAGCTCGAGGATGTTGTTAAAGGTCTTGAGATGAAGGAGATGGTTGAGGGGCTTAAGACTCTTGTCATACCCTAGCCCAAACATTTTTTAAACACAATTTTTATTTACCTAAAATTGTACCATGAAGGCTATGAGCACAAACTTAGATGAGCTTATAGAAGAATGTATTTACATATCTCAGGAAGCGTACAGGAGGGGGCTCATTTCAGCTTCAGGTGGGAACATAAGTGCGAGGGTTAAGGGTGAAAACAAGGTTATAATCAAGAGGACGGGGGCATCCTTTAGGAACATGAAAAAGAGTGACATAGTTATCATAGACTTGGATGGAAACGTTCTAGAAGGGCAGGGAAAGCCTTCTAAGGAGATAAACATGCATCTTGGAATATATAAGGTTAGGGATGACGTTAACGCTGTCTTCCACACCCACTCCATTGCTGCAACATCCTTCGCCGTTGTCGGGAAAGAGGTGCCCTTGGTTACAGTTCAGGGGCTTAAGATTCTTGGAAAATGTCCAGTTGTAGGATACGGGCCTCCCGGCTCAATAGAGTTGGCTGAAAAGACTAAGGAAGTTTTTAGGGACAAGAGTGTTAAGGTTGCACTACTACAAAGCCATGGAGCTGTCGCTGTTGGAAAAGATTTGGAGGAAGCATACAATTACGCTGACCTACTTGAGGCTACAGCGCAGATAGCAGTATATTCTATGCAGTTGGGGAAACCTTTACCTATACCATACTGAACCGGACATGCCCTACCTTCTAGGAATAGATGTTGGGACAAGCAGCACTAAAAGCGAACTCTTCAACCTAGAAGGGGAATCTGTAGCAGTAGCCCAGAAAGAGTATCCGATAATAAGCCCTAGGGTCGGATACGCTGAAGAGGACCCTGAAAACGGATGGTGGCAGGCGTTACAGGACACCGTCAAGGCTGTGCTGAAAACCTCCAAAGTTGATCCAAGAGAAATTTTAGGTGTTTGCGTTAGCGGAACAAACGCGTGCGTTGCAGTAGACAGGGAGGGTAAGGCGATCGTTAACGCGATAATGCAGCTGGATAATAGAAGTGTAGAGTACGCTGAAAAGATAAGAGAGACGGTAGGATGGGATAGGGTCTTCGAGATAACTGGGAACAGGATTGCTTCAGGAACCTTTCTAGCTCCAACAATATTGTGGATGAAAGAGAACATGCCCAAGGTTTTCGAGAAAACTTACAAGTTTATGGTTCCAACAGGCTTCATAACAATGAAGCTTACTGGAAAGTATACGATAGACCTATCAAGGTGCTCCACCACACTATTATATAAAATAGGTAGAGAAAAGGGATGGTCACATGAACTTTGCAAAACCCTAGGCATACCAGTGGAAAAGTTGCCTGAAGCATACATTTCTAAAGAGGTTGTGGGAGAAGTAACTGATGAGGCTTCAAAGCTTACAGGCCTAGCTAAGGGGACACCTGTTGTGGCAGGATGCATGGACACAGTTGGAGCCGCTGTAGGCTCAGCAGTATTAGAGAGGGGTGACGCTTTCTATACACTGGGTACACTTGGAAGGTTCTGCTACTGCATGGACGAGCCAAAGTTTGACATAAGGTTCATCAACATATGCCATGCAGTCGAAGAAAGGTGGCTGGCGATGGCGCTCATGCAGGGGGGAGGGCTTTCGATGAAATGGTATAGGGATGAGCTTGCAGCATATGCTGTGGAGAAGGCTAAGGTGTTAGGGAAGTCAGCATATCAGCTGATAGACGAGGAGGCTGAAGAGGCTCCAGTGGGGTCGAGGGGAATAATATTTTTGCCCTACCTTTCTGGAGAAAAAAGCCCCATCTGGGACCCGTACGCTAGAGGGGTGCTCTTCGGCTTCACAGCTATGCACAAGAGGGGGGAGATCGCTAGGGCTGTGATGGAAGGTGTAGCGTACAGTTTGAGACACAATATTGAGGTGTTCGAGGAAGCAGGCTTTTCTGTGCAGAAGATTAGGATGGGAGGTGGTGGAGCTAAGAGCAGGCTTTGGAGGAAGATTATAGCAGACGTTACCGGCAAGGCTGTGGAGGTTACGAAGATGCTTGCGACAGAAACTTTCGGGGACGCGCTTATAGCCGGGTTAGGTGTGAAAGTCTACAGAAGTTTAGGAGAGGTTAAGGGGATGGTTGAAGTAGAGGAGGAGCTTGAGCCTGACACTAATAACCATAGAAGGTACAGTGAAATCTTTAAAGTTTACAAGAACCTTTACATGCACCTTAGGGAAGACTTTCTTGAGCTTTCAAAGATAGGCTTTTAAAAGCTTTATAAGCTATTAAGCTGAGGAATAGATTATGGTGGACGATAGAATCGTTAGGCTCGCAAAACTTCTTGTAGAATATTCTACAGAGGTTAAGGATGGAGACAGAGTTCTAATATCATGTGATGTGCAGGCAAAGGATCTGGCTCTCGAAGTGTACAGGCAATGTCTTCTAAAGGACGCTTATCCGTGGATAAAGGTTGATCTTCCAGGAAGAAACTACATATTCTACAAGTATGCGAGCGAGAAAATGTTAAACTTTTTCCCCGAACACGAGTACTATGAGATAAAGAACACGGACGTGTACATCGCCCTAAGGGCGCCATCAAACGTGAAGGAGCTTGCGAACATAGAGGCGTCAAAAATAGCCCAGCGTGTTAAAGTCCTTAAGCCAATATCCGACTGGAGGGTTGAGAAGACAAGATGGTGCGCCTTCTACTATCCAGCAGAATCTCTAGCCCAAGAGGCTGGAATGTCACTTGAAGAGTTCGAGGACTTCGTCTACAACTCTTGCCTAGTAGACTGGAAAGAACTTTCAAAAAGGCTCTATAAATTGAAAAACGTGTTAGATAAAACGGACCAAGTGCACATAGTAGGAGAGCACACGGACATAACTTTCAGCATAAAGGGTAGGGTGGCTGAAGTTGGAGACGGAAAAAAGAATATGCCTGACGGAGAAGTTTTCACAAGCGTCGTAGAAGAGAGCGTCAACGGCGAAATATACTATGATGTTCCAGCAGAATACTTAGGTAATGTGGTGGAAGGTGTGAGACTAAAGTTTAAGGATGGGAATGTAGTGGAGGCGGAAGCAGCTTCAGGAAAAGATTTTCTCAAAAAAATTTTGGAGACGGACGATGGTGCGAAAAGGCTTGGAGAGTTTGGCATAGGCTTAAACTATAATATTACAAGGCCCGTGAAAAACATACTATTCGACGAAAAGATAGGTGGAACAGTACATACTGCCCTAGGAAACGGCTACAAGGAAACATTAAGCAAAAACGTTTCAGCAATACACTGGGATATAATAAAGGATTTGAGAAAGGATGGGAAAATATACTTTGACGGCCAACTTGTGATGGAAAACGGGCGATGGAAGATATTATGAAAACTATGCTCCCCTAACCTTTTTTGCAAGCACCTTTCCAGCTTCAACAATCTTAGCCAATTCAGCATCACTAGCCCTACCATTAACTTCTAGAACATCGAGAACCTCAACATTGGAGCCGACAGCATCCTTAATCTGCCTAACTGAACCGCCAGCCCAGCCAAAGGAGCCAAATATTATACAATATTTAGCGGGTGGACGCAGGGCATTAAAGAGGTAGAGGAAGTAGACCATCAAAGGATGAGCTCCATTCAATACTGTTGGAGCAGCTAAGACAACAGCTCTTGCGTCAACAAGATCCTTTATCAGGTCACCTAAGTCAGCATAGGACAGATTATATTCAACAACATTTATTCCCTCAGACATCAAAGTCTTCGACACCAGATGGGCCATGCTTTCAGTTGAACCCCACATGCTTGCGTAGACTACAACCACCTTCTCTCTTGTAGCACCTGCAACCCATTTCTCGTATAGGCTTAAAATCTTATTCGGATTCCTGTACACTGGTCCATGGCTTGGGGCAATAACCTTTATTTCAAAATTTTTCAACTTCTCTAATGCAGCCTTACCCATAACCTTGAAGGGCATCATAATTTCTCCAAAATACTTTTGTGCAAAAACAGGTAAGTCTTCGACATCGTCATCAAAAAGGCCTTCAGCCAAATGTGCGCCGAAGAAGTCGCATGAAAAAAGTATCTTATCTTCTTGAAGGTAAGTGAACATTGTTTCAGGCCAATGTAGCATAGGTGCTTCAATAAACTTTAAAGTTTTTCCACCCAGATTAAGTTGGTCCCCATTCTTTACAACAACTATCCTGTCAGGGGGAACCTTATAGTATGTTTGAGCCATCTTTGAACCCTTTAAAGTTGTCAAAAGCTTAACCTTCCCATTTAAGCTCATAACATATGGTATGGCGCCAGCATGATCTGGCTCAGCATGGTTCATGACCAAATAGTCTAAATTTTCTAACCCAACTATAGATCCAACATTGTTCTTAAGTTCAGCCTCGAACCCTGGGTTAACAGTGTCAACTAAAACGTTCTTTTCGCCTACGATAAGGTAAGAGTTATAGCTTGTACCACGCGGAAGTGGTATGAGGGCATCAAACATTCTACGATTCCAGTCCTTTACACCAACCCAGTAAACGTTCTTGGAAATTTCAAAAAACAATTTATGTCATTTTAGGAGATTTTATCTGCAATATTTAAACCTATCTAGATGCTTGAGGCTGATTCTTTAAATAGAAGGCTTTCGCCTCCTCTAAAATCTTTTTGTCACCCGCCAATATTATCCCATAATCCAGCAGCTCCCTAAAAAGCATTCTCTTCTCTAGAGCCATTTTATAGAATTCTTCTTTGGTTAACACCCTCGGCTCAATGTCTACAGGGCTCCTTGGCTCAATATACATTGGAATTCTATTCAAGGGTATTTTAGGAACATTTTCAGCGACGATAAGGACGTCTGCGTCCGAAAAGGCTGTATAGTTGCCTTTAGCTAGAGACCCGATGAGGATAACCAGTTCAGCCCTCCCCTCGTCCACAAGCTTTTTAGCATAACTTCTAAGAAAATTTAAAACCTTCTCCCTATCAATCTTAAACAATTTTATTTCGGCAGAATTCGATGATTTCTCTCGCATATGTGATCGCCCTCATAGCATCATCTTTAGTATAATAGTCCATTGGTGCACCTTCTGTGTGAAAGTTAGGATATCTTGTTGGAATATAATGTCTATCCAACTCCTTAGCCCTATCCACTAAGCTAGTATCAGGTTTAACCTTATCTGGAAGAGCCTCAAGCATCCTTGAAATAGAATGTCCCCAAACTTCAATATTGAGATGCTGGAAAAGGGCTTTAACAGCCTTTACTGCCGCCTGCTGCGCCGAAAAACAAGCCCATTCAAAATGTCCGTCCTCAAAAGCCTTTTCCGCATGCTCCAAATCTCTTGAAGCCTGCCTCATCCAATCACTGGTTCTAGAAACCATGACATTATATGTGATAATCAAACATATAAGCTTATTTCTCACCCAATTTTTTTAAGTGGAAGAAAGTTTTTCTAAAGTTTAATAGGATGTAGAATCGATAGGTGGGCATGTGCAAATATTGTTCTGTTCCAACATGCAAGTGCACAGAATGTCCACCGTTGAAGATGGAAAAGGAGCTGCTTAAGGAGGTTGAAGGAGAAAAGGAGGCTAAGGCGAAACACATTGAGGGAAGATGTCCTGTCTGCGGACACAAGTATTGGATGATGGTAGCAAACTTTTAACAAACATTTACACATATTTACATATATCCGCTATAATTTTTTTGAAAGACAGCTTAGTGACAGCACTTTTAATGAACTTTTACCCTATTTTACTGTCAGCCTATACTCTTTCTGCTGCAACCAAGAGGTTCCATCAGAAAGTATAACCTTAATATAGTATGTTGCACTTTCGCAAGGAGTGAATTTTTCCGTTAAGAGGCCAGCAAGTATAATGTTTTCCCTGAACTTTATTATTATTGGCGCGAAGATGAGGCTAACCAAGTTTATTACCTTTATCATCGGGTTCAAGGCTGGACCAGCTGTGTCCTTTAGCGGGTCTCCAACCGTGTCACCTATTACTGCAGCCTTATGCTGTTCTGAACCCTTACCACCATAGTAGCCGTCTTCAATCTTCTTTTTCGCATTATCCCATGCTGCACCAGTGTTAGCCATAAAGACTGCGAGAAGCTGTCCAACAAGTATTACTCCAGCCAAGAAAGCGCCTAAAGCGAATTCTCCGAGAAGGAAGCCTACCGCTATAGGCGTGAGTATGCCAAGCAGGGCTAATCCAACAAGCTCTCTCTGAGCGGCTGAAGTGACTATGGAAACCACCTTCGCGTAGTCAGGCTTAACTTTACCCTCCATCACTCCAGGTATCCTAAATTGCTCCCTAACTTCCTCAATGACCTTTGAGGCAGTCCTTCCAACAGCCCTTATAGAAATCGAGCTGAAGAGGAAGGGTAATGCACCACCAACAAGCAAGCCGACAAACACTATTGGTGTCGCGATGTCCAAGGTTATGGTATGCCCTGCTCCAATCGACTCCGCGTAGGAGGCGAAAAGTGCTATCGCGGCAAGAACGGCTGAGGCTATAGCTATAGCCTTTGTCACAGCCTTGGTAGTGTTGCCGGCTGCATCAAACGTGGCAAGAGCCTTCTTCTTCTCCTCCTCTACTTCAGCCATTTCAGCAATTCCTCCAGCGTTGTCGGCTATAGGACCGTACGTGTCCATTGAAACGTTGTTTCCAGTGTGTGTGAGCATACCTATTCCGGCTAATGCTACACCATACATTGCAAGAATAGGCCCGCCTCCTGTAAAGAAGATTGTTGATGCGACGATTGTTGCAGCTATAACAATTAGAACCCAAACAGTGCTCTCGAAGCCTAGGGCTAGACCTGAAAGGAGCAGTGTCGCTGCACCAGTATTAGATGACTTGGCTATTTCGTCAACAGGCTTCCTGTGAGGGCTTGTAAAGTAGTCTGCAAGCTTATTGAAGCTTATCGCAAGAAGAACTCCTACGGCTACAGCATAAAATACCCTCAGGTCTTGGGCATAGTATAGTGCTAGGAAGAATGTGCTTGCTATGGATATCGCTGACGAGAGGTCATATGAGAGGTCCATTGCCTTGAAAGGGTTACCCTTGGTCCAGCTTTCAGGCCAGAGGGCTACACAGTATGTTCCAACGATAGTGCTTACCACGCCTATTGCTCTGACGAGCAGGGGGAAGACAATCCACTTGTAGTTGAAGGGAGTTATGGCTAAGCCCAGAAGCATGGCTGAAACCATTGTAACCTCATAGGATTCGAATATGTCAGCCGCCATTCCAGCGCAGTCTCCAACATTGTCGCCTACAAGGTCCGCGACCACGGCAGCGTTTCTAGGATCATCTTCGGGAATACCCTTCTCAACCTTGCCCACAAGATCTGCTCCAACGTCAGCTGCCTTAGTATATATTCCACCGCCAACACGCATGAAGAGCGCTAATAGGGTTCCGCCGAAACCGAAGCCTAGGAGGACTTCAGGAGCGTCCTTTAAGAAGATTATGAATATTAATGTTCCACCTAGAAGGCCCAAGCCGTCTGTCAACATTCCGGTTACTGTTCCTGAACGATAAGATATTCTTAGAGCGTCTTTGAAGCTTTTGCCGGCAACGTTGGCTGTTCTTATGCTACCCTGCACCGCCATGTTCATTCCAAGATATCCGACTGAAGCTGAAAAGAATGCTCCCATGAGGAAAGCTGCTGCCCTGCCGAGTGAAATCGATAGGGGGGCGTTGGCTAAGGCTGCTGAAGCATACAATATTACTGCCAGCACACCTACAAGGAGAAGTATTGACTTAAACTGTCTTTTCAGGTATGCGTTCGCACCCTGCTTTATACCCTCCCAGACTTCAACCATACGCCCGGAGCCCTTAGATTCCTTTAAAACCTGTTTTGCTAGAAGCGCTGCGTAGACTAGTGCACCTATGGCCACAAAGATTATGCTATATAATGCTGTCTGCTCGAATGGTGTAGGAACTTCCATGAGCCTATCACAATAGGGGCCATCAAAGTGTAGTATATAGAATTTTTGATTGCTGTGAAAGTTTAAATTGAAAAAATTTTTAAATTAACTTTTGGGATTATCTCTTAGTTGCCACTTTTTAAATGCCCAATATGCAAAAAAGAGTTGGTTGTGGAAAAGAATGTTGATAGGACAAAATTTTACTGCTATGAATGCGGTTACATGTTTCAAGCAAACGAGGGTAGGGTTGAGAAAGCGTATCTTAAACTTATGCTAGAATATGATAGTATTGGAGAGGGTGTAAGAGAAAAGTTTGCATTAAAAGCTGACGAAAGACGATTCAGGAGCGTAGACGATATTCGAGCAGTACTTAGAAAGTTTGGTGTAGACTATGATAAACTTAACCCTGCGATAAAGGGTATATTGCAGGAGAAGAGGGCGACTATTGTAAAATATGAGCTTCTTCCAGAAAAGAGTCCTGAAGGTGGTGAGGATGTGGAAAGGGTTTTAGGTGGGGAGGTTGGAAAATGGGTTAAGGCAAATTTTTTTGAAAAATTTTTCAAATTTCAGGTTGAGGCAATAAAAAGGATATTGGATGGAAAAAATGTTGTCATTTCAGCGCCTACTGGAAGCGGTAAGACGGAAGCATTTTCGATACCCATATTTATTATCGCCAAAAAATTTTTCGAGAACGTTAGAGTTAATGCTGGAAACAAGCCTATAATTTTATTCATTTACCCTACAAAGGCTCTTTCAAGAGACCAGAAGATTAGGCTTAAAAAGTTAGCGGAAGGCTTCAAATTTAATGTTGAAGTTTTCGACGGCGACACACCGAGGAAGGAGAGGGAAAGAATATACGATAACCCGCCTGAAGCTCTTATAACAAACTTTGACACGATAAACGTTCACCTACTTTCTAATACAAGATTTTCTAGCCTATTTAAGAGGGCTAAAATTGTTGTAGTGGACGAGGTACACAATTATGTTGGAAGCTTTGGTGCACACATACACTATATCATAAAAAGGCTTGAACGTTTCACAGGCCCACTTCAGATTATAGCCTCCTCCGCTACAGTATATAATCCAAGAGAATTTTGTGAAAAACTTTTTGGAAGACCTTTCGAGGTTATAGAGGAGGTTGAGGGAAGACATGGTAGGACACATTTTATAATGATGTATCCAACAATTTCAACGAACAAGATTTTGCGAGTAAATGCTTTGAAGATGTTGACAAAAAATGGTTTCAGAGCACTATCATTTTCAAACAGTCACATTGATGCAGAACTTATTCTAAGATATTCTAGAAAAGAGGGTGTTAATGCTAGAATACACCGTGCAGGGTTAACAAGAAAGTTTAGGGAAGAAGTTGAGCACCTGTTTAGGAAAGGTGAAATAGATGCGATAATAGCTACACCGACACTTGAGCTTGGAATAGACATAGGCCACGTTGACGCCATAATATCGGATATGGTTAATGTAACACATTTGATTCAAAGAGCTGGAAGAGCTGGAAGAAGAGGGCAGGAGAGTGTTATCCTACTAGTTTTGAGAGAAGATGATCCAATTAGCAGCTACTACAGTAGGCATCCTGAAGACTATTTCAAAGACATTTCCGCCTGCTACACTGACCCAATGAACCCTATAGTTAGAGAGAAACAGATCTTATGCGCGATATGTGATAAACCTTTAAGTTTTGATGAAGAACTTTATGATGAACAGTTAGTTGACAAGCTTGTTGCAGAAAAACTGGCATTCTATTCCAAAAACAGGGTTTATCCGACGAAAAAGGGGAGGCTGAAGGCACTAGAAACTGGGATAAGGGGGGCTGGAAAGGTGATCGAAATATACTGTGAGGGAAAAAATATTGGTTTCAGAGAAACTTCAGTCGGCATAGGCGAACTTCATCCAAATGCAGTATACATGCATGGTGGAGAAAATTATAGATGCAGGGAGCTCAAAAGTTTAGGGGAAAAGTGGATTGCAGAGGTCGAGAAACTTCCCCAAGACTACCCATACTATACAAAGCCATTGATAACAGTAGAGCCTACGGTGGAGAAAGTTAATGAGTCAAAAAATGTTTTTGGAATAAAGGTTGCATTCTGCGACCTAAAGATTGTTAAAATTGTAACAGGCTACGTGCAGTTCAAGATAGGAGAGAGTGAGGAGAGGGGTGAGCCAATAAACCTTGAAAGTCCAGTAGAATATTGTTTTGAAACAAAGGGGTTCGTGTTCAGGGCTCCCGAGCCACAGGATATGCTGAAGAAGGTTTTAGTGGAGGGTGGAAGGGTTGACGAACTACTTGCAAGCAGCTTTCATGCGACAGAGCATGTTATAATAGAGGGGTCGAACATGATCACAGGAGGGGCTGCGAATGAAATGGGAGGAGTTTCTATTGGCGCGACTGGAATGATATACGTGTACGATGGCACTGAAGGTGGAAATGGTGCTTCAAAACTACTATTTGATAGGATAGAGAAGGCCCTTTCCAGAGGACAGAAGATTCTAGAAGAATGCCCATGTGAAAGCGAGAGTGGATGCCCAAGATGCACGTACTCGTACCATTGTGGAAACAATAATAGGATGCTACATAAGAAGGGTGCGCTGGAGGTTATAAAAAGAATATTGGCTGGCGCTAAAATGGAGCCGGACTTCAGCCTATACGATAAGAGTATAGTATAGTATTGTATTCATGCCAAATTTTTTGGACAATATTTAAGAATAAGTAGGTAATAATTTTATTGGCGAGGCAAAAGGCTTTGGGCAGAATAGCGGATATCTTGAAAAGAAAGTTTACAATAATATCTAACCTCTACACTAATAGTCTACAGCTTGCCTCAGCTTCAGAAGAAGGTGGTGCCGACGCTATAGAATTAAACTTGAACTTTGAGGAAACGGGGACGGGAGTAAGATATGGTACAATAGACTTAGAAGAGCATGCGATTTCAGAAATAATAGGCTCGGTAAAGGTTCCAGTAGGTGTAAGGATAGGGGACGCTCCAATGATAAGAAGAGAGGAGTGGGAGAAGATTGTTTCAACGGGAATAGATTATGTTAAGATGATGGCTCATCATATGCCATCATTCATATACAATGACGAGAGAGTTTGCAAGATTATTTCTGTAGGAAGCGGGTACGTGCTTGAGCAGGTTGAAATATTAGCACACGATGGTAGGGTTAGTGCGATAGAGGCTGCAATAATTTCTCCACAGGTTTTCAGGTTACCTTTAACACTATTAGACATAACAACATATGCACTTATTACGAGAAGAGCTTCAAAGCCCGTTATTGTACCATCACAAAAGTACATAGAACCAAATGACTTGAGAATATTAAAGAAGATTGGAGTGGAGGGGCTTGTAATCAACTATACAATAATAGGCACAGACCCATTAGGCTATGCTGAAATATTGCAAGAGTATAAGAGGGTTGCAGACGAACTCTAGAGTTTAGTAAAGGTATATATTCTGCCTACGTTAAAAAAGTTATTGATTTTTATGGTTCGCAAAGCCATTATTTTAGGCGCGGCAGGTAGAGACTTTCACAACTTTAACGTCTACTTTAAGAATAGGAAGGATGTTAAGGTTATAGCCTTCACTGCAACACAGATACCTGGAATAGCTGATAGAATATATCCTCCAAAATTATGTGGGAAAAGGTATCGGAAGGGTATACCAGTATATGATGAAGGTTTGCTTACTGAACTGATAAGGAAGCATGATGTAGACGATGTATACTTTTCATACAGTGATGTTTCACACGAGCATGTCATGCATGTGGCATCGAAGGCGCTTTCCGCTGGAGCATCATTTCATCTTCTCGGCCCAAAGGATACAATGATTAGGGCGAAAAAGCCTGTGATAGCTGTTGTAGCCACGAGAACAGGTAGTGGAAAGAGTACAATCTCTAGATATGTTGCTTCAATAATAAAGTACTGTGGTAAAAGGCCTATTATAGTAAGACATCCAATGCCGTATGGGAGACTTGATACGCCTGTCCAAAGGTTTGAGAAATTCGATGACCTAATAAGGTATAATGTTAGTGTCGAGGAGATGGAAGAATATGAGCAGCACTTTTATGAAAACAACATAGTATATTCTGGAGTGGACTATAAGAGGATTCTTAGGAAGGCTGAAGGTGAAGGAGACATAATAGTATGGGATGGAGGAAACAATGATATACCATTCTATTCACCAAACATAAGCATTTGCGTGATAGACCCTCTTAGAGCCAAAGACATGCTACAAAGCTATCCGGGTGAAGTTAACTTTAGGTCAGCAGACATATTTGTGATAAACAAAATTAACCTTGTAGGTAAAGAGAAAGTTGAGGAAATAGAGAAGTTTATTGAGAAGGAGAAACCTGACGCAATCATAGCAAAAACTATTTCAGAGGCTAAAGTTGATAAACCTGAGCTCGTCAAAGGAAAACGTGTTGTTGTGATAGAAGACGGGCCTACAGTAACACATGGAGGGCTTGCTGAGGCGGTTGGAGCATATGTTGCAAAATCATATGGTGCAAAGATCATTGACCCACACGATTATGCTGTGGGAACCATTGCCCAAATTTACAAAAATTATCCACACATTGGCCCAGTCCTGCCCGCTGTAGGATACAATAAAGACCAGTTAAAGGATTTGGAGGAAAACGACGAAAACGCACCACTTGTTGATGAAAGAGTCTATAGTTTAGGTTTACCGATACTGGGAATATGCTACGGCCACCAGATGATCGCACTACAGCTTGGTGGAGAGGTTGTGAGAGGAGAGGTTAAAGAGTATGGTAAAACAAGACTCTTTATAGAAGATGAGGACGACATATTTGATGGAGTTAAAAGAGAGACTATAGTCTGGATGAGCCACGGGGATATGGTATTAAAGCTTCCCAGAGGCTTCAAAGGACTTGCTAGGACAGAAAATATAGGGTACGCAGCCTTCGCTGACCAGAAGAGAAAAATTTATGGCGTACAATTTCATCCAGAAGTAGTTCACACTATCGAAGGGAGAAAGATACTCAGAAACTTTCTCTACAAAGTCTGCGAATGTAGACCAAGTTGGAGGACGACCTCATACATTGACTCAGCTTTGGAGGAGATAAGGAGAAAATATTCTGGTGGAAAGGTTATATGTGCAGTAAGCGGCGGACTAGATTCAACGGTTACAGCATTTTTAGTTAAAAAGGTTGTGGGAGAAAACCTTTTCTGCGTTTTTGTAGACAACGGTCTTTTAAGAAAAGGTGAAGCAGAAAACGTTATAAGAACACTTAACGAGATAGGTTTAAATCCACTTTATGTTGACGCTTCAAAACAGTTTCTAGAAAATTTGAAGAATGTAGTCAATCCTGAAGAGAAGAGGAAGGTTATCGGAGAAACTTTCGTAAAAGTCTTTAATGATGTTGCAGAAAAATATGGCCCATTCAAGTACCTTGCTCAGGGGACACTATATCCTGACGTTATAGAAAGTGCTAGAGCAGGTGGACCTGCTTCGACAATAAAAACACATCATAATGTTGGAGGACTACCATCAAATATTTCATACGAGCTTATTGAACCACTTAGACTACTTTACAAGGACGAGGTTAGAAAGATGGCGAAAAGGTTAGGCCTGCCAGAGTCTGTAGTTAAACGTCACCCATTCCCTGGACCAGGTTTAGCTGCAAGGATAATAGGTGAGGTTACAGAGGAAAAGTTGTACATATGTAGGGAGGCGAGTGCGATAGTGGAGGAAGAGTTGAAAAAGGCTGGATTATATGATAGGGTTTGGCAGGCTTTCGCCTACGTTGGAGACGATAGGGCTGTGGCAGTTTTAGGTGACACAAGATATTATGGGTATATTGTCACGGTTAAAGTTGTGTCATCAAAGGATGGTATGACAGCAGACTGGGTTAAAATACCATACCATGTTCTCGAGCGAATAAGTACAAGGATAACGAATGAAGTTAAAAATGTTGCATCAGTCAGCTACTGTATTTCAAGTAAGCCTCCAGCTACAATAGAACCTCAGTAGGCCAAAATTTAAAAAAGGACCAGTTTGAATGGTATGATATGCCAGTAGCCTTTGAGTCTATAAAAAAGGATGTTTTGTTGGAGATTGCGAAGGAACTTGCAGTTACAGCCAGGACTGCGCCAAAAGCAAGGGGAATGGACGATATTATTATAGAAATATTGTCTGACCAAGAAAAGGAGGAGGTTGCAAAAAAGCTTGAGGAGCTCGCTTCAGAAAGGAATATTTGGTGGTTTAAAAGGGATGCTGATAATGTGAGAAACAGTTCTGTCGTAATAGTTTTCGGAGCAAAGGTTTCTAAGCCGAGGGAGCTAAACTGTGGAGCGTGCGGGTATAAAGACTGTACCGAGTTTAGGAAGGCGGAGAGAAGGGAAGGAGATTTTGTTGGACCAAGCTGTGCTTACCCTCTCGTCGACTTGGGGATAGCCTTAGGTTCTGCTGCAAAGTTGGCTTCAATACTTGGAATAGATAACAGGATTATGTATACTGTTGGCTTAGCTGTCAGGAAGCTCAATCTTGTTGACGCAGACTTCGTTTTAGGATTACCCCTTTCTGCAACCGGAAAAAGCATTTACTTTGATAGGCCTAGACCCCAATAAGCTATTCGTAGCGTAGTGCGACTATCGGCTGAACCTTTGAAGCCCTGTACGCAGGTATTAGGCCTCCGACGCTGCCCACGAGGACAGCCATGCCAAGAGACTGTAGTATAAGCTGGGGGCTTATCAGAGGCTCGGCTTTAATGGAGAAGGAGACGGCTCCTGAAACGTTGAATGAGCCTGTAGTGGAAAGGGCGTAGGCGCCCAATGTTCCCAAAGCTACACCTACGACACCCCCTATCAAGCTCATTATGACCCCTTCGGCCAAGATGAGGAAGAGTACTGTCTTGCTGGAGAAGCCGAACGCCTTCAAAACACCTATTTCTCTAGTCCTCTCTATTATTGAAGTGAACATTGTAGCCATTGTTCCAGTTATTGCTACAGCGAAAGCTGAAGTTGAAAGTGTGAAGAGGAGGAAATCCAGCACGTCAACTATCGAGTTTATTGTGCTGGCGATCTGCTGGAAGGCTATAACCTGGACAAGGTCACGGTACCTGTCCTTAATCTGCTTGGAAATGTAGTCTACAACACTATTGTCTTCGGCTACAATAAATAGTCCTGAATATTGTGTCATACCCAGCACAGATTTTCCAGCGCTCAGTGGAAGGAATATTGTGAGGTCAGGGTTTACGAGGAGGGCGTTACCATACTTTTGCAGTGTTCCCACAATCCTCAACGATACACTCTTTAACTCGAACCTGTCCTCTTTGAAGACTGGAATTTTAACTGTTATAGCGTTGCCTACATCGTAAAGCCTCTTACCGTCCTTCGTCCTTATTACGTCATAGCCGACTGCCGCCGACGTCACCATAGCCTTCTGCGGAAGAGAACCGTTTTCAAACCTCAAGTTTCCAAGAGTATTGAATATTACTTCTAAGTCTGTAGCATAGATTTGAACCTTATCCTGTGAACCGTCAGCTTTCCTGAAAACGGCTTCAGTTACGTAGAAGGGTGCAACCTGCTTCACTCCACTGATCTTTTCGATGTTGGAGATCATGGTGTCCGTCAGAGAGTAGCCTCTTTGCGGGAAGACAACTATAACGTTCCCGCCCAAGGAAGTTAGCTGAGACAATATAGTTTGAGAATAGCCTTGTGTCGTCCCAATTATTGTGACCATTGATGCTGGACCTATGGCTATACCTATGATCGTCAATATAGCCCTAACCTTCTTTTCAGTTAAAACACTTACAGCGAAGCGCAGTATGTCGCTTAACCTCATCATGGCTTCCTTCACACAGCAGCCTTCTTAGCTCTCTGGTACAATTTATATATCAGTATCCCGCTTGCGACAAGGAAGCCTAGGATGAGAATGATGAAAACAACCCTATAAGTGTCTATGAACTTCACTATGGGTATGGCCGAGGTCGTTGTTGTCGCAGGCTTAGAGTATACTGTAACATTTAATGGATAAACCTGTGTTATGGGCTCGTTGAAAACGTTCCTATATCTTATTATAAGGTAAAGGGTTCTTTCCCCTACAACGTCCTTCACTCGAGCCTGCAGGCTTACGGGTACCTGGGCGCCGACATCCACATCGCCGACGAAGGTGTAGCTTCCTGTAATATTTTCCAGGAAGCTTCCGGCGACCGATGCTTCAACGTTCTTCGCCTTATACGTTCCAAGGTTCAATATTGTGGTTGAAACCGTCAAAGTTTCTCCAGCGTAGACGGGTTCAGGCGAGAGAGAAGTGTCCATTAGCTTAAGCTCAACGATCCCTTCAACGTAAACTATTGCTGTCTGGTTAAAGGTTCTCCTATACCCAAGCTGGTCTGCGAAGCTTATAACAACAAGTATTGGAAGAGAGCCTGTGTATGGGGTTTGAGGGTTAACTGACGCAAGCCAGGTAAGGTTAACTTCACCCCCTGGACCTATTTCTGGAACATATTTTACAGAAGATGATACAGCGATCCCCTGAGGCGCTCCACCTATGGCCACGTACACGTCCCTTAATGGTGCGGTACCGTTGTTCTTAACAAAAAGTTCAATCACAGCACTTCTTAAGCCTATAAAAAGCTTAGACTTGCCTTCAACAACCTCAACCATGTTCGTTGAACCGAGGAGCGTGAAGTAAGCCCTTGAGGAAGCCTTCTGCACGCAACCCCACTGGTCCACGAAATTGAATTCCGCTGTAAGGTTGTAGCCTCCAAGGGGGGTGTCGCGATCAACATCAACCTGAACTGGGACAGCTATAAGGTCTCCTCTTCCAATCTGAGCTTGAGGAGCTTGAGCGGGCACTTGAAGCTGACCTGAGAAGAGGCTTAAAATATCCTGCAACTGCGTTGCTGAAGAAAAAGATGATGGTGTAACGTTAACCCTTCCGCTTCCAGTGACAGTTGACTTGAAACCTTTTGGCAAAGTTATCATAACATAGGTGCCGCGCATAACTGGAACCTCATTGTTTCTGAAGACCAGTAGGAGTAGTGCACCCTTGTTTCCAGGGCCAGGACTGTACCTTACCCAGCTGGAGTAAACGTGTTCAGGGGGATTTAGCATATTAATCTTGATGGAAACAGGCTGCACATCCCTGACTCTAAGGTTATTTCCTCCGGAGAGGAGCGTGTACTCTAAAGTTAGGTTCGCATGATAGTCTCCTGGAACAGCATTATGGTCCACGTTCAGTTTAAAGGATAACGTGGTTGTCTGCCAAGGAGCTAGGGGGCCGGAGACGTATGCTTTAAGACCCTGGAAGCCGCTTTCCCTAAAAAACTTGTAAGGCTCCAGGGTAACGTATATCCCTGAAATTGAGTAGGGAGCCTGGTTCGATATGACAACGTTGAATGTAGCGTTTTCAGTGCCAGGGTAAACTGGGTAACCGTTTCCCCAGCCGCATGAAATAACCTTCATGTAGGGTGGCCTAACGCTGGGCTCGAAGACTCTAACCTCCACAGTAAGGTTTCTAGCCTTAGAAATCTGGGCGCCGTAAAGGGTTATGAAATAGTTTTCCTGCAAAGTCAAGTTATATCTTCCAGGTGGAGCATCAAAGTTTACGTTCAGGTAGAAGGTTGAAGTGGAGAAGCTTCCTGGAGGAAGGCTTGTTGAAAGTTCAGCCTCTCCGACGACAGCCTCAAAGGCTTCTGAAGTGTAGAGCTTCAAACGGGCACCGTGGACAGTATAAAGGCCCACATTGACAACCTCAACAGTTAAAGGCGCGAGCTTTGAGCCAGGATAGACCGTGGAAGGATTACCGTATGAACCCCAGAAGACGTTTACAACCTTAAGCTCTGAATCAAACCTCACCGGGTCTTCAACCCAGACTGGAACCATTATCCCCGAGGAGGAGATAGTGTTGGAGGAGGACGGGTTAAGATTGAAGGTTAAGGATACAGGTATGATGTAGTTGCCGGGTTTAACGTTTCCGCTTATGTTAAAGTGAAAGGATATTGTGAAGGATGCTCCGGATGGAACAGTTCCAGAGTAAACGTCTTCGCCTAAAAGTTTGAAGCCTGAAGGTAGGGATGGTGAAGCGGTTAGTCCTGAAAAGGTTTCCTCACCCCTGTTCACCAAAACTATTGAAAGCTGCACATCCTGGGCGCCTGGCAGGGCTACAGCAGGCTGGCCGCCATAGAACCATTCGACACTTGAAACGTCAAAGTTTGAAATGTACCTGCTTACTATAAGTGGTATGGAAATGTTCTGGACCAGGAGAAGCTGGGAGCTGTCTCTTGAGCCCACACATTCTAATGTAGCGTTACCATAGTATATGCCTGGAGCCACATTCGAGCTAACATATATTGGCCCAATAGAGTAGGTTGCGAACTCGCCGTAGCCTATGGTGGCCGATGAAGTAGAGTTCACAATATTCTTTCCGAATGTGTCAGTGAAGCCTCTTGGAAGATAAAGTTTGATAAGAGATTCGCTTACAGTATATTCTCCAAAATTCTGTATGGTGGCTTCCAAGATTATGGCCCTTGCACCAGGATAAGCCTTCTCATAGTTTCTCCAGGCCACTCTAACGAGCCTAAGGTTCGGCGAAGAGGGGCTAAAGACGTCAACTGGAACCTGAATAGTGTAGGACGTCATGTTTACAGCGTTACCGTATCCTATGAATGTGCAGTTCAGCTCAAGATTTAAAATGTATGTTCCAGGCGCTGTCGACACAGGTATTGAAACTTGGGTGAAGGCTAAAGTGAACACTTCACCCATTCCAACGTTGCTTGCGCTCGAGGTTGAGGTTTGAGGGTAAAAGTTGCCGTCCAAATTAAGCTTTGCTGAAACACTGTTTATTGAACTTTCACCCAAGTTCTTTAAGACGACGTTAAGGTTAAGGTTTCTGGCACCACTTGAACCGTTAACCCTGTAACCAGCTGAAGTCGTCCAATAAGATTCGATAAATTTGAAGCTGTAGGCTGGAAACGGGCTTACAGTAAACCACACGGTAATGCTTTTATTTCCGACAGGGGGAGAGCTTGTTGTATAGTATTCGATTAACGCTGTACAATTATATTCTTTCGCTTCAGCATAGTCCAAGATGTTCAGTATGAAGTTGGCTTGGAAGATTTCTCCCGGGCTTACAGTGTACTTTATTGAATTATCCTCCTGAACATATCCATTTGATGTAATGTTGCTTTTGCCATCGTAGCTTTCAATTCCATGTGGAAGGTATAATGTTATGGAAACGCTTACTAGGCTCTGGCCTAAATCGTTTCTGATGAAAAGTATTAGGTTAACATTCGAGCTTCCAGGATAGACTTTTTGGGGATTTGAAGTTGAACCCCAAAGGGAGTTAACGAATGTGAAATTGCCTTGCGCCCTTACAGGGACAAGGTTAAAGATTAAGGTTTGTAAGATTATGATTATTATGATTGTTGAAAGTATCTTTTTAAGCCTCATACATGTCACCAAATCCTACATTCGAAACCATTATATATGTTATGAGATTTTACTTCAATAGTGTACATTTGGTTGGGTCGGGTACCTCCTCCCCACTTATCCTACCATCCCTAATATATAATATCCTTTTCGAACATAAGGCAACTTCAGGATTATGTGTTACCATGACGATCGTTTTACCAATACTATTTAGCCTAGCGAATGTTTGCATCACAATCTTTGATGATGCGGTGTCAAGGTTTCCAGTGGGCTCGTCAGCCAAAATTATTTCAGGGTCTCCAACAATGGCTCTTGCTATTGCAACACGCTGCTGCTGGCCTCCAGAAAGCTGGTTAGGCTTTTTGCTGAGCCAACTTTTGTCACCGCCAGCCATTTCTATCGCCCTAATAGCCAGCCTCACACGTTCACTTCTAGGAAGACCTCTTAAGAGTAGTGGCACCTCAATGTTTTCTAGCACCGACATCCTGTTTATGAGATTATACTGTTGGAATACGAAACCAATTTTACGATTTCTCAGCCTTGAAAGTTCATCATCATTTAGTTTCGCTGTATCCACACCATCGATAAGCACTTTTCCTGTTGAAGGTTTATCCAGTAAACCTATGATGTTCATTAGGGTAGTTTTACCGTGACCAGATGGACCCATTATAGCCAAAAACTCTCTTTCAAAAACTTCTAGATTAATGTCCCTAAGAGCCCAAAACTCGTTTTCCCCCATCTTATACACTTTTGAAACGTTAAC
>Ga0078972_1008217_pt1 | contig 22105 bp, 11 predicted proteins | sample YelNatPaOPGAMG01_FD_67568 | JGI IMG/M metagenome (GOLD analysis project Ga0078972, IMG submission 67568) | Hot spring thermophilic microbial communities from Obsidian Pool, Yellowstone National Park, USA - OP-RAMG-01 (SPADES assembly) (version 2) | ecosystem: Environmental > Aquatic > Thermal...
CGGCAAGTGCAGCACGGGTCGCATCTTTTGCCGGTCCATTGAATGCGTCGTCGATAAGCACCGGAAGCAGAGCAATCGGCACTTGGGTATCGCTGCCATCGTTCGTACCTGTCCACTGCTGACAAGGGACCTGAAGGCACCCCAGATACCGTCGTATTTGAAGACGAGGATACCGGAGAAGCAACGTCCTGCATAAGCTTCTGTCTATGACAGAGCAAAGAGAGCCCAAACTGGAGTCTGTACACCCGAGTTACCCAAGTGCACCCGTTCCATTCTTGTCTGAGACGTGTACAACCTTATCGATCGATGGATATGGGTTGCCACCAGCATCAGCGACGCTACTGGTCCCTAAAAAAGCATACGATAGCATCGATTCGCTGCGCGAGAAAAAAAAGCCCAGAAACAAACCATTTACTAGCTGCAACGGTGCGGAAAACGAACATAAACTATCCAGTAACTAGCAACAAGATAACAGTTCCTCCGAAACGAACTACGGTCCATGGAACCTGGAAGTAGAGTGCAACATGGTGATGAACGCTTCCACGAATACCAGTATCCGTCCAGCAGGATGGAATCCATGGCGCATCGAAACGTCGTGTCGAAAACCGAAAAGAACGCAACGGCACTGCGTAGACGCTGCAACTGCACTGCTAACGCGTTTTGGAAGCGGACGACACTGTCGATTGCTTGGATCCTGCACACGTTTACATCGGCTTCACACGCCCGAGCGCAACTAAGGCGCCTGGAGTGACGTGTACTTGTTGTACGAGTCTACGGATGCAGCGCGCTAAGGGCGCACACCGGTCAAACGCACCATCACCACCGTCGACGGCCGGGAGCTCTGAGGGAAACGTTTCGGGTTCTGAGGACTCCAGTTCAAGAGCGTCGTCGTGTCTAGTGACGGATGCGAGGACACTGAACCGTTTGAACCTCGGTCAGTCCCATGATCCCGTAGCTTACGAGTCACGACACGGAAACGTGGCCTGGAACGCTGACGGCTGCGAGCACTCTCCCGAGAGCTGGGTGAAGCGCTCGCGGCACATTGGCGTCGGAGTCGGCGTCGGGTTTTCTTCACAAACAGTGGGAACGTTGGACGCACCAGACCGAACTGAAAAAAGCGCAGCCGGGTGCACACACACGACGGAGTGCCCGGAGGAACCGACGTTTGCGGCACCGGGACGCGTACAGCCGCGTGCGGTACCGCTGGCGTCAGTAGACGCGGACGTCCAGCGTTCCGTTTCTGTCGGTGATCACACAGACGCCGCTGGCAGCCAGCCGCAGCACCGACAGGTGGTCGAGCGCGCGGCGGCAGCGCCCCAGCAAGGACCTGCGGGCACCGCAGTTGACCGAACCTGTGAAGGAAACACGTTCGGCGCCGAAAACGGGAAGGACTCGATGGATTCCAGTGGCTCCGGAAGCAGATACGCAACCCGAATGCGCTTCCAGTCGATTCCGGTGTCTGGGAACCTTCGTTATCTTAGTGCGGGCCGGGCTGGCCACGCTATGGCTTCGGTTGACAACCGCGTGTACATCTTTGGCGGGCATCGGAGCGCGACTGGAACACCAGACCCAGACACCTTGCCTCCACCAGGACTCTATCGGGTTACAACAGATGGACAAAAAAGATATACGGTGCATTTTTGCGATCTAATAGAACTTGATGGCGAAACTCGTCTTTGGCGCTTGATGAGCAATGCTGCTGACGAGCAGCCGGCACCACGACGCCATGCGACCATGGTGAGCTTCGATGGTTCCCTGTACGTTTACGGAGGCTTTGATGCGGAGAATCATGTGCTGGGAGATCTTTGGCGCTTCGATTTGCATTCAGAGCGACGGTGGGCGCTGGTGTCGTGCCAGGGCAGGGCGCGAGCATCCGGCGCTCTGTTGGAGAATGTCGGGCATGCCGAGCACCGTGCGACCGAGACCGCCTCTGACGCAGCACTAGGCGCGGCGACATCCATCTCATTAGCTCGCGTTCCAACAGCAGCAGCAGCTGCAACAACAACAACAGGTACGTCCAATGTCAGGGGATCTGAAGTACGATTCAGGGCGGTCGAACGCGGCCAATCCAGGTCAGAGCGGCGCGAAAGCTTCCGAGCTCCACATCCGTCGATAGGTGCTGGGCTCAGCGCAACCCCCGAGCACGCCACTTCTGTACAGATGATCCCATTGCCCGAAGGTGGCCCGACCTCGGGGCGTGCTGAGCACTCGGCAGTGACCTATGGCCATTTGATGATCGTTTTTGGTGGTTACGATGGACGTCGCAAGGTCAACACCACTGCTGTCTGCGATCTGCGTTCCGGCAAATGGTTTTGTCCACGTGCGCTACAGGAGACGATGGCAACTGGTCGCCCTGGGATCGATTACCCGCATCGGCGCTGCAAGCATTCCGCAGTTGTCTACGACGATACGATGTATGTTTTCGGGGGCTTTCAGTATCGCAACAAGCTCAACTATGGATGTTCTGATCTTTTTGTGCTGAATTTATGCACCTGGTCCTGGCATTGTCCGGTGCTGATGCACGGCGGTGGACCGCAGGCGGTTCACGGCCACTGCGCGGTCGCCGGTGCCGGTGCCATGTACGTTTTCGGCGGCAAGGTGCGCCTCGATGCCACGCAGCGCGCCGCACAGCCGGTGCTTGCGGAGCGGCCCGAACATTCGCTACCGCCTCATGCATTGACGAGCGCTGTATCAGCAGACACGTCACCTACCCCGTCAGAGCTGCGTTCCTCAGACCTGAGTCGAGATATTTGGAAATACCACTTTCACCTGAACATGTGGCAGCGAATCGCACTCGAAGAACTCACGGAGGCGTCTCTGGGTCAGGCCTCGGCAGAGCGCGTGCGCGTCGAGCTGCATCCGAGGCAACTGGCGAGCGCCGCTGTGGTGGCACCCCGCGATCCGCTACGCTGTTCCATGTATCTGTTTGGCGGGACAAACAGAGCCAAAGATCGCTTCTTCGGAGATATGTACGTATTTTATGGTCTTGGTACCGACCGTGGTGACGTCCTGCAACCGTGTCGATTTTGCACTGAGCTCGGAAAAGCACTCCACGAGCCGACCTTTGCTGATGTGATCTTCGAGGTTCCCGAATCCCTGGACGCGCTCCCCGAAGAGGATCAACCCGCAGGGCCCGCTGTGGCAACAGCGCACACAGCGTCGCCCGTAGACGCTCGATGCGATCGCATCGACGCCAGCAATGCATGCGTGCAAGGCGCGACGAGCGCACGCACCCGCCACGTGTCCGCCGCCATGAACGCTGGGCAATGCGCCGCTGGGTTCCCGCGTGAGGCGACGCAGCAGCGGCAGCGGCAGCAGCGCGCCTCACGATGCCGCCTTTTCTACGCGCACCGGGTGATCCTGGCTGCTCGATCCGAGTATTTTGCAGATATGTTTCACTCGGGTCTACGAGAGTCGCTTCACGGGGAATGGCCTCGCGTGATCCATTTACCGGATGTATCGGCACCGGTATTTGAGGCAGTGCTGCGCTACTTGTATACGGGCGAGTTGCCGGTACACGATGCGCGCATCGCTGCCAGGGCTAGTGGGCGCGCTTGTCACGATAACGCGATGGACGCTAGTGCGATGCTTTCCGTGGCATCGACGAGTGAGCGTGATGGTCGGTTCCTGCTTGAATGTTTGCGAACGGCAGATATGCTGCGTCTGGATGAGCTGCGGAATTTTTGTGTTGCGCTGGTTGAACGAGCCATACGTCCTGAAAATGTTGCGTTTGTCTTGGAAATCGCCGCGCAACGTGAGGACGGCATGGGCGGCCTCAAAGCGTATTGCCTGGCGTACATCACGCACCATTTCGCGGAGGTGATTGAAACCGCTGCCTTTCAAGACCTGTTACGACGCGATCCCGCTGGACTTGGCAAGCACGTGTTGCAGGCGTACCACGAGTCGATGACGGGTACCGATGCGCAGCGGCGCCCGCACAGCCGCTGAGCGTGCGGACATGTTGCGGCACGCGATAGCGTCGTAGATGACCAGCGGTTCGCAGGTCTCGCTGCGGAACGGACAGCGGGTGTTCATTGACCGGTGCAGAGCTTTGGCGAGAACCAGCGCTGGAATAACAGTCTTCAGAGCATTGTCTATGCAAGTGGCGTGCAAGGTGACGACTGCAGGTCGCGTACGCAGACGTGCATTGTGCCGCATGTCCAGCTCGGCATCGCTGATCGAGGAATGGAAGACATCGTTGCATCCCTGGAATCGGGTACTGCGTAGCGCCCATGTGGATCACGCGGGCGAATCTGGGTGCCGTATCCTGACAACTTGTAGTTTGGCATGGAGCTGTAGCATCATGTGCGTCAATGTTCGGCTTCGGGCAGGCCGCGCATGAGATGATCCTGACATTTTGGACGCCTCCTGGTCTGCAGTGTTGGTATGTTTGCAACGAACTCGCAGATGCCGTCACGGGGTACCAGGCGATGCCGCGCGGACACCGTTCCTCGATAGACGAGCTCTCCACTCGAGCGCCAGTTGCAGCCGGCGCTCTTGCTGCCGTTTCCAGGGTTGACCCCCTGGAAACGCATCACAAACCTTCGATAGACGCATAACCAAAGGTAGATACACGTGGACGGAGTCCTTCGTTGGGAAAGGCGTTTCCGCGGCTCGTAGCGACGATCCACGCGTTGGTATAAAAAGCGGCACAGGGTCTGGCGTGCATCGAGAAGAGTCCATAAACATATAGAAAATTCAATATTTGTCGCATTGGAAACCCAGACCATGAGGCGCACTGTCGAGGTGCTGACGCCCCCTGACGCTTGTGCCTCTTTACCGGTATCGAGCCTAGTCGTCAGGGCAGAGCAGTTCTGGGACTAGGACTGACTGGCAGACGATCGGGCAGTACGGTGTCCACGAGCATAGCGCAATCCTTTGCCTCAAGGCACTGCAGCCGGTGGGTGTGCATCTTTACTTGCCCGCGTGTGTAGATCTGGCGACGGGCGCTCGAGCTCTTCGCGTTGCGTGTGCCCGTTCGGGTTCATCGCACACGTGTGCGGCGCATTGAAGACGAGCACTTGTGTAGAACGGTTTCGCAGAGGCACCACTCTAGGCCAGCAGCGTGACCCGCCATGCGTCTGGCACCTCGGCTGGCTGCTGCGTTAGGCGCACTGCACGGTGCGCGCACCGGGACTGCAGGCCACCACCGCAGTGGCATTCTAGGGTCCGCTTCGGCGCTTGGAGGCCTCAAATGGAGCAGCCTGCCTGGCAGCGACAGAGGTCATATTCCTAGAGCGGACGGGTTGCATTCTCTCCTTTCTGTCCTCGTTCGCGGTTTTCGTGCTTTCCCGTGGGGAGCGAGCAGGTCCGCTGGCGCCAACCCCATCGCTATCACCCGAATGCGGGGCTGTCAGGAAGCCTTCCGAAAGCAAATTACGGTTGCTTGTGAACCGTGTCAGTTCCTGAAACGAGGTCTCGTCACAGAGACCTGGTCCTGCGTTGCCAAGTTGGATACAGCCGGTTTACGTTCCGAGCATGAGCAGGAGGTCCAACGTTTGAGCATTTTTCTACAGGAAGTGATGAGCGCCTACCCACAGGAGTCGAAGGCGCTCGTAGGTATCATGCGCGAACGAGTTTCCGCCACGCTCTACGATGCCAAGAAGCTGGTCGAGACGCTGAAAGCGCATCTGCAAACCTCTGGTGATGCGTTACTCTCTTTCGAACAGCTCGCACAAGTGTATCGCACCCGCGAGGCCCTTCTGGACTTGAGTTTTGGTCTGCGTGTTGCGGTGCCAATCGAAGCTTACCCACCGGGAATGGTGCCGCAGCCAGAACTCGAGGAGAAACGCCGCCTGACCAAGCGAGATAAGATCCTTGCGGAGCAGGAGGCGGAGTCCGCGCTCCAGGAACGCAGGTACCGCGAGCTCTACGGACCGGTGGCAGATGCGCGTGATAACGTCCAATACGAGAACAGCGACGAGTGTCCCAGCGGTGGCTACGCCCAGTGGTACGAGGACTCGTCTGATCCACGCACGCTGCTGCGGGGCTTTCATACCGTGCTTTTGGATATGAAACGAGTCGCAAAGGTGACCGAAGGCTCCACCAGGCTCAGTTACCGAGCTGCAGTCTGTATCGGAAACGGGAAAGGCGTTGGCGGCTACGGGGATGGCAAGGCGCGTACGGTGCAGGGCGCTATTAGGCGAGCAACTCGTGAGGCGCGGCGGAACCTCATCTACGTGCCGCTCTATGAACAACGAACGATACCGCATGAATCAACTGCACGATTTGGGCGATGTCTCGTGTACTTGTGGCCGCTCAAGTCGAACACCGGGCTGCGCATGAATTACTTTTACCAGTGCGCATTGGATGTGATCGGAGTGAAGGACGCAGGCGCCAAGCTGCATGGATCTCGCAACCGAATCAATGCCCTCAAGGCGCTTTTTGAGGCGCTCAAGCAGATACATGACCCCGTGGATGTCGCAAAGTCTCGAGGCTATCGCGTCGTGGACCTCAGCTCCTATATAGAGGGCAAGCTACAGACAGCGCTGCTGCGCCCTTGATCCGTTCGTGGCCGGCTAGACGTTCGCGGCATGGAACGGGAATAGCAGTCACGGACGCCGTTCGTGGTTAGAAACCGAATGCCAAATGCCTCAATTCAGACCACAGGATGATACCTGGCGTTTTGGAGTATTTTACGAGTTCGGGTTCTGAATCGACGATGACCAGCGCACGACCGTGGTGTGTCGCATTTGCAACTGGTGATGCTCTCGTTCGCGACCGACGCACGGGTTTATGACTACGCTCTACCAGGTTCGTTGTTCGCGAGTCTAGACAGTAGCGGGAGTTCGCCGCCTGATGCTCCGTCGCACTCGCCTTTATTTGCTCGATCTGAGCGGTCTAAATATGGCGGTTGCCGACGCACAATCAAGAAGGATCGCTGGCCTCTCACTTACCGACGTACCAGCTTGTAGACGGTCTTTCGACGCAGCGCAGATACGGTAAATGACAGACACCCCCGGAGAGAGTGCCCAGATCCCGGTGGTAGTATCGCTCGCGAATAATACGTACAGTGTAGCGGCAGAGGGCATCAAGCTCGGTTTTGCCGACGCTCCGCAAATCCGGTCTGAGAAACCTCTGAAACGACAGGCGGCAGCACTCGAAACCAGCAACTGCGAATTATCTGTTCCGGGAAACGATGGCATGTATGCGCTCTTCGCGCTGAAAGCATCCATGTTGGGGTTGTATGCTCCACAGGGCTCTCTCTGTGCTGCAACATCATCCACTGTGACGGTATGCTCCGTTCCGGGTTCGCAGCGAACACACCTGATCCGCGACCCATGAGACTCTGCTGCAGAATGTGATGCCAGTATCCAGGCGCCCGAGGGAGCACGTTGCTACGATGAACAGCGATTTCGAGGATCACCTGGCACCGCAGTGCTTACTGCGTCTGCTGAACGCTTCGCCGCCGCTTCCGCCGCCGAGTGCGTCCTGCAATGCATGAAAATGCTGTTTCCGCTGTGCACTTCACCGACGGTTTTCCCTTTGGTGCCAAGCGAAACCAGGTACCTTTAGATTATTCCGATCTTATTCGCAACATCAAGTGCGTCGTAGTTGGCAGCCAATCGAACGAACGCCTTCTTCTTCCCGTCGGGACGAATGAGCGTGTTCACTTTGCTCGCTTGAACACCGTAGAGCTTCGCGACCGCTTGACGAATTTTCCGCTTGTCAGACCTAACGTCTACAATAAACACCAGCGTATTGTGATCTTCCATTAGTTTCATTGCGCTCTCCGTCGTCAGTGGGTGTTTAATAACGCCGAACTCATCGATCCACGGCGTTGCAGGCGCAGACTTGCGAGGGTACTTGGGCGCTCGTGCGAGTTTTCGCGTCTTTGGCTTTCTGAAACGCACTTTCTCGTGGGCCTTGGCCAGGATTTTTGGAGTGGATCCCGATCGAACTACCTTGGCCACTGCCTTTGTGTTGGCTAAGCCTTTCCTGATACGGGGCATGGGCGCAGCGATAGGCTGAAAGCAGAGAAACAGGCTGGATGGCGAAGTAGCAGAATTGGCCGGGGCGGCGCCAGCGCAGGACGCGATCGCCGAGCATCGCCGCGCGAATGGCTAGTTTTTCCAGTAAAATACCTACAAGTCCTTTTGGTTCGCTAAGACGCTAAATAGGTATATTCGGGACAGATGATTCGGGTACGCTGAACTGGGCGATCTGTTCCTCTACGTCCTGTTTACGCAGCACGTTTCCTTTGATGCACCGCCTGCGGATCCAGACTGCGCTAACATGGGCTTACAGATGCATTGATATTGGTCGGGTTCTCGGTCGTCTATCCGGAGCGGGTCCTTCCACTCTTTGATACTGAAGCTCGTTGCGTCACCAGAATCAAGATAATTCCTGACGTTGTTTAACAAAAGGCTGGGTCATGGAAGCGATATGATGATCCAACTCGTTCGTGAAAACCCGGATGCTTCTCCTTGCCATACGTGTATCATGCCCGTGTTATGCAATGTTCTGGTTGTCGATCATTCGGTTTCTAGGCAACTCGTTGGCATCGCTTGTCGATTTGTTCACTGGCCCACGCTGAATGTTCACAAATCTTATCCCATCAAATAATTCACTCTGTTTCAAAGACAAATTCGCTTCTCTCTCCGGTCATCGACGAAACAGCATTCCGAACACACATGATACCTCTCCTGGGATTTGCGCGCAGATGCTCCCGTCTCTGCTGCTCGCGTGGAAACGAGACCTGGATTCGGACTTGAGGCATCACCGAAATCGATTCGAGAGAAGCGTGCGTCACCGTTTCGCAAGAACGGAGCGTCGACCGTTCGAAATTCCGAAATCGCGTTCCTCAGCGTAGATTTTCATTCCGATGCTTATTTTCTTCTAGACAACATATCGTTCCGAAACCTGCTATTGAATGGGGCAGCGTACTCGCCAAGGGAATACACCCGGAAGAAGCCCGTGATCCTAAGGTATCGTGCTAGGCGCGGGAAACGGAGGAGGGCATCGACGACCGCCAGCGGTACTCGTCAAGGCCACGTACTGCGCCATGTAGCAAGCGTTCATGCACCACTGGGCAGCTCTCGGCGGCGAAGACGGAGTAATGAGCATACGATAACACCTGACCAAACTCCGGAGTCACTGCTACGAAGCGCGCACCGAGCATGGAAATGTAGAGAATGAAAATGTAAAGGACAGCGTCGATCACAGCAACCGTCTATGCAGTGCGCGCGTTGATAATAGCCGGACGCAGCACAGTTGGAACTTGAACGCTGCCGTAATCACCGTCATCCTCATCACCCATCCATGCACTGCTGATAACAGAACTGCGGGAAAACGGAGAGACCCGCGTCACTGAAACCGGAGATAACGAGGAAAAAAGCAAGCAGTCATAGAAAAATTTCGCAGAGGCTTCTCTTGATCGTCGTGGAAAGCAAACCCCGATATCTGGTTTTTACGTCCGAGTTAGGAACGTATACCTGTTCCATTTTCTTCACACATGGATGTATGGTCTCCAATCGATGCATATGAACACAGCTCCCTGCTAATTCTTTGGAGATCGCATTTCTTACGGTCAACAGGCGACGAATACGGGCCAGAATTCCAATCAATGATTCGAAGATCGATCGCTCTGTGGTGTACGGTCGATGACGATGAGCCCGGGTAGTAGCCCGGGCGTGCCAGTCGCGCGCGTCATCAACTGCCTCCCCGCTGGACGCTGTCGATACGCCTCGAGCTGACTTGCAGACGTCGCCGAGATTCGCGTTCTACTTGCCTGTCCGAACCAGCCACGCAAACCAGTGCTGGAATACGAAAGCGCCCGGCGCTGCCCTGTAGTGGATGCTGCGGTAAATCGGTGGAGTGCGAGCGCTCCAACGACTCCCGAAAGATGCATCTCAGCGAAAGCCACGAAAAGGTGCCCAGAACAACTCGTGTCCGAGTGATCCAACCTGTGGCACGCGTTTTGTCGATGTACGTGCCGGCTCGCCGCCGGGGCCCATTCAGACACGGCGAGTTCAGTCGACTTCCACTTGCAAACGATTCCGTTCCATAACAGGATATGGACGATTCTTGAATGGACCTGGATTTCGAGTCCAGCTCGAAAGCCGCCACTTGTCAGGTAGCTGTTGCTTCACCACGGTGCCTGCGGTGCATGTTCTGGCCGAGGTCCCGAATGCGCAGTGAGACGTGCGGATTCAGCGGATGATCATTTTCGATTTGGAAAAGATCGGGATACCGTTCAAGGAAACGCTTCAAGCCCCCGTGGCGTGTTTTGAAGAGCGTCTGCCATGCGCTCTTGTTCATACGGCTTCGCAGCAGCTGACCAAGTTCTCCAACGAGTAGCGAGCGCTTGCGTCGGAGCGTTTGCAGCAGGAACGCCAAAATACCAGCCTCGGAAGTATCGAATAGAATGAGAAATCGCACGTAGGCTAGGATTTGCTTCAGCTCGCCGATATCGGGCAGAGCGCCAAGCTCTTCGCGCGTAGCACTGGATGCGTATGTGTGCACCTGCCGTAATCCAGTGCGTTTGTCGGAACATGGCGACGTGGATACGGCTTCTGGGGCGAGCGCAAGGCCACAGAGATGCCGCAGCTCCCAAAAGCGCAGTACCGTTGTGGACGGCATTGCGGGAACGACTCCGCTGCTCAGTTGGTCGAGCCCGTCCGCAGCGCGTTCACCCGATGCGTACTCAGCAGGCGTATCATCGAATGCTCTTTGCAGCAACAAGACCGCATCCGATCCACAGTGCTCATGGATTAGGGACCAGATGGGCTTCAGCGCACCGTCGATGCCCCAGATGAAGTCCAAGTGCATACGGCTGGGGCGATCCCGGAACTCGCCCAGCTTTTGTGCCGTCGCGCGAAATGCCCCCACAAGTGCGAATGCTAGAGATGGGCTCGGTGCCATCTGGAGCCCAATATTCCAGCCTGGGTCCAGAGCATCCAATACGTTGAGGGAAAAATGACCCAAGTGCGCTCGCTGGCGACCAGTTCGGGCGCGTAGCTCTCCAGCACCCTCGTTGTCGTCGTTTTCGTCGCAGTAGCCAGTGCGCGTTCCGGCATCAGTGTCGCCTAGGTCGGGAGCACTGCCTTCGCCACTGCCCCGATACCGCAGACGACAGGTAGCGCACTCCAGCTGATGCGCGCGAAGCATCGCGTCTGGGATAAGCGGTTGGCGCGTCGTCAAATGCGTCATCAGCGCGCCACTTTGGATGTCAAACGGCCCATAGATGCTCATACCGCAACGAGACCAGTCCATATCGAATCCGTAGAAAGAGAAGAGCCCTTGTAAAACATGTGCTGGTTCATCACCAGGAAGGCCTCTGCAATTCAGATAGCTCAGTAACAACAATGCTAGGAACGGCGAGACAAGCGACCCGGAGAGCGGCGACAACAAAGCTCGTGCCTGCGCAGTGGCCAGGCTGTGGCGCCACCAAACCTTCAGCAAAATTAGACAGCGAATGAGCAAGTGCCTCCGCCCGATCAATTCATCACATTCGACTAGAAAACATGACCTGCAAAGCGCTACGGCCGGGTTCAGTAGGAACTGTGTCGTCAGCCCATTCGTGCGACATCGCACAACAACGGCACCGTCGCCTGCGTTGTCGTCGTCGGTAAGCGTCCGCTCAACACATATAGAGTCCAGTTGCTCCATACAGGGCGAATGCAAGCTCGTGGCGCACTGGGCATTGCCAGCTGAGACTCCCTGAAATGTACCATCGTTTCCCTGCATACGCCATGTAGTAGCGCGCTCGCCGCCCGAGCATGACGACGACGATGCATCGCTGTCCACAGTCGCAGGACCCGAGCGCGCCTCAACAGTGCCCAGATCACCCGTCGTTACCGCCCCAGATATCGCCGCTGCAACAACATGTTCCTGTTCCTGCTGCTGCTGCTGCTGCTGCTGCCGTCGCCGTCGCCGTCGTCGCCGTGAACGTTGCCGCGCAGCAGCATGCCACGCCGCCTGCGAATGCGTGTCCGCATCGCGCATCCATGCGTGTACTGGAGACTCCATCGACTGCGACGATGACAGCAGTTGAGGGTGCGCGTTCGCCGGCATGCACGATTCGCTGCTGTGATCAGCGATCGACGCTGGTACCGCCGTCGATCGCCGAAACGCAAGCAGCGTGGCGCGCGCACACAACGCTGCGGCAAGGCGCGTTGGCCACGCATCGCTGATGCACGATGCATCATCATGAACATCATCATTGGGGTTGGGGGTGGCGGCGCGCCGCGGCGAGCCCGTGACACCGGACACGTGTCCCTGCGTATGCGTGCACTTGTTGTTGTTGTTGGTGGCGCCTGCAATGAAAACGCCAACGTCGAGGCCGCTCTCCCATAGATACGTTTTCTCTGCATAAGATCCAACTGCAAACGAGTGTGCACCTAATGCTCGTTGTGCGATGCTACTTGCCGCCATGAGTGTTCGCTCGTAGAGCATCTCGGTTAGGCGGTTCGGCGCGAGCAGACTCACAAGTCGGCTAATCCATTCATCAGCCAGCGCATGCCCTACGGTGCTGGACGGCGTCAGTGACGCAGCTTTGCTCTGCTGATGCAACGTAGGCGTTGGCGCTGCTACTGCTGCTGCGCTCACCGTCGTTCTTATGGTAGGCGTTTCGGAAAGAAACGCATTCGCTGGTGGAGATGCCTCGGCATGCTGGCCCTGGTGGAGTGTCGAACGCGCCTGGTGTCGCTGATCCCAGTCACGAGCTTCGGCGGGAACACGATCAGCATCCGCCTGGGATTCTGGGCTCGTGATCCGCTTGCTGTCGCTGGCGGATACAAACCCGCCGACCCTCGAGCGCCAAGACGCAGCCGACGTCACCGGAAACGTCAGCTTGCCCTGTATTACGTCTGGCCCGGAGCCAGTGCTGCCCGTGTACATCGCAGCATTCGCATCGCTTCCCGGCTCGCGTAAGCGGATTGCTTCGTCTCCATAGCCGGAGCTGATGCAACCGCGGAATCGATCCATGATCGCAGACCAGCCGTGACGCTCAAGTAAGTACGCCAAAACTGCGCCCACATGAAAGGCACGAAGCGCCGCTCCTCTTGTGTTTCCAGACACGTTTTGCGGAGGCATATCGAAATCCGCTAGTGCATCATCCGGCAATTCTTGGTCTTCAAGCGCGGCAATGAGCTCACATGCGTCCGCTTCATTGAGAGGCGTGCAATCGGCAAGAGCATCAGCCGGTACGCCGGGCGCCGGCCCAGAGCCCGCGGCAGTGCCGTCGCTGCTGCTTTGTCCATAGCGTTCGAGCGCATTCGTTTGCGCTCTCGCCAGCGGCACCAAAAGCATGCTCGCATACTCGCCAGCATTCGCAGGCTCGCTATTCTCCGTGAGCATTTGCTCTAGGTCCCAGGTGGCAAGCCCTGCTGCTCCCGAATCGGCGCTCTCGTTCGGAGGCTGCTGCCCGTCCAGGATGATGCCCACTTGCTTGCCAGCGTTGTCCAGGGATGCATCCGACCCGGTGCCATCGCGTTGGCGTGCTGATGTGTTGTTATGCTGTTGCGCGAAAGCTTGCGCCTGTCGACGTAATGCTTGCGCGTGAGGATGGTTGACGAAGCACCTCCCACCACGAATAGACTCCAGCAGATGGCGATGCTTCACGCTTGCACTTTGAAGGGCGACGCGTACCATCAGCGCCAGCAACGCCTCACCCGGACGGAGGTCGTTCGCGTTCGCTCGACAAGGTGCTCGCGTCTTTCTGCTGCCGTGCAAGTTCATGAGTGCAGTCATACAGCGAACGTCGACAACTCGCGGAGTCACGATGCCAAGCGTGGCAATAAATGCATCAAGGTCTGGCGGAAGCGGGGCATAAAAAGCCTCATACATGGACATAATCTCGAAGAGGCCATCAAAGAATACGAGCGGGACGCCCGACTCTGCTAACATCCGAAAAAGTTGCGCACCTTCGCCCTTGGCCGTCGACGGCGGCAGCGACGCCCACTCCCCGGACCGAGCCCCTAATCCTGCAGTTTTCAGCGATGCTGCGTGAGCTGTTGAGGTCGCCAAGCCCTGCAGCGTACCTCCGGCTACATCGACGCTGTTCAACGAAGGGCACTCTCGCTGAGCATTCGTCTCGAAGGATGCAGCGCAACACAAGGGCACCGCCGGTTGTGGTAGGGAGTTCGGCGTCGTCTCCATCGTTACCTGGCTTCGCGGCGGCAGATACCGAATACCTTGTCGCAGCGCCAGGCCGAGCACGTTCTCTGCCGTTCGATCCCAGCCCAGAGACTCTGTAGAAGCCGCTATCTCTGGAACGCGTTGCTGAGTTGCGGACTCGTACGGTTCACTCTTGCTCAGTGCCGCAGTGACTGTTGTACACGCATGCGCGACGTCGTCGTCAACATCAACATCGTCAAAATCGTCTTCATCATTGTCGCCGTCGTCAGAGGTGTCGCTGTACAGCGGGCTCCCGACGACCGCCCCAGCATCAACCTCAAGTTGGCCACTGTACTCCTTATATTGCCGTCCACTGAGCTGTCTCAGCGCTGTCGGTGTCACCAGGAAACATGGAATGACGGATCCGGTACCCTTGTTGTCGAGGAGGAAAATAAAACGAAAAGTCTGTACATCAAAAGCTGCTGTTTCGGATGATTTCGTGCTTTGCTCGGCCCCTGGACCTGAAGCTACCGAAGGCTCTCGCTCCCCGCTCAATTTTCCACGCGCTTTTGAAACCCAGGGGCGATCCATCGGCCTCCGCCTGAACGTCGTCATACCCAGCTCTATCACGGACTGACGCGTGATCCACTCACGATAGACTGCGTACCGACGCTGTAGCGACTGGTGATGTCCCGCGCCACTAGCGGCAATGTGACACTCGTCGGCAGGAGAAAATGATTCCCCGGCATGCTTAGGTTCGGAGGAATCTGGAACAGCGTCCAAAGTCAACGTATCCGTTGCAAGAGACCCTAGCTGGCGTTCGCAGTCTTGCACCGACACCGTCGTTCTAAGCGAAAACGCAATGAAGGTTGCGGAGCGTATTGCCGCTGATACTATTGGCCACGCAAGGTCGGCTAGTGTGGTGTCTGCTGTTACAAGAACGTCCGTGCTCATATAACTGTAGAAAGTGCTGCATGAGAACGTACGAAAGGCGAAAGCGGTTTGAAAACGCGTCGGCGATAGCTGCACAGCGAATAGCGTTCCATGGACAGTTGCAGCATCCGAATTCAGGGTCACCGAAGAAGGTTGCCGTCTCCTCGAGTGCTGCAGCGTGTTGACAGACTCCACGAGCGCAAGTCCAGGTTAGTCTGCCGTTGTGGAAGGGCTAGTGGGTGCTGGCACGTTCGTTAGAGCTCAAGGAGAGAATATCGCGGTTATAGAAGGGCGAGCGAGTACCGTTTTATTCCACGGAGATCAAAGGGAGCTTCTTCCCGAAGCTCGCTTTTCCAACGGCTCCAGGTCTCGAAGTTGTTACCTCAAACTCTGCTATCACTGAAGCGGGAATAGCTCACCAGGAGCATCAGTTGCCAGTGATCGCAGAGCTATCGTTTACGTTGAGCTTCCGCGGAGCACCCAGGGTCTCTCTGGTCCCCAAACCGGCCTGTCTGCAGAACTAGTGGACGAGCATAGACCCGTTCTCGAATCCGGAGCCACTCAGAGAATCCTGGAGTTGTTCGCGGCTGTCGACGATTCTGGAGCAGCAGGCAGCCAACCTGCAAGGTGCTGCACCTAACGGTACCACATGCTGGCCCCTGACGCTACTGGCATATGGGAAACGCGTTAAACACCCAAGCGGAGGCACTCGCAGACGGTAACGAGTTTCCGGAGTCGAAGCAAGTGCCCCCAAACCTCCTCCTGAGCCCGTCATGGCGCTCAAAAGACCAAGACGCTGCGAGCGCTATTGCGGCTTCAGCAGCGGACGCAAATGTGTCGGGCACTGGTGCAGCGAGCGGCAGCGTGCACCCAGAGAGCGTTGCGCAAAGTCTACGGCTCCTGGGAGCCCACTACTGGCACAGACAAGTCGCGCACGCCACTGCGCACTGGTCATCCGACAGCCGAGCGCAGAGCACAGTTCCAACAAGCGCTGCTGGCGGTGCTGGTGTCACCCCAACGAATCAACAGGGGATTTCGGTGCCGCCCATTGGGGATCGCCTCTGGCTTCGAGCGCTGATCTTCCTCGAGCGTGAAGTCGTGAACCCCGGTACTGTACACACCAGAGCTGCGAATGCACTCCCGCGTGATCCAGGAACACCATCTGCAGCTAGAGCAGCACTGGACGACCAGCAGGAATCTCTGCTCGGGCTTGTCATGCAACGGCTAGTGACATCACTGCATGCGTTTGAATCACTAGCACCTGTTGTTCTACTGGCGACGCTGGGTGCCCTGGATCAGCTGAAAGCAGTCTATGCTTTGCAGGATCCTGGTGATCAGCAACCACGTATCGCCAATACCGGTGATTGGCACGCCGCTGTGCATGGGGCCTTCTGGTTCTTGTGCAACTTTTTGCGGCCAGCGGTGAGGCGAAGCTGGGCTCAGCGCGGGGAATCTCTTCTCCCCGACCAGACAGCACTTGAGCATTGCCAGTATATCATGCTGATCCTGAGCGTCGAGTACCTCATGCTGTCTGCTGACCGCGATCAGGAGACTTTTTTCTGGAGCAGCTGCCTGTTGCTCCATTTGCTTGACTGGATGGATACGACGAAAACCTATGCGCTCATTCGACGCCTAGACGCAAGAATCCATCGATGCGTCGAGCTCTTGCTGGGGTGCCTAGTTCGCGACACGCTATCGAGAATTCGGAAGATGGCAGGCCTGGGTAGCGGAACAATTCACGACGCAACGACCTTGGAGAGCGTGCTCCTACAAATGGCAACGAGAGGGCAGGGCCTCAACTTTCTCGAACTAGACGGAAAACATTTCGCAGAAAGGTCCACCGAGGAAGCGTTGGCAACGCAAAGCGCACGTCCAGCTGCGCTGCATGCCGCCGTAGCGAAGAGATCGAACTGGTCTTGGTTCCAGTTTTGGCCATTCGTCAGCGAGCATGCCAACGCTGAACGGGTACTCGCAGACGCGGCTGAGGCCGACCAGCTCGCAGAACCCTCACAGGAACCAGTAGTTTCGATGCAGCAGCAGCAGCAGCAGCAGCAGAGCCCCTCGAGGATGCATTCTCGAGCAGCCGAAGCCATTGCACCAGCTGGAACGCTGCATATGCATCGATCGAGTGCACTACCGGAGGATCCAATCGCTCGGAAAACTGTGGTATGCATGGGGCTCTTGCTAACCCTGTTATCGCTCGTGACTGACGATCCAGACGAGCTAGCGCAGCCGCTGTTTCCAAATCAGAGAGCCGGTCAACCATTTCGCCAGGCACTCGCTGGTGTGCTTGCGCGTACCTCCTGCGAAACGCTCCCAACCGTTGTTGATGCGAACAGCGAGCATCAACGAACAACAACAACAACAACAGCTGCTGCTGGCGCTGCTGCGGACTTTGGCAACGATGCGGTGCAGACTGGGCTGCATCCAGTGCAGCCGCTGACGCTATCCAACCTGCATGATGTATGCGTTTGGTGGCTCCATTATCCAGAAGGCTCGTACTTGTTCTATTTTTTAACGTATGATTCCGCGGAGCATTGGCGGCGCTACTTGGCCGTCCGAACGGATCCCGAGATCTTTCTGCTAACGCTGCTGCGCTTGCTCTACGTAGAGAGTTCGGTAGACGTCACGGAGTTGCGACTCGCAACGCTTCTTCTGCTCACTGAGGATGAGGGCTGGTCTCGAGCGCTTGCGAGCCACGTCCTTGAGCAGCCCGTTACATGGTACCGCGAGACCAGCCTCGATGCAGACCGTTGCACACTTGTCGATATCGTGATTGGTGTGCTCGTGCGATGTATTCGACGCCAGCCGCTGAAGAGTCCCTGTATCCGCATGGCGTTGGCAATGCTCGTTGGTATCGCGCCTGGAGCGGTGACGGCAGCAGCCGTGGCGGCGCGCGAAGGTCCGCTTCCTTCTCACCTCGCTAGTCGCCTGTGGCAGTTGTTTGCACACTTCTGGCGGCGTTTGAAACGGAGTTCTGAGCAGAATCCCCAGACAGATGACGAATATCTCCTCTCGTATCTGGGAACGACAATCGAGCTCTTGTTCGCTGTCTGGGTCGCCGCCGACTTTGAGCCACGCCGCTGCGGGACGCTCGGTGATACGCTCATTAACGCAGCTGCTGAGCTGCGGCACGCCATCTTGCGAACAGGTCGAGCGCATACCCCCGTTGATCGATTCTTTGCGGGCCTCATGCGCCTACTTCATATCCAAGAAGCCGAATATATCACTGTGGATGGAGTCCAGCATCCATACCCGGGTCGTCATACGGCAACGGACGGTCTGGCTGATGATCGCGACGCTTTACGAATACCAGCAGCGGGGTCTTTGCCACAGCGGCCAACTGTCGGTCAACAGGGAGTATTTCGAGATCCACCTGATGCGTCATCAGTTCGAGAGGTATTCAGCGAATGGGCGCGACAATGGCGTTATCAGCAGTCGTTCAAAATCAAGCGTCTGGTCTACCGTTTTGTTGAGCGTCCCGATGGATGTAGCGCTCGCATTCGAACACGAGTCTGGAACCTGGTTGCGCAGCGTACCGGGTGGCCGCTCGGCGAAAGCGCCGCTCGCGCTAGCGTCGACGAGAAAGCGAATGTATGTCCCCGGGGACAAGACTAGCCATTGCAACGCGCTCGCAGAGGAAACGTTTTGCGATTTCAGAAGCCGGTACCCAGTGGGCGTTGGATCCACCGCTGCCACGCTGTCGCAAAAGGCAGATTATTCGAGCTGGGCGCTCTGGGCGCCACCCAGACTCGCTAAAATGTTCTTGTAGGGGGGCTAACGCAAACGCTCATGTTGTCTAGTTAACGAGAAGCGTTCAGGGACACCCGCCACGTCCTACATACGATGATGTCTCTCGGGGATGCGGGCACTGCGGGTACTGAACCAGTTGCGGTGCCTGGAACACAGGATTTGGACTCGGACGTTCAGATCAACGATCTATCGCCAGACTGAAGAGATACGGGCATTCCAGAGTCAGCAGCTTGTTCACGAACAGCCTCAGGTCCTCTGTACACAGCGTCATGTCAAGGTCATGGACTCGCTTCTGAGCATCGCCGCGTTCTCATAGGTGCTGTAGAGGCGCCCCACGCATGCAGACAGCATACAGCGATCCGTAGGCTAACCAGAACCCTCTCGTATCGATATATTATTTACTTATTGGAAGCGATGCTTGGCGATTTCTTTCACGATTGGTTTCAGACACGCCACAACGAGTTCGAGGTTTTCGTGTCCTTGTTCCTCTCTACGAAGCAGCGCACGCTGCAACCGACGATCTTGAACTCGTCATCAACTCGCCAAACGGCTTTGAACACTAAAAGCATCTGCTCATCGCAGTCACATATGCATGTCGATTCTGCTTTCCCTCTGCAAGCTCGAAGCAGAAACTCGTACGACCGCTCAACGCCGACGCCCTTGACAACCGTCCAGAAAAGTCCAACTCGTCCCGCTTGTGCGGAACGCCCCTTGTTTGGCCCTGGAAACGCGCTCCAAACCCGCAGTATCGATCATAGTCCTCACCTGATATGATCGGGACAGCGGAACAGTAGCCCTTGAAAGCGTCAACGCTTTCGATAGCCAGAAACTGTCCGTCGAACAACACCCGCAGCATTCAGCATTCGTACCGCTGCTGATCCCACATTGGGATACGAGGCGGGACAGCGGAACAGTAGCCCTTGAAAGCGTCAACGCTTTCGATAGCCAGAAACTGTCCGTCGAACAACACCCGCAGCATTCAGCATTCGTACCGCTGCTGATCCCACATTGGGATACGAGGCGGGCCAGCAGCGCCTACGCTGAGCACACGCCAGGTGTGCCTCTCTCGCGACACCTGCGAGTTCCAGAACACCTTGGTGTGTTCACCGGTATAACGACGCTTAATGCCTGTTTCAGGTGCAGGAATTCGCTGTCTAATATGTACATCTATAACAGCGAACTCTGCAGAAGAAGCGATAGCCGACATGTACGAGGCACGAAGGGCCGGCGCTGACCTCGTCGAGTTCCGTGCCGACTACCTCGCCGAGGGGGAGTCCTGGGAGCGGGTAGTAGATCAACGGCCTCTGCCTATGGTTTTCACATATCGTCCTGTTTGTGAGGGAGGTTTATCCGATATGAACGATCACGAGCGAGTGAGGCTGTTGCAGCGCGCTGTTCAACACGGCGTTGAGTACGTGGACGTCGAACTCGCGAACATGGACCTGTTTCGGATGCCGGAGAGCGTCCAGCTCCAAGATGCATCCACTCGTCCACGTCTCATCGTCTCCTATCATAGCTTCACGCGACCATTAACTGAAGCGGAGCTCGCTGAAATCTACACGGCAATCGTGGCAACCGGAGCTGATATTTGCAAGATCGCCATGATGTGCCACGACTTGTGCGACAACGCGCGACTATTTGCCTTACTGAAGCGCACTGCTGGCAGCAAACCTACGATTGCTATAGGAATGGGAGAGTATGGGCAGATCAGCCGAGTTCTTGCCGCCAAGTTTGGACCTGCAATGCTGACGTTCACAACGCTGAGCGAGGCACGGGCGTCTGCACCGGGTCAATTCCGGATCGAAGAACTCATCGATCATTATCGTTTCCACAGCCTGAACCCTGATACCACAGTCTATGGGGTTATCGGGGCACCCGTCAGGCATTCAATGAGCCCGCGGATCCATAACCACGCCTTTGGACTCTGCCGTCTGAACCACGTCTACCTTCCCTTTCTCGTTCAGGACGGCTCTAAGTTGCAAAAGTTTCTCGATACCATGACGCAGTTTGGCTTGCGCGGGGCCAGTGTGACCATTCCCCATAAGCAGCGCATCATGGAGTGCCTGGACGAATTGGATGATGTGGCGAAGCAGATCGGGGCAGTGAATACGATCGTGGTGGATCCGCTCACGGGCCGACGCAAGGGCTATAACACCGATTGGCAGGCAGCGGTAGATGCAGTAGCCGAGACCTTGATGCCCGGAATCGAACAGGGGCAGGCTCGCTTGACGGCACTCCAGCGACGCCATGTCGTCCTCCTGGGAGCCGGTGGTGCGGCACGGGCGATCGCCTTCGGGGTCGTACACTGCGGCTGCGGCAAACTCACTATCGTGAATCGTACCCTGGAAAGAGCAAGATCGCTCGCAAATGATTTGAGTCCTTTCGGGAAGACAGAGCTAGTTGCGCTCTCACTAGAGGACTTTTGTCAACAGCAGAGGAACCCTGCTACCCGAGAGCGAATCGATATTCTGATGAATTCCACCTCCATTGGCATGCATCCAGATGTGAATGTCGTTCCGGTTCCAGAGGAGATTCTGGAGCCGCACTGCCTCGTGTTCGACGCCGTCTATAATCCAATAGAAACGCGGCTTCTGAGTCTGGCAAAGCGACGAGGTTGTCTCACAGTGGACGGGGTCGAGATGTTCGTCCGACAGGCCGCAGCCCAGTTTACCATCTGGACGGGCTTGAGGGCCCCGGCACAGGAGATGCGCAACATTGTACTCCAGGAACTTGGGCAGCTGGCCCGACGCTGACTGTACGCGTGTTCCACACAGAGAGCGGTCGGTTCGGATGTAAAGCGGAAACAACTTCGTTGACGCGCATCAGAAGATGCCCTGGACGAGGTCGTGCAGATCTGCTTCTAGATTCATAATGGATAGCGCATTTTGGATGCTTTCCTGGTTCCGCAGTGCTTGACCGGGCGCCGTTGGACAGTGTCCGAGAGAGCACGTCCAGCGCTTGCAGGTATGCGCTGCAGCTTGTATGCGTCTCTGCGACATGATGCCCTGCAATAGCGCATCTGTATGCTCGGATGCAGGTAACGTCGTCATGCGGGATGCATGGTGCTTGGCTTGTGATCCGTGGATACCGGAGCGCCTACCTCGCTCGCTTTTTGACGCAGCCTCCGTTTCTAATCAGTACGTGATGAAGAAGTACGACGTAAAGCGAATGCTTTCGAGAAAGTCCTCGCAGATTGGGCGCATGCCACTGAGCCAGAAAGGATGTGCTCAGGATCTAGATGCGTCTCAGATTAGAGTGAAGCTCTGGAATGCTCGCTGTGATTCTGGCTTCAAATCTTACCAGCCGTTTTCTCGGATGCTCAGTCTCGATACTCGAGGAGAAATCATATGCAATGCCGGAT
>Ga0078972_1008218_pt1 | contig 22104 bp, 14 predicted proteins | sample YelNatPaOPGAMG01_FD_67568 | JGI IMG/M metagenome (GOLD analysis project Ga0078972, IMG submission 67568) | Hot spring thermophilic microbial communities from Obsidian Pool, Yellowstone National Park, USA - OP-RAMG-01 (SPADES assembly) (version 2) | ecosystem: Environmental > Aquatic > Thermal...
TCAGGTTATTGTTTGATAGGGGGCACATGTTATACGCACGGGCAAAACAATCCTTCAAATGTCTGCCAGTATTGTGACAATAATGGTACTGCACCTGATAATCCAACTGGTTGGACAAATAGACCAGCAGGAACAAATTGTGACGATGGGCTATCTTGCAATGGAACAAGCACCTGTAATGCAAGTGGAACATGCGTTGCAGGTTCACCTCCTTGCTCTGCCCCTGCTTCGTGCACTACTGCAACATGTGATGAAGCAACCGATACCTGCGGTTATACAATAAACGCTGGTTGGTGTTATATAGGCGGGGTATGCTATGCAAATGATGCTTCCAATCAATCAAATGTATGTCAGAGGTGCTGGACAGCAACAAGCCAGACATCATGGAGTAACAGACCTGATGGTCAATATACTGGATGCACGGGTAATCCTACGGAATGCACAATAACAAAGTGCATATCGGGGACATGTTCTACCGTTGCAAATACTGGTGCTTCGTGCACCTATACACCTGACCCCTGTAGAAATCCAGGAATATGCCAGTCCAATGGACTTTGTGGTCCTGGACCCAGCACAATAGTTTCCAATGACCAGTGTTCTGGAACAATAAGGATAAATCTGGATGCATCTGGTGATGGGTCGGTTTCTGGAACTACAGTTTGTGCAACAAACAATTATAGTGGTTCTTGCGGTGGAGGAAGTGCAAACGATGTTGTTTACTATTTCACATATACTGTTCCAAATAATTTTCAACTTTATTCTCATAATATTATCCTTGATGCAAATTATGATAGTGTTCTTTATGCCAGGACAAACTGCACCGATAGCGGAAGCAAGTATTGCAACGATAATTGTGTATCAAACGCTATACTAAATTGTGGGAGCTACGGTTTAGGATGGAGTGATTCGGCGTTCAATATTCAACCTGCTCCCCCTGGGACAGTCGAAAATTGGACTCTTATTGCAGATGGAACGAGCACAAACAGAGGGACATTCACATTAAGAGTTGATACTATAGCCCATTCGAATAACCCTTGCTGGGATGCTGTTGATAATCAGAGGCGCGTAGATGCAACAGCAGGTGGAGTCTGGAGAGGAAATATAAGTGGCTACAGGAATGATATAATGTGTGGTTCATACTGGTCAAACGAATGGGTTGGAAATACATGCGACTGCAATACAGAAAGTAATTCGTGTGGAAGCAGCTTTGCAGGAACTTATTACGATCCTGCAAGAGCATGGTTTATTCTGAATCCACCAACTGAAAGGTGGTATTGTATATGGACGAATGAAATGGCTTCACCAAATTGGTTTGATACTGTAATTGAGGTTTGGGATAATACAGTAGATTCGCTTCCAAGTGGTTGTGATGGATGGGTAAGTTATATCACCTGTTCACATAGAACTGGACAGAATGGACCAGATAGGGCAAATGCGACCAAAGTTCAAATATATGTTCCTGCTGGGGAACTTTACATGGTAGGTGTATCGAGGTATTGCTCTACAACTCCAGGAAGTGATTATGAAATTCATTTTGATATAGGGACATGTGAATAGGAAGTTATAGAAGTAAAAGATTTGGAGGAATTATAATGATAAAAAAGAAATATTTAAAAAGCATTGTGAATTTTTCATATAATTTTTCAACGGTTAATTATTTAAATGGGTATTTTGATTTTGTTGCAGTGATTTTCCTTGTTGTATTAGCAATGTTTTCTGGGTGCAGTGATAATAAAGGTGAAAAGGATGCAGATGGGGATGTGATTTATATTCCTGAGGATTCGATGGACACTGAAAGTAAAGATGTCATTAGTGATGATAGTGTAGAAATTATAAATGATAACATTGAAATTAGAAATGATGAGCAATTGGAAGAGGATATACAGGGGAATGAAGGAGATGCTGGGATAATAGATGAAGGTGATAGTTTAGGTGATATAATTTTTGATGATGCTGGAAGTGATGATGGAGTTTCAGAAGAGCCGCAATGTGAATGCATCGTTGATGAAGATTGCTTTAATGATAATCCGTGTGTTGTTAGAATGTGTTCCCCCATAGATTGCCAATGCTATGACTTCCCCCTTGGAGAAGGAATGCCATGTGATGATGGTCTCTTTTGCAATGGTTCTGATTATTGCGCTGGCGGGGTCTGCACCCCCGGGGACCCTCCCTGCGGCGATTCAGCAAATCCGTGCAAAAGAGTCTCATGTAACGAAGTGACGGATTCTTGTGAAGAAATTCCACTTCCAAATGGCACCTCCTGCGATGATGGGCTTTGGTGCACAGGAACAGATACATGTTATGATGGGTCATGCAGGCATGAATATCCCTGTCCAATAACAACAGACAACCCATGCACTCACGCAGACTGCGATGAAGCTGGGAGGCGGTGTATTGAAGAGCAACTTCCGGACGGAACTTCGTGCTCAGACGATAATATTTGCACATTTTTTGCCACATGCCAGGGGGGTATTTGTGTTCAGCGAGAGACAGCATGCCAGGACGATATTCCGTGTAGCGTCGATAGATGTGCCATTAATGCCGAGGGCAGGTGTGTCCTGGTTTCTATCTGTCCCTGAAGAATTTCCGAATTCTTATTGAAAAGTAATTTTAAAATAAGTTAAATAAGTAATGGAATATGAAAGGAGATATTAAATAGGATGGGGAAAAAAATAATTATTGTAGGGATTTTGTTTGTAGGGGTGATTAGTTGTGGTGGCGGGGGTGGGGGTGGGGGAGGGGGAAATGGTGATGGGGATGTGGAAATTGATAAAGTAGAGGAGGGTGAGGGAATTGATGTTGATGGAATTGAGGAAGATGGGGAAGAAGTTACTTTAGATGTAATTGATGGAATTGATGTGGATGGAGTTGATTTGGTTGATGCCGATTTAGAGGAAGAAGAAATAACTGACCCCGCAAGGGATTTATGTTTGCAACTAACAGAAGCATACTGCGGATATATAAATAGATGTTGCACAACAACTGAAAAGATTATTCTTGAAAGTGTGATTGATTGTGGAAATCCCGAATCGAGTGCATATTTTATAGAATGCTACAATTCAATTGCAACATTCATTCAAAATGGAACTGCGGTAATTTACGAATCAGCAATTCCTGGTTGTCTTGCAATGTTCGAGGATATTGCAACAAGTTGTCCAGATTTTAATTCCTCTCCTTTCAATAAAAAATGGTATGTTGATTCTGGCTGCAGTGAAGTTGTTCGGGGAACACTCAGTCCCAATGAAGACTGCTACAGTCATGAGCAATGTGCGGGGAATTTCTACTGTGACCTTGAAAGTTCGCCGTCAAAATGCACGCAGAGAAAGGGAAGGGGTGAAAATTGCACTCAAAATTATGAATGTAATACAGGAGATGTTTGTGTATTGGGAACCTGCTCTACACCTTCTAATGAAGGTGCTGATTGCGATGAAAGCGATGATTGTAATTTAGGGTTTTATTGCAACAGCGAAACTCAAAAGTGCGAAAGTTTTCTCGAAACAGGGAGTAATTGCAGTTCTGACAATGATTTCTGCTCTGGAAAATGTGTTGATGAGGTTTGCTTGCATTTTTGTAATGGTATTTGATTAAACCTAAGTTTTTAGCAATTTATGAGTCATTCCTGTAATTAATGATGGTTTAGTAGAATGAGTTTTGCAATATTCTTCTATTTCATCGAGGATTTTGAATGCAGAAAGCGGGTCAAGCAGGTTTGCGGTTCCAATTTCAACAGCAACTGCTCCTGCCATAAGGTATTCAATTGCATCGTTACCTGTCATAATGCCGCCGGAAGCTATGATTGGAATACCGGTTTCACGATAAAGTTCAAAAACAATTCTAAGGGAAATTGGCTTTATAGCAGGTCCTGAAAGTCCACCTATTATGGTTGAAAGCCTCGGGCGTCCATTTTCAGGGTTTATTGCCATTCCTCTAAAAGTGTTTACCGAAGTGACTGCAATTGCACCGGATTGGATACATGATTTTGCCACCTCTATGATATTAGTTGCTTCTGGTGTAAGTTTAACTATAACAGGAAAATTTGAATTTGAAGCAACGATTTCAGTAATTCTACCTGCCATTGCAGGGTCCCTGCCAAAAATTGCTCCCCCTTTCTTTACATTCGGACAGGAAATATTTACCTCAACCGCAGTTATTCCTTCCAAACCTCTTATGGTCCTTGAAATTTCTTTAAATTCTTCCTCGCTTTCTCCAAATATGTTTAGAAAAACTGTAACCCCATTTTTTTTCAAATCGGGAAGAACATCCTTTAAAAAAGCTTCAATTCCCATATTTTCAAGTCCTATTGCATTTAGCATTCCAGAAGGGGTTTCCCAGATTCGAGGTGGAGGATTCCCTTTTTTAGGTTTTAAACTCAATCCTTTTGTGCAGAATGCCCCTAATTCTGCAATTTTTTCCACTGGATGAATATCATTTCCATAGCCGAAAGTTCCCGATGCAGTAATTACAGGATTTTTAAGTGTTATTTTTCCGATTTTAACTGAAAGGTCCATTCTGATTTCTTTTGAATTGCTTTCTTTGTCCATATAAAATAGATTAGTAAAAATTTCAAAATGCTCAAAGGGAAAATTAAAATTATTCCTTTTCTTTTATCAATGCTTACAATTTTTTTATGTTGTCAAAATAAAGTTGATTTTTTTCAGGTTAGTTTACCTCCTACAAATTTGCAGGTAACTCCGCTATCCCCTTTTCATGTGTCTATTTCCTGGGAAAGGAGGGGGATATTTTCTCAAAAATACATTCTTGAAAGGAGAAAATCGGGGGAAAACTGGGTTTCTTTAGGTTTGATTGATTCTTCCAACCATTATTTTATTGATACTGCTTTAAATCCCGGAACTGAGTATGCTTATAGATTGGGAGTCTTATCAGATAAGGGGGGTTGCAGGTATTCAGAGGAGGTGGCAGTTACTACTCAGGAAAATTTTTTGCCTGAACCTGAAATTCAGTTTTTTAATCCTTTTTCTGTTCAGGAGGGCGTCACTCTTTTCAGTATTGAAGACCCCGATAATATTTTGAGTTTTTCGGCACTGGTTGCAGTTGATTTTAATGGAAGATACATCTGGATGATAGGAGGTGAAAAATTTTTAGTAATAAGTGATTTTGAAATCATGAAAAATGGACATGTCCTTGCCATGGTGGGTTCAGGAGTGGAAGAGATTACGATAGAAGGAGAAAGGTTGTGGAGATACGATAAGCACCTTTTCCATCACGATATTGATGAGGCTCCATGGGGGACGATTATTGGTGTTATAGGTTATAGAGAAATGGGACCTGAGGGAATTCCCTTCTCTGCTGATGCAATAATAGAATACGATTATGAAAAAAAAGTTGAAACTGGTATATGGCCTTTGAAGCAGATTATACCTGTGGAAGAATTCTGTTCTCTTTGCATTAATGCTCCTGATTATTTTTTTGGTAAAGACTGGACACATACAAATGCAGTAGTTCTTGGTGATGATTTTGAGCATGTTTATCTTTCGGTAAGGAATCTCGATAGAATTTACAGGGTTTCGCTTAAAACCGGAATTGTTGAGTGGATACTGGGTAGGGGAGGTGATATGGGTGAGGGAATGTTTTCACACCAGCATGACCCGCAGATAACCTGTGAAAATGGTGAAGAGAGGATTTTGCTATTCGATAACGGGTTGCACAGGAAGGAGGGTAAGGAATATAGCAGGGTGGTGGAAATCGGTATTGATTCTGATTTGAGGAAGGCGAGGAAGTTATGGGAGTACAGGGAAAACCCGGATTTTTACAGTGCGGTAGGAGGGGGTGTTCAAAGATTGGATAATGGAAATATTTTGATTACTGATTCTGTAAATGGAAGGATTGTCGAAGTGACATCAAAGAAGGAGGTTGTATGGGAACTCGACCTACCTCCCCCCTTTGCTATTTTTAAATCAATGCGTGTTAGTGAGTGGTTTTTGGATTCGAACCCTCTCAGGAAATAAACAGAAATTATTTTGTTTTCAAAAATGAGTTGTAAAGCGCATAAGAAATATTACCAGACAGTTCCACAATGCAGGGTAATTTGCACGAATTGCATTTTCGAAGACCACCTGAAACTTTTTTGAATTCAATTGAATTGAAGATTTCAAAGGGGTTAAAGTGGGGGTATTTACCCCATTTATAAACAGGGTTACCCGCCGGATCTTCACAGCAGTAGATTTCCCCAAGATGATTTATATGGACGGATATAAGGGGGAAATTGCATACAAAAGGAGAATTGTTGCGCATAATTTTAAGTGAATGAAAACTGTTTCGAATTGGGAACCCCTGTTTTTTTAAATGAATTATAGTTTCAAATGCCTCCAAAATTTCTTCATTTGAGGGAATGAGTTCGTTGTTATATCCTGAAATTGGTGAGATTGGAAAAAATTCAATGCCTATTTTAAGGTATGATGATAAAATTACAATTTTTTCTATTTCGCCAATATTTTTTTTATGAATGGATGCCCATATTTTTATATCGCAATCTGGATTTACCTTTTTTGCTTCTTCAATTCCCCGGACTGCTCTTTCGAATAATCCTCTTACCCCCCTCAATTCATCATGAGTTTTTGCATAACCATCAAACGAGCATAGTAATACATCCACAAGAGGAATGACTTCTTCAGCTCTTTTTGACAGAAGATTGCAGTTTGTGCACATGGAAGTTCTGAATCCTGAATTTTTTGCATACTGCAAAATTTCAGGAGCATCTTTTCTAAGGAGTGGTTCCCCTCCCCAGAGTGTAAAGACTGTAAATCCTGCCTGCGAGAATTTTTCGAGTAGTTTTTTAACAGCATTTATATCAATTTCTTCTTTTGATAGATTTGAGTTTTGCCATCTATTGCAGGTTTTACACCTGCAATCACACCTCGCCGTTGGTTTTAGATACAGTAGAAATGGGAAATGTTTGAAATACACATTTTGCGCTACTTTAACGCTGAGTTTTATTGTCCGAAGTGGGTTCAATTTAAAATCTCGCAGGAACAACCACCTTTTATTTCTTTAATTCCATTTTCTTCGCCATCAGGAAAATTCATATCTTCACGGGAAATTTCGTTAAGCTCGTCAAGGTCGGTAAATAGGTCTTCGGTTGGCAATTCTATTTGTTCGATTTCAGATTCAAATTGTTCAGCTTCGTATTCTATACTGGATTCTGGTTGTTCGATGGTTTCAACATTTTCTATTTCTTCATCTTCCGTTTCTCCTGCTTCTTCAATATGTGCCACAAGATTGAAGAAAATCGCTCCTGAGATATCACCATTTACTCCTCCGTAAGGGTCATAATTTTCAAAAGGTGCTATATGAATATAAAGGGTATCGGAATACATAAATAATCCTGGATCCGGACCGTTATCGCAGATATCACCTTTAATTACACCATCTTCAAGCGTTATCACCTCCGATGAATTCCATCTGTGTTCAAGAGTATGAATTTCATCGCTACTATTGCACCACCATGGAGTGTCATTGTTTGAGGACCAGCAATAGTTAGTAGTGCTCCAGTGTTTATGTCTGAAGCCACCTGACCAGTCAGAATAAGTGCATGAATTCCATTCAGAGCTATAACATGCAGCATTCTGAGAATCCCATGGGTTGTTCAGGGTTCCAATTGCTATAAGGGTTCTCGACCATGGTCTATAAATTACACGACCATGCCCGTCATCAGAATCGAATATTCTGTTTGGAAAGTCAGAAGGAACATTCTTTACAGATATTCTTACCCATCCTGTTAATGGTTTTCCTGAAATTGGTATCGGGATTTGAATTCTGTTAAACTGACCTGTTACTCTCCACCCCTCAGGTGTGAATTCTCCTCCTTCGATTATTCCACCAATTGCTTCAATTTCACTTCGGTTTGTTAATGAAAAATTAATATCCCAGCCCCATAGGGGAATTGAAAATAGAAATAGAAAAAGAAATTTAAATAAACTTCTCATTTTATTTTGCTCACTTCTTATTACTAAAAAGTCTACAATAAATGGAGTGCAAAAACAAGTTATTTTTTGTCTTTTGAATAAAACCATTTTGAAGAAAGTGTTGAAAGGATAGATGATAATAGAGCAGCAGTATAGGAAAATGCTCCGCATAAAATCAAAAATTTATGTCCTTTGCTGAGCCCTATTGGTAGAGCAAGAACTGAAAAAACAGCGCTCATAAAACTGTTAATTGAAATAGCCCATGGGAGAAGGGAAGGGGATTTTTGCTGGATAATTTTCAAACCGGTGGGGTAAAGCATTCCCATTGGAAATCCGAGAATTGCAATGAATATTGAAAATACTAACCATCTCAAATGAGGTGGAAGTGAGGAAAGAATTTCGAATATTTCTTTTCCGCAAACTCCTGTGATACAAACTCCTGTGAATGAGAAGATTCCTGCGAGGATTATTATTCTTTCTTTCGAAATTTTAAATTTTTCTGTGGCATAAGATCCTATTCCTGAGCCGATTAGAAGCGAAGCGATAACCAGAGCAGCAGAACCTCCAGGATAGCCAATGTAGATTATCCCTTTTTGAATTGAGCCAATTTCAAAAAACATATATCCTGCTGAAATAAAAAGGAAAAATAGAAGAAAAAAAGGAGTGGAGAGCGAAAAATGATGGTGCTTGCGCAGGGTAATTAAGGGAAGGATGCAGAAAATTAGAGAGAGAAGAATTATAGTAAGCCATGTGTTTCTGACGAAAAGGACAGTGGAGGGGAGTTTTACTGCCCTCGACCACCATTCAAAAATCATATAATAGGGTTTGTCATCTGTTGGTGGAGATGAGGATACGATTTTTTTCATTGCATTCTCATAACCATAAATCCGGGGGAGGAAAACTGCTTCTACGGGGGCTGATAGCTCAATTCCGTAAGGGTCGTAAGGTGGGATTGAAACTAAAGTTTTAAATTTTCTTGAAGTTAATTTTGTAATTTTGCTGAGGTCTTTTTCAGTGAAAGGGGTTTTTTTAACTAAAACTCCTTCGAGTCTTTTTTGTTTTAATAGAACGATTCTCTGATGAGGGTTTGCATATCCTGATTTTTGCAGTGCTCTAAATGCAATTGAACCAAGTCTCGTTCCCTCGCCTGAAAACCTGGTGACTGAAAGAACGCCATCATCTCTTAAAACATTGAGAAAATCCATAAAACCTTCTACGGTATAAAGGTAATTTTCAACTATCACCATTGCTCCAGGGGAATTAAGGGTATAAGTATCGACTCCGCTAAGTTGAACAAGGTCAAATTTTTCTGATGTGCTTCTAACAAAATTTCTTCCATCCGCATGGATGATTTTTATGAAATTATTGTCCGGTTTTAAACCAGAAAAAAATCCAAACTTTTCAAAAGTAGTTTCTATCATTGTTTTATTTATCTCTATGCCAACGATTTTTTTAGCATTATGATAAAGTGCACAGTGGATATCTGTTCCACCTCCAGAGCCAATAATGAGGACATCCGGTTTTGGTGGTGCAACTAAATAACCTGCTCCGTAAAGGCTCTCCTCAAAAAGCTCTTTTCCCCAGTTGTGGTCTGGGGTGGTTTTTGTAAGAGGTTTCATTATTATGGTATTGGCGCCACTATCGACCATCACAATTTTAAATTCAGTCTTTTCGGGGACTTTAATGTAGGTTTCGGGAATTTCGTAAACTTCGACTTTAGCGACAGGGTCCCACCTGCTGAATATTTTGCGTGGAGGCGGTTTTTGTGCTTTAATGGCATCTACAGTGAGGAGGGAAATCTGGTCTCGTGGGTCAGGTTTGAAGTTGAAAATGAAATGTGAATAGAAAGGGGATAATGCCAAAAGAAATAAAGCAAGTCCTCCCCAAAAGGCTTTTTTAAACTTTCGTTTAATTTTACTAATTGACCAGGAAATAAGAAGAGAACTGCTCGCTAAGGCAGCAAGAATAATTTCTGCACCGAGAGGTCGGAGAAAGAAAAGAGGAATAAAGCAACCTATGGCGGAGCCAGTGAGATTATAAAAATACAATTTTCCAGATTCAGAAACGAATTTTGAAAATGAAAAGGCTAAAAACAAGCCTGCAAAAAGATATGGGAATATGGAGGGGAGGATAATTAAAAAAATTGCTGAATAGATACCTGAGTCACTTAAGGAAAGATTAGAGCGAGGAAAAAATCCAATGAGGATTCCGGAAATGAAAATGGATATGCCGAAGAGGAAGAGGAGGGCAGGAAATATTTTTTCGTGATGGAAATTTAGAATTCGGGGGTAAATAGACGGAATCGAAGCGCCGAGTCCAAAACCAATCATTGCGAAACTTATTGCAGAGTAACAAAGAACTGGCTGGGTGGAATATCCGAGGATACGCATTTGAATCATTTCGAGGGTTAATGTGAGAAGTGATATGAAAAATAGCGCAGTTTTTTCTCTAATGTTCATTAAAGAAAAGAATTTGCCATCTAATCGGGCTCGAAGCAAGATGTTAAAAGAAGATATTTTGGCATGGTTCAAAATTTAAAGAATATAGAATGAATTACCTTATGCTGTGGATTCGACTCCGCTAACCAACCACCCCCTCGCTTCCTGCCCCTGCCTTCGCAGGGGTAGACCGGAGCAGGAATCTATTCTAACAAATGGAATTTTGAAAAAAACTTGACAGGAGGGGAAAAAGGTAATATATCCCTTTTGTAGTATAAATGTAGTATTTTAATTTTTTTCGCCCTGTAAAATCAGGAAGGAGGCAAGTTATGATAAAAAATTTATTGCTGAGTTTAATTGTTTTTATTTTTTGTGCGTGCAAGGGGAAAGAAAAGGAAGGTGAGCAATTCAGGGAGGTAACTTTGACTATTGGCTCTTATACAGTTAATAAGGAAGTATTTCAAAAAGAAATACTCCCAAAGTTTAGAAATTACATTAAGAAATTAAATGGAACTACTGTTAAATTCGAAGAATCTTATCAGGCATCGGGGGCGCAGTCAAGGGCTATAGCTGCAGGTTTTCAATCTGATGTTGCTACTCTTTCTCTTGAGGAAGACATTGAAAGGCTCGTTCAAAGTGGGCTTGTTTCTCAAGATTGGAAATCAAAACCTCATAGTGGTTTTGTTAGCAATTCTGTGGTTGCTTTTGCGGTCAGAAAAGGCAATCCAAAAAATATAAAAGATTGGGAAGACCTTACAAGAGATGATGTAGATGTTCTTTATCCAAATCCTCAAACGAGTGGAGGTGCAATGTGGTGTGTTAATGCCATTTATGGGGCAGGACTTAAAATTTCCGAAAAGAGAATGGGAAAGCCAGACCCTCAATTCGCAGAGAATTTATTGGAGCGTATTCAGAAAAGAGTGAAGGTAATGGACAAATCGGGAAGGGAATCCTATACAACTTTTGAAAGGGGTATTGGGGATGTAGCTGTGACTTATGAAAACGAAGTTCTTTTAAGGTTGAAAAATGGAGCAAATGATGTTGAAGTCATTGTGCCGGAAGCTACTATTTTAATTCAAAATCCAGCAGCGGTTGTTACTGCTTATGCAAGTAAGCATGGAGTGCTTGATGTGGCAAATCTTTTTGTTGATTTTCTTCATTCAAAACAATCTCAAAGGGCGTTTGCTGAATATGGGTTTAGACCCGTGGACCCTGAGGTGGAGCAGGAAGTAAAAAACCGTTATCCTGCTCCGACTATGCTTTTTGATGTAAATTATTTGGGTGGCTGGAAAAAGGTCAGGGAAGATATTTATGGGAAGAGCGGAGTTTTTACAAAAATACTTGAAAGAGTTGCCCGTGAAAAGTAGGAAGGAAAAGTAGCAAGAATAGGAATGGAGAAAGAATAGGGAGGTGAGGATAACCAAACAAAAAACTCCTTTTACTTTGTTGACTATTAGCTGGTTATACCTTGGTTTTTTTATTGTTTTGCCTCTTCTGGCTTTAATTGTAAAAGGGGTTGAATCGGGTCCTGAAAATTTGCTTGAATCGTTTCATGACCCACACCTTCTTTTTGCTCTGAGACTTACCTTGATTATTTCCCTGATAGTTACGGGAATTAATATTTTGACTGGAACATTAGTGGCATGGGTTCTTGTTAGATATGATTTTCCCGGGAAGAATATTATTGATGCTTTAATTGATGTTCCTTTTGCTATTCCAACTGTGGTGACAGGTCTTATGATTTTGACAGTCTATGGACCACATGGAGTTGTGGGGGATTTTTTTGGTGGAATTGGTGGAAGAGGAATAGAAGTTATTTTTGGAAAACCGGGAATTTTACTTGCTCTTTTAGTTGTGACTTTACCTTTTGTTGTGCGAAGTGTTCAGCCAGTATTAATTGTTCAGAATCCTTCTCTTGAAGAGGCTGCGGAAACTCTTGGGGCATCAAGACTGCAAACATTCTTTCGCGTTATACTACCACCTGTGATTCCTTCTATGTTAACAGGAGGAGCACTTTCATTTACAAGGAGTTTAGGTGAGTTTGGAAGTGTCGTGGTTGTGGCTGGTAATATTCCCATGAAAACTCAGGTGGCTTCTGTTTATATTTATGCTCAAATAGAAAGCGGAAATATGACAGGGGCAATTGCTCTTTCGCTTGTGCTTTTAGGCTTTGCGGTTGCGATATTGGGGTTTTTCAAATTATTTGAGAATTTTGTGAAGAAAACGATGAGTAGAAGTAAATATTCTGAAGGGAGTGAAGTGATTTTGGAAAAGAAATGCTGAGCAAAAATAAAAAATTGGGTGTGAGAGGGGTAGTTTTAATTATAATTGCTACAGGATGGATTTGTTTCATACTTTTTTTCCCTCTTCTGGTGCTTGTATGGGAGGCTTTTAAACATGGGATACACGCTTTTTTATTGCCTCTACTAAATCCTGAGGCAAAGCATGCGATAAAACTTACAATCATCATAACTCTATCTGCAGTTGGGATTAACACCCTGTTTGGCTTGCCTCTTGCTTTTTTGATTGGACGATACAGGACACGGATGAGGGCGTTAATTGACAGTCTTTTGAATTTACCACTTGCTGTTTCTCCTGTTGTGGCGGGGTTGATGTTTTTGCTTTTATTCGGAAGGGAGGGAATTTTCCGGGGTATTCTGGATAAGGGAGGTATTGAAATTGTTTTCAGATTGCCGGGGATGATTCTGGCAACCGTTTTTGTGTCGCTTCCATTTGTGGTTAGAGAGGTTGTGCCGGTTCTGGAGGAAGTTGGATGGAAACAGGAAGAATCTGCATGGACATTAGGAGCAGGGTGGCTTAGAACTTTCTTCAGGGTCACCGTCCCTCAGATAAGATGGGGACTGATTTACGGTATGACTCTTACAACAGCAAGGGCTATGGGGGAGTTTGGTGCTGTAATGGTGGTAAGTGGCAATATTATAGGCAAAACTCAAACTGCTACACTTCATATTAACCAGGCTCTTGCTGATTTTGATTACCAGTCAGCATACTCATGCTCTTTTTTGATTGGTTTTGTTTCATTTTTTATAATTCTAATAGTCCAGAAAATTTATACCCGAAAGAAAAGTTAGCTAAATTCTTGTCATGAGTGGAGGAGCGGGAATGATAAAAGTTCAAAATTTGCGAAAAAGTTTTGGGAATTTCCCCGTGATACAGGATGTTAGTTTCATTGTGGAGGAGGGGAAACTTGCATCTGTTCTTGGTCCGAGTGGTTCGGGTAAGAGCACTTTACTGAGATTAATTGCAGGTCTTGAAATGCCTGATAGCGGAGACATCTATTTTGGTGACAGGAGGGTTAATGATATTCCTGTTAGAAAGAGAGAAATAGGTTTTGTTTTTCAGGATTATGCTCTTTTTGGTCACATGAATGTGAGGGATAACATCGCATTTGGATTAAATGTTAGAGGGATTCGCGGGAAGAAAGCACTTGGTAGGGTAAGGGAACTACTCGACCTTATCAATATGAGGGATTATGAGAATCATTATCCACACCAGCTATCTGGGGGACAGCGTCAGAGGGTGGCTCTCGCAAGGGCTCTGGCTCCTTCGCCGAAGCTTTTGCTACTTGATGAGCCGTTTGGTTCGCTTGATGCTAAGGTGAGATATAATCTTGGTTTGTGGTTGAGAAAATTTCACAGGGAAGTGGGTGTTACAAGCATTTTCGTTACACATGACCAGAAAGAAGCGATGGAAATTTCGGATAAGATAATTCTGGTTAACAGGGGAAAAGTTGAACAGGTGGGAACACCAGAAGAGATATATAACAAGCCTGCTACAAAGTTTGTAGCGAGTTTCATTGGCAGAGTTAATGTTCTGGATGGGTTTGTTGAAAATGGTATTTTGATTTGCGCTGGTGGCGGTTTTTCTGTGAATGTGACGGGAGATGAAGATTTTGAGGATGGGGAAGCAGTTTTATTATTAAGACCGGAAGATTTGAATATCGGAGATGAGGGGGATGCAAAAGAGGGGAGTGGGAATAAAACCTTTTTTAAGGCAAGGATAATTGAGGTGCGGTATTTAGGTGACCATTATGAGGTAATAGTTGAAATAAATGGGATTGAAATAAAGGGAATTGTGAGCAAAAATGTTATGGAGAGCAGGAAATTGATTGCAGGTGATGAAACGATAGTTAGTTTTTCGAAATATATCTGGTTTCCTGCTAAGGAGGGTCTTGAAAAATTAAAGGAACGCCTCCGTAACCTGGGATATATTGAATAAATTGCTTTTTTACCATTTTGGTTCTTCTTCAAGTGTATAAGTTGCACCACAGTAAGGGCACGAGATGAATACCGTTCCCCCTTTTACATCTACTGAATCACTTTTTAATGTTGCACCGCAAGATTTGCACTTGAGCTCATCAATACTTAATTTCCCGGGAAGTTCTATTTTTTGAACTATTTGTTTGCTTTCCTGGTTTGCTGTTCGTTTGAGAAAAGATAATAATATCACAAGTAAAAATATTCCAACACCAATGGTTATTATACCAGTAATAAGTCTTTCCCCTGATTTTCCCTGGGAAATTGCAGATTGGGAAAAGGCTGACCAGAGAAAAAGAATTCCAAAAAATAGTAAAATTATTCCTAAAATTGATAAAATTACTTTTATAATAGACGGAATTTTTTCCATAATAATTGAATTTTTTTAAGTTAGTTTATATTTCTGTGATTTCCTTTCATCTCAATGTTCTAACATAAATGTCGCCGTTCATATGGGTACCATTTCTGTAGTCCACCCATACAAAATGAGCCCTTGAAGATTCGATAATTACATTGCAATTCATTGCATCCCATGAGCCAGATGCAAGGTCAACTCTAAAATCTCCTGGCTGGAATGTTGTGCCGGTGTCGATAGAAAAGTTCATAAATATATCGAGATTTCCGGACCTTTCATCTTCCCAGCAAATAGCAATAAAGTTACCAAGGGCATCAATTGAAGGTTTAAAGGATCCACCCGTCCCGGGAGAATCCTTGTCTATTCGTATGTCGGGGGAACTCCAGGATGCACCACCATTAGTAGTTTTGCTCAGATAAATATCTGAAAGGCCATTTCTGAGATCTTCCCATGCAACCCATGCAAAGCCACCTATATCTGCTGCAATGGCTGGATTGAGTGAATCATGTCCTAATGGGTCTGTGTCTAATCTTGTATCAGAAGGTCTGAAAGTTTGACCGCGGTTATTAGAGGAATTAACATATATGTCTGCATATCCATTGCGGTAATCTACCCAGACCACATACACATTTCCACTGCTGTCTGCAGCAATTCTTGGGTTCCCGCTGTAAGCGTTTGAACAAGGAGTATCGGTGTCAAGTCTTATATCATTTGATTGCCATGTAGCTCCCTGGTTAAGAGAATAATTAAAATAAATTGCAGGGTTTCCACAGCGATTGTCTCGCCATGCGACAAAAATGCCGCCATTGCCGTCAACTGCAATTTGTGGCTCACCTGCTATGGCAGGGGGTGATACCGAGTTGTGGTCAATTCTGACTGGGGTTGACCATGTGCTGCCATTGTTAGTTGAGCGAACAAACCAGACCTGCCTTGAACGATTGGATAGAAGTTCTTCATAAACTACATAAACTCCACCAAGGGAATCTGTGGCTATATCCACATTATAAGAATCAATGCCTGTGCCACTGTCGAGGCGAATGTCTGAAGAAAGCCATGAGGTTCCGTTGTTTTGTGAGCGATTAAGATACACATCCCTGTAGGATGGGGAATTTCTGAAATCTGACCAGGCAACAAAAACATTCTGTCCTGTTCCATGAGCAACTGCAGGGTGAACAGAGTTTGAACTTCCAGCAGTTGTTGTGTCAAGTCTTACATCGGGATTGAGCCATGTTGTTCCGCCATCAGTTGAGCGATTGTAATATATGTCTGATGCGCCATTTCTACGATCAATATAGACTGCATGGACTACTCCTGAATTGTTCGTTGCCACATCTATTTGAACCGAGTTAGCCGCACCTGCTGTGCTACCAGAATCAAGCCTCGTTTCGGTAGGGGATAGGGTGGGGCATCCTTCGTCTGTAAGTCCATCGCAGTCATTGTCAAGTCCATCACACCAGGTTTCGGTTGATTGATATGTGGATGGATAATGGCACCTGTAGCCAGTTGCGCCATCGCAGGTCGGTGTTATTCCGGCACAAACTCCCCGTGAAAGACAGGAGGTGGTTGGTGGTGCAAGATTGTCATCAACAATGCCGTTGCAATCATTGTCAAGTCCATCGCACGGTTCTGGGCTAACCGGTCCTACTTCGCCTACGCATTGTATAACTCCGCCTATACATCTGGTAGTTCCGTATTCACATGTTCCACGATTTGAACCGCATCTTTCTCCTTCAGGCACCCCTTCGTCTGTTTGTCCGTCGCAATCATTATCTTTGTTATCGCAAATTTCAGGAGTAGGTGGGGCTTCCCCAGTACATTGCAATATACCATCAATGCAATGAGTAACACCCTGCCTGCATTCTCCTGTGGAACTTCCGCATGCACCACCGCCTTCTGGATCCCCTTCGTCAATCTGTCCATCGCAATCATCATCGAGTCCATTACATCTTTCAGGTTGAGGAGGCGTTTCACCTGTGCAGACAAGGTGACCACTTATGCAGTGCAGGGTTCCTGTGGAACATTCCCCAGTATTTGTTCCGCATGTGCCTCCGCCGCCAGGGTCATCTTCATCAGTGAGTCCATCACAATCGTTATCAAGTCCATCGCAGATTTCCTGGGATGGTCCTATTCCTCCAGTGCAAACGAGCTCTCCACCTATGCATCGAATGGTTCCCTGAACGCATGTGCCGGTACTCGAACCGCAACTTGCCCCGCCTTCGGGGTTACCGTCATCTATAAGACCATCACAATCATCGTCAAGTCCGTTACATAATTCTGGTGAAGGTCCAATTGAGCCTGCGCATTGAAGAGTCCCTGCGATACATTGAAGAGTTCCAGCGGAACATTCCCCTGTTTCAATACCACAGGGGGCGCCGCCACCAGGGTTATTTTCGTCAACTTCACCGTCACAGTCATTATCGAGACCATCGCAAATTTCCTGCTGTGGTTCGCTTGCCCCTTCGCAAACAATTCTTCCATCGAGACATCTCGTTGTTCCTGTGTGGCAGATGCCATAGCCACTTCCGCATGAAAGACCACCACCAGGGTTTCCTTCATCAACTTCTCCATCGCAGTCATCATCCAGTCCATTGCAGGTTTCATCCCCTGATTCTGTGCAACAGGTGTGTCCTGCCTGGCAGCTGCCTTCAGTGCGTTCACACGCAGAACACTCGTATTCGCAGCCATTCTCTGCTATTCTATCGAGGTCAACAAATCCATCGGCACAGGAGAGAATTACGCAGTGGCCAGACTGGCAAGAGGAGTTTGCGTTTCTTAAGTTACATAGCACCCCACAAGCACCACAATTGCGAGGGTCGGAATTTTTGTCTATAAGGTCATCTACTCTGCAGTTACAATCGTCGTCGACATTATTACAAATATCATCCTGAGGTCTTGTTCTAAAACAAAGTGTTTCACATCCTAAGGTTTCGGGATTCTCCGGATCATCAGGAAGACAATCATAAAAGTTTATATCGCATTCTCCCATTACGCACCTTCCATTAATGCATTGTGCATAAGCATGGGGAAAATTGCAAACATTTCCACAAACACCGCAATTCAAAGGGTCAGAGTTAAGGTTGAATCCTTCGTCAATTTCTCCATTGCAATTGTCATCCCTGCCATTGCATTCTTCAGGTGCAAGGGGATTGCAGGGGATTTCTGAATCGAATGCATCTGTGTCTACTGGGATGTCAGGATTTTCAAATTGCTGGTCAAATGAACTTATGTCATCAGAAACTTCTTCCCCATCGTTGGTTAAAGATGCGTCACAGTTGAAAAGGCATTCGTAATCTCTGTGGCAGCTGTATCCGATTGATAAACTTAAAATAATGGCAGGCAAATAGAGGGTGTTCGAATTTTTTCTCACCTGTTTTTTCCTTAAAATTAGTAGAATAAGCAGTGTTGAAAATATGAAAGCCAAAAAAATCTGCATTTTTCCCCCTTTTTGTCCCCCCCTTTTCCCCGAACCCAGGTTATTTTTTTTGTTCAGTTCCGAACCCATGTTATTTTCATTCAAAATAATGGTGCATCCTGCGCACCCCCCACCCCCTGTTGTAGTAACGAGAAGGGGTCCTGTTGATAAGTCTTCACCCTCTTTGGTTTCATCTATAGAGGTTCCTTTTTCGATGCAGGTTGGGTCTGTCCCATGTTGAATGCAGATAAAATCATCTGGGCAAATTATGAAGCTACATGGGTCATCAGTGCAGTTTCCATTTATGCATACCAGTGGAGGGAGACATGAAATGGCAGTGCAGGGGTCTTGTATGCACTGTCCTGTTTGGGAGTCACAGATTTTACCTCCAGTGCAGGAAATTCCATAGCATTTATCGTTAGCGCATTTACCGTCATGGCAGAATTGACCTTCCGGACAATTAATAAAATCAGAACAGACATCAAAACAGCTTCCCTCCTTGCAATATTTGTTTTCCCCGCATTCAACTTCGTAACATGGGTCGGTAACACATGAACTATTTTTGCAAATTTCTCCCTGAGGACACTGGTATTGAGGCAAATAACAGGAAATTGGCATGCATACTGCGTTACAACCAACATATGTACAGGCTTCTCCTTCATCGCAGGTAGTAATATCGCATTTTGGAACGCACTCTCCACTTATGCATATCTGGGTGCAGTCCTGGCATCTTACACCTGCACACGGGTCTCCTATACAATAGTAATCATCGTATCCTTCAGGAATAACACACATTTTTCCCTGAGGACAGGGAAATTCTCTGGTTGGGTCGCATTGTTTGGCACAATAGCAGTTTCCTCCATCATGGTAGCATATTCCACCTGAACAAATGTCACCATCATCAGTGAGCCCGTTACAATCGTTATCAAGACAATCGCATACCTCAGGCGAAGGCCCCACATCTTCAGTGCATTCCCAGTGGCAATCAAAGCAATACTGAATACCAGGTTTGCATTCTCCCACCTCAGGCCATGGCATGCATGGATCACCCTGACCGAGTTCATCTACAAGTCCATCGCAATCGTTGTCAAGGCAATCACAAACCTCCTCTGTTGGCCCGCGCTGGCAGAGACAAATAACCTGGGGAGGGTCAGGAAGGGGAAGAGGGGGTTCGCAAGGGGGTGGCACTGAAGAGCCTGAGCACCAGGTGATGCCTGGTTCACATTCTCCTTCATCAATTCCACACGGAAGCCCGCCGCCGGGATTTCCTTCATCAGTTTCACCATCACAATCGTTATCCAGCCCATCGCAAATCTCTTCTGATGGTTCTATTCCACCAACACAAACGAGGCGTCCTCCAATGCAGTGTCTTGTGCCGGGTGTGCAGACTCCTATATTAGAACCACATGGTTCTCCTCCTCCAGGATCCCCTTCGTCAGTTTCTCCATCACAATCATTATCAAGACCATCACAAATTTCTTCAGATGGTTCTGTTGCTCCAACACAAACGATATTCCCGTTTATGCAGTGCTCAATACCAGAAGAACATTCACCAATATCTGAACCACATGGATTTCCACCTCCGGGGTCTCCGTCGTCAATAATGCCGTTGCAATCATTATCAAGACCATCACAGATTTCAGATGTTGGTCCACTTCCTCCAATGCATATTATATTTCCACCGATGCAGGTTTCTATTCCAGGTTCGCATTCTCCTTCAGAGACTCCACAGGGGGCGCCACCACCTGGATTTCCCTCATCCGTTTCACCGTCACAATCATCATCAATATTATTGCATTCTTCTGGAATCGGACCGACGGAACCAACACAAACAATAGACCCTCCAACACAATGATACACCCCCTGCCGGCACCGTCCCAGGTTAATTCCACATGCCTCCCCTCCACCAGGGTCCCCCTCATCTGTAGACCCATCGCAATCGTCATCGATTCCATTACAGATTTCTGGGAAAGGATTGATTCCACCAGTACATCTTAATGTTCCTCCAATACAGGTTTCAGTTCCAAATTCACATGCACCAACATCTGTTCCGCATCTTCCTCCCCCTCCCGGGTTACCTTCGTCAATGGAACCGTCACAATCATCATCTATCCCATTGCATATCTCAGAGGAGGGAAGTCTTGCTGTGCAATCTACCCATGAACCTAAAACGCAGAATTCAGTTCCTGTGCCACATATAGTGCTGCATGGTCTTGAAAGCCCTTCATCAATTTCTCCATCACAATTGTCATCTATACCGTTACAAGTTTCCGAAGTTGGCTGTCTGGCACTGCAAGCCCCCCATACACCTCCACTGCATACTTCCTCTCCTTCTCCGCATACCGTTGAGCAGGGTCTTGATAAGCCGTCATCGATGAGACCATCGCAGTCATCATCTCTATTATTACAGGTTTCGACTCGTGGGATGCACAGAGGCACTAGCCCTTCGACAAACACAAGCATATCTTCAAAGTCGTTATCTCCCCCTCTAAAAAGGTCTTCAAATCCAAAATAAAAAGCATTTGTATGAGACCTGCTAGTATATACCACGAAGTGCAAGTAATCCCCATCATCGTTAAGGATTTTCTGAGTATAGTATATACGGTGTTGGGGAATATTCGTTCCACTGCAATGGTCATTATTTGAACCTCCTCCAATTAATTCCGGGGTAATAAGAAAAAATCCAATGTACCCACCTTTGTATGCGGGATTCGTTGAAAAATTAACGGTAGCACTTCTCCATCGATTTGATGTGCAGGAATCACAGGGGCAGGAAGAAGTTGTTCGACATGGAAAGATCACATGGAGATTAGCAGGATTACTCACATCATCGCCCACATTATACCATCCAAAAGCATTAAGGTATCCAGCACCTTCAGCTTGAACTGTGAAAGTAGCAGGCACGCCGGGAACTGGAAGATAAATTTCGGGTTTATCATCAACATCGAATACTGCATTAAGAACTCCGCTTCCTTCTGACCTGTCAAGGCATACCTGCATCTCAGCTGTGTAGTTTTGAGGAACAACTGTTCCATCTACTTGATTTAGGATAGCAAAGGAAGAAGGTGTAAAAGATAATATAGTTACGATGCCAAATAGAAATTTTGCCAGATTAATTTTTTTTCTTAGCATCCAAATATCTCCTTTTAAATTTTTTCTGTCACAGAGGTTATCGTTCCATTTTTAATATACTTTATATTAAATTTAACTTTTATCAACATGCTTTTTCACGACCCAACCGCAACCCCACCCACCGCAACCCCACCCATGTTAGCAACCCCACCACACCAACCCAACCCATGTTATCAACAAGCCACATTCAATCCGCAATCTAACCCATATTATTTAACCTACCATCCATCCACCCGTCTTCATCCACAACCATCAGACCCGTGTTATTTTGGAAATTGGCGCATAAGTGCATAGGTGATATTCCAGCTTATGTTATTCCACTATTTCACTTCACCCCACTTTACTTTTGTTCAAGTTATATTATTAGGGAAATATGTTGATTATATTGATGAATAGTGACAGCAACGATAGGTTATTTATAGTAAATAATTTTAATTTGTATTAAAAAAACTAAGGATTTTGAAAAATGAACACCTCATTAATTGGTTTGAGAAAAAGCATAGAATGGAATTATAAACCTCTTATTTGGCTTTAGCAGAATTAAGATGGAATTATTCGTACTTACCTA
>Ga0078972_1008219_pt1 | contig 22104 bp, 23 predicted proteins | sample YelNatPaOPGAMG01_FD_67568 | JGI IMG/M metagenome (GOLD analysis project Ga0078972, IMG submission 67568) | Hot spring thermophilic microbial communities from Obsidian Pool, Yellowstone National Park, USA - OP-RAMG-01 (SPADES assembly) (version 2) | ecosystem: Environmental > Aquatic > Thermal...
TTCCCGACTATCACCTTTCCTCTTTCCTCCTCCTACTAATGGCTTTTGTGGGACAGACAATGGAACATGTGTAGCAACCTTCGCATATTGTTGAGTCTATTACATATTTACCATTCAATAGTTTGATTGCATTAAACTGACAGGCCTCTATGCATTTACCACAGGAATCACATTTTGAATAATCTATTTCTGCGATATGTGCATCATTGTACTCTTCCGTGCTATCCCACGAATTTACACCAAATAGGAGGTGCAGATTGGGGGCCTCCGAGTCCGCATCAGCAGCCACGACTTCATACCCTTTGTTATGAAGATGTAATATGAGGGTTGCGGATAGAGTGCTTTTCCCAACCCCTCCTTTTCCGCTAGCTATAACAATCTCAAGCGGGTTCATCTCATATAACCTCCAAGATCATCTCAGCTAAATGGTAGAAGAAAGTCGAAATGCGGTGATCTGGGTTTAGAATTGCGATCGGCTTTTTGCTAACTATGGACCTTATTACCTCTTCATCATATGGCACTCTTGCTACAGCCATCGAACCATACTTCATTGCTAAGGTTGTTATCTTATCAGCCATGAGGGAGGATTCTCCGATTCCATACTTGTTAATAACTACCCAAGTGGGTATTCTTTGCTCCTTCGCGACTTCTAGAATTAGCTCCAGATCGTGAAGTCCAAGAGGGGTTTGGCTCAGTCACCGCTACCAAGAGCTTACTATCTTTTATAGCCATGCTTATATGGCTTCCAGTTCCTGCACCTGTATCAACAAGCATGATATCTTTAACATACCTGAGCGCCCTTTTCTTCGCTTCTTTCACTGCAGGGGGTGTATGCTCTTCACCTTCTCTCATTACCCCGCTAACAAGTTCGAAGCTCTCATTTATTGTTGTGTGATAAGTGTATCCTATAACCCTTTGCCCCTCTAAGATAACATTTGTAGGGCAGACATAGATGCATGCTTTGCATCCGCTACATAGTCTTGCCATTACGAAAGGAGCCTTATCCCTTGTCAGAATTGTCGCACCCGTATCGCACACATTTGTACATGTGCCGCATCTTATGCAGGAATCATACTTTGTGGAAAGGGTTAACGATCCTCATAGGTTCTTCTTCTTTAAGCTCAACTCCGAGGAGAAGATGGTCGCTTGGTCCCTCTACGTCAAGATCTGCGAGCGTGACATGCTTTTCCCTGGATAATGCAACGGCTAAGTTCATTGCCACGAAGCTTTTACCCGTACCTCCCTTGCCTCCTGAAACGCTTACTATCTTCATCTTGAATGCCTTCGAAGAAATTTAAATGCAAGTTCCACCTTTCTTTAGGAGGTCCATGTATCTCGGATCCCTAATAACGAGCCTATTCAGCTTATGGTCGCTTAAATTTTTCGCAATTTCTATAGACCAGTCCACCGCTATCCTTTCACTTTTTTGAGCCTGGGGATAGGGCATTCAAATATGAAGCATTTCCTAGCTTCGTCTTTCTTGAAGCAACTCCTTTTATCTTCTCCCTTCATTATATCTGATAACTTTTCAATGTAGAATCCCGCCTCAAAACCGCCCAATCTAAAGCAAGTTAACCTTTCTTGGTAAAGTTCTTCAAATTTCCAGTAAGCGAGCACTAAAATTCTGCTTACCCTAAACGGATGGGCACATCCCAATTTCGAAACTATGTATCCCGATAAGTTTTCAAGGTTCTGCGAAGGCAATTTTAACTTCCTCAAAAAACCTACTTTGAAAGTTATATAGGAACTATATATATTTATGCGAAAATGGATTTTTAGATTTGATAAAAATATTAATTAAAATCTTATATTAACCTGTTCTGCGCAACATGAAGCTTTCGTTGCACCCCCGAGTTCTTTTTGGTTGAGAAGATGAACTGATTGATTAAATTGTATCGTTTTCAACGTTAAACTGTATATATTATGTTTTATTTCATATATAATAGAAGAAACTGAAAGAATAACTTAATACAAATGTAGACAAAAAAATATTTAAAGAACTCACTTTTAATATAAATATTAAATCATTTAAGTAGGTGAAAAATATAATGAAACATAAAATGAGGTCCCTTTCTTCTACAGCTATTATAGCGATCGTGGTAGTAGTAATAATCGTAGCAGTAGCGGGAATTTACCTCGCCTCGAGGGGCGGGGCTCCAAGCACAACGACGCCGACAACGACTACTACTCAAAAGACAACTTCTCCAACAACGACAGCAACGAACACTTCAGCTTATCCTAAACAGATCTACATAGGTCTAGTGGAGCCTTTAACAGGTAACTATGCTGTGTTTGGCCAAGAGGCACAGCAGGCTGCGCAATTGATAGTTGATATAATAAACAATGAACTGGGAGGAATAAAATCGATGGGAGGGGCGAAGCTAGTACTTGTGACTGAAGACGCGGGAGGCGCTCCTGAGACAGCTAGGCTGGCAGCGCAAAAGCTCATTTCTAACTACAACGTTCCAATTATGCTCGGAGCCTACGTATCGAGATTCACTTCAGCCATGGCAGCCGTAACGGAGCAGAACAAGGTAATCTTAGTAACCGATGCTCTCGTTGATTCGCTCACGCAACAAGGCTGGCAGTACATATTCAGGGTAGCACCAAAAGCTAGCGCCCACGGCAAAGCGGCTGCAGACTTCGTGTTGGACATGGCGAAGAAGACCAACACCACCATAAAGACAGCGGTAGTTCTCAACGAGGACTCTATTTTCGGAACATCTGTAGCCAACGGGGCAGTCTTAGAGCTTGTATCCAACGGGGTAGAGATAGCCTCTCACATAACTTATCCATATGATATTTCGGACGTTACTCCTATAATAAACCAGATAAAGCAACTAAACGCTGATGTTTTAATATCTGTTCCATATTTCAACGACGGAGTTCTAATAGCAAAAGCGATACAGGCGTCTGGCCTGAAGTTCGCTTTCATAGCAGGGGCTGGAGCTTGCGGTTATACGGATCCGGATTCCATAAAAGCTGCCGGAGATGCCGTCCTTTATTATACTAATACTTACAGCTACAACCCAGCGCGCCCAACGCAATGGAATCAAAAAGTCGTCTCAGCTTTTGAGCAGAGGTACGGAAAGATGCCAACAGAAGGTGCAGGAATAATATTCTATTCGCTGATGACCGTTTATGAGGCATTGGAGAAAGCGGGAAAGATGTTCCCTAATGACCCCTTGAGTCCGGATCATTTGAAGGCTGCATTTCAGAGCCTTGATCTCAACGATAGCAATAGCATAGCGGCTCAGCTCTATCCTTCGGGCCACATTAAGTTCGATGCTAGCGGCGATAACCTTTACCCACTCACAGCTATACTCCAAGTGCAGAACGTAAACGGTACTTTGACTCCGGTGGTGGTATGGCCTGAAGCCCAGCCGGGATTTTCTCCCATATTCCCCCGGCCTGGTTGGACCCAAACTAAATAATTTTTTTCAAATGATCTTCCGGGGGCTTTGGCGATGATCTCTCCCGAATTGTTGTTACAAAACTCAGTGGACGGCATATTTCTAGGCCTTTTTTACTCGCTCGTTGCCATGGGTCTAGCGCTCATATTCGGCGTAATGGATATCATAAATTTCGCTCACGGAGACCTGCTCATGATAGCTGCATACTTCGTATGGCTAACTTCGGTAGACCTATCCGTCGATCCGACGGTCACAGCCCTTCTTCTCATTCCACTTTTCTTCATAATTGGGATCGGGATATTTTTTGGGATGATTCAACCGGTCCTAGGCAAGGAGCCGTTAATACAAATTGCTGTCACTGTCGGGCTGGGCCTAATCCTGCAGAATATAGCCCTCGCTATGTTCAAGGCCCAGCCTAAGGCTGTCCCCTATTCTATTTTCAACTTTAGCTATTCTTTAGGACCTCTTACCATATATGCGTCTAAGCTGTTCATAGCTGTAATAAGCATCGTAACAATGTATGCCCTCAACGTCTTCTTAAATAAGACTTACATCGGCCTGGCCATGAGATCGACTACTGATAATAGAGAGGTCGCGCAGCTCATGGGGATAAATACTAGGATGCTCTACGCTGTAACTTTCGGGCTCGGAGTAGCCTTAATAGCTCTATCTTCATCTCTCTGGATGACGTTTGGCCAAGTCCAGCCATATTTGGGTACTTCCTTCAGCCTCATATCATGGGTAATCGTTGCGATGGGCGGGCTCGGCGGTATAACTGGAGTTGTTTATTCGGGTTTAATAGTCGGAGTAGCCGAGTCTCTTGGTAGCCTTTTCTTAACCCCATCGGCGAGGATGGCAGTAGTCTATATCATATTTTTCCTTGTGCTCTGGTTCAGACCTAGGGGGCTCTTTGGGAGGAGGTAAGCCGCATGGTTGCATTTGGCACGGGATCTAAAAAAATAGCACTCGAGCTCCTCGTAATCGCGATCCTATTGGCGGTTATACCACTGGTTCTAATGGGCAACGCTTATTATGAGTTGCTAGCCGCAACCGTCGTCCTTTTCTCTTCCATGGTGGTCGCTTGGAATATAATAGGAGGTTATGCGGGGCAGTTGGATCTAGGTGCATTCGCATATGTGGGAGTCGGAGGTATAATAACATCTGAGCTATGGATAAAGGCAGGGATTCCCCCACTATTGGGGATCTTCGCAGGAGGCGCAGCCTCGCTTTTGATAGCGGTTATAATAGGAATTCCTACATTCAGGTTCGGAATTAAGGAGGTCTGGTATGCGCTCCTCACAGCAGCCCTGGTGGTGATTTTTAATAACCTCTCCAGAGTATTGATGGGCCCTACAGACTACTATTTACCACCCAAGACCGGGATCTTATATTTAAAATTCAATAGCTACGAAATTATGTACGCCATCGCTTCGGTAATTCTCATTTTAACGGTTTTGGCAAATTTAGCTATAGAGAGATCAAAAATTGGTTATTATCTAAAATCTATAAGAGAGGACGAGCTCGCTGCTGAGATGATAGGGATAGACACCAGAAGGTATAAACTATACGCTCTGATGATCTATTCGTTCTTCCTAGGAGTGATGGGCTATATCTACATCGTTTTGGCTGCCAGCTTCTCTTACAGAATGTTCGATAGTAGCAGCTCTCTAAGTATAGCTATTATGGGGATCATCGGTGGATTGGGAAGTATAGAAGGGGGAATAGTATCAGCGATGGTTCTCAGGTCACTTGGGGAATACTTCAGAAGCAGTTTCGGTTCAACGGTTCCCGGCTTAGATCTGCTCCTGTATGGCATAGTACTCGTCATTGTGGGTATATTTCAACCTGAGGGGATAGCTGGTATAATAAATAGGATAAATAAAGCGATGAAGAAGAAGAGGTGAGAAAATGAGCGAAACTCTCCTGGAGACAAGAGACTTAGTTAAGCATTTTGGTGGCATAAAAGCGATAGACAGTGTAAGCATAAAAGTAATGGAGGGGGAGATCCTAGGACTAATAGGCCCAAACGGTGCGGGAAAGACGACGCTCTTCAACTGCATAACAGGTACCTATAAGCCAGACGGGGGTAAGATTTTCTTCAGACAAAAAGAGATAACTGGTTTACCTTCGCATGAGATAATCAAGCTTGGAATTGGTAGGACTTGGCAGATCGTTAGACCATTTAAAAAAATGAGCGTTTTGGACGCGATCGCGACGGGATCGCTGCTCAGGTACAGTGATGTGGAAAAGGCGAAGGAAAAGGCGAAGGAGATAGCTTCTTTCTTGGGTCTACCAAAGGATATTTTGGAAAAGAGGGGGGAGGAAATAACTCTGATGCAGCACAAGCTAGTGGACTTAGCTAGGGCGCTAGCTACAGAGCCAAAGCTCCTGCTTATAGATGAGGTAGGTGCCGGGCTTAGACCGAGTGAGCTTAGTGCTATGATAGATACCCTCCAGAAGATAAATTCTGAAAGAAAGGTTACTTTGGTAGTGGTTGAGCATATAATGAGGCTCGTTATGAGCATAAGCAAGAGGGTTATCGTGATGCATGAGGGGAGGGTTATTGCCCAGGGGAAACCTGAGGAGGTTTCAAATGATCCCCAGGTAATTCAGGCTTACCTTGGAATAAAGCCTATATGAGGGTGGGAGATTGAGCGAGGAGCTTACCCTTTCAAATGTAACGGCAGGATACGGCGAGTTCATAATTCTCCATTCTATTAGTCTAGAAGTCCCGCGAAATGAGATAACAGCCCTCGTGGGCCCCAACGGTGCGGGCAAAACGACTACGTTGAAAACGATAATGGGTATGACTAGACTTAGAAGCGGATCTATCTACTTCGGCGGAGAGGATATAACTAAGAAGCCAACCTACAGGAGGGTTGAGCTAGGCCTGATATTAGTTCCAGAAGGCAGAGGACTCTTTCCTTCTCTTACAGTGAGGGAGAATTTAACGATCGGAGCATATACCAAAAAGGCGAGAGAGAAGTTGCAGGATTCGATGGAGATGGCCCTCTCCATATTTCCTAAGTTGAAAGAGAGACTAGAACAGAGGGCGGGAACATTGTCGGGAGGAGAAGCGCAGATGCTCGCAATTGCAAGGGGACTGATGGGCAGACCGAAGGTCCTTCTTTTGGATGAGCCCAGCCAAGGCCTTGCTCCCGTTATCGTGATGGAGCTATTCAGCGCCATAAAAAGGTTAAACGAAGAACTTGGCATCACTATTCTATTAGTTGAGCAGCACGTTAAGGAGTCGCTTGAGCTCGCTGGAAGAGCGTACGTTATGGAGCAGGGGAACATCGTAATGAAGGGAAAAGGAAGCGAGCTTCTGTCTGACCCCTCGCTCAAAAAGGCTTACCTCGTATATTGAATTAAGGCAGAAATGGTAAACATAATATCCCATTGGATTAATTTGAAGTATCGAATAACTCTCTCGAGAAAGAGAATTGGTTCAATAATCTTAACATATTTTAATTTTTTGAAAAACATTAATATCTGTGTTAAATCACTATAAGTTATTAGGGTGAATAATTTTGTCCTCCACTGATTTGGAAAGACTTATGAACAAGTGGCTCGGTGCTCAAGAATTCTACGTGGTTGGCAAGAAGGTTGAAAGGGCAGATACGATAGAGAAGGCCCTTGGAATTGCGAGATACATGGAAGACTATTATATGAGGGATATGCTGGTCATCAAGCAGGTTACAAGCAAATATCCTCACGCGCGCATACTGTCCATAGACGACTCTCAGGCAAAAAAGGTGAAGGGATTTTTAATGAACATCACTGCAAAAAATATACCCGGAGAGAACCAGGTAGGCTATTCAATTCCCGATCAGCCGCTTCTGGCCGATAAGAAGGTCAGGTATGTGGGAGAACCCGTATCTTTAGTAGTTGCTTCAGATTTCGACTCCGCACTAGAGGCGGCTCAGCTAGTTAAGGTAAATTACGATCCCTTGCCATATGTGCTCGATCCTTTGGAAGCTAGGGAAAGGAATGATGTTTTGGTCCATGAGGAGACGGGCTCCAACATAGCATTCAGAACGAAGGTAAGAAAGGGCGACGTGGAAAAGGGCTTCTCAGAGTCCCACGTCATTGTAGAGAACACGTATAGAACGTCGCACCAAGACCACATATATCTCGAGACAGAGGCTTCTATAGCCATACCGAATCTAGAAGGAAAGCTAACTATACTTTCCCCGTCGCAATACCCCCATCTGACGCAAAAGATAGTCTCCAGAGTCCTCGGATTACCTGCTAGCTCGATAAGAGTAGTCGTTCCATATTTAGGAGGGGGATTCGGAGGGAAGGATGACCAAGGACCTTTGACCTCAGCAAAGGCCGCTCTTGTAGCATATTTAACAAAGAGGCCGACCTTCATTGAATATTCGAGAGAAGAAAGCATTGCAGTTCATCCGAAGAGAGAGGCGACTGTTATAAAATACAAAAGCGGCGCAGATGCTGAAGGGAAGCTGAAAGCTATAGAAGTTGAGATAGTACATGATACTGGAGCATACGCCAATAGGGGGCCATTCATACTCTGGAGGGCCACGATGCACGCATCGGGACCATACGTCGTACCAAACGCTAAGGTCGACGGGTACTGCATATACACGAACAAGGTTTACCAAGGGTCATTCAGAGGGTTCGGGAACCCATCAGTTCAATTTGCTGCTGAAAGCCAGATGGACGTTTTAGCTGAAAAGCTTGGAATCGATCCCTTGGAAATCCGCCTGAAGAACATTTTGACTCCTGGAGCAACGACTATAACCGGACAGGTATTGGATTCATCAGTGGGAGTAAAGGAGGCCCTGGAGGCTGCAGCGTTAAAGGCCGGTTGGAAGGAGAAGAGGAAGGCTTACTCCAGTATGGAGGGAAGGTTCAGAAAAGGCATAGGCATAGGCGTTGCATGGCATGGCATAAGCACATCCCGCGGGGTCCCCGATTGGTCAGCTGGAACAGTTAAGATAGAGCCAGATGGTTCTGTATCGGTTCTCGTAGGCATCGTTGAGATGGGACAAGGTTCCCCTACATCGTCTCATAGGCAAATAGTGGCCGAGATACTTGGAGTTCCGCTAGACCTTGTACATGTATACTTCGGCACATCAGATGCACCTGACACTGGAGCGACCCACGCTTCAAGAGGAACGGGTGTTGGGGCTATCGGGGTATATGTAGCTTCAATAGAGTTGAGAGAGAGGCTTAATTCACTGGCAGCAAAGTTGCTCAACACCGACCCGGAGGACATAACTATAGTAGACGGTGTTGTTAGGTCGAAGAAGGATCCATCGAAGAGCATGCCTTGGAAAGACCTAGTGAAATCAGCATATAGTAAGGGAGTGAGCACGACCTCATCCGGCTACTTCTTCCTTCCTAAGGGAAGGTTCGATGACGAGATGGGGCAGGGGTTCGCCTATATATCTTATAGCTATATGGTGACGATAACTGAGGTTGAAGTTGATACAGAGCTAGGAACTGTAAAAGTTCTGAGGACCTATCCTGCGATAGCTGCTGGGAAGATAATCAATCCTGTGCAGGTGGAGGGCCAAATAGAGGGTGCATTCGTACAGGGAATGGGGCTAGCATTGACCGAGGAGTTCAAGTTCAGTGAAAAAGGAGAGATAATAAACAAGGACTTGACAGACTATGTCATCCCAACATCTATGGATGCTCCCGAGATCGCTGAACCCATATTCATTGAGGACAGGTTCAAATACGGCCCATTCGGTGCCAAGGGTGTCGGAGAAATGGCACTTATACCGGCTCCATCATCCATAGCTAATGCAGTGTCGCATGCTATAGGAAAAAGGGTCACGCATCTTCCGATCACTCCGGAAAGAGTGCTTAAGCTTTTGGAAGGGAGGTGAAGACTGTGTATTACAATCTTCCCGAATTCGAATATAAAAGGGCAGAGAATCTCCATCAAGCCCTTGACGTGCTTAAGGAAGGGGACTGGAAGATCCTCGCAGGTGGGACAGACTTAATTCTAGATATGAAGATAGGAAGGCAATCACCAAAGAAGATATTGGATATAACGAGGCTCGGTGAGCTCAGATATGTCAGGGCATACAACGGAAAGATGTTTATAGGAGGGGGAAGCCGTCTTCAGGAGCTTCTTGAAAACGCCTTGGTGAAGGAAAGATTGCCTCTTCTCAGTTCCGCGATATATGAGATGGCCTCTTGGCAGATAAGGAATGTAGCCACGATAGCTGGGAACATATGCAATGCCTCCCCCGCAGCAGATTCTGCTCCGCCTCTTCTTATATATGATGCTAAGGTAAAATTGAGTTCTTCTTCTGGTAGCAGGACATTGCCCATTTCGGAATTCTTCCTAGGTCCTAGGAAGACGGCGATCTCAAGTTATGAGCTCTTAGAAGAGATCGAGGTACCTACCCTCGATGGCTATTTCCAATGGTACTACAAGCTAGGGAGGAGACACGCATTCACGCTTTCGGTGGTCTCGGCTGCTGTGGCATTGAAGATCGAGAATGGAATCTTCTCAGACGTCAGGATAGCTCTCGGATCTGTTGCACCGAAGCCTGTTAGAGCATATACTGTGGAAAATGAGCTAAAAGGGAAAGAAGCTAATGTCTCAGAAATAGAGCGTGCTGTTGAAAAGGTAGCCGAGGACATCTCCCCGATCAGCGATGTTAGGGCATCAGCAGAATATAGGTTCAAGGCAACGAAAGCGCTCTTGAAGGAGGCGCTATTTAAAGGAATGAAATACTTCGGAGGTGGTTCGGGATGAAGGTATCATTCAAGTTGAATGGGAGTCCAGTCGAGCTAGACGTCCCTCCGAACGAAATACTTTTAGACACCCTCAGGTTCAGGCTCGGAGTAAGGGGACCAAAGAGAGGGTGCGAGAGAGCGGAGTGCGGTACCTGCACCGTTCTTTTGGACGGAAAGCCCGTATATTCCTGCAATATATTCACGGTTCAAGTAGATGGCTCAGAGGTAAATACAATAGAAGGAATAGCTCAGAAGGAACTAGGCAAAGAGTTAGCTGAGAGCTTCTCTAGGGAGGGTGCGGTACAATGCGGTTTCTGCACCCCTGGCTTCATAACAACCTCCTATGCTCTGGTGAAGGAGAATCCCAATGCCTCAGAGCTAGAGATAAAGAAGTATCTCGAGGGGAACCTATGCAGGTGCACAGGGTATAAGAAGATAGTGGAGGCTGTAAAAAAGGTCATATCTGCGTATAGGAAGTAACTTTCCGAACCATAGAGCCTCTATTCTTTTTTTCCATCTCTCCGTTCTTAGCTATTATCTCTCCTCTTAGAATCGTCAGCTCAACGTTTCCTTTGAATCTCATGCCAAGGAACGGAGTTATTGGGCTCTTAGTAATCAACCATTCCTCTGTTACCAAAGTTTCTTTGTTCGGGTCAACTATAGCTATATCAGCATCACTACCTGGCATTAGTTCACCCTTCTTCGGCCAAAGACCAAATAGCTTAGCCGGGTTCCTAGATATTAGCCTCGGTATGTCGCTCAGCTTCAATGTACCGTTGAGCGCTAAGCTCACCATGGATGGCAACAGCGTTTGGACCCCCGCGAATCCCGCTGCAACCTCCCATATGTCCTTTCCTCCTCCTTTTTCTTGTATAGAGTGCGGAGCGTGATCTGAGCCAATTGTAAAAATCGTGCTATCTCCCAAGGCCTTCAGAAGGGCTTCTCTATGCTCCGCCTCTCTTATAGGAGGGTTAACCTTCAGATAGCTCCCATATCTCTCATAATGAGAACTATCGAAGTAGAGGTAGTGAGGACAAGTCTCACCGGTGAGTCTAACTCCTTCTTCCTTCGCCTTTCTCAAGTAATCGAGCGTGCCCTTTGATGAGACATGAACGATATGAGCCTTACCACCGGTATCCTTAGCTATCATATAAATCTTCATTACAGCCATTTCCTCTGTTATTGGAGGCCTAGAGAGCATATGTGCCAAAGAATCCTTCCTTCCTGAGGACTTAACCTCATTTACAAAGTAATTTACAAGGGAGTCGTCCTCAGCATGAAATGCTATTGGGAAGCCGAGCGCTCTCGAAAGCTTCAGTGCTTTGTATATGGTTGCATTGCTGGGTGGGGGGAGGTTTCCCGTAGTAGGACCCAAGAAAGCCTTGAATCCAACCGCCCCTTCATTCAGCATTTCTTCCAGCCTATCCACACTGTTGTCGGAGAGAAGGCCATAGAGGGCAAAGTCCACATGGGCCTTGTTTTTCAGTAGCTCAGCTTTATCTTTCACCGTGCGCCCAGAATCAACTGGAGGCACCGTGTTAGGCATCTCGATTACCGTTGTAACTCCGCCTAAGGCGGCTGCCATTGTGCCGTGAGAGAAATCATCCTTGTATTCTAGCCCAGGCTCCCTCATGTGCACGTGCTCGTCTACAGCCCCGGGAAAGACGAGCTTTCCTGTTGCATCTATCACCTCGTCAGCCAATTCAGACTGTATTCTTTTACCGATTGCTTTTATGCGTTCATCTTCTATCAATACATCTGATTCATAGATCCCCTCTGGAAGGACTAACTTTCCCCCTCTTATTAAAAGGCTCAAAAGATATCACCCATTTTCATTTTATTTGTTTTTAGTAATATTTCATTATGAAAAATTTAAATAGAAGCCGCACCTTTTTAATTTTTTGGAGACGGATAACTATGGGATCAACGAACTATAAGTTCATTGGTAGGGATATCCCACGAAGAGATGCAGAGATAAAAACTAAGGGCCTGCTTGAGTTTTCCTCTGACATCTCCGTTCCTGGAATGCTCTATGGAAGGATCGTATATTCTCCGTACCCGTTCGCAGACATCGAGGAAATAGATACAAGGGATGCAGAATCGATGGGGGCAACGGTGATAACACCGAAAGATGTCCCCCGAAAGCTATTCAATATCAGGCTCGTGAGTGTGGAAGAAGTAACCTTCAAGGATTGGAATGTTCTGACTATGTCTCCGAGATATTTGGGAGACCCCGTAGCGGCGGTGGCGGCCCCATCAGAATATCTGGCACAAAAAGCGGCGGAAGCTGTAAAGTTCAAGTTCAAGAAAATTTACAGGCCTGTGCTAGATGCCTTTGAGGCAATGAGCCTCGATGCTCCAGCGATCAGGGAAAGAATTTTGAAGGGAGAACAGGAGGTTACGGTATCTAAAAACGTTGGGGCTGAGCTTAATTTCTCGGAGGGCGATATAGATAGGGCTGAAAAAGAGTCGGACGTGGTATTAGAGAGAAGCTTCAAGACGAACCGCAGATACCATTTTCAGCTAGAGACGAAGGCATCTCTTTGTGTACCTGAGGTAGATGGACGACTGAGCGTTTACACGACTACTCAAACTATACATAATACCAGGATCCTCATAGGTCAGGTCTTTGGAATACCCCTAAGCCGAATCTCTGTGAAGAGGATCCCGATAGGTGGTTCTTTCGGTTCGAGCATACAGACGAACCTCGTTACACTAATAAGCGTGGCCCTATGCCTGAAGTCCGGGAAACCCGTGAAGATCGTTCTAACAAGAGAGGAAGATATGTACGACCACGCTGATTACGAGATGCACCTCAAGCTCAGGATTGGGGCGAAAAGGACCGGGGAGCTTACCTTTGGAGAAATGCATAACATAATGGACATTGGGGCTCATCAAGTTCAGGCCTATCCTCTCTTGGGAACTGCACTGGGCTGGTTCGTCTCCCTATATAAATGGAAGAATATTTTATATGAAGGAAAAGCTGTTTACACGACTAAAACCCCTTCTTGCGCATTTAGAGGATATGGCGCACCGCAGGTGTCCTGGGCGGTTGAATCTTTGATGGATGAGCTGGCTGAAGAGCTAAAGATGGACCCTCTGGTGCTTAAGCTGAAGAACTACGTCGGTCTCGGTGATGTTTTCTGGGGGCAGGGACCCACGGTTAGAAGCATAATAAGATCCGATGGAGTTAAGGAGTTAGTGGAAAGAGGGAAGCAACTCATAGGTTGGGATAAGAGACAGCCGCCTTCTGCGAAGAAGGGAAGGTTCAGAAATGGCATAGGCTTTGGGAGATCATTCCACACATCTGGAGCAGGGGGGCCCATATCTGGAGAAGTCATTGATTACTCAGGAGCAACGTTGAAATTGAACGAGGATGGAAGCCTCGATTATATAACGGCTTTACAGGACCATGGCGGTGGTACACTCGAAGCGCACGCGAAAATAATAGCAGAGGAACTCGGCGTGCCCCCGCACTTGATAAACATAGTTCCAGCTGACACTAGTATAACGGTTTACGACGTCAACACGCATGCCTCAAGGGGGACATATGTAGGAGGAGAGGCCGCGAGAAGGGCGGCACAGATGGTTAAATCGAAGGTATTCGAAGCAGCAACGAGGATGTTGCCAAAGGCAGTTAATCCGGAAGCCTTCAAGATAAGATATGACGAAGCCTTAGAGCAAGCAGTTGTATATATAGAAGGTATGAAGGATATGAAAGTCACGCTCGCTGAAATAGCTAAGGCCTCATGGCAGAGAAATTGGGGAACCATAGCAGCGACCGTCAGCTATAGGGCGACGTCCGCTCCTCCAACCTTCACAGTTTTCTTCGTTGAAGTCGAAGTAGATACATATACTGGAACAGTTAAGCCAAAGAGGGTTGTCGCTGGGGCAGATCTTGGAACACCGATTAATCCAAAGCTAGCGGAGGGGCAGCTACATGGCGGCTTCGTCATGGGATGGAGCATGGCATACTTAGAGGACACACCGTACCAAAGGGAAACAGGGGAGCTCATGAACAGAGGGATGGCCGTGGATTATAAAATACCAACTTTCGAGGATGCTCCTAGCATCGAGGACTTCAAGGTGATATTCGCGAACACCTACGAGCCAACAGGACCCTTTGGCGCCAAAGGCTTAGGAGAGGCTGCTCTGAACCCAGTAGCTGGGGCGGTCGCCAATGCGATCTACAATGCGATAGGAGTGAGGTTCTACACTCTTCCTATAACTCCTGAGAAGATCTTGGAGTCTTTGAGCGGGGGCGAATGATGATGAGCTCTCTCAATAGGATGAACACTAGGATTATCCCGTTCTCATTCTCCTATCATGAGCCGACGAGCCTTGAGGAAGCCCTTTCTCTTCTTAGTAAGCTTGGAGCAGATGGCAAGATCTTGGCAGGGGGCACCGATCTCATAGTTAAGATGAAGGCGAGGCAGGCGGAGCCGAGGCACATAATCAACATAAAGAAGATCAAAGAGCTTAGATATATCACGGTAGACGGGGATAAAATAAGGATAGGAGCTTTAGCTACATGGAGGGATCTAGAAAAATCTTCCCATATAATTTCGAGGATCCCATCCCTGCTCGATGCTGCTTCGGTGATGGGGGGAGTGCAAATTAGGAACATGGCCACGATAGCTGGGAACATATGCAATGCCTCCCCCGCAGCAGATTCTGCTCCACCCTTTCTTGTACATGGAGCTAGAGTAAAGGCCATGAGCGAGAACGGTGCAAGATTTGTTCCGATCGATTCATTTTTCATTGCCCCAGGGAAAACAGCGCTGATGCCTGAGGAAATGGTAGTCGAAATCGAAATACCTTTGCCTCCACACAGTAGCTCCTCGGCCTTCTTAAAGTTAGCGAGAACATCGATGGATCTAGCTAAGGTAAGCGCTGCAGCGTATCTTAAGGTCGATGGAGGAACAATAGAGGAGGCGAGGGTAGCTTTGGGCGCGGTTGCTCCAAAGCCGATTAGAGCGCCTAGCGTAGAAAAGGAGCTAATAGGGAAACCCGTGACTGAGGAGACGTTCAAGAACGCATCTAAGTATGTTGTTAAGGACATATCTCCGATAGATGATATAAGATCTACGGCATCTTATAGGAAAAAAACTTCTCCGTATTTGGTCACAGATGCTTTGCTCACAGCCTTTTCAAGGATTGGAGGTGAAAAGCGATGATTATAAAATTCAGGCTCGATGGAAGAGATGTATCTGTCGAAGTGGAACCGAACGAACTCCTTTTGAACGTTTTGAGAGACAAGCTTGGAGTTAAGGCACCTAAATATTCCTGCGGAATAGGTGAATGCGGAGCTTGCACTGTACTCTTGGATGGCGAGCCAGTTCTCTCCTGTCTAACATTAGCTGTGGATGCGAACGGGAGGGAGGTAACGACGGCATCCGGGATCAAGGGAGAGGAGGCGGAGATGTTGATGAAGGCTTTCGCCGAGGAAGGTGCGGTGCAGTGCGGTTTCTGCACCCCCGGTATGTTCGTGATGAGCTATGCTCTGCTGCATGAGAAGAAAAGGCCAACTGAGGAGGAAATCAGGGAGTATCTAAGAGGAAACCTGTGCAGGTGTACAGGCTACGTTAATATAGTTAGAGGAATAGAAAAGGTTGTAGAAATGGGTGGGAAGAAATGAAGGAGCTAAGAGGTAAAGATATACTATCTTCGTTCGATTTCGATAGGGAGACTTTGGAGCATCTGTTCGAGGAAGCGGAAACGCTCAGAAAAAAGCTCTCCACTACTCATCTTAAGATCGCGGAGTCGAAAACGATGGCTACCGTTTTCTTGGAGCCAAGCACTAGGACTAAGATGAGCTTCCAGATGGCCATGCTGAAGTTAGGCGGGAGTGTAATAGATTTTCAGCCGGAGTCTAGCTCCCTCCAAAAAGGAGAGAGCGACCTAGATACAATGAAGATCATCGATGGCTACTCTCCAGATATCATCGTTTTGAGGCAGAGCAAGCCTTTCTTCCCTCACAGCATAAAGGAAGAGATAGCGGCTCCAATAATCAACGGGGGGGACGGAACCAATGAGCATCCGACGCAGGCCCTGCTGGACGTGTATACCATTTGGAGGGAGCTTAAGAGGGTAGATGGTCTTAGGTTAGGCATAATGGGAGATCTGAAATACGGTAGGACAGCGCCATCCTTATCTTATATGCTTACGTTCTTCAAAGATGTTAAGATATATTACATAGCTCCAAAGGAGCTCAGGCTGAGAGAAGAAGTGAAGGAAAAAATAAGAAATAAAATCTCATTTGTTGAGGTTGAGAGACTCGAAGATGTAGAGGATGAGCTCGACGCTCTCTATGTAACCAGGCTCCAGAAAGAGAGGTTCAAGGACCCCTCTGAATATGAGAGGCTTAAGTCAAGCTATGTGGTGAACTTAGAGGCACTTAATAAGCTCAAGAGGATACCTATAATCATGCACCCGCTTCCGCGTGTTTGGGAGCTACCACAGGAGGTAGATTCTTTGCCCCAGGCGAAGTACTTCGAGCAGGCTAAGAACGGAATGTACGTGCGTGCAGCTTTGATAAAGGAGATACTCGGCATATAGAATTCATTGCTTTTTCAATTCGAATCTTGATGCATCCATTTTTTTCATGTGAAACGTCTTTGAGTTTTCGAGTGATCCTTGGCATAAATTAATATTTTACTGGTGATTCTTACAGCTATACATTGAACCAAAAAAGCGTACTAAATGGGCTCTCATTTAGTTGTTCATCGGAGAATGTTCCAAGATATATGATACCGTCGAGCTAAATAGGTTTTTCAGACTTCGGGCTTAAAATTGAAACCGACACGTTAGACACTCCCCTTTGTTTTTATAACTGAAGACCTCGCTGTTCACGGCAAGGATGTCGAGGATTGTGGGAAAAGCTTTTTTGCATCTACTGGGTTAGAAATCTCAGAGGATGTTCCTCTCTGCAGAAGGAAGTTCAAGCATAAACATAGCCCATGCCTTAATGAGAGGTATGGGATGGGGGAGAGGTGAGCCTTACCCCGAACCAGCAGATGAGGCTTAAGGCGTAAAGCCACCTCTAAACGCTATGAGCCTCGTCCCTCAGGGCGAGGTAGCTCACTTCTCAAGGAAAGCCGGATAGTGCTTCCCTGATAACAACAATGATAAATGGGAAATTTTTTGAATAAAGAGGTATAATATCTGAAAGATCAAGAATAGTTAGTGAAGGTATCAGAGCTTATCAGAATGTTGTTGTAATAAACTTTGGCGCTTAACTCTCTTTTTGCATCTCCCTGTAAAAAGAAAGAAGCACCATAATATTCGCCAATTGGAGTATCGATCAGCGAAATTTGCTCGCTTCTTTCCTGGATTTCCCACTTTTCCGAATCTAAGTTGAAAACGGAGTAGAGTATTGACAGGTTCGAATATATGCTGGGATCTTGGGACGTAGTGAAGATAAAAATAGTAGCATTCGTGGGAACCGCTTCAGAAACGGGCACGACTTTCAAATACATTAGGTTTACAGGAGCTGTAGATATGTAAGGAGGAGTAGAGGACCCTCCGCCCGAGCTAGAAGCTGTGCCCGCATTATATGAAAAGGACATGCTCACATTTCCTATAGAGCTCAAAATGTACCCGTTCGGCAACGTTACTTTCACGCTAACCTGTGTCGATGCTCTCTGGGGATTCGATCCAACATAATCATTTCTGTTCAGCGACCAGGAAGAAGAGTTTATCGAGAGGTAATATCCTGATGCCATTGAAATGTAAGCTGGAGGGTCCAAGTTCAAAAGATAGCCCTCCCCTCTCAAATCCGTTATAATTGGAGCAGCTACCTTCAAGGCGATTTTAGTAGACCCGAGAGTATCAGGATCTATTATTTCAACAGCTAAATCGCTTTTGAATGAAGTCCCAGATCCATATGAACAAGCATATATGCCATTGCTTACTGTTGCGGAATCGAAGGCAGAGGCATATATAATGCTGTACGTAGAAGCTGAGGCGTAATAGTTTCCTTGCCAGTCCGGGACTCCCGTAGAATAACTGAAGCTTTTCCCATTTGCTACTAAAGTTGCAACTGACCCATCCAATAACCCAGTCGAGGAGATCGCCAAATTGGCACCACTCAGCGTAGGGTAAACGTAGAGCATCGCTATAAGCGAACCGGATGGCATTTTATAAATTTGGATGTCTGACATGGATGCCTGGTTGAAACCGCTGGCATATAGAACCATCTTCATTTTCTTAAAAGCGGTTAATCCCGAGAACGATTTCGATATCCCAGAACCATCAGCATTCATCTGCACCGTTATTTTTCCGCCCTGTAGATCTTCTACGGTCACGTAAAAAGTCCTCGAATTAGGTAGCCAATTCTCCCTTATGCTGAGATTTCCCGTGTAGAATATTATGACTGGGACCCAAACTGGCGATACAGAGAGCGTCCCCGAGACTGAGATACCGGAAGAAGTTGAAAAGGATCCCGAAGATGAGAGCATGTAGGATACAACTAGTCTATTGTTGTTTCCAATGAAATAGGAATTGAACTCCCCTGTTTTATGCATTGTCCCCAGGATGGCGATTTGGGTTGAGGTTGTAACTTCAACTTTAGGGATCTCTTCGGGGGAAAAGACAAAGAGATTCCCCCTTTCCGTTAATACGCCTAGAGAAGCGTTTTTGAACTGAGCTATAAGAGCATAAACGTCTCCAGGCAGGTATATTGGGATCCACTCCTGCTGTGGGATCTCAAAGGAGGTGAAGTTCTCATAGTATACCGTTTCTCTGGAAAAAACGACTAGGCCTACTGCTCTCGACGATATGGTGCTTTTTGCGAATATGCTTCCGCTTATATTATTTATAGTAAAAAGAATGCTCTCTTCTTTTTTTCCTTCCAGCGATTCCATGAGTTGATTATAGCTTGAAAGATAATTGTACCCTGCTTTCAGCCCATGGGCGGCGTATGCGATCCCGAGAGCAACGATGAAAGCCAGGACTATGGCGCCTAGAGCTTCTGATTGGGACTTCATGCTCACTGCATTTTCACCGCTGTTGCTCCCAAAGATGAATTCCAATAGAAAGCATTACCGTATTTCGTCAAAACGAGTACCGATTTACCTTCGTCGTAATTCAGACCGATGGATGAAAAAGAAAGGCAGGAATTTACTGGGACCGATGTTTTTTCTACCTGAAGGGTTTCGTTTTTTCCATTGAGATTCGATGGGATGATCAGGATTACAGCATCAGTGGATATGGAAGAAGATATGCATGGTCCATCGATGGAGTTGCCTAAGAAAATTTTTTCCGATGACTTCATGCTGAGCAGTTGACCATAGTATTCGAGATCTTTCCAGCCCTCTGAAGCCGAGAAAATTGCCTTGAAAATGCTGAATAAAACAGCTGAGAGCAAGAGAGCCATGAATATGATCGCTATTCCTTCGGCTTGGGATTTATATTTCACTTCCCATTCACCACCTTCAATTCTATTGAACTCCCGCAGCTGTCCCTATACGAAAGAGGCATCCCATAAATGGAGATCAATGAGTAAGAGCCAGAAGGTATTTTCCCAATATCATATACTTCCAATCCCGATGAACCGTTGTATATAATGTAGGCCTTTTCTACATCTTTTGGGCCGTAATTATAAGCTATGACTTGGTATCCGCTTCCAGTTACAAAAGCGAATACGCTAACTGAAGAATAGCTACAAAACACCCCCCTCTCTACGTTTATTCCTCTTTCAATCAGCTGCGGGATCACAGCCGAAGAGACCAAGGCTATTACCAGGGCCATCGCCAGTCCTGCTACTATGTTGGATAAGCCCCTGGTCATCATCAATCTTTCCCAAAATTTATAAAAATGCTTATAAAGTGTTTTTTTAGCTTCATTTTCCTTTTTTAACTCATCCTAATCTTTTGGGATAACGAAAGTGAAGAAGGGCGAAGAAAGGCGATTTTGGTTCAAGCTAAAAGGGGTGGGCTTCACTATACTATCCACGGAGGAGAGGGATCTCGTCTTATCGGACTTCGCCTCGCTGCTTTCGACTGCAAAGGAAGGATTGATTTTAGCTAAAAAAACAAAAAGACATTTCTCATATTTCGGCTATGAGTATGATGCATTTATCCCCGAATTCTACCTTATGACGAGAGATTTTTCTGACATTTCTTATTTCGAGGCAGAAAAAGTCGATGGACCGAAAAGGGCCAAGGTTAAGAGGCTACTTAATCCATATACCTTGAGTCTCAGCGATGGAACCCTTGCTAGAATCCTTGTCGCTTATCGTTTTCCCTCAAATTTACCTGAGGGCGTCTTGTACTCTCTAATATCTGAAGCATCTGAAGTAGCTATACTTTTTAAGGAAATTGAGCATTCGAGGGCCGGTTCCTTGACAGAGAATGTAAGAAGAAGGAGGACGGCTTGGGATCACCTAAGAGTCTCTGAAGAATACGAAGCAAATTCTCTGGAGGAGCTGGCTCTGAGAATATTGAGCGGTTCATCTTTCTTCGAGTTTTATGTCCTCCTAGTTATTGCCTCGCACAACTTGAAGGATTTAAATTCAAAAGAAAAGAGATTGAGGTCCATCCTCAAGGGTTATGGAATTGAGGCAGAACCTCCTCCTATACAGGAGCAACTATACAGCTTCAATGTGTGTCTGGGCTTTTTATGCGTGGAAAAGCGCTTCTCTGATGCGGAAAGCATGAAACCGCTTTTCTTTCTAATAGATGAGGATCTCCATGATGAGGGTGGCGTGTTCCTCGGTATAAGTGGGACCGGTTCTCCCGTAGTCTTAAACCTATGGAAAAAGCCAAATCAGAACTTCGTTATAATAGGTTCAACTGGGTCTGGGAAAAGCATGGCCGCGAAGATTTTCGTGAAAAGGACAAAGGAGATGGATGAAGGCATTCCCGTGGTGGGCATAGATCCGGAAAGCGAATACACAAGAGCATTTTCTAAGCTGCAGGTTGAGGCTGTGGAGATAAAAGATGGGGAACCTCTAGGTCTGGATCCTTTAAGGCTAATGAGAGATGGTGCTTTAGGGATCGGACAAGTCTCTGATATAATAGCCGAGGCCTATAGTATACCTGAGAAACTTCAGGGAACGCTGAGGAAAGAGCTGTTCTTAGCGAGTGACTTAGTCGAAAGCATAATCGATTTTTCATCGGTTGTTAGAGATAAGGAGCTTTCCAAGTATCTTCAGGGCGCTTCTGTTCCTCCCGATAGCTATGTATTCCAGGGATCCCCTTTTTTCCTTGAGAGAAGCGTCATTTTCGGATTGAGGAATGTTAGGAGCAAGAGGCTCAAAATACTAATCTCGGCTCTTATATCAAGTTATTCGATAAACAAACTTCTTGCAAAGGCTAAAAAGTCAATCTTCTTCGTTGATGAGGCATGGCTTTTCATGGAGACACCAAACATCGTTTCTCTCTTCGAGAATCTTGCTCGAAGAGGAAGGAAGCATGGCGTCGCATTCCTGTACATCACTCAAAGACCGGAGGATTTGGCTAAGAATCCGAGCGGAAGGGACATAATGGAGCAGTCCTCATCCGTTTTTCTTATGAGGCAAGAGCCTCAGGGTAGAGAGGCAGTAAAGGGTATTTACAGGCTTAGCGAGTCCGAGGCCGATTTTTTAGTAAACGCACCAATAGGGTCAGGAATACTGAAGTCCTGGGGGAAGAAAGTTACGATGAGGATAATCCCCACTGAGGATGAGTTAGAGGCTTTTTCCACGAACGTGAGATAATGATTGAGTTACCTATTTGTAGAAAAGTCTTAAGGTGATCTAAAACGCTTGATGTTTGGGCTTTAGCATCTTGGGGACTCTGGCTTGCCTTCGCATTAGGCACCGGGTCTCTTATCATAGGAAGTATCATGAGAGCGATGGGTAGAGGAAGCTCTGGAAAATATATGGCATCGGGTATATCCTCGCTTATAGTAGCTTCTTTCGGTTGGGGGCTAATAGAGGCCCTCTACGGCGGATCCGTACCGCCTCTTCACTATGGCTGGGCCTTAT
>Ga0078972_1008221_pt1 | contig 22097 bp, 4 predicted proteins | sample YelNatPaOPGAMG01_FD_67568 | JGI IMG/M metagenome (GOLD analysis project Ga0078972, IMG submission 67568) | Hot spring thermophilic microbial communities from Obsidian Pool, Yellowstone National Park, USA - OP-RAMG-01 (SPADES assembly) (version 2) | ecosystem: Environmental > Aquatic > Thermal...
TAATAAAGCGGACATTTCATTATTTTATAACAGTGTAAAATTACAAATCAAAATTTAAAATTTTGAATTTTATATGTCATTTTGATATTTGATTTTTGATATTTAAATTTACTTTATTAACTCCTTAAGATACTCTTTAAAACACCGCTCTAAATCTTCTTTAAGCTCATCGCTTAGCTCTTTTGTATTACGAATCTTGTGACAAAATTCTGGATAGTATTTTTTTACAAAGGTGAGTATTTGGTGTTTAAATTGTATTATCTGATTAGTGGATAAATTATTGAGGATTCCCGTATTCAGCGCATAGAGATAAATGAGCTGTTCTTCTAAAGATACGGGCTTGTTCTTATCCTGAACAATCAATTGGTTTATTATCTCTCCCTTTCTTATCCTTGCCTCTGCCTCCTTGGATAAACCCGTGGTATGCAATTGGGTCATCTGTAATAGTTCCTTGTACTGGAGATAATCCAAGCGCAATGATTTACTTAATTCTTTCATTGCCGGCCATTGCGCCTTATTGCCGATACGTGATACCGACAGACCAAAATCAATTGCTGGCTTAAAACCTTTATTAAACAGGGTACTTGAAAAATACAACTGGCCATCTGTCATTGAAATAAGATTAGTAGGGATATAACCCGTAACATCTCCCTGTAATATCTCTACAATCGGGAAAAAGGTCATTGAACCGCCCCCCAGTTCTGGTTTTAGGCAACCGGCGCGTTCCATTAATTGAGAATGAATATAAAATATATCACCAGGATATGCCTCTCTACCTGGTGCGCGCTCAAGGAGTAACGATATCTGCCGATATGCCCAGGCATGCTTAGTTAGATCATCAAAAATTACCAGAACATCCCTACCTTTATACATAAAGTATTCACCTAACATACAGGCAGTATAAGGAGCTAAATATTGCTCGCCCGTCGATAAAGAGGCTACTCCAGAAACTACTATTGAGTATTCAAAAGCTTCTTTTTCCTTAAAAATATCTAATATTTTTAAGAGACTAGAATACGGCTTTCCAATACAACAATATATACAAATTACATCCTTACCTTTCTGATTTAATATAGCATCAATAGCCACTGTTGTTTTGCCGGTAAGCCGATCACCAATAATCAGTTGGCGCTGACCTTTGGCAATAGGTATGATGGCATCTAAAATCAATGTGCCGGTTTCTAATGTTTCTTTGACTGGAACACGCTCCATCACACCCGGAGCAACTTTAAATACAGGATAAAACTCATCTTGTGGTATTGCCCCTTTCTCATCCAGTGGTTGACAAAGAGCATTTACCACTCTACCTACAAATGCATCACCAACAGGTAAATTTAGAGATTTTCCTTTGTTATAGACTTCGTCACCTGCGCGTATAGAGCTAGCATCGCCTAAAACCAGAATCTGAACCTTATCTTCAGTAAAGCCCATTACTAATCCCAAGATTCCATTGGCAAACTCTACGAGCTGTCCATTAATACAGGAAGGAAGTCCTACGACATTTACTACGAACTTACGTACCGAATGAACTTGGCCTACCTCACGAATCTCAAATGAGGCTTTAGTTTTGTTGTTTGCTACCTGGACATTAGCCACTCTTTGTTCTCTCCTTTATCTTATTCCTTAGGCTTCCATCTAAAACCAGACTTCCCATAGAGATAATCAGACCAGCAACCACCTTTGGGTCAACTTCCTCTTTTAAGGCCACCTCACGACCAAATACATCCTTTAATTTTTTAAACAGATTTTTGCGTTGTTCTCCGGTTAGAGTAAATGCGGAGACAATCTTTACCTCTTGTAAATCTTGCGGAATACGTAAATGCTCTAAGTTATTGAAACCATTTTCAATAAGCTCCTCTACCCAATGCAGATGCACATTTTGTTTAAATTGCTCGGGCAAAGTATCCTCTAATAACTGGCAGGCTTTATTAATTGCCTCTTTATCTATTCTTTCTTCCACTTCTTGAAGTAATGCTTGTCTTGATTTATCTGCTTGCTGAATAATCTCAGTGCTTTGTGTACGCGCCTGACCTATAATTTTATCTCTTTCGCTTTCTGCTTCTTTAATAATTTGTGTTTTTAGTTTTTCTGCTTCCTCTTGGGCTTTATTTATAATTTCTTGAGATTTAAGTTTTGTCTCTTCAAGTTGGCGATTTATCTCTTGTTCTTTCTTGGTATAATCCTGATTTAGCTCTTCAATATACCTGATTGCTGAAATGACATTTTTCGTCATTACCTTGCGAAAGACAAAGATTAATACTGCAAAAATAATAATTTGGAACAATATCAATGAGACGATAAGCATTTGTTTGTCCTTTCCTACGATGAACTGAATAACTGAAATACAATCAACATGGCAATAATTGCCAGAGCCTCGGCAAACACTAAAGCAATAATCATAGCGGTAAAAATCTTAGGCGCACTGGAGGGATTCCTGCCTAAGGCATTAATGCTGGCAAAACTCCCAGCAGCAAAAACCGCACAGGGACCTAAAACGCAGAGCCCAAAGATAATAATTAGCGCGAGATTACGACTCATTGTTTTTTATCTTAATCACTTCATGTTTTATATTAAAAATCAAGGTGCAAAAATCAAAATTACAAATCAAAATGCAAAATTTTAAATTTTGCATTGTCATTTTGATATTTAATTTTTGATATTTAATTTAAAACTCAACCGTTACTCTTCAATAATTATGATTACTCTATTCTGATTAACTTTAACAATCCCTCTTTTTATAGAGAAATTTCTCTCATCTATAAACATCGTTCCGGAAATTAAGCGGCTTAAGATACGTTTATGAAACGGCAATATCTCAAATACACCCTGCTCGCCCGGTAAAATTACAGTTTTGGCCTTTCCTTCAAAAATAACTTCTGTAGGACTCAAGACAGAAACATCCAGAAACATAAAATCTCTTTCCTTTGTTGGATTTCTTTCTCAATTTTTGAATTTTGGTATGTCATTTTGATTTTATGGATTCTCTTTAGGTTCTTCTTCTTTAGAACCAGATTCGGGAAAAGCAGACTTTTTCGCGGCTAAAAGCTCTTCCTTAGTAATCCGTGCCTGACGATGCCAGGTAAAGAAAAGCACACCTCCTAAAAGTCCGACGAAGATAATAATAATAAAGATTACTATCCAGGTCATTGTCTTTGTAGGCTCTTCTGCCTTTATCTTGGTTTTAGCTAACATCTCAGGAGCAGGTGGACCTCCGGCAGTAACGAGGATTTTTTCCATCCGGGCAATATCTTCTTTAATCTGTTCTATGGTCAAAAGGTTCTGGCGATATATGCCGATGTGCTGCTCACGGCTGACTGATTCATCGGTTTGCGATGTAGTAATTTCCTCTAAGCGCGGATAAATAGTATCGGCGATTTCTTTGGCTTTTGTATAATACTCTGCTTTATCTAATAGTTTATTAAGAATCGTATCAGTGCGTCTTTTTAATTCTGCCAAATTCTTCTCCGGCACGAGCCAGACATCTTCAACCTCTACTTCGAATACGCGGATTTCCCCAGGGGAAAGTTCTAGTTCAGGTTTATACACATAGTAAATAGACCTTTCAGCGTCATACTCTAAATCCAAGCCCGCACTATCTAAAACATCCTTAGGTTTTACTTCTATGGGTAGATAATACTTAATCTGGGTTTTTTGCGCTTTAATTTTTGAGGGGTTAATTGCTACAATCCGGAATCTTACGCTTCCTGGATTAAGTGAGGTTACCACAATAGGTGTGTCTATTCCGCCAAACTTAGATTCAATGACTTGCCCTAAGACATCCACAGCTCCATTAATCTCATCGGTTTTTGCGCGAATCTCTTTAATGGTGGGAGATGAACTAAGGGTCTTCTCCAATAATGTGCCCATATCATAGCCTTCGTCTCCAGCCAGTTTCTTTATTCGGTCGGAAATTTCAGTCACTACCTGCGTTACCTTGGCAGATGGACCCTCTTTAGCAAAAGTTTCAGGAAGGGCGTCTACAGATTGTTTAAGGTTCTTTAAGGCAAGGGCAATATTAATGTTCTCGCCTGAAACCACTACTGCCTCTACGGCTTTAATGGCATCCAATGCCTTTTTGGCAGCGCGTTCTGCTTCAGGAGCAGCAGCAGCCAGGCCGGCTACTGTAGTAATACCCATACTTTCCACCATTCCTGAACCTGCAACCATACCGCCGGTAGTCTGCTCAGTAATAACATATGTGTAGGCCTTGCCAGCAGTAAAGCGGTTATCTGCCTTAAATTCATAGGTATAGACACCCGGAGTAGTCTCGGTCAAAATTATATCATTAATGATAGTCTTATTATCCCAACTGTAAATGTCTAACTTCGGCATAGGTCTGATTGTTCGTCCTCCTATCTCAACTTCTGAGGGACCCTGGACACTGAGAGTGATCATATCGCCGGTTAATGCCGGGTCAGGAGAAACCATGGCATTCCAAGAATACTTCAAAGCAGTTGTTTCAAGCAGCCCCGCTGCCTCTTCTGCTGTCGCGGCACTTGATTTTAAAAGCGTAACTGATTCAGAGACGCTCTTTTCAAAACTTACCATTGCATCACTAATCGTTTCTTTCATCGTGGTAGTGGCGGCATCAATCATCTCGCTTTGTTCCTGCATTTTCCTTTCAATAATTCCTGTCTGCGTAGTCATCTGTTGGTCAATAATCCCTTTAATACCGCCCGCTGCGGCTATTTGCTCAGCTCTCATATCAGCGGTTTCTTCTGGTCCTAATTCACCCGTAAGTATGCGCACTAAATTTGTATTAACCTCGGATATGGGTTTATCCAAAACAGAATTAACTGTCTCTTCCATCCCCGTAACTGCCTCTTCCATCTTTGCCATCTGTTTAGGTATAGTGACGGTAAATGATACTGGGGTCTTGAAGTTTGCGCCTGTGCTTAAGAACATATGGCTGATAACTGAGTAGACCCTGCCCGGTTGAAGAGCATCGAAATTAGCCCCTCCTGCGGTATAAGGCGTAGGCGTCCAAGACTGCTGGAAGAATCCTCCAAAGCCAGTAGGTATAGCCATCTCGCTTGTCTTATAACTCACGCAATCATTAATCACATCCTGCATAGTGCGTGTTTCTTCAAAGTCGTCATCTAAATTATCAGGTGTCCCATTGTCGTTTGGACGGGTGCCTATCCAAAGCTTTACACCGCCGGGAGTATCATATTCGTCAAGGATATCATCATGGAAGAGAAACTTATTGGTCGTTTCATCAACCAATATTGTCTTTCTCTTTATCCGGTCATAACCATCCATTATTTTTACATCTACAATCAATGCTCCGGGAACCAGGGAACCATCTCTTTCTAACCAGGTGGTAATATCTAACCTATCTGTGGGAGGGACATTATAAGAAAATTCTGAATAGGCACGCCAGATATGCACTACCAGCGTCTCCATAGTCCTAAAGATTGTCCTATCGTGCATCCAGGTTTTACGGGTATTATCCCAACCTACAAGGTATTCTTCTGTAATTGGTCCGAATTCCTTATGCGTCCAATCTGCAACCCAAGTTCCTGCAGGGACCCAGTGCGATATGGGCGAAGGTAAATTTTCCGCTTCCCAGGAGGAAATAGTAGCGCCTTTTAATTTCTCGCTGACCTTTAAACCTTTAATATGCTCGTTGCTAATCAGGTTGCGGATATCCCATTTAATCTTTACATAATCTATCTTCATGGTGTCCACGCCGCCTGCAGGAATCGGCCCTTGTGCAAAGACCTCATGGTCATTATGGTCATAGATACGTATTTTTATATTCGTGGGTGCTTTATAACTGCCATCTTCCTCCTTTTGCACATAATCAGGAACAGTCCAGTCAAAGGTAGTGGTTTCGCCTGAGGGATTATTGGCAATATTAGTGCCTCCGGCCATAGGAATTTCAGAGGCAAAATCAGCCGCGTCAATATCGCCATCACCGTCAAAATCTTTCGCATAGGTAAGGTCAACATTAGAAACCGTGCCAAAAGTAGTCCAGGTTATGGTACGGGATTCATTGGTAATCCAGCGGCACTCATAGAAATCATCGTCGGGATTAGTGGGAGTTTTGTTATCGTTTAGTTCTACTGCCGGAGTAATCAAGGTAAATGCACCTTGAATCTTAAATTTAGGGGAAATATTAAAGACGCTAGGGACTCTGGGGTCGAGTATTTTAATTTTACAATTAGGAGAAATATGGTCAGGCACGGGTAAGTCGTAATGCGCCTCTGAACCTTCCCCGCCGGCTGGCCCGCCGATATCGGGTATATTATCTACTGTGCCTAAGTCAAAGTTTTGGCCAGGAGTAGTAAATCCTGCGTCACCATTCGTAGATAAGATTAATTGCACCTGCGGCATTGTCCCGCCCCATTCCCATTTAATACGATAGGTACTGCTAACCGGGAGTTTCTCATCCAAAGTCGGAGTCTTCAGGTTAAGATAGCCGACAATTTTAAACGCCTGGCTGAGCGCAGTTACATCTGCCTCGTTGGCGCGAGCATCGCTGATTTTAATAAGGGCAAAGTCTGTGGCTTGGTCAGGAATGCTCCACTGTCGTGCATATTCTGATTGGTCTCCACCTGAACCTGTGCCGTTTCCCACGACGCCATCATTGGGGGTTTCATAATCCTCTTGAATATTGTTCCATTTTCCAATACAGTAATTATTGCCGCTTCCTGTTACTTCCTCATAATTGGTAGTTAAGGTAATCTGGGTATTGCTGTCTACTGACTGGATAGTGTACCATTTTGTGATATTCTTAGGATCAGTATCTCCGATACCAATCTGATCATTTACCCTTACCGTCTTTAACCAAGAAGTGCCAGAACCGGAAATTATCTGGCTACCATTATTGACGGTTACTGTCCCTTCAGCATTTGTGCGGACAAAATAGGTAATCTTTACTTTCGGTATCGTGCCCTTCCAGCCCCACTTTATCTGTTTGGTTTGTCCGATTTCCCAAGACTGGTCTAAAACCGGCTCTTTAACCCAAAGCCTACCTTTAATTCTAAACTCGCCTGACTTAGCAAAGGCATCTCTCTGATTCACGCTACTGTCGCGCACGCGCAGTTTTACGTGATCGCAACTCTCTGGGTCATTCACATGGTATTGAAAAATATCAGGAACTGTCCAGAGATAAGAGGTCCCCTTACCTTGAGCTCCATTGGTTAAGTTAGTAATAATTTCTCTTTCCTCGGTGGCAAAATCATCGGTAGAATAATGCAAATCTACCTTGCTTACCGTGCCGGTATTGGACCAGGTAATCGTAAATTGATCTCCGACCACCAAATCTTCTAACGGAGTATTTATGGTAAACTTAGCGCTGATTTTGGCATAGGGCGGTCCCTCATACACCGGCCTGCCTTGCGCGTCAGTAGTAAAAGGTCCTACGCCATAGACGTCTGGGTCACTCGTTCCTACTTTAATCTTGAATTGATGGCTAATTAGATTGGGAGATTCCGGAATCTCCGGCCAAGACCATTGTCGATCACTCGCCGGGCAGCTGCTGCCGCTGATACTGTACCAAGTGGTACCGCCATCAAGAGAATAAGACATACTCACATTGCCAACTGTGCCGGTGTAATTCCAGGTAATTACTCTGTTCGTATCGCCAACAAACCATTGCGCGCCCGCAGCCGGAGAAGTCACAGTAAATCCCGGCATAATCTTAAAGTTTGCCTCAGAAACCTTGTAGGGAATATTGGGGTCATTAAGAGAATCTTCGTCATTGGGGTCTTCCACACGCATACGCAGGTCGCTATAAATAAAATCAGGTATAGTCCATTGGTAGGTACCGTTATTAGTATCGCTCGGAACATCTTCAATTACTTGCTTAATGTTGGGGCTGGTCTGACGGTAACAGGTAAGTTTTACTCCCCTGAGTTGTTTTTGCGCATAACCTCCGCTACCTGCGCCTGCTCCGGAACCGGTAGAACCATTCAAAGAAAATGTCGTCGGGCTAAGAACTGTGATTATCCAATTTGCATTGGCTTTAATATTTGTAGTGTGTTCGCGGATTTTTACTCGGTCTCCTGTAGCATATCCGTGGGGTAGAGAAGTGGTAATCACGATAGGAGAAGTATCTGTAGAAGAGGAGATACCCACTGTTGTGCCAACAGGGTTCTTCATCCAGGTCTCGCCAATCTTCTCCCAAGAGATGGTCTCGGTATTACCGACGACCCACTTTTGTCCGCCATTAGGCATAATGGAAGTAAAGCGGGCGCGAATGATAAAATCAGCATCAGAAATATCAAATATATCTGGGTCAGCACCAGGCGCAGCCCTAGAAACCCGCACCCGCACCTTGGTAGAGACTGCCTCTGAAGGAATATTCTGCCAGTTATAACTTCCTACAACATCGCCGGCAGGCCAAGAGGCAATGATATTCTGGGGATTATTAAACGCAGGGTCATCAAGGGAGTATTCAATTTTGACATTGGAGAAAGTGGATGGTCCGTATTTTACCCAGCTAATGGTTCCAGAAAGTCCGGCGTACCATGTTTCTTCTCCGTTAGGCGCGGTAAGCACCAACCTTGGCATAATCTTAAAAGGATTATCAGATTCATCATAAACCTCGTCTCTAAATACAACGTTATTGTCTCTCACGCGCACTTTAGCATTTGTGATAGTTTCAACTGTCGGGATAGTCCAAAGAAACTCAGTGATATCATTTTGGTTATTTGGATATCCTTGGGCTGCGTCAATCGTAACCCACTGACTGCCGTTATAATAATGGATATCCACATTGGTAATCGCGCCTTTAGAACTCCACCTTATTGGCCTCGTCTCTGCGCAACCCAATTTTTCTCCGCCATTAGGATAAAGCACAGTAATACCGCCGGCAATGATAAAGGTGTTCTGAGAAATATCTTCGGAATAAGTAGCGTAGGTAACATCGCTGTCAGAGAGGCGCACCTTATAGGTTTTAGCCGGCGTAAGACCTAATGGAATCGACCACTCATAAACGCCGTCGTTATCAGTATTAGAAATAATTGTCCCAGGCCAGGAGGTATATGGCCCGGTAGAATATTTCAGGTCAACCTTAGTGGCTAAGCCTTCAGAGCTCCAGCGGATATTATATGTCTCTCCCACTACCCAACGCTCGCCGCCGTCAGGGACGGTCAAATTGAGGTTATCCATAATCCAGAAGGCAGAATCCGAGACATCCTTTACTAATGGATCGTCGTGGTCAGTAATGCGGATAAAACAATTATTGGATTTGCCTTTATCCGTAGGCACAGACCAGTTGTACTCAGGAGGAGAGGTGTCTACATTCGTCGCAAAGGTGACATAATTTGCATCTACATTTCCTGTAGTGGAGAGGGCAATGTCAATCTTGGCAATAGGACCGACCATCGTCCATTTAATCTTGGAATTTTCATCAAATTGGCCGGCCTTGAGTTTAATCGCTGGCTCATTGGGTGGAACACTGGGTTGGGTCAGGGTTAAGGCGCCGTGGAGAATAAATTCTTCAGAAGTTGCTGTAGCCAGTTCGTCATTTGCGTCAGTGATATTGATGCGCGCGTGTTTAGAGATTTCATTTGGTAAGGATGTCCAGTTATAACTGCCGGTATTGGGTATGGCTGAGCCGTCGTTAACAAAAGGCCAGGATGAGACAGGTGGATTACCGTCAAGGGAATACCTGATATAAACATTATCAATGATGCCATGCGTAGTCCAGTGGATAGTCTGCTGTGGAGCGCCAATAAACCAGCGGGTGCCGGCTTTCGGGGCATCGCTTGCGCCATCAAATGAGAAACCGCCGCGGATGATGAATTCATCGCTGACAGCAAAAACATCGGAGGTTGCCGAGGAATCCGAAATCTTAATCACGGTATGCGTGCTGGTATTCTGCGGCGTTGTCCAAGGATAACTCGTAGGGGATGTAGCCACATTGACATTAGAGGCAATATTCTGCCAGGTCCCCTCTGCCCCACCCTGGAGAGAATATTTGATATCTATTTGCGCGATGGAGCCGGAAACGGTATATTGGATATTATGGTTAGTCTGGCAAATCCAAACCTCGCCTGCTTCAGGAGAAGTGATATCTATGTTAGCAATCTTAAATGCCTGTGAGGTAGCTACCATCTCATCGTCCCAGTAATATCTGATGCGCACCCTGACATTATCACTTATCGCCGGCGGTATGGTCCAGGGGTATGTCTTCTGTGTATTATGCGCAGAGTTCTCTACTGTGGCGACATAGTTGGGAGTGCCAAAATTGCTACCCGAACCATCAGTAGAATATTCTATTACAATCGGCGTAAATTTTCCGGTAGGCGTCCATTTGATATCGTGCGAACTACCTGCCTTCCAGGTAAAGCCGCCTCCTACCGGCGCATCCATTACCAGTTTTCCTTCTATCTCAAAGGCGTCGGATTCATCAAAAACTTCAGTATTATCTTCATCTTTTACTCTGATGATTGCCTTTTTATCGTCATTAGTAATAGTAGTGATACCGCCAATATCGGAAGGAATATCCCATCCAAAAGAAGGAGTATCAAATTTTACTGTCGCTAATGGCGTCCAGCCAATAGTGTCGGTGCGAAACTCAATGACAACATTGCCCATATCCGCAGCACCTGTACAAGGAGTAGTCCAAACAATATTAGTGGTCTGTCCTACCTTTCCTACAGTAGTAGTAGTAGGATTGGTAACTGTGATTGCGCCTTTAACCATAAACAGACTAGAATTATCAAAGACAGCTCCCAAAGAACCATCCACCACTCTAATTCTTGCTTTCTTCTCATTACCCGCGGCGTGGGTAGTAATAATATCTTTATCCGTAGGGATATTCCATTCGTATTGATAGGCGGTCTGCGGGCCGGCATTGTTTACCGGATAGGCGCTTTCAATATCATAGACATAAGTATCTCCGTTGTCTTTATAGTATTGTATCTTCACAGTAGTTACCGGTCCGGTAATATTCCATTTAATAAAATTACCCTGGGTGCCAATAGTCCATTTTGCCGTAGCCAGCGGCTCAGTAACATCAATTACCGGCCTTATTTCAAATTTGGCTGAGACCTTACGCGTCACTGTTTCATTATTCGGGTCGGATATCCTTAATCTACAAGTTGTGGACCTGATATTATTAGGCACCGTCCAGAGGTATTCTCCGGTATTATCTACGGGCTCTGTGCCAATCTGGCTATAGGTTATTCCGTCGTCGGTAGAAAACTCTAACTTTACTTTCGGAATATTTGTGCCTACCGTTGACCACTTAATGGTGTAGCCAGAGCCAGAGTGTAAAACTTCTCCATCAGCAGGACCGGGATCAATAAAGGTAAAACTTCCGGCAATTTTAAAAGTAGGCGAGATATACTTGGTAAGGGTCTTGCGGTCAGTATCCACATCTTCTATTTTAATCCTGACGTTGGTTGAGACGTGGTCGCCTACGCCATCTACTGCAACATCCGGGTCATCAAAAATCCAGGAATCAGCAGAGCCGGGAACTGTGTCTTCTGTTTTGACATAACGCCAGCCCTGTCCATCGCCATAATCAATATAGATATCTACAGCAGTCATCTGGTTGCCATAAGCAGTCCACCTTATCTCTTTGTTGGTTTCGCCAATGAACCAGTTGTCGCCGGCAGCCGGGGATGCACCATAAACTATCCTGCCTAAAACACGGAATGGGCTGGAATCCGCGTAAATTTTATTTTCAAATCCGCTCGCATGGTCTCTTACCCGCACGATGGCATTGTTAAAACTCAAATCTGTGGGAGCAGTAAGAGTAGAACACGTCTGGTGAGTAGTGACATTGTCGCCGCCAATGAGCAGTGTTCCGGGCAAGCCGCCTGCGCCAGTCAAGCTGCAATAAATATCTACAGCGCTGATTAAATCATCGTTATTAATATCATTTTCCTGCCAGGTAACGGTCTGGCCGGTTAATCCCGCTCTCCAAATCGGCGGATTACTTCCCTCATCGCCTGTTGAAGGAATAACCTGCACATTAGTAATTGTAGGATAAACACTAAATGTCCCGGATTCAGCAGTTACTACTGCCTGCACAGCATCAGGATTATCACGCACCCGGATAGTGCAGTTATTGCTCTTTATATCCGGGACTTTATTGGAATTGTGCCAATTAGCGACAGAAAAGGATTCAATCGTGCCATTGCCAGAGATAACGCCGCCGGTAGCGGGGTCAGGATTAGTAATTGGAATCTCTTGGCTACCATCATATAAGAAGAGCCAAACCTTGCCTAAATTGCCGTTGGACTTCCACCTGACGGTTTTGTCCGTATCACCCACATGCCAATCGCCTAAAGGAGCGTAATCCACACCGGGGGTATAAGCAGTCAGTTTTGCCCGAATAGTAAAGCCAACTGAAGCCGGACTTACCACGTCAGCAAAATCAGTTTCATCCGCATCTTTTACCTTAAGTTTGGTAGTAGTACTTAAGGGTGTAGTATCAAGAATAGTCCAATCATAGTATCCTTTAGCCACCGGGGTGTTATCCTTGTTAAAGGTTGCTTCGTTATCTGCCTGGGTCTGCGCCACAATTACATATTCGTCGCCGGGAGTGACAAAACCCGACGGAGAAGCAATAATCTTAACATTGGCAATGTTTCCATGGGTAACATTCCACTTAATCCGTTTGGTCTCGCTGATTGGCCAGATAACTGCTGTGCTTGGAACAGTAATGGCTAAGGCGCCTTTGACTCTAAAATCAGCGGTAGTAGCAAAAGTGCCGGCGTTTCCTGATTTCTTATAACTGGCGTCTTCTACCAAAATCCTGTATTGGGTGCCGACAGGCGTCTCAGGGACCACCCAGTTTATTGACTTCTGCGTATCTGCCGGCAGGTCAAAGGCTACACTATCAGCAATGAGATTATTGTAGTTTATCCCGCCATCTGTAGAATATTTGACATTGACGGTTTCAATTTTACCTTCTCTTTCCCAAGTAATAGTTTGATTGCTGCCGCAAGCCAGTCCTGCAGAAAGCGTCTGAGGCGTGGGCGCAATGAGATTAAGGTTGCCTTTAACTATAAAACCTTGGGATACCGTATAATTGTAGAAACCCAAGGCAGAATCAGCATCCTCTATTTTTATCTTTGCCCGCTGCGAATCCGGAGGGTCAATTTTAGGAAGTAGGTCTTTATTGAGTTCTTTGGGAATAGTCCAAGAATAAGAACCGGAGTAATTGCCTAAATTGTCCGCATCAGTTGAGGCAACCAGCACCTCCGGATAAGTAGCGCCACTATCTTTAGAATAAGAAATCCTGACATTCTCTACTTTACCAGCGATATGCCAGTTAATAGTATTATTCGTTGTGCCATCAGCCACCCAGACGCTGGAGGCAGTAGGATTGTCAATATAAATGCTGCCTACAATCGCAAAGATTCCCGATTCTAAGGCGGTAGCGGGCTGCTCAGGAACAGACGCGGTGATTCTTAATTTTGCGCCGACAGAGGCATAGTCAACCGGCGGAGTCCAAGGATAACTATTCCTATTTGCTTCACCCTCTCCCCATTTGGTATTACTGATATTATTTGATATCTCCACCCAATTAGAGGTATCAGTGCGGTAATATTCTAATTTGACCTTAGAAATATTATTCCCTAATGTATTCCACTCAACATTAAAGGGCGTAGGCGTGGTATTGCTATCTACGTGAATAACTTGCCCGGTAACATTAGCAAAACTAAATCCGCCGATGATAGAAAAGTTTTCCGATTCATCATAGGTGTCTGTAGGCCTATCTAAATCCACAATCTTTACTCTGACATTATTGGAGACCTCATTTGGAATCGCGCCTGGCCAAGAGACCTCATCTAAAGCAGAATCAACGCTTGCCACCAGTTCCTGCCAGTTGCCTGGAGGAGAATAATTGTAATCAACATAAATCTTTGCCGGGCCCATCTGTCCTTTATGCGTCCAGGTAATCTTTTTACCAGTATCTCCTACCTTCCACTTAGGAGAGGTAGCGGCATTAGGCGAGGTAATCTCTAAATAACCCACAATGCGGAATTCGGAAGAATCACCATAAACCTTATTAATGAAATCAGCGTCAGTATCACGCACACGCACCGCTGCCTGGTCAGTAAGAACTGCCGGAACAATGATGGTAGAGCAACTCTGGTTGCCGGATATCTCATTAGAAGGGACATTACCTTTAAGCAAGGTTCCCGGTAAACCACCTACACCCGTAGAACTGTAATAGATATCTACAGCAGTGATTTTGGAACTGGTTTCTTTCCAGATTACGGTCTGGTTCTGGTATTCAGCTAACCAGACATCCGGTCGACTTTGCGGGTCAGCAGGCGTGGGAACGATTGCCACATCTGTAATTTTAGGATAGACGCTGAATTCGCCTGATTCCACCGAAACGCTAGAGTCGTTTTTATCGGTGATCCTTAATTTGCAGTGCAGGCTCTTGACATCAGGAATTTTATTTTCATTTAACCAATTACTGACGGAGAAGGAATTATTACCTTCCACACAGGGATAGCCGGTATCAGGGTCAACCACATTTGTCCATTGGGAACCATTATAAAACTCTATGCGCACTGCCTGAATTTTACCGTGAGCAAACCACTGGATAGTTTTATCCGTATCTCCCACTTTCCAGGTATCCATAGCCGGGGTAGTAATCTCTAAATCACTTTTAATGGTGTGCGGTTGGGCAGAAATAGATTCTACGTTAGGATAATCAGTGGTATTGGCATCCATTATTTTGAACTTAACGGTGTTAGCCCTAATGAGCGAAGGATTCTGCTCAGCCACATTCCAGTCATAGGAACCCTGGGCTACATAACCGTAGGTGGCAAAATTATTGGCATTAAAGCCAAGCACATTGTCTGCAAGCGTAGAGTTGATGACGATAAATTGGTCATCTCCGGGGAGCGTGCCGCTAAAATTGCCTGAGCGGGAGCCAATGATTTTGACATTCTGGATATTGCCATGCAGAACATTCCAGGTAATGGTCTTGGGCTGGTCAATGACTAAAGTTCTTGAGACAGCATCTGGCTCAGTAATTTTAAGTTTTCCTTCAACCTTAAACAGAGGTGAGGCTGCTTCGGTTAATGGGTTATTAACATCCTGAACCTTAATCCTGTAGGTAGTGCCAATAATCTCAGGAGGAGTCCAGTTTTCCTGATGCTCGGTTTCTGTGCCTTGGAAGGAGATATTTTCAAAACCCGGCATCGGTGTAGGCGGATAGGTTGAGCCATCCGTGGATAAAAAGACCTTTACTCCTTGGATATTTCCGTAGCGTTTCCATTTGATGACCTCTGAGGTCTTGCCAGATTCATAGACATTGTGGTCGGTACTATTAGGCCAGAGCACCTCTAACGAACCCTTGGTGGTAAATTTTTCAGACATTATGGCCAGACAATAAGTCTCATGGGAGGCATCCACTACCTTGATACGTGCGTTAGGCGAAAGCACAGTGCTCTCAGGGATATGCCAGGAATAACTGCCATTTAACCCATCGCCATTGTGTGATGGCTTGGTTATTCCTGAGTCTACGACCACCCAATTTTGACCATCGTCGGAGGAATAATAGATATTTACATTATCAAAGGTGCCCCATTTCTGCCATTCAATCAGATAAGTGCCATTCGCAGCCCAAGAATCATTAATATCTGGTTGCAGCACTTTAACTTTAGAGGCAATGGTAAAATTACTCGTAGATTGTGCAGTGGCATCTGAGTTATTGGGGTCAGTGACCCTAAGACGACAGTTCTCAGAAATAGCATCTCCAGGTGGTATCCAACTAAAACTTCCGGTATTCGGCACCTGTCCTGCCGGCGGTTGTCCGTCATCAATCACTACCCAGCTACCCGGGATGCCGGAATTTAAAGAATACTCTAAGATAACATTAGGGATGGCAGTGCCGACCTTATCCCAGGTGATATTCGCTGAGCGGTTGGCAATAACTTTAGTATCTTCGGCGTCAACCGGCGTAACAATAAGGTTAGAGAACCCGCCACGGATTTTAAAGACCTCGGATTCAGCAAATTCTTCTAGTGGATTATTTACAGAAGCAATCTTGACCTTGACGTTATTGGAGACTGTGTCTGGGATGCTTGGCCAGTTCCAACTGCCTGAGCCGCCAGTGCCAATGGATACACCTGTGGCAATGGGATCGCCATAACCTGAGCCATAGTCATAGTAGATATTGCAAGTGCCCATACTTCCTTTATAAGTCCAGGAGATGTTTTTGGAGGTTCCAACCTCCCAGTTTGAGGAGGAGTTGGGTTGCTGGATGGTAAAAGAACCAATGATATCAAAACTGGGGGATAATCCAAAGACATTGGGATTGCCTGTGCCGCCAGTTTTATCTACCACCTTAACTACCACATCATCGCTGATATTGTCGCCAACATTATTCCAATTGCACTTACCTAAGGTAGCATCTACGCCAGTGGCAATAGTCTTATCAAATGGACCATTGGTGCCGTTGGTAGAGTAGAGCACATCTACAGTTGAGACCTTGGTTGAGCCGTTGAGGCTCCAGGTTACCGCATCGGTATTATTAGAGCCGACCACAATATTAGCATCAAGCAAAGGCTTAGTTACAGTAATCACTGGTCGGATGGAGAAGCTAGTTGCAGATTCAGCAAAGACATTAGCAGGATGACTAACATCCGAGACCTTAATATAGCAGTCCTCAGAGTTCTCATCTGCCACAGATGTCCAGGTGTAAGAATTGCCGCCGGCAGTGTGTCCAGGGTGATTATCCACAATAGTAGTGTATCCGCCGGTAGCCGAGGTCTTGTATTCAATTTTTACATTGGTCACTGTTCCTGTGGCAGTCCAGGTAATGGTCTTAGACTCACCCTTATACCAGACCACCCCGGCCTTGGGATTGACATCGCTTAGGCCACCTACAATCTTTAAGTCAAAACTGGAGACGTCGTTGACATCATCATCATTATCATCCCTGACCCTGACCCGCACTGTATCTGAGATATCATCAGGAATAGTCCAGTTATAACTTCCTTGCACACCTGAAGCAGAGTTGGTAACTGTGGCTATAGGTTTGGAAGTAGTGAAGCCGTCAGTAGAATATTGTATCTCTACGGGAGTATAAGTTCCTGTGGGTGTCCATTTAATCTGCTGGACTGAGCCTACTTGCCAGATAATACCTGAGGTATCTGGGGCATCGATACGGATTTTTCCTTCGATGTCAAAGCCCTCGGACTCATCCCTGACCTTGGTGGGGTCTGAGGCATCCTTTATCTCAATCACTGCCTTCTTCTGCTTATCCGGGGTAATGGAGTCAATAGGCGGTGTCCAGGGGTAAGTGCCAGGAGGTGTGCCATAGTTATAAGCCACAGTATCAATAGTAGTAAAGGGAGCGCCGCCAGTAGTAGAATAACCGATAATCACGTTACCGGATAAGAAGCCAGTAGTAGTCCACTTGATATTAAAGACATCGCCTACTTTTAGGATGTCAGTAGCAACAGGAGCGGTTATGGTGATACCGCCTTTCATTCTAAAGTTAGGCGATAAACCATAGACTGTAGCATAGCTGGCATTGGAGACTCTAATCTTGGCTTGGTCAGGGGTTCTTAAGTCCACATCCGTAGGTATGCTCCAGGTGTAGGGTTTTTCAGTAGAGAGCCGGGAAGGAATAACTGTGATATAGTCTGTGCCATTGTTTTTGGAGTATTCGATCTTGACATTGGCGCAGACACCAGTAATTGTCCAGTTGATATCTTCCGTGGTGCCTTGGGTCCATTCATCAGTAGAAATTGGGTCAGTGACCACTATCTTTGCCCTGACCTCAAAGTTAGCTGAAGTAGCAGTTGCCGAAGAGTTATTGGGGTCAGTAATCCTAATTAAGCAATTAGGCGCTGGCGCAGGTATGCCTGAACTAGGAGCAGTCCAGGGATAACTTCCGGTGTTAGGCACAGTATAAGGTGGAGTAGGATTAATATAAGACCAGTTTGCGCCATTATCCGAGGAGAACTCTAAAATAACATTGGGGATATTGGTGCCGTTTTTGGTCCAGACAATAGTGTAGTTGTCACCTGAGGTGAGGACAGTTTCGTTATTGGAGAATTTAAGGTTAGAGAACCCGCCACGGATTTTAAAGACCTCGGATTCAGCAAATTCTTCTAGTGGATTATTTACAGAAGCAATCTTGACCTTGACGTTATTGGAGACTGTGTCTGGGATGCTTGGCCAGTTCCAACTGCCTGAGCCGCCAGTGCCAATGGATACACCTGTGGCAATGGGATCGCCATAACCTGAGCCATAGTCATAGTAGATATTGCAAGTGCCCATACTTCCTTTATAAGTCCAGGAGATGTTTTTGGAGGTTCCAACCTCCCAGTTTGAGGAGGAGTTGGGTTGCTGGATGGTAAAAGAACCAATGATATCAAAACTGGGGGATAATCCAAAGACATTGGGATTGCCTGTGCCGCCAGTTTTATCTACCACCTTAACTACCACATCATCGCTGATATTGTCGCCAACATTATTCCAATTGCACTTACCTAAGGTAGCATCTACGCCAGTGGCAATAGTCTTATCAAATGGACCGCCTACACCGTTTGTGCTATATAAGACATCCACAGTGCTTACTTTTGTCGAACCATTTAGACTCCATTCTACTGCATCGGTATTAGATGAGCCAACCACAATGTTAGTATCAGCTAAGGGTTTGGATACAGTAATGACCGGCCGCATAGAAAATGCCGCGGAAGATACACCTTTTACATCAGCATTATTCTTGTCAGAGACCTGCACCCAGCAATCTTCAGAGTTTTCATCCGGAACAGTAATCGCAGCAGAATTTGAACCATCGCTATGGCCGGTGTGATTTAAGACAAGTGTTTTATTGTAAGGGTCGCCGGCAAGAGTTTTATATTTAATATCCACTGCGCTGATATTACCTGCCTGCTCCCAGGTTACATTCTTGGTTTCGCCTTTATACCAAACTATTGCACTACCACTGGGCTGGACATTGTAAATCTTACCAATAATCTTAAAGGGATTTACGGATTTATCCGTAACCTCAGTGCCAGTAATCGTAGTAATATTGGTTAGTCTTACCTTAACATTATCCTGATCAGTAATATCATTTATACCCGGCGTCCATTGATAAGGAATGTTTGCTGAAGGCCAGCTAGAATGAATGGTGCGAATATCAGAAGCGAAATCATCAGTAGAATATTCTATCTTAAGATTACCGATGCTACCTACGCTAGTCCAACTTATCGGAAATGCCTCGCCAACAGTCAATGTCTCATAGCCATCCGGGTCAGTCAAGTCAATTGAACCCTTAATAATATAATCTACTTCTGACTCCCGATTTACCTTGACCGGGTCATTATAATCTGAAACGCGAAAATCTACATTATTAGAAATTGTATCCGGAATATTTGTCCAGGTCCAGGTGCGGTAATCTCCTTCGGGTGAGCCGGTGATTCCTTCGGCAGGAGTAATCTCAATCCAGGACCCATTATCATAGCGATATTCAATTTTAAATTTAGTGATATTACCATTGGGTCTCCATTTTATGGTCTTGTTACCTCGCACAATCATATTTGTGCCATTAAGATCCGGGACGACACTAACTTCGGTAATACTTCCCACAATACTATTTAGATAAGTTGTAGTGCCAGAAATATCCTGCCAATTATCATTATGAACATTAACTACTTTAACCTTGACATTTGGCGAAGGCGTATTGGGAATTGTCCAGGCAAAAGAGCCTTTTCCGTTACTACCTACTGATACGCCCGAACCTCCGGGGATTGCTACCCAGGTAGGATTCTCTAGATTTCCCTCTATAGTATAATAAAGATTAACTGTGCCTAAACTGCCAGTGTAATTCCAGGTAATATATTTTACCCAGCCAATCGGCAGGTCTATAGGAATAACCGGATCTGTATCATTAGGGTCATTCTTTATGTGGACATTGGTAATTGAGCCTTTGATGTAAAAATAACTATCCGAATAATCATTAACGCTTGTATCTCCTACTTTCTGGATGCGGATAACTCCCTCATTAGTCATAATATCCGGCACCAGCCAATCAAAGGCGCCGGCAGCTGAAGCAACCGAAGAAGTTATTAATCCGCCTTTATCAGCATAGGTAGGTGGAGAGGCATCTGACCAGGTTGTTCCGCCATCTGTAGAGACATTAATCTTTAGCGAGGTAGCCGCTCCTTTTGGCGGGTCCCAGGTTATATTATAACGTGTGCCTACTACCCATTGATAAGTATTATTAATAGGAGCGGTTAAGGTAAGCACAGGTTTAATCTTAAAGTCATTGGTGGAATTAGCATAGACTGTGGTATCATTAGAATCCCTTACCCGTACCCGACAATTATCCGAGGTTACAGTTACATATAAAGCAGTGGGTATGGTCCAGGTATAAGGATGGGCATTAGCATCGCGCCCGGCAATAACCTCGGTAAGATAACCTCCTGTGCCGGACTGGGTATCTAAGTGGATATCTACTGTAGGAATACCACCGGTAATACTCCAGTCAATAGTGTTGGCAATCCCATCTACTGTCCAGACCTCAGGGCTACCGGGATTCTTGCCTGGCAAAAGTAAAGTTATTGCACCTTTAACCGCAAAATCAGCAATAGAGGTATCATAGACATAAGTGGGGTCAGAAATCTGGACAATTTTAAGTCGATATTTGGGGCTGGGATTAGATGGCACGGTTGCTGAATAATGACAGATATTATTTTGATCTTTATTGTTATTATAAGGAATTGCTGCCGGATTTAATTTATTGGGATAACCATTATTGCCGCTATTGGTATCGTAATAAATATCTAAGTTTACTAATGTGCCATTGTATTTCCACTGCACATCTATTGGTGAACCTCCCACATAATATACCTCTCCTCCATCAGGTCCGATTAAATCTAATCTTCCTTTAATCTGAAAGGCATCTGACTCATCATAAGTATAATCCCAGTCAGTCTCAACTCCATGCTGGATTTTTATCTTATTATCTACTGCCAAATCTATCTTATCCGGAACTGTCCAGGGATAGTTTAGGTCAGCTGAATTTACACCGGTAGCAAATGGTGTGCCCCAGGTTACCCCATCCTCAGCATAATATAAATCTACCAATCCTACATCTCCATTTCTGGTCCAGGTTATGGTATGGGTATCATCTACTCTTAATGCCTGGCTATTGATATGTGTGGAATTAGGGCTGGTAATGGTGAGTTTTCCCTTTACGGTAAAGTTTCCTGCGGATGAGATATAAATATCATTGGGATAAACATAACTTTCTACTCTTACGCGGATATCATTATCAATGGGAGAGTTTACTGCCCAGAGATAACCATCTACATTAGAGATATTGCTTACAATTGTGCCTCCCCAACTGATGCCTCCATCTGTACTGTATTTTATGTTTACAGTATTGACTTCACCCTGGGTGACCCAGGTAATGTTATTCTCCTCACCCACGAACCAGACCTGACCGCCATTGGGCACCAGGTTAATGAACCTTGACATAATCGTCAGTGGCTGGTTAGAGATAGAATATACGCCTGCTGGGTCATCGTGAGAAACTAATTTTATCTTTACCTGGGTATTCTTGCCATTATCGCCTGTTTTAAAAGGCCATAGTTCCGGCTGGTTAGAATCATAAATAGCGGGAATTGTCCAGCTATATGACTGGTCGCCTGATGGTATGGTTCCTGAGGCATCAATTACGCCTACATAAAGGTCATCGCCATTATTGCGAGAGAAATAAATATCCACAGCGCCCATTGCCGTGCCTTGCCTGACCCAGGTAATTGTCTCCTGAGTTCCGCAGAGCCAGGTTAAAGCAGGGCCATTAGCATCTTCCGAAGGTCGGGTAAGGTCTAAATTGCCTTTGATAGTAAAGTCCGTGTCTGACTCGTCCTTCACTTCACCTGTGGGGTCAGTGGCTAACCTTACCTGAATTCTTATCGTGTTATATAATAAATCCGCATCAGGGATTGTCCAAGGATGGCCTGTAGGGCCCTGCGAAGCATCAATTCCAGTAGCAATTACTTGACTATCTGGATATCCATCAGTGCCACTATTCTTAGAATAGGCAATCCTGACACTACCTAACTGGCCTGCGCCACTGGGATAGGGTGTCCACTTGATTAAGCATTCATCTCCTATATTAAAGATTTGGCCGCCATTAGGAT
>Ga0078972_1008222_pt1 | contig 22093 bp, 17 predicted proteins | sample YelNatPaOPGAMG01_FD_67568 | JGI IMG/M metagenome (GOLD analysis project Ga0078972, IMG submission 67568) | Hot spring thermophilic microbial communities from Obsidian Pool, Yellowstone National Park, USA - OP-RAMG-01 (SPADES assembly) (version 2) | ecosystem: Environmental > Aquatic > Thermal...
CGCCTCTGTCCCAGGCGTCTTTGGCGCGTGGACAGAGGCGCCTGTCACCGCGAGAAGTCCGGCGCAAATTCGGCGCGCCGCGTGCCGATCGCGAAAACGGTGGCTGGCGCCTCTGTCCCAAGCGTCTTTTGCGCGTGGACAGAGGCGCCTGTCACCGGTTTCGCGCACATGGGCGTTCGCCGCCGGAATCCGCGCGAACAACTGCAGGGCCAAGCCCCATGACGGAGACCAGCACGATTTTTCTGAAACGGAGCGCGCCCGAGCGCGATCTCTTACATATAGTTCCCATACGGCTGGGCCTGCGTTTCCATGCCGGGTCTGCCTCCGGGTAAAGTCTCGATGCTAGGAGTGCGAATGCGCGCAAGCCGGTTGCGGCTCTGTCTGCTTCTCTGCTTTCCCCTTCTGATCGCGGCTCAGGACCTGAAACAGTTCGAGAAAAAGGTCACCGAGTTCACGCTTTCCAATGGAATGAAGTTCATCGTCCTCGAGCGCCACGACGCGCCCGTGGTCTCGTTTCACACCTACGTGAACGCGGGTTCGGTGGACGATCCGAGCGGCGAGACCGGCATCGCGCACATGTTCGAGCACATGGCGTTCAAGGGCACCGAAACGATCGGCACAAAGAATTATGCGGCGGAAAAACAGGCGCTGGACGCGGTCGAGCAGGCCTACACCAAGCTCGCCGCCGAGCAGGCCAAGGGCGCCCGCGCCGACGCCAAACGGACGGCCGTGCTCGAATCCGGCGTGAAAGCCGCGATCGCGAAGGCGGAATCCTACGTCGATCCGAACGCCTACCCCCGCCTCATCGAGGAGAACGGCGGCGTGGGGCTGAACGCGCAGACGGGCGAGGATGCGACCGAGTATTTCTACAGCCTGCCCTCGAACCGCGTCGAGCTCTGGTTTTCGCTGGAATCCGCGCGTTTCCTCCACCCGGTCTTTCGCGAGTTCTATAAGGAGCGAGACGTGGTCCGCGAAGAGCGGCGCATGCGCGTCGATTCCGATCCCGGCGGCCAGGTGATGGAAGCCCTGCTCGCCACCGCCTTCGAAGCTCACCCCTACCGCCGGCCGACCAGCGGCTGGGCCAGCGACATCATGAGCCTGCGCGTCGCCGCCGCCCGCGCCTTCTTCGACAAATATTACGCGCCCGCCAACATCACCATCGCGATCGCTGGCGACGTCAATCCGCGGCAGATGAAGCTGTTCGCCGAAAAGTATTTCGGCCGGATTCCCGCGCGCCCGCTGCCGCCGCCGCTGCATACCGTCGAGCCCCCGCAGCGCGGCGAAAAGCGCGTGCGCATCGCCTCCGATTCGCAGCCGCTGCTCGAGATGGTTTACAAGCGGCCCGATCAGAACGATCCCGACGATCCGGTCTTCGACGTCATCGCCGGCATTCTCGACAGCGGGCGCACCGGCCTGCTTTACACCACCCTCGTGCGCGACCGGAAGATCGCTATGGTGGCGGCGTGCGACGCCACATTCCCCGGCGGCAGGTATCCCTCGCTGTTTCTTTTCTACGCGGCGCCCAGCATGGGCCACACGGTCGAGGAAAACGAGAAGGCTCTCGATGAGGTGATCGAGCGGCTCAAGACGACCAAGGTCGACGCCGTGACGCTCCAGCGCGTCAAGACCAAGGTGCGCGCCGATCTCATCCGCCAGCTCGACAGCGACTCGGGCATGGCTTCGCAGCTTACCTGGTACGAGGTCAATTACGGCGACTGGCGCAAAATGTTCACCGGCCTCGACGACATCGACAAAGTGACGGCTGACGACGTTGAGCGCGTGGCGCAGAAGTACTTCGTGAAGGAACATCGCACCGTGGCGTACACGGTTTCGAAGGGGGAAGGGAAATGAGGTTGCTCACGGCGGCGATTCTGGCATGCGGGCTCATTCAGGCCCAGGACCCGGCGGCGCTGAAATTCCCGCCGCTCAGGCCGGTGCACATTCCGCAGGTGGAAACCTACACCATGCGGAACGGCATCCGCGTCTACCTGCTCGAAAATCATGAGCTGCCGCTCGTCAACGGCCTCGCGCTGGTCCGCACGGGCGGGCTGTTCGATCCGCCGGACAAAATCGGGCTCGCGTCGCTCACGGGAACCGTGATGCGCTCGGGCGGCACCCGCGCGAAGAGCGGCGACCAGTTGAACGAGGAGCTCGAGAATCTCGCCGCCTCCGTCGAAAGCTCGATCGGCGACACCGCGGGCGAGGTTTCCTTTTCCACGCTCAGCGCCGACACCGCTCAGGTGCTCGCCGCCTTCCGCGACGTCATTCGCGAGCCCGCCTTCCGCCAGGATAAGATCGACCTGGCGAAGATGCAGATCCGCAGCGCCATCGCGCGCCGCAACGACAACCCCAATCGCATCGCCGCGCGCGAGTTCAGCCGCCTCATTTATGGGAAGAACACTCCCTACGGCGCCCAGGTCGAGTACGACACCGTCGCCCGCATCACGCGTGACGACCTCGTCGCGTTCTACCGGCGCTATTATTTCCCGGCGAACGTCATGCTCGCCGTCTACGGCGATTTCGATTCGGCCCGGATGAAAGCGCAGCTTGAACGCCTGTTCGGCGACTGGAACGACACCCAGCCGCCCGTGCCCGCCTTTCCGAAGGTCGAGCGGCGGCCCGCGCCGGGCGTCTACGTCGCCACCAAGAGCGATGTGGACCAGACGGTGTTTTACGTGGGGCAGTTGGGTGGTGAGCTGCGCGACAAGGACGACCCGGCGCTCGAGGTCATGGGCGACATCCTGGGCGGTGGATTCGCGAGCCGCCTGTTCAAGCGTGTCCGCACCGAGCTCGGCTACGCTTACGACGTTTCGGCCGGTTGGAGCCCCGCTTACAACTATCCCGGCACCTTCGAGATCGCCGGCAGCACGAAATCGGCGAGCACCGCCGATACGCTCGCCGTCATCAGGCAGGAAGTCCGCCGGCTCCGCACCGCCGAGGTCTCCGACGAGGAACTGCGCACGGCGAAGGAAACGCTGCTCAACAGCTTCGTCTTCAACTTCGACCGCCCCAGCAAAACGCTCAGCCGCATGCTGCGCTACGAGTATTACGGCTACCCGAAGGACTTTATCTTCCAGTACCAGAAGGCGATCGCGGCGGTAACGAAGTCCGATGTGCTCCGCGTCGCGAAGCAGTATCTCGATCCCGCGCAGTTCACCATCGTCGCCGTGGGCAACCCGGCGGAGTTCGGCAAGCCGCTCGCCTCGCTCGGCCTCCCCGTGCATTCGCTCGATATCACGATCCCGAAGCCCGAGGCAGCCGAAGTCACCGCGAGGCGGGCGATCGGAAGATAGCGGCCAACCCTCGCGGCAGTTTACGATAAAAGGAAATGAGAGCAGTATTTCTTCTTCTGGTGGCGCTCGGCGGGGCATTCGCCCAGACCAGCGCGCAAAAAGGCAAACAGGTTCTCGATGAGGCAATCGCGGCGCTCGGCGGCGACCGCTTCCTCCGCGTGCAGGACCGCGTCGAAACCGGCCGCGCCTATTCGTTCTACCGGGCCGAGCTCTCGGGCTTGTCCGTAGCGACCATTTCCACCCGCTACCTGCCGAAACCGGATCCGCTCCAGCCCGGCCGGCTGCTCGTCGCCGAGCGCGAGTCGTTCGGCAAGGACGAGCGCGACGGCGCGGTCCTGTTCTTCGACGGCCAGGGCTACGAGGTCACCTGGCGCGGCGCGCGGCCGCTTCCCAAGGAAACTCTCGACCGTTACCGCGACAGCACGCTGCACAACATCTTCTACATCCTGCGCCAGCGTCTCGGCGAGCCCGGCCTGATCGTCGAATGGCAGCGCTCGGATTTCGTCGATAACCGGCCGGTGGAAATCGTCAACATCACCGACGCCGACAACCGCGTGGTGACCGTCTTCTTCGACCGCGAGACGAAGCTGCCCCTCCGGCAGCTTTACTACCGCCGCAATCCGGTCACGCACGACCGCGACGAAGAGCTGACCATTTTTTCCAAGTACCGCGACGTCGGCGGCGGCGTCCAGTGGCCCTACGACATCCAGCGCCTGCGCAACGGCGACCAGGTCTACCAGATCTACTCCGACAGCGTCTCCATCAACCAGGGCCTCAAGGACAGCCTCTTCCGCCTCCCCACCGGCATCAAGCTCCTCAAACAATAACCACAAAACCGGGGACAGACGGAACGTTTCCCTCAAAACCAAGATCCGGAACGATGGCGCGCGCCCCACGCCGTCTCGCCACGGCAGGGGAAAACCGGGAAAACCGGGGACAGACGGAACGTTTCCCTCAGAACCAAGATCCGGAACGATGGCGCGCGCCCCATACCGTATCGCCACGGCAGGGGCGAGAGCTGGTGAAAAGAAAACTCTGGTTGTTGCTGAGCCGATGGGTGTTTCTGGCCCAGATCGCCGCGCGGCCCGCCGCGCCGATGCGCCTTCACAGGCCTGCCCGGCGGCGCCTTCGAAACGCTTGCCGAACGGAGTGCCCGGCAGCCGCGGTGCCTTCTTTACACCGCACTCCGGCCATTTCACCCGATAGACCTCGATGTGCACGGCGGTCCGGAACCGGTCCAGGGCAGCTCCCGCACCGCCCGTTGCGGTCATGGGCGTCGGCCCGCTGCCGGGACACTCCAGTTTCCGGTGTCGGCCGCTTTTACCGGACCCACAGATCCAGGGTCTTGTTCTTCTCGCCGATCTCGTGACGACAGGCGCGACGGCCGGAAAAGAAAACGTCCCGTCTGTCCCCGGTTTTGTGCGCCTCTATGCTCTCGCGTATTGGGCCGGCCGCGCCTCCGGCGGCGGCATCATCGCGTTGAACTTCACCGATACCAGCCGCGATACACCCGGCTCCTGCATCGTCACGCCGTATAGCGTCTCGGCCGCTTCCATCGTCGCCTTGGAATGCGTGATCATGATGAACTGGGTGTTCCCCGACATCGCCCTCAGCAGCTTCATCAGCCGATGGATGTTCGCCTCGTCGAGCGGCGCGTCCACCTCATCGAGGATGCAGAACGGGCTCGGCTGGAACTTGAACACCGCCATCAGCAGCGCCAGCGCCGTCAGCGCCTTTTCGCCGCCCGACAGCAGCAGCACATTCTGCAGCCGCTTGCCCGGAGGCGACGCCACGATGTCGATGCCCGATTCGGCCGCGTTCGCCTCGTCGGTCAGCCGCATCTCGCCGGTCCCGCCTCCGAACAGCGTCACGAAGATCTCGCGGAAGCCTGCGTTGATCGCGTCGAATGCTTCGCTGAAGCGCCGCTTGGTCTCGGCGTCGATCTCCTGAATCGCCTTCTCTGTGTCGCGGATGGAATCGAGCAGGTCCTGCCGCTGCGTGTTCAGGAAGTCGTACCGCTGCTGCGCCTCGTTGTACTCCGAGAGCGCCTCCGGATTCACCGGCCCGAGCGCCTCGATCTTCTGCCGCAGCTCGTTGTAGTGCGTCTCGATTTCGGCGAGAGCGTCGCCGTCGAGCACCGTCTCGTCCTCGCCGGCCAGTTCCGCGGCGGGGACGTTCAGCTCCTTGCGGCTGGTCTCGTCGAGATACTTCAGCTCGCTCTCGCGCCTCACCAGCTCAAGCTCCACCTCCGACCGCTTCTGCTGCGCCTCCTGAACCTGCTGCCGCTGGTTGCGCAAGGTCTCTTCGAGACCGGCCAGCGCCGCCCGCAATTCCGTTTCGCGCGCCGCCAGCGCCGCCACCTCGGCTTCGAGCTTCTCGCGTCCGGCCGAAAGCTGCCCGATGCGCTGCTCCAGCTCGACATTGCTGCCCTGCAGCCGGCCGCGCTCCGCTCCCAGCCGCTCGATGTCGTTCGCGATCTCCGCCGCGCGCTTGTTTACCTCGGCGAGCTGCGCTTCGACGCGCGCCATCGCGGCCCTTTCCGCGCGGCGCCGCTCCTCCAGCCCGGCGAGCCCCGCCCGCAAAGCCGAGTGTTCCTCGCCCAGCCGCGCCGCCGCGGTCTTCAAATCCTCGATCTCGCCGCGCGCCGCCTCGAGCTTCTGCTCCTGCTCGACCCGCAGCCGCTCTTTCTCCTCGACCGCCTGCTGGCTCCGCTCGCGCTGCTGCTTCGAGCGTTCCTTCTCTTTGCCGAGCCGCTCCAGCTCCAGCCGCGCCACCGACAGCCGCGAGCTCGCGCGCGACAGCTCCTCGGCCAGTTTGCGCATCTCGTGGTCGAGCGCCAGCGCTTCCTTCTCCTGGTTCTGCTGCGCCGCGCGCAGCCGCTCGCGTTCCTGTTCGAGCCGCGCGATCTCGGCTTCCAGTTCCTCGATCCGCGCCGCCGTCTCGTCCAGTTGCTTCTGCCGCGTCGAGAGCTGTACCTTCGACTCCCTCAGCTCGCGCTTCAAAACCAGCGGGCCGGTCGAATTCTTCCGCCCGCCGCTCACCGCGTGCCCGTGATAGCAGACGCCGTCCGGCAGCAGGAAATACAGCTCCGGATGCTCCACCGCGAGCCGCCGCGCCGATGCGCGATCGTTCGCGACGAAGCACTGCGCCAGGCGCGGCACGCACGCGAGCGCCGCATGGCTGAGCCCATTCGTCAGCCGCAGCACGTCGGCCAGCGGCTTGGCGATGCCCGGCTCGCCGTTCAACGGCGCCGGCGCGGCGCTTGCCGCCGGCTCCGGATGCACCAGGAACGTCGCGCGCCCGTCCAGCGTGTTCCGCATCAGGTCCACGCCCGAATCGGCCTGCGCCCAATTCTCGACCACCACGTATTCCAGCTCGTCGTGCAGGAATTCCTCGGCCGCCTTCTCGTACGCCGGCTCCACCTCGACGAAATCAGCCAGCACGCCCATCGGCTTCAAATCCTGCGCCTGCCCGCGCTCGATGGCCGTGAACAGCCGCTTCACGGATTCGGTCGTGTACGCGCGGTGCGACAGGATTTCCTCGAGCGAATCCCGCCTGGCCTTGATGCGCGAGTACTCGGCGCGCGCCGCTTCGAGCGCCTTGCGCGCCTCCGCCAGCGCCGCCTTGCGGGCCGCCAGATCCTCTTCGGCGCGCTTGCGCTGCCTGGCCGTCGATTCCAGCTCCTGCTGCCGGACAGCGACCTTCTCCGACAGCTCGGCCTTCGAAGCCCCGAGCCACTCCATATCGGAAATGGCCTGCTGCTCTTCCTTCTGCGCCTTGGCGGCGTCGCGGTCGAGCGCCGCCGTGTAGGCGTCGATCTGCGCGAGCTGGTTCTTCAGTTGCGAAGCATCCCCGAGCAGCCGCAGCACGGATTGTCTCGCAGCCTCGATCGCCCGCTCCCGTTCTCCCAGGCCGGCCGTCAACGCGTCCCGCTCCCGCGCCTTCGTCTCCAGCCGCTGCCGCGCCGCCTCGGTCTCCTGGTCCAGGGCGGCCAGCGCCTCCCGGTTCGCCCCGCACTCCGCCGCGAGGCGGTCGCGCCGCCCGGCAAGCTCACCGGATTCGGCTTCGCCCTGCGAGAGCCGTTGCTCGATGGAACCGACCTGCTTGGTCTGGTAATCGAAGCGGCTGCGCGTGCGCTCCAGGTCGAGATTCAACTCGGCCAGCCTCTTGCGAGCGTCGGTGAGCTCCGCTTCCACCTGATAGCTGTCGGTTTGCAGCTTGCCGTAGGATTGCTCCTGCGCGGCCGCCTCGGTCGAAAGCGATTCCAGTTGCGCCTTCGCCAGGTTCAAGTCCAGCGCGATCTTCGCCGTCTCGCGCTCCAGCATGCGGAATCGCGCAGCCAGCACACGCCGCAACTGCGCGTTCATTTCGGTCTTCAGCTCTTCGTATCGCCGCGCTTTCGCCGCCTGGCGCTTCAGCGAGTTGGCCTGCCGCTTGACCTCCTCGAGGATGTCGAATACGCGCTCGAGATTGTGCTTCGCCCCCTCCAGCCGCGCTTCCGCCAGCCGCCGCCGCGACTTGAACTTCGAGATCCCCGCGGCCTCCTCGACGACGTTGCGGCGGTCCTGCGGCCGCGAGCTGAGCAACTGCCCGATGCGCCCCTGCTCGATGATCGCGTAGCTCTCCGGGCCGAGTCCGGTCCCCATGAAGATGTCCTGGATGTCGCGCAGCCGCGCCGACCGGCCGTCGATCAGGTACTCGCTCTCCCCGGACCGGAACAGCCGCCGGGTGATGGTGATCTGCCGCGGGCCGTGCTCGTGCCCGTTCACCCCGTTCGTGCCGTTCGCCGCCCCGTTCAGGCCGTTCGTGCCGTTGACGCCGTTGGTTGCCTTCGCGAGATGATCACCGGGATCCTCCAGCGTCATCGTGACCGAGGCCAGGCTGACCGGCTTGCGATCGCGCGTGCCTGCGAAGATGACGTCTTCCATTCGGGCGCCGCGGAGGCTCTTGGCGGACTGTTCCCCGATCACCCAGTTGATGGCATCGGCGAGGTTGGATTTACCGCAGCCATTCGGCCCGACGATGCCGGCGATCCCGGAACCGTTGAACCGGAGTTCCGTCCGGTCCATGAACGACTTAAACCCCTGCAGATCGACGCGTTTGAGTCTCAGCAAGGCGCGCTTCTCCTCGTAGATTGATGTTTCCGGCCCACACGGGCCCGGTTCTCGGGGGGTTGCAACCATCCTAAACGGAAACATCGCAAAAGTAAAGGAGCAACCTACCGGATAGGGGGCTGTTTTTTGTGGGGCCCCAATATATGGGGGCGAGGGCGTCGGCCCGCCCCCGGCCACGACTTACCCAACCGATAGTACTTCATCCCCATCTCAATGTAAGCATAGTACTTAATAATATAGTACCGCCCCATTTTGTAGTATCTTTACCCCCTACTCACCTATCTGATACGATGAGGTCATTCCACTCAAGCGGAGGTAACTCGGTGCCTACGATGTCGCCCCTGACGGTCGTCCTGGCGGTCTCCAATACAGATATCCAAGAGCAGATTCGCGCTCACTTGCTCGATTTGGCCGCCCGGATCGACATCAGGAGCATCGGCGAACCCCTCGTCGAGCCGGACCTCCTTCTGGTTGATGCCCAGCCGCCTGGCGGCTCACTTGACGAGTTCCTCAACAAGTGGCGTGCCCGTTACCCCGATACGATGATCGGCGCGGTGCACGATTCCGCCGACCCGCTGGTGATCCTCGGCGCGATGCGGGCCCGGGCCGACGAGTTCATTTTTCCCCCTGTCGAGCCCAAGCTCAACTCGCTGCTCGAGCGCGTCTTCGACCGGAAGCACCGCGCCCGCCGCTCCAATGGAAAGGTGATCGGCTATGTCTCGGCCAAGGGGGGATGTGGCGCAACTACCGTGGCCTGCCACGTCGCGAATGCGCTCGCCGAGCGGTCACAGCAAGGGGTGCTGCTGGCTGATCTGGACTTGGAGACCGGCCTGGTCGGCTTCCTGATGAAAGTCGAAAGCCGCTACTCGTTCCTGGACGCCCTCAAAAATCTCCACCGCCTGGACGAAAGCTATTGGAAAGGCATTGTCGCCATTCGTAAGCATCTGGATATCCTGCCCGCGCCGGCGCCGCTGGCCGCTTCCGACCCGTTAAATCCCGAGGCGCTGCCTCAGGCTTTCCGGTTCCTGCGCTCGGTATACGAGTGGGTTGCCGTGGATCTCGGTCGGGGCCTCAACCTGATCACGCTGGCTGCGCTCGACGAGATCGACGAGATCCACCTCGTGTCCACCACCGCTGTGGCGTCGTTGTTCCGCGCGCGCCAGTGCGTCCAGCGGCTCACCGAGCTCGGATATGGGCAGGAACGCATCCGCCTTATCCTGAATCAGGTCCCCCGTAACAAGCCGCTTTCGGCCGGTGAGCTGCGCAAATCCATCGGCGTGCCGGTATGGGCCGAACTGCCCACGCGTCCGGAGCTGGAAGACGCTTACACCGACGGCCGGCTGGTGGGCGCGGACACCGAACTGGGCCGCCGCTTCGGCGAGCTTGCGGCCAACATCGCGGGTCTGCCGCGGCCGGCGAAGTCTTCCAACGGCGGCGACGGCTCCGGGCTTTCCACCCTCCAGGATCTCTGGCGGCGGGCTGTGCCTCGATTTTCGGGTCCCGCTTAAAGTAAAATCGCAAGCAACATGTCCCGACGTGTTGCAATCGTTCTACTTGCGTTCGCTCTTGAATTCCCGGGCCTGAGCCGCGGCGCTGGTGCGCCCGCTCTCCCCGTTCCCCAGAAGAAACCGGTCACTATCGAGGCCCTCGCCAACCCTCCGAAATCCGCACCGCAGCCGGGGGCCCCCATATGGGCGCCCGACGGCAAGCGTTTCCTTTACACGGAAAGCGGCAAACTGTGGCTCTTCGACCTCAGCACCCGTGCGAAGAAAGAGCTCCTCGCGATGCAAGCGCTCGAAGCCGCCGCCGTGAAGCCGCCCGCCCCCGAGCGGTTCGACTTCACCAACCGCCGCGTCCAGGAACCGGAGTTCCAGTGGGGCTGCTCCGGGCGCACCGTGCTCATCAGCTCCGAAGGCGACATCTTCCTTCTGCACCTTGATACCGGCAAATGGGACCAGCTCACAGCCACGCCCGTGCGCGAGGCCGATCCGAAGCTTTCGCCCGACGAGCGTAACGTGGCCTTCCGCCAGAATCATGACCTTTACGTGCTCAACGTCGCCACAAAGAAGGTGACGCGGCTCACGCACGACGGCACACCCACCCTGCTGAACGGCGAACTCGATTGGGTCTACCCCGAAGAACTCGACCTCGGCACCGCTTACTGGTGGTCGCCCGACTCCACGCGCATCGCATACCTCCAGTTCGACACCTCCCGCGAGCCGGTCTACCCCCAGGCCGACCTGCTCGGGCGCGCAGCCGTCTACGAACCCGAGCGCTATCCCCAGGCCGGCGACCCCAACGCCGACGTGCGCCTCGGCGTGGCGCCGGCCGAGGGCGGGCGCACCACCTGGCTCGACATCGGCCAGACCCGCGATATGCTGACGGCGCGCGTCGATTGGACGCCGGATTCCACCGCCCTCGCCGTGGTCCGCCTCAACCGCATCCAGAACCGCCTCGACCTGCTGCTGGCCGACGCAAAGACCGGCGACTCCCGTTGTCTGTTCCGCGAGACCGATCCTTACTGGATCAACCTGCACGGCGGCCCGGTTTTCATTCGCGGGGGCAGGGAATTCCTGTGGCAAAGCGAGCGCGACGGCTTCAACCATTTGTATAAGTATTCGATTGAAGGCCGTGAGCTGGCGCAACTTACGCGCGGCGCCTGGGAAGTGACTTCGATCGACGGGGTGGACGAAACGGCCGGGCAGGTTTACTTTACTTCGTCCGAGGCGAGCCCTCTCGAACGCCAGCTTTACCGCGTCGGCTTCGACGGCGGCCCGCGCACCCGCCTGACCCAGGGCGCCGGAACCCACTCCATCTCCATGGCGCCCGGTTGCGAGTACTGGCTCGACAGCTTTTCCAGCCTGACCACGCCCCCGCGCCGCACGCTTTACCGGCGGGACGGCTCGGAGCTGATGGCCTGGAGCGCGGCCGATCCCAAACCGCTCGAGGAATACGTGATGCTTCCGGCGGAAATCGTTCAGTTCAAAGGCTCGGACGGCTCGCTGTTCTATGGCAAGCTGATCAAGCCGGCGGGCTACCAGCCCGGGAAGCGTTACCCGGTGATCGTGAACGTCTATGGCGGGCCGGCGGCGCAGCAGGTGCGCAATGCCTGGTCGGGGCCGCTTTCGATGGATCAGGTGCTGGCGCAGCACGGCTACTTGGTGTGGACCATGGACAACCACGGCTCCGCCGGGCGCGGGCACCAGTGGGAAATCCCGGTGTTTCACAACTTGGGCGAGCGCGAAGTAAAGGATCAGGTTGAAGGAGTTAAGTATTTGATCGCGCAAGGGCTAGCAGATCCTGAACGCGTCGGAATTCAGGGCTGGAGCTACGGCGGCTACCTGACGCTCCATTCGCTGCTCATGGCCCCGGACGTCTTCCGCTGCGGCATCGCCGGCGCGCCGGTCACCGACTGGCGCAATTACGACACCATCTACACGGAGCGCTACATGGGGCTGCCGTCGGAGAACCCCGAGGGTTACCAGCGGTCCTCGAACGTGGAGAACGCGGCGAATCTCAAGGGCGCGCTGCTGATCGCGCACAACTTCGAGGATGACAACGTGCTGTTCCAGAACACCATGCAGATGTCGGCGGCGCTCGAGCGGGCGGGCAAGCAGTTCGACCTCATGATCTACCCGAACAAAAGCCATGGCCTGGTGCGCGGGCGCAATCATTTCAATGCGCTTACGCTCGATTTCTTCGACCGGAACTTGAAGTGATGGGGAACCCTGCTCGCCTCGCGGGCGGCGGCGGTGTTTCCGGATCCGGTGGGACAGGCGTTTTCGCCTGCCCAAAGCCGGCGCGGGTTGACGTCGCTGGGGCGCCCGGCCGCTCACACGGGAGACTTTCGGGGGTGTTTCTGGCTCGGCCGAGCGGCCGGCACTAGCAGTTGGCGTGGCGCAGTTCGCGCTCGACGCGGCGGGTCGCGCGCTCGCTGATCAGGTCGGCCACGCGGCTCAACAATCCGGGCAGGTCCTCCGGCTCGATCAGCACCGTTCCGGCGGCAGTCCGGGAACCGCGCTTCGAGTTGCGGTAGGTGGTGATAATGGCGGTGGCCGGCTTGTAGTCCATCATCCTGGCGTGCGCCAGGACCTTCAGGCCCGCCTCGGGCGATTCCATCCGCAAATCGCTCAATACAAGCTCGTACTCGCGCTCGTCCAGCTTGTTGACTGCTTCGGCTGCCGATGCGGCTGCGTCCACGTGATATCCGCCGGCCTCGAGAACGGTTTGAAGCGTCAGGCGGGAGGTGAGATCATCGTCGACGAGCAAAACACGTGCCAAATCCAGGCCGCGGCTACGAGAAATCTGCTGCGACTTCGCCATTTATGGCTGGGTTCCTTTCGTTTCCAACTCAAGTCTAACCTAGAGAAACGAAAAAAGCACGGTATTTTACAGCAGCGCGGAGATTACGCAATGTTCAGGATTGGGGACGCCCCGTAACTGATTGCAACTACAGCCGAATAGCGACTGCGACTCCATCCCTCAACGGGAGCAGGCTGGCGGCGAAGTCCGGCGAGGTGAACAATTTGTTATTGAACTCGGCAACTGCGCGCCCCTCTTCCCCCTTTGGATTCAACACATCGCCGTGCCAGAGTACATTGTCGGTGACGAACAACCCTCCTTTTTTTAAGCGTTTTCGCGCCAACTCCAGCGCCGCCGGGTATCCTGCCTTGTCGATGTCATTAAAGATCAGGTCGAACTGTCCATGCGTATCCTTAAGAACCCGCAAGGCATCTCCGACATGCACCCGTAATCTTCCAGCCACTCCCGCCTGCTCGAAATACCCCCGCGCCTCCTCGGCCCGCTTCGCGCTCAGGTCCGTGTAGTGCACTTCTCCGTCCGGCCCGGCCGCGCGCGCCATCCAGAGGGTCGAGTACCCGATCGCGGAGCCCAGCTCGAAGATCCGCTTGGCCCCGGAGATTGCCACAAGCTGCCCCAGCAGCGTGCCCACCGCAGGTCCGACGATCGGAATCCGCAAGGCCGCCGCTTCTTCCTCCATCGCCGCGAGCACCGGGTCGCGCGGCGGCAGCAGGTTGTAGATGTACTCCTCGATTGCCGGATTGGTGATCACGATTCCCCGATTCCCAGCCGCTCGAAAATCCTGTCCACATTCCGGAGCTGGCGCTCGAGCGAAAAACTCCGGGCGATCTGCTCCGGACTCAGCACGGCCCGCACCGCTGGATCCGCCTCGACGGCGGCGCGGAAATCCGTGCCCTCCTCCCATGATTTCATAGCGTGGCCCTGCACGACGCGGTAGGCCGCCTCGCGCAGCATGCCCCCGGCAGCCAGGTCGATCAGAAGCTGGCCGGAGAAAATCAGGCCGCGGGTCATCTCCAGGTTGCGGCGCATGCGTTCGGGGTAAACGCGCATGTTGGTCACCAGGCTGGTGGTCTTCGCCAGCAGGTAGTCGGTGAGGATGGTGGAATCGGGCAGGATCACGCGCTCGACGGAGGAATGCGAGATGTCGCGCTCGTGCCACAGCGCGATGTTCTCGAACGCGGCCTGCACGTTCGAGCGGACCACGCGCGCCAGCCCGCAGATCTGCTCGCAGGTGATCGGGTTGCGCTTGTGCGGCATGGCCGAGCTGCCCTTCTGCTTCGCCGAAAACGCCTCCTCGGCCTCGCGCACCTCGGTGCGCTGCATATGCCGCACTTCGAGCGCGATCTTTTCGAGCAGCGCCGCCACCAGCGCCAGCGCCGAGACGTAGGCGGCGTGCCGGTCGCGCGAGATCACCTGCGAGGTGATGGGCGCGGCCTTGAGGCCGAGCTTCCGGCAGATGCGCTCTTCGATCTCCGGCCCGACGTGCGCGAACGTGCCGACGGCGCCCGAGATCTTGCCGACCGCGATGTCGTCCGCCGCGGCGCAGAGGCGGGTGTACGCGCGGTTCGCCTCGTCGTACCACAGCGCGAGCTTCAGCCCGAAGGTGATGGGCTCGGCGTGCACGCCGTGCGTCCGGCCCACCTGGACCGTGTGGCGGAACTCGAACGCGCGCCGCTTCAACGCCGCGCGCAACTCATCCATGCCCTGAAGCAGCAGCCGCGAGGCCTGCGCGATCTGCAGGGCCTGCGCGGTATCGACCACGTCGTTCGAGGTCAGGCCGAAGTGCAGCCAGCGCGACGCGTCGCCGTGCCCGGCGGCCTGCATGCTCTCGGCCACGGCGGTGGTGAAGGCGATCACGTCGTGCTTCACCTCGCGCTCGATGTCGAGGATTCGATCGACGCTGAAGCCGGCGTGCTCGCGCAGGAGCCGCGCGGCTTCCGCCGGCACTTCGCCCGCTTCGGCCAGCGCCTCGGCCGCAGCCAGCTCTACCTCCAGCCAGGTGCGGAACTTGTTCTCGTCGGTCCAGATCCGGCCCATGGCGGGCCGCGTGTATCGGGGAATCATATCTTTATGTTCGCCTCAATCCTGAGTGCCTTTGGTGGGAGCCAGCCCCACTCAAATCCTGAAAACTTCGGTGGGCTGGGCGTGGCCGGCGATCTCCAACCGCGGCGAAAGCCCGCGGTGCGCCAGCGCCTGGGCCGCGCTGAGCCGCGCCAGCTCCGGGTGGTTGTTGTGCTCGCTCAGGTGCGCCAGCACCAACGTCGTCGTCCTTGCGTCCAGCTCCGTGCGGATGAACTCGGAAGCCACGTCGTTGGAGAGATGCCCTTTGCGCCCCATCACGCGCTGCTTCACCGGCCACGGATACGGCCCCACCTTCAGCATCTCCAGGTCGTGGTTCGATTCGAGCACCAGCATGTCCGTGCCGCGCAGGTGGAACTTGATCGAGTCGGGGATGTAGCCGAGATCGGTCACCACGCCGGTCCGGATGCCCTGCGCGTGGAAGCAGAAGCCGACCGGGTCGATGGCGTCGTGCGGAATGGTGAACGTCTGCACCTCGATGTCGCCCACGGTAATGCGCGTGCCGGCGTCGAAGCGCTCGAGCGGGGGCGCAAAGCCGTTCCAGTCGATGGCGCCCGAGGCCGGCCCGGTCATGAACACGGGCACGCTGCGGCCGGATTTTTTTCGGAGCGCGTTCAGCTTCTTCAGGAACACGGGCAAACCGGAAACGTGGTCGCTGTGCTCGTGCGAGATCAGGACGCCGTCGATCTGCTCCGGCTGCACCTCGATCTCAGCCAGCCGCCGGAGTGCTTCCTTGCAGCTCAGCCCGATGTCCACGATCAACGTCGTTCGTTCGGTGGCGACGAGAGTGCAGTTGCCCGAGCTTCCGCTGGCCAGGACGCAGAGCTTGACGATGATGCCCTCCGGAAACTCTCTTTGTAACACACTGGATGGCGCTGATAGAATGGTGCTTCCATGAAAGTCCGAGTTTACGTCTCGCTCAAGCCCACCGTCCTCGATCCCCAGGGTCAGACGATCCATGCCGCGCTCACCGGGCACGGCCATCCCGGCATCGCCGGCGTCCGCCAGGGGAAGTTTTTCGACATCACGCTCGCGCCGGGCACTTCCCGCAAGCAGGCGGAGGAGGAGATGGAGCAGATCGCCCGCGACGTGCTGGCGAATCCGGTGATCGAAGAGTACCGCGTCGAGTTTTTGGATTAGACCGAACCGGTTGGGACAGGCGCCTTCGCCCCGCGGTATCGTAAAGATATATCTGAAAGCCAACGGGTTACCGGTGCGTTCGAAACGGGAAGGGCCGGGATGCCGTCTTCATTTCTGATGCCGATGATTCGATCTGTAACTGCGGGCCTGCTGGCGCTGGGACTCGCGTGGCCGCAGGATGCCCCGCAGGTGATTCGCGCGACCGTAAACGTCGTGGTGGCGCCGACGCTCGTCACCGATCAGCACGGCGAGTTCGTCGGCGGCCTCGAAGCATCGGACTTCCGCCTCGAGGACAACAACAAGCTGCAGAACATCAACGTCGACATCTCCTACGTGCCGATCTCGATGGTGGTCGCGGTGCAGATGAACTCCGCGGCGGAGCCGGTGCTGCCGCAAATCCGAAAGATCGGCTCGCTGCTGCAGGGCGCGGTGGTGGGCGACGAGGGCGAGGTCGCCGTCGTCGGGTTCGATCACCGCATCCAGGTGCTGCAGGACTTCACGACGAGCTACGACAAGATCGAAGCGGGGCTGAAGCAACTGCAGCCCGGAGGCGAGAGCAGCCGGATGATCGACGCCGTGCTCCAGTCGGCGCGCATGCTTGGCAAGCGCCCCGCGAACCGCCGCAGGGTGCTGCTGCTGATCAGCGAAACGCGCGACTACGGCAGCGAGTCGCAGTTGAGCGATGCGCTCACCGAGCTGCAGTTCCAGAACGTCAGCGTGTATTCCGTGAACATGAGCAAGCTGGTCACGACGGTGCTCGCGAAGAAAGCGCCGCCGCGTCCCGACCCGCTTCCGCCCGCCGCGCGCCCTTTACCGCCCGGCGTTCCGGCCACGCCTTCGAGCGTTTCGCAGACCACCGGCAATCCGACCAACTCCGGCGACTTCATCCCGGCGCTGGCCGGCATTTTCCGCTCGATCAAGGGCGCATTCAGCGACAACCCGAGCGAAGTGTTCACGAAGTGGACCGGCGGCGACGAGCGTACGTTCAGGAACCAGCGGGATCTGGAGAGCGCGGTGCAGGGCATCGGCGACGAGCTGCACTCGCAATACCTGATCAGCTACAGCCCGAACAATCCCGAGGAGGGCGGCTATCACGAGATACGCGTCTCGCTGCCGAATTACCCCGGCGCGAAGATCCGCACGCGGCCGGGATACTGGGTGGCCGCGCGGCCGAACTGATGCCCGAATCCGGCATCGTACTCGCCAGCGACACCGCGTTGATGGCGGCCCGACGGCCTGGTTCGGCATGGCCATCTCGCGCGCGCTGCCTCGCCTGGAGTTGATGAGCTTCGGCATTCGCAGCAGATTCATCGACGAGCTCGCGCTCGATGCCATCGCGCGGCGCGGCATCGCGACCGTCGTGAGCCTCGGCTGCGGCCTCGATGCGACGCCCGTGGCGCCTCGACCTGCCGGCCGATTTGCGCTGGATCGAGGCCGATCTCCCGGATATGCTCGAATACAAAGCGGCGATGATGGCTTCCGAGACGCCGCGACCGCCGGCTTCAGCTCCTCGATCGTGCTTGGCGCAGCCCTCGCCGCGGCCGCGCAGCCCGCCAGCCGCGTCGTTCGCATTCAGCCGGCGGAGGTCTTGAGGGCCGAGTAAGCCGAGAGAAAGCTGTCCGGTCCCTTTTTAATCAGCTCGACCAGCGCGTGCCTGCCGAGTTTTTGCTCGATGCGCTGCGCCATGAGCGCGCCCACGCGATACCACAGGCGCTCGCCGCCGGACATGCGCTCGATCACGGCCCATGCGGCATCATCGGCGGGCTCGGCGCCGCGGCGTTCGAGGTAGCGGAGGTCCTCGAAATAACTCGCCTCGTCGCGCTGCATCCTGGCCTCGTCGGCAAGCGCGACATAATCGGGATCATCGGCCAGCGCGTGTTCGTCGCTGCGGCGCTTGTAGGCGGCCCACACGGCCATGCCTTCCAGTTGGGTCGAGTATTTCACCAGCCTGAGGATGTCGGCGCAGGTTTTGAGGTCCTGCAACCTGGGCGGCGGCTGGTAACTCATGAACCCGGCATGGTGCAGCTCGTGAATCGCGTAGTAGAGCAGCTCCCGCGGATGCTCCTCGAAACGCTTGTGCGCGCAGTTGAGCGACGCGGCCGGGCCGAACGCCACTCCGATGTCGTATCCGAATTGCAGGTACAGCGCGGCGTGGAACTGAAAATCCTCCGGCAGGTAGCGCAGCACGTCGCTCAGCCACTCCGGATTCTGCGTGATGCGATTGAAGTAGGCGATCGTCTGTTCGCAGGCTTCTGCGCGATCGGCCGGATGGCGCGCCGGCGCGAGCAGATTCGAGACCAGCGCTTCGGCTGAATCCTTCGGCAGGTCGTAATTGAAGTTGCGCGCGTGACTTAGTAAGTGCGCCGCAGCGGGCGAGGCTGCAAGCCGCCCCAAAATGGCGGCATCGCCGGTGCGCAAATACCGGACGGCTTGTTCGGCGAAGCTGGCGTCGAAGCGGACGCCGTTGCCGGGAGCTTGCGCGAGCAGCAGGGCCAGCAGCAAGGCTGAAGTGTGCATCGAAGGTGCAGTGTAGCAGAGCGAAATTTTCCCTTGCAGCGGTGGCCGATTTGATCTACGAACGTTGCCGGACTGGGGCTGCGTGGTGACCCTGCTTGATGCTCCCAAGGCCGCGGACTGGCACGGCAGCAGGCGCCGTTCGCTCACGCCTCGCGGAAGCCCAGCGCGCTGAAGGTCACCACGCTCTGCGGATCGATATTCCACTGCGCATAGCGCAGCACTTCGGCGCGCGCGGCGGGCACTGCCCGCAAAAACGCGTACAGCGGCGCCGAGCCGCACCACTTCAGGGGATCGCTGTCGCGCTGCACGTCGGCCCAGAAGCCGTCGATGTCGCCCGCCGTGAGGCACTGAAGCCGGGCACGATCCTGCGCGCCCACGGAAACCATCTGCCCCTCGCCGGCCTCGACCGCGAACGCGTCGCCGTAGCGCCGGCCCATGTGCGCCAGATCGATGCCCAGCACCCAGAACAGGCGGTCGCGCTCGCTCGCGGCCAGCGCCGCCAGCGCGCACAGGAATTTCTCGACGCCCGCGTCGTCCTCGGGCCGCGTCTGCTCGTGCACGCTCCGCGCGAACGGCCCGCAGAGGATCGGCAGAATCTTCACCTCGGGCCCGAACAGGTGCTGCAGGAACACCACCTGGAACTCGATCGAATGCTCGACGGCGTGGCAGTAATCCTCCATCGCAACCGCCGGCCCGCCCTCGGCAACCAGCCGGTCCACGAGCGCCGTGTCGGTGACGGCGCGGCCGAGCGGCGTCACAAACGGCTTGCGGGTCAGACCGAAGCGCTCCGGCTCGCCGTAATGCGAGGTGCCGAGGATCACGAAAGTGCGGTTCGCGTACTCGGCGCCGAGGCTTCCGTAAGCCGAGCCGTAGCAGCTTGCGCCGCCTTCCGGGCTGACGTGCGGCGCGGCGATTCCGATCAGCGGCCGTCCGTCCCGCGGCGCGGCGTTGCCGTCGAGCCAGCCCGCGAGCGTCGCCTTCAGCGCGCCCACCTCCGCCGGGTACGCCGCGCCGGCGAACGCCGCCAGGCGCTCGGGCGCCTGTGCGAACGCATCGTGCTGCGCCCGCTTCATCCGCGTGTGCACGTCGTCGTGCAGGAACCCGGCCTCGCTGAGCACGCTCAGCAGGCGGTCCTGAAGCTCGCCGACTTCCAGCTCGCCCGTCAGCTCGACCAGCGCCTCGCGCATGTCCAGGTCGGTGCGCTCGCCGTCCAGCATTTGCAGGCACGGAACGAGAGCCGGCGGGACGATCAGCGCGGCATCCGAATAATGATACGGGTCCCGAATCAGCAGGCCGGGACGCTCGGGGTCCGGCGAAGGCATGAAGTCGAGATCGAGTCGAAGGCGGGGCAAACTTTCAGGCATGCTCTTCCATCATAGAGCCAGGCAGCATAGGATTGGGACATGGGGGATTTTGTCGGTCGCCTGTTTCTGATCACGGGCGCGAACGGCGGGCTGGGGCGCGCCGTAACGCGAGCTTTTCTTGGGGAGGGCGCGGCGGTGGCGGGCGTCTATCGCTCGGGCCGGCCCGCATCGGAAGATGAGCGGTTTCGGGAATACCGCGCCGACGTGGCCGATCCGGCGGAAGCGGCGGCGGTTGTCGAGCGCGCAGCGAAGGATTTCGGCCGGCTGGACGGGCTGATTCACCTGGTGGGCGGCTTCGAGGGCGGCGCGCCGGTCGAGGCGACGACCGATGAAACCTGGCGCCGCATGCTGGACGTGAACCTGAACGGCGCGTTCCACACTATGCGCGCGGCGCTGAAGGTGATGCGCGCCGCGGGCCGGGGGCGGATCGTGGCGGTGGGCTCGCGGACGGGCATCGAGCCCGCAGCGGGCCTCGCCGCCTACGGCGTCTCGAAAGCCGCGCTGAACGCGCTCGTCCGCACCATTGCGCTCGAAGTGCGCGATTCCGGCATTACCGCGAATCTCGTGCTGCCGAGCGTAATAGATACCCCGGCGAACCGCGCCGCCATGCCGGCGGCCGATTACTCGCGCTGGGTCAACCCGGATTCGATCGCGCGCCTGATCGTGTTTCTGGCATCCGATGCCGCGGCTGACGTGAACGGCGCCGCGATTCCGATTTACGGGCGCGCATAGGCGCGGTTACTTGCCCGAGGTATCGACGATCACGCCCTGTGAGAAGTCCCGCGCCTTGCCGTATTTTCCGGCGGGTGAGATCTGTTCGGCATCCGCAAAGAAAACACCCAGCGCCGGCTTGAGCACCAGCGCGTTTCCGTTGTTTCCGGGGGGATCGCCCACGGCGTTCTTTCCCACCGTGGCGTTTGCGTATGACAGGCCTTTTCCGACAGCGGGGGCGACGTTCAACCAGTACCGGCCGGGGGCCAAACGCACGCGGATATTATCCACCTGAATGCGGTAGCCCCCGGACCAGTCATTTCCGGCGTTCGGCGCCTGGCCGGGGAGCGGAATCTGCGTTGCGCGACTCACTCCCGAGGCGACTTTCTTGCCCTCTTTGCCGGGCGCCATGTTCTTGCGAATCTCCCAACTCGCTTTGGTCAGGCCGGTGAAGTTCATGCGGTTATCGGAGAACACCGCCACAATTGTCCATCCGCCTTCGGGAACCACGAAGTCGTCGTAGACGCGCGAGAACTGCGACGCGGAGAAGTACCAGTTGGGCTGGCCGGGGATTCCCGATTGCCAATCGCCGTTATACCAGCCGATTGCGGCCGCCGGTTGTGCCTGAGCGGGCGCGCCGCTTGGGAATGCGATCACACAGAGCAATAAGGCGAATCTATGCGGGCTGAGCAAGTCTCGTATCTCCGGGCAACAGTATATCGGAACCCGCGACATGGCGGACGAACTGCCCACCGAAAAACTCGCGAAATGTATGCCGCCTGTTCGGATTCACGTCTTCGCCCGAGGCTTGCGTTGCGAGTCCTCGCAAAGACGCAAAGCCGCCAAGAACGCAAAGGAAACATTTATGCGAAAAATGTTTCGGACCCGCCGCCCGCAGGTCAGAACGCTCCCGGCACGCATCAAGGCGAAGAGCCTGGTTGTCCTCGCAATCTCCGAAGAGGCGCCAGACACATTGAGGGACACGTGAGCTTTCCGGTCCTCGTAGACCCTGGCAGACAGGTCGGGGGCTTGTGGCGCAGGCGCTGTCCATGCCTGCGACGGAGCGGTTGCCGGAGAAGCTCGAAAGGGCCGGCTTGCAAAACATTTATGCGAGTGTTTCGGCGCGCCCGCGCGCGCGAAGACATCCGCCGCCCGCAGGTCAGAACGCTCCCGGCACGCATCAAGGCGAAGGGCCTGGTTGTCCTCGCAATCTCCGAAGAGGCGCCAGACACGTTGAGGGATCACGTGAGCTTTCCGGTCCTCGTAGATTCTGGCAGACAGGTCGGGCGCGCTTGTGGCGCAGGCGCTGTCCATGCCTGCGACGGAGCGGTTGCCGGAGAAGCTCGAACGGGCCGGCTTGCGCTAACGCGGCGCGGATCGAATCACGCGCCACCCTCTTCCTGATCCGGTTCCTCATCCTCCACCGGCCTGAGCACCTCGCGCGCCGCCTCTTCGTCCTCCTCGCGCACCAGCACCTTGTACCCGCCGCTGGCCCAGGCCACGTGAGGCCGCATGCCGCCGACGCTGTCGGCGCGGATCATCGCGTCGATGCCGG
>Ga0078972_1008224_pt1 | contig 22087 bp, 13 predicted proteins | sample YelNatPaOPGAMG01_FD_67568 | JGI IMG/M metagenome (GOLD analysis project Ga0078972, IMG submission 67568) | Hot spring thermophilic microbial communities from Obsidian Pool, Yellowstone National Park, USA - OP-RAMG-01 (SPADES assembly) (version 2) | ecosystem: Environmental > Aquatic > Thermal...
TAAACATATTTTGTTGATACATCATTTGGATATTTATAAAAAAATCTATATAAATTTATAAAGAAAATTAAAAATAAAATTATTATAAAAATAACTTTATTTATATGATTAATTTTATAAATATCAATTTTATTAAAAAAATAATAAATTCTTTCAATTCCTATTGCAACTATTAAAGGATATAGGGGATAAACTAATAAAATTCTAATTGGATATAAATCCATAGTTGCCGCTAATATACCCATTGTCATTCCAAAAACAAACCATATTAAAATAAATGTATATTTTAAATTTTTCCAGTTTATTAATAAATAAATAATACCAATTAAAAAGAAATAATTTGAAATATTATCAAATGCAGAATGCCCAGGCAAATTGTAAATACCACTAGGAGAATTTTCATTAAAAAATAATTTTAAAAAAATATCAAATTGATTAAATAAAGAAACTCCTGGATTTTTAATAATTTGAGGTAATAAATTTACAAATTTCACTCTTCCTAAAAAAACATTCGGATTATTAATAGAATAATTAAAAAGTGGCAAAAAAACTATGATTGATGGTAAAACAATTAATAGATTTATTAAAATAAAATTATTAATATTTAATTTTTTAAAATTTAATATTAATATCATTAGCCAGAAAAAAATAAAAATTAAAGGCAATGCTTTGCAAGCAGTATACATATATAAAGATAAGCCCAGTGATATTCCAGAAAATATCATTAAAATTTTATTTTTTTTATTTAATCCTAAAAAATAAAAATAAAATGATAAAGCAATAAATAAAATAGCCATAGCATATAATTCAATTTTTCTACTTAATAAAATATGTTGAAATGTAAAAGTATAAATAATTGCTGTAATTAGTGCTAATTTTTTTGAAAAAATCTCTTTTACCAACAAATAAATAAAAATTACACTTAATGCCCCAAAAATAACATTTATTAATTTAACACTATATAAAGATACACCATCTATTAAATTAGATAAAAAACAAACTATTTTGGATGGAAGGGTTGCGGACCAGAGAGTACTGGTAAAAATTGGCAGATTTATATTTTTAGCATCAAAAATAAATCTTAAAGTCACATTATCATCGCCAAAATAACCAGGTGGTATTTCAAGAAGTTTATAAATTCTAATAAAAAAAGCCACAAAAAATATAACCAAAATAATTAAAATATCTAACAATTTTATTTGTTTGTCATTATCATATTCTATCTGTTCATAAAATATATCTTTTAAAAGGAACATCAATGGCAAAGAAAGTATTAAAAAAATTAAAAATTTACTATACTGATTTTGCTGGGCATAACTCAATGATAAATAAACAAAATATAAAAATAAAAACATTATTAATATTCTTATAAATGTTTTAACTTTTTTTTCATTTTCTTTTTTTATTCTTTGATTAAAATCTTTAATATTATTTTCTGTTGTATCATTTATTTTAAATAAAAACAAAATTTGTAAATAAGAAAAAAAATATGAAATATACCCCAGTATTTTATAATTTTTAAATAAAAAAAATTGTCCAAGGCATACAAATAATATTACAATAATAATTTTAATTAAATAAATAAAAAAATTTTGATTAATTATATGAAAATTATTAAAATTAAATTCAATATTATTTTTATTTGCTTCTTCATTTGTGAAAAGAATTATTAATCCAAATATGGAAATTATAAAAAATAATAAAGACGCATTATATTTTTCAACTTTAAACAATTTCCAGGAAAATAAAAAAAATATTAGAAAGAAAGTATAGAAAAAAAAATTTAAAAATAATTTATTTTTTTTATTCAAAAGTTAATTCTCCTTTCCTCAATTACTAAAGGTCTTTTCATAATTCTTATATTTATACTTAAAATATATTCTCCCAAAAGACCTATAAAAAAAAGTTGAACAGCACCTAAAAAATAAATTGATATTAAAATAGGAGCTGTCCCTAAAGGATATCTGTCCCAGTAAATCAATTTCATAATTAGATAATATAAAGCAATTAATAAGGATATCCCAGCAATAATAAAACCAATAAATGTTGCCAAACGTAAAACGATTTTTGAATAAGAAGTTATCCCAAGCATTGCGACATCATATAAAGAAAACCAATTATTTTTAGTTTTTCCTGCTCTTCTCTTTTGTTGAACATATTCAATTTCTTTTCTTTTAAATCCGAGTTCAGCAACTATTCCTCTTAAATAAGGAAATGGGTCTTCCAATTTTCTTAAAACATTTATAAACTTTTTATCATACAAACCAAAACCTGTAAAATGTTTTATTTGTTCTGTTTCTGATATTCTCTTTATTAAATTATAATAAACACTCCTTATGAAATACATTAAAAAATTTTCTTTACTTTTAATTTTTTTACCTATTACAATTTTATAACCATTTTCCCATTCTTTTACAAAATCTATTATTTTCTCTGGTGGATCTTGAAAATCCGCAGGCATTATAACGGCACAATCCCCATTTGTTTGTAAAAGCCCATAAAATGGTGACCTTATCTGCCCAAAATTTTTTGCATTAAATATTGCTTTTACCCTCTTGTCTTTATTGCAAAGTTTTTCTATTTTTTCACGGGTTTTATCTGTTGAATAATTATCAATAAAAATTATTTCAATATTGTATTTACTTTTTAGTTGGGCATTATATAAATCAATTAAACTTTGATACATCAACTCTACATTTTCTTCTTCGTTATACGTAGGTAATAATATGGATATTAATTTTTTCTTACCTGCCATCCCTTATTTTCCTCCAATATTTAATTGTCTGAATTATGCCTTTTTTAAACGAAATTCTCGGCTTAAAACCTACTTCTTTTTTTATTTTTGAAATATCAGCACATAAATACATAATTTGATTTTTTGAATATTTTTTTCCACCAATAATTAATTTTATCTTAGGGTTAATTAATTTATGTATTATCTTAACATAGTATAACAATTTCCTTGCTTTTCCGCAACCCAAATTATATACACCGCTATGCTTTGCTTTTTTCCATAAAAGGTAAAGAGCTCTTGCCACATCATCAACATATATATAATCCCATTTCTGCTCACATTTTGTTAAAATTGGCGATTTTGAATCCAGTAATTGATTTATACAATAGTTAATTAAAGTTTTCTCATAATCATATGGTCCATAAACACTAAAAATCCTTACCCAGATAAATTTTATATTTAATTTTTCATTTAATTTATTTAATTTTTGATATGTAATTAATTTTGCTTTGCCATAAGCATTTTCTGGTTTGGGCTTATAATTTTCTGATATTGGAAAATTTGTATTTCCATATTCCGCTTGGGAACCAATTCCAATAAAAGTTTTTATTCCTAACAAATTTGCAACATTAAAAGAATTTATAGAATATGTTATATTCTTCCTTTGTTTATAATATTTATTTCTATTTTCTTTGTTATTATTTTCCCAACCTATGTGAAAAAAGGCATCAAATGGTTTTTCTTTTTTTAATAACTCGTATAAATTTTTTATATTTTTTAAATCACATTCAACAATCTCAACATTAAAATTATTTAATTTCCGTTTATTTTTTGAATTTGGTCTTATTACAGCAAAAATTTTTATGTTTTTCTTTAACAAATATCTAATTAACCCACATCCTATCAAACTTGTAGCGCCTGTGATAATTACCTTTTTTTTCATAAATATTAAGTTCTTTATAAAAAATCTTCTGGTCCAAAAACTTCTTTATAACAAACCGGTAATTTTTTCCCGTATATTTTTTTCTTTTCATAATTTTCAATAAAATTTCTATCTTCTGCAATCCAACAGGTATCAGCATATTTACCAAAAAATTTAATTTTCATACCTCTTTCAATAATTACCTTTAATGGTTCCTCAAAAAAATTCCCTAAAGAAACATGTATATAAGGACACGGCATAACATCTCCGTATTTTGTAATAGATACCATTCTTTTTACCGCAATACATCCAAGATTTAAACCATAAGAAGGTGTAAGATGTGTAAAAACATTATATTTTTTTTCAAGTTCACGAACATAATCCATATCTGATTTATCTATTAAAACACTCATATTATTTTCCCAATTTCCAACCGGCTTTGCATACGTAATAAACACTCCAACATTTTTGGAATTAAGAAATTTAATAAAATCAATAAGTTCCTGTGAGCGAACTCTTTGCTTGGTTACAACTGTCTGGACAATAATATTTAAGCCCGCTTTTTGAGCTGCCTCAATTGCCCTTAACGCTCTTGCATGAGAACCCTTTGCGTGCCTAAAACTGTCATGTTCTTCGGCATTCAAACTATCAAGACTGAGCTGAATTTTATCAACTCCTATTTCTTTTAAATGGAAAGCTCTTTTTTCATCCAGTAACCAGCCATTTGTATCAGAAGTAATATAAAATTTTTGTGGGTCAATTGCTTTTACAATTTCATCAAAATCAGGAAAAACCAATGGTTCTCCCCCAGTTATTACTATATGTGCTAGCCCCATTTCATCAGCTTGTCGTGAAAGTTCTCTTACATCTTTTGGCGTAAAATACCTTTTATTTTCTTTCTGCCATAATTTAGTTATATCACAATGTTCACATTTAAAATTACAGGTATAATCATATTGAAATTGCAATATCGCAATACTTTCTCCACGTTTTACCTTTTCTTCAAATTTCATTATTTTTTCATAGACATAAGGTTTTTCTATTTTTAACTTATTCCTCTTTGCCTGCTCTTCTGGTTTTAAATTACTATTTTTATCTTGCATACTTAATTCTCCTTTCATTTAATTAATAATATTTTATTTTGCTTAAAAACAGCAACCTCTTTTATCGAAGCATACTTTTTTCTTATTATCCTTACCACTTCTTCAGAATAAGCACCAGCAATAACTATTATTGCATTAACCGGATTTTCATTAAGTACTTCAGGCGCTACAATAGGTATATGAGTAACCGGTGTAAATTTTCCCTGTTTAAATTTAGCAGAATCAATAACATATTCTATTTTATCAGTTAAACCACATACAGACATTAATGTAAATGCCTGATGTCCTGCTCCCCATATCGCTATTTTTTTTCCGGCCTTTTTAAGTTTTAAAATATATCTGTTAATTTCATTTTTTAACTTTTTAAATTCATAAACAATATTAAAAACGTCAATGGGGTTAATTTTTTTTACAACCATACTTATTATATAATCATTCATTATCTCAGAACATTCGATCACAGTAAATCCACTAATTCTTAATAAATTAGTTAATGTTTCTTTTGTAAAATAAAAAATATGATCTCTTATTATTTCTGTGTAAAGTTTTTGTTTTATAATCATATCAAAATTTGGCACTTCAATTAAGCCTATGGCATTTTCGGAAAGATTATTTGCAATACCTAAAAGCAATTTTTTTGCTTGTGGAATATGTTCTAAAAAATTCATAATAAAAAACCCATCAAAAGGTGCTCCATAAATTTTATATTTTTCATTTGTTACAAATCCTTTTTGAACATTTAATCCCTTTTTAATACAATTTTTCACAGCATCTTTACTATTTTCAATTCCAAAAACTCTAGGCCCAACCATTTTCATAATTTCAAGATAATCACCGTTGCCGCATCCTATTTCAATAATCTTTTTCCCCTTTAAATCATATTTTTCTATGAATTTTTTAAATTGCTTTATTCTAAACTTTTTCATTTCATCTGATACACTCACGCTTCTTATAACATTTTTATAATAAGGGACTGGCTTATTTAATAACTGTACAACTCCACATCCAGCACATTGACAAAGTTCAATAGTTATCCCTTTTTCCTTATATAAAGATTTCTTATCAGGCATAAACTGAGCTGCTTTTGGCATATTTTTAAGCAAAACCCTATTTCCTTTAATAAAAGAACTTCCGCAAATATGACACTTCTTAATAGCCATTTTTTTACCTTTCGTTTATAAATTTTCTATAAATTTCATGAACTTTTATTAGTTTTTTTGGACATTTATTATGCCATTTAAGATAACCAGAGTGAAACGGTTTTATGCCTTTATTTAAAGGAATAAAATTTTCAGGAACTTTACATCTAAAAAGAAAAGAAATAGAATGCCCTCTTGTTTTTTGTTTTAAAATTATTTCATTATAAGCAATAGGAACTTTTTCATATTTAACCTTTACTCCAATTTCATTTTTTGCAACTTCCTGAATTCTATGCTCTAATTTTTCTTTATATCTTACAATTCCACCAGGTATATGCCAGCCCTTATTTCCAAATTTATCATCACGCCACGCTAACAATGTTCTTCCTCTCTTATCTTTTATTAATAAATCCACATTAATTAAAGGGGTCATACGACTTATAAAAAGAAAAAAATCATAAGGGAGCCCTTTTTCTGGATTTTTAATTTTTGATTCTAATAATTTTATAGTTTCTAATATATCCATAAAAAATCCCTAATCAATTGGTTTTATTATCATATTTTTTAAAAATTCATTCCTTGGTAAAAAAGGATAAAGGTCTTCTAAAGGTTTTGATCTTATTTTTCCTTGTTTATCTATTGCACTTGTTAATCTATAAATTGTTTTTTCATCCGGGTTTGTCAATACTTCACATATAACTGGTCCTTTTTCTTTTAAAACTTTTTTTACAATTTTTGTTAACTCCGAATATTTTTTCAAAAAATAATATTTTATTTTATAAGCATATGCTATTCTTTTAATTTCTGGCAATGTCAATCCACTTCCTTTTTCTGACCCAACAAAAAAGCCATTAAAAAAATTTAATTGCGTATTTCTAATTGAACCGTAACCTTTATTATTTAATACAAAAAATTTAATAGGCAAATTTAATCTTCTTATTGTTTCTAAATCTTGAATATTTAATTGAAATCCACCATCCCCATTTGTGCATATTGTATTTTTTCTTCCACTTGCAACACAAACACCAATTGTTGTTGGAATCCCAAAACCCATAGCCCCAAAGCCAGGCGAATTTATTATTCTTTGACCTTTTTTTACATGCCAAACCTGCATTGGTATATCACTGCACATTCCTGAACTGCCAGGTGCAAATATGTCATTGTTATTCATATTTTTTGATAATTCTTCGGCTAAAATATAGGTGCTTATATAATTTTTGCTTTTTTTAATATCAGAAGATATTACAGGATATTGTTTTTTTAATTCATTGCCATACTCCAACCAGGCACTGTATTTTCTTAATTTTATTTTTTTATTTAACATCTCATTTATCACTTTTCCGCAATCATAAGGAATTTTTAAATCAACATTAAATTTGAATTTTTTAATTTCATTTTTATCTACATCTATTATTATTTTTTTTGCTTCTCGGGCAAAAGTCGTGTGCTCATAACCAATCTGTCCATAATCCATTCGCGCACCAATTGAAATCAGTAAATCACTATTTTGAATTATGAAGTTCGCGGCACGTTGTCCTGCAATACCTGGTCTACCAAAAAAATAAGGATTTTCATCCTCAATTATATCAGCTGCTTTCCATGTTGTTAAAACAGGAATTTTTAAAATTTTTACTAATTTATTAAATTTTTCAACTGAATTTGATATTCTTATCCCATATCCAGCAAGAATAACTGGCCTTTCAGAATTATTTAGCATATCAAAAATTTTATTAACTAAAATTTTTACACTTTTATTATTTTCACCTTTTGGCTTTTTAAATGACTTTAATTTTTTTTCATCAACTTTTGCATTTTGAATGTCAAGTGGTATATCAAGCCATACCGGTCCCGGTCTGCCCTCTTTTGCTAAAAAAATTGCCTTTTCAAGATGATATTTTATTTCATTTGGCTCTGTTACAGTTATTGCATATTTTGTTATACTTTTTACAATTTTAACTATATTTGTTTCCTGAAAACCAAGCATTCTAACTTTATAATTTTCTGCAAAATCAGATGTCTTTACCTGTCCGGAAATTACAAGCAATGGAACTGATTCAAACCACGCTGCAGCAACACCTGTAATTGCATTTGTGCCACCTGGGCCTGTTGTTACAAGGGCAACTCCAATATCATTTTTGTATTGAGCGTATGCCAATGCCGATATTGCCGCAACCTGTTCATGTAAACAACATATATATTCTATTCCGCTACGCCCAAGAGAATCACATAAATGCATTGCTCCACCACCGGCAAGCATAAATACATTTTTTATTCCATAATTTTTTAAAAATTTAAAAACATAATCCGAGAGTTTTATCAATTAATTGTCTCCAAAATTTTATTCAAATAAATCAAACCATAATGAAAATTCAATTTTTCTATCTTTATTCTGAGAAATTTTAATATCGGTATAATAGGAATCTTCTTTTATGTGAGTTGTTGAGATTTCCTCAACAATTGCCCCTTTTTCTGAAAAAAATAGATGTTTTTGTCCTCTATTAATGGTAAATAAATCTCCTTTATTTAATTTCACAGTTTTATCATCCAATTTAACTGTTAAATCACCACTTAAAATATGAAAAGTTTCTTCTTTTATTTTGTGAAAATGCTCTGGATGTGTTTGTCCTGGGAAATTTATCAATAATTTTTTACAATATTCTCTATTTATTATATCAATCATAACTAAACCGTATTTATAAAAATTCTCAATGCCATAGTGTGCTGAAATAGAACACTCAACTCCATTTGGTACAGCTATATTATTTTCTTTTAACATTTTATATGCCTGCTTTACTATATCATAAACTTTTTCCCGTAAATTTCTATAATTCACCTGATTAAAAAAAATAGGTGCATTTTTCTTTATATCTTCTTTTGCAATGTATTCTGAATATTTGGATAAATCCTTTGCCAGTAATTGATTTTCAAAATTAGGCAAAGCAAGAAAAATATCCTGTAATCTTATTTTTTCCCCACTTTTGATTTCCCTATTTGCAAAAACACCACGCATATATTTTTTAACATCTTTTAAAGCATTTTCTGTAAATTCCATCCTTTTATTCTCTTCCCCGCATATTTTAATTGCTTTCACTCCTTCGGCAAGCCAGTTATCTATCTGTTCCGGGGTTGCTGAGTAATTGTTTAATTCATATTTATCTGATTTTAAACCAACATGTTTTTCTAAAACCTTTGCCCCTTTTGCAATAGCAATTTTTATTGCTTCTGTTTCATCTGGCTTTTCATGTGTTGAAAAGCCAATTATTATATTTTGATATCTTGCCCTTAAAAAATCAATTTGATTTAATTGCAAATTTTCATAATTGGTCGGATATTCAGTTACACAGTGCAAAATACAAAAATCCTTTTTTCTGTGTTTAAAAAAAGAAACAACATTATCTATTTCATTCAATGGCACACTACCTGTGGAAAGTATTATTGGTTTATCAACTTTTACTATTCTTTCTAAAAATTGCCAATCAGAAAAAGAACAACTCGCCACCTTAAAAATATCAAAACCGATTTGCTCCATTTTATCAACAGATGGTTCATCAAAAGGAGTGCATATAGAAATAAATCCATTTTCCTCTATGGCGTTTTTTAACTTTATAAAATCCTCATCACTCAATTTTGTTTCAACAAACCTTTTTATATGTTTAATTTCTTTATTTTGTCTGTAGTCAGGATGAATTATTGACCAATCACGTAATTGTAATTTAAAACCAAAATCATAATATGCTTCATACTTTTCCTTAAATTTTTTAAATGCTTCAATTATTTTTATCCCAAAATCAACATCACCCATATGGTTGTTTGCCATTTCAAATATTACAAGTATTTTTTTTAATTTTTCAAACAATTCATTTCACCTCAAAAATAAAATTTCTAATTTCTTTTATTATAATATCTAATTCTTTAAAGGTCAATCGCGGATATACGCCAATCCAAAAACTGTTTTGCATTACAATGTCTGTATTTTTTAAATTACCTATAATTTTATAATTTATTTCGGACTTTGTAAAGCAGGGTTGTTTCACAATATTTCCAGCAAAAAGCATTCTTGTTTGTATTTTTTTACTTTCTAAATAATTTATTATTTCATCCCTTTTTACTTTTTTATTTTTTATTGTAAGCAAAAATCCAAACCAGGATGGCTTTGAATTTTTTTCTGGTTCAGGTAAAATAAAAAAATTATTAAAATCATTTAAATTATTTTTTAAATACTGCCAGTTTTCATTTCTTTTTTTTATAAAGTCGGGCAACTTTTCTATTTGAGCACATCCAATTGCTGCCTGTAAATCCGTAGCTTTTAAATTATAACCAAAATGTGAATAAATATATTTATGGTCATACCCAAATGGCATATTGCCAAATTTACCTTTAAATCTTTTACCGCAGGTATTGTCTTTGCCTGGTTTACACCAGCAATCCCTGCCCCAATCACGCATTGAAAGGGCTATTTTAAAAAGTAAATCATTATCTGTATAGACCGCCCCTCCTTCTCCTGTTGTAATATGATGTGCCGGATAAAAACTTGATGTTGCTATATCACCAAAAGTCCCAGTATATTTCCATTCTTCTTTAAAATTATATTGAGCCCCTAAGGAATCACAATTATCTTCAATGAGCCATAAATTATTTTCTTTGCAAAAATTTTTTACCTGTAATATATTAAACGGATTTCCAAGGGTATGAGCAAGCATTACTGCTTTTGTTTTTTTACTTAATGCTTTTTTTAATTGATTCACATCAATATTATACTGCGGCATTGTTATATCAACAAAAACAGGAACTGCACCATATTGAACAATTGGCGCCACCGTTGTTGGGAAACTTGATGCAACTGTAATTATTTCATCCCCGGGTTTTATTGCTTTTTTCCCGAGTTCAGGGGCAGTTAAAGTCATAAATGCGAGCAAATTAGCAGAAGAACCAGAATTCACAAAAAGGCAATTTTTTATATTTAAAAATTGGGATAATTTTTTTTCAAATTCAGTTGTCCATCTACCAGCAGTTAACCAGAATTCCAAAGATGCTTCAACGAGATTTATTAATTCTTTTTCATCATACACTCTTCCTGCATATGGTATTTTATCCCCGAGTTCTAATTCTTTTTTAGAAGATTTATAAAATTTTTTTACATAATCTATAATTTTATCTTTTATAATTTCTTTTTTATTCATTTTATACTTTAAAATAATTGAGTATTTGTTTTTCCATTACTTCATTTGCATCGCCACCATCAATAAAAGTATCATACCATTTAGCAGTTAGTTCAATTGCCTTTTTAACATCAAAATATGGTTTCCATTTTAAAACCTTTTTTGCTTTTTCTGTATTTAATTTTAAAATATCTGCTTCATAATATCTATTATCTTTTTTAATCGCAATTTTAAATTTATTTTTTAAATTTTCATTAAATAAATTCACAAGTTCAATATTTTTTATTATATCTTTTTTTTCTGGCCCAAAATTATAACTACCTGCTAAATTTTTATTTTTATACTGTTTTTCTGCAAGTATGAGATAACCAGAAAGGCAATCAAGTATAAACTGATATGGTCTTATTGATTCTGGATTTCTTATGAAAACCGGTTTGTTATTTTCAATTGCCCTGTAACAATCTGGAATAATTCTATCTTTTGCAAAGTCACCACCACCTATGACATTCCCTGACCTCACAGTTGATACAGCAATATTTTTCAAAAATGACTTGCTGTAACTAAAAGTTATAATATCAGAACACGATTTTGAATTTGAATAAGGGTCTAAACCACATAGTTTATCATTTTCTTTATAAAAATAGTTCTTACCTGAATTTTCATAAACCTTATCAGTTGTTATATTTAAAAATGATTTTACAGAAGTGATATTTCTAATTGCTTCAAGCAAATTAACAGTCCCCATCACATTTACCTGATATGTATAATATGGATTAATATAAGATTCACGAACTATTGGTTGAGCAGCGAGATGAAAAACAATTTCAGGTTTTATTTTTTTTAAAACGTAAAATAGTTTTTTATAATTTCTTATATCACCAATAATTGAAACTATATCTTTTTCAATTTTTGAAATTTCAAATAAATTTGGAGTTGTATCAGGATCTAAAGAATATCCATAAACCTTTGCTCCTGCAAGAATTAAAATTTTAGTCAACCATGTGCCTTTAAAACCTGTATGCCCTGTTATAAATACTTTTTTATTTTTAAAAAAAGAAAAATTTATTTTTCCCATACCATCCACGGTGCCTTCCCTGATTCATACAATTTATCCAGAAGTATTTTATCCCGCATTGTATCAAGACACTGCCAGAACCCATAATGTTTATAGGCAGCAAGTTCATTTTCCTTACTTAATTTTTCTAAAACATCTTTTTCAAATATTGTTTTATCACCTTTTTTTATATAATTAAAAATTTCTCTATTTAAAACCATAAAACCACCATTAATCCACCCACCATTTTCTTTTCTCTTTTCTACAAAATCAACTGTTATTTCATTTTTTTTAAATTCAATGTTTCCAAATCTTGCCCCTGGCTGAACTGATGTTAGGGTTGCAATTTTTTTATTTTTTTTATGAAAATTAATAACTTTATTTATATTTACATTGCTAACCCCATCCCCGTATGTTAATAAAAAAGTATCATCCTCAATATATTTTTTTATTCTACCAACTCTGCCTCCTGTTGCAGTATAAAGTCCTGTATCAACAAGAGTAACCCGCCATGGTTCAGTAACATTATTATGAATTATCATTTTATTTTCATTTGCAAAATCAAAAGTTATATCAGAAGTATGTAAATAATAATTTGCAAAATATTCCTTTATTATATAACCCCTATAACCACAACATATTATAAAATCATTATGTCCATAATACGAATAGATTTTCATAATATGCCAAATTATTGGCATATTTCCTATTTCAATCATTGGTTTTGGTTTTAAATGACTTTCTTCACTTATTCTTGCGCCAAATCCCCCTGCTAAAATAACAACCTTCATATAAAATCCTCCTTTTATTTTTAAATAAATGGCTTTAATTCATTATATTTAACTATTTCATAATTTTCTGTATTTGGTTTTTTTACTAATAATTTAAAATAAGCACCTCCCACAGATTGAATGATTCGGGCATAGGACTCTATTTGAATTTTATTCCATCCACTTTTTAAATATATTCCTTTGTTTTCTCTATCCATAGAACCACCAACAGTAAAAATAATATTATCATTCACATAAATTATATTACAAAACTCATCTGGAGTAAATAATTTAAAATAATAAATACCATCATTTTCGGCATAAAAATAACCATCCCATTTCACTTTAAATTCGCCCTCTCCTAAACCAAGATTAATATTCGGATCAAACCAGTATAACCTTTTTGCTAACATAAAATCTCTATTAAAAGTTTTATTGCCATATAAATCGGTTTTATAAACTGAATCAAGCCCATAAATCCTGCCTGATACAAAAAATATATTTTTATCTATTGTTTTTTTTGAGTTTTTAACAATTATTCTTAATTTCTGATTTTCCGCCTTAAAAGAATCAATAATAATTTTTATTTTATGTAGCCCTCTTGATAAAATATATCCAGCATATTCTTTATTATCAATTATAACTCTACATTTTTTTTCATTTAATAAAATCTTATATTTATCTGTTTCTGGAATTTCAATAAGCCCTGATAATATAACTTTATCAACACCATTTAATTCTATATCATCTTTTACAATATCTTTCTTTATAATTTTATTATTAAAATAAAAATCCGCATTCAATCCAATTGAATTTAAAATATCATTTTTCGGGATTTTAACTATAACATATAAGTATTCAGGGGAAGCAGGGTCAACCCAAAATTTTAAATTTTCTTTATTTTCAATTTTATTAATTTGAGTATTAGGAAAAATTTCTTTTAAATAATCAAAATATTCAGAGAAAATTCCTTCCGCAATAATTATTACATCACTATCATAATTTCTTAAATCAGATAAATTCATTGAATAAATATTTTTAGTTTCAACTTTGTTACCAGCTTTAAAACATTGCATACAAAACATTGACCTGTTATGTGGATAAAACGTTGATACAATAATTTTATTGTCTTTTGCATTTTTTAATATAAATTTTTCAATTTCATAATTTACATAATCAAATTGTTCTTTCATAATAGGTGCATTAGCATATTTTATAAAATAATCATTATAAGAAATATAACCAGAATAAAACATTAGCCCCAAAACAAGAGCATAGTATATCTTCTCTGAATTACTTCTGGATAAATTTTCAATATATTTATATACTACGTTTGCACCAAGTCCTGCTACAATTGCCAGCACTGGAAAAATTAGAATTATTCTAAAATAATAAGGATTTGCATGATGGGAAAAATAAACTTCAGGCAAAATTGAAACTGTTGCCCATATTAAAATTGCCAAATTATTTTTTCTTTTAAAATCATAAAAAAGATATGACACCCCCAGCAAAAATAAAATAACTTCCACTCCAACAAAAATTGGCCTATATGGTAAATTCACATATTCATAATTAGAACCTTTAACAGTAAAAGAATATATAATATCCTTAAAATTATTAAAAAAATAAATTAATAAATCCTTATTTAAACTAGGTGTAATACCCTGTGCTCTCTGCGTAAATATCTGGAATTTATCAATTATAAAAAATAAAAGTGGGAAAAAAACAATAAATATTGAAATTAAAAACACAAAAAAGGCAATGAAATTTTTACAACAAATTTTAATGTTTTTAAAATTTATAATATATAATGCAAAAATTAATATCGCTAAAATTAAATTAACCTTTGCAGCATGATAGGTATACATATTAAGCCCTGTAAATACGCCTGATAATATGAGAAAAATCAAATTTCCCTTTTTAATCCCCTTAATTAAAAAATAAATAGACAAAATAACATACAAAATGCAAAGATATAAACCATTATCTAATCGTGAATATAGAACAAAAATAAATGAAAGTGAAAAAATTACTGTTGAAAATAAAGCAACCTTCTTATCATATAACTCCTTAACCAAAAGATAAAAAAATGGCAATGATATAAGAGAGTGCATTACCATAAATACACGTATATTAATTAAATCAAAACCAAATTTTTTCATAAAATAAAAAATTTCATAAAAAACAAGGGAAGCAGAAGAAATATCAATATCCCCTATAAAAACTCCAAATTTTGCCCCGCCCTTCATCTGCATAATAATATCAAATGTTCTTCTCACATCGTACGTAAATCCTGGCGGAATAAGTTCAAATTTATAAATCCTAAAAAATATTGCTATTAAAAATATTATACTTAAAAAAATATAATCAAATTTATTTATCTTTTCTCTTTCATTGTAAAAATTTATATTATTAAAATAAAAACCCATTAATAAACTAATTAAAAATATTATAAATAAGGTTGATAATAAAAGATATCTTGAAAATAAATACTGACATAAAATGGATAATAATATGATTATTAAAATTCTTATAAATAAATTCTTTACCCTTTTTTCTATAAATTGTTCATTAATATTTATTATATTAACTTTTTTTATATTTGCTATATACGCGAGCAAAATAAAAATAAGCAACCATAACAAATATGTAAAACTTCTTAAACCTTTAATGTACAAAAATATGCTAAAAAATAAAATTAATAAAATACCGCTTAAAAATAAAAAAATTTTTTTGGTTTCATAATTATATTCAAAAACATAATATACTTCATTTTTATTTTTTGAAAAAAAATAAAAAAATATGAAAAGCAATATAAAAGAAAACAATAAAAATGACATAAAAAACCAATTCAATGGATTTTTAATCAACAAAATAGCGGATATTACATATAATGTTATTCCTGAAATTCCAGCATAAACAAATAATTGCTTATTTTTCATTTTTCACCTAATTTAATTAATAATTTTATATTATTTTAATTTAATTAGAAAATAATTGCAATTGTTTTTATGAAAATTTAAAGTTTTATTAAACTGCTATTAATTTTATAAAGTATCTGATATTAATATTTCTATAATAATTGTTTGTAAATATGCTATTATTAAAAATATAATAGCAGTTTTTTTATCAAAAATCCATTTGCCATTTAAATTATTAATTAGGGCTGTTGCAGCAACTGGGATTAAAAATATTATAAGATACATCCATTGTCTATGTTGTTCTCCCCTGCCCATTATAGAAAGGAATATTGAAACCATTGTGAATAATGACATTATTGAATACGCCTCAAGAGGGAATGCATTTCTTTTAAAAAATCTATAAAAAAATAAAACCGTTGCAGCAGCTGTAGCATATTCTGACCAGTGTATAAAATTCAACCAGACCCATATAGATACTGGTCTGCTTGAAATATCCATAACATCCATTATAGTGTCCTTTGCTATTTTAAATGATTTAAAATAATTAAATCCTGGAAAAATCAAATAAAAAATAAAATGATATAAAAATAAGCCCAAAATAAAAAATATTATTGCATACATTATTTTCTTTATTAAATCCAAAATATCTTTATTATTTTCCATATATATTTTTGTCATCATAAATAAAAAAATAAAAGGCAATAGAGCCCAAATACCAAAAGTTACTCCACTGGCAATACCCCATATAAAGCCAGCGATAAATATAGTCATTTTTCTAAATGATTCTAAATATTTAATTATAAATATCAAGGAAAAGGAAATTAAGAAAACAACCAGCCCATCAGTTCCTGCAACAGATAATATGGCACTATTAGGAGTAAATGCATATAATAACGAAGCAAAAACTCCTGCTATTTTATTTTTTGTAATATTAATTGTAAAAATATATAAAGGTATAACTGTAAACGAAATAATTAATGAATAAATTAAAGCAACGAGCATATCATTAAATCCAGCCAAATTACCAACAATCCAGTAAAAAACTACCCCTGCTGGCGGATGTCCTTTTAAATGAGAATTCTCGTTTTTTGGTTGATGCATATTAACATAATCATTTACAAATTTAATAATATTATCTTTATATTGTTTTGCAAAAAAATAGAAAGTAGTATTAATTTTTGCTGCTGCTTTTATTGGCATAACCTTAATACCAAATCCGCTCATATTTGCTATAGCGGGCTTTATTATAAATGCGAGCCCTACCAATGTTAATAAAATTAGACCAGTTTTCTTTATTTTTTCTTTTATAACAAAATAAAAAAAGAGTAAAGATAAACAACCTGTTAAAATCGCAGGAATTATTACAAAATAATTATTAAATGGTTGCCCAGCTGGAACATCATTACTTCCTATTCCACGTGAGCGTAAAGGGAAATAATGCAATATAAAGCTTTCTTTATACATTAAATATTTATCCGCGAGATATGGCAAAATTATAGAAATTAAAATATAAAATAAAAGAAAAAAATAAAGAAATAGGTCTGTTCTTAAAAATTTTTCTTTGCTAAATTTTTTTTCTTTTTCATTCATTATCAACCCTAAAAAGCCCAAAATCGCTGATAAATAATAAAAAAAGTAGGCATTTATTGCAAGTGTATAAGTATATGAGATAAATGCACCTGCAAGTAAAGGAAACAAACTTAAAGAAAACAAAAAATGAATTGAATTAATATAAAATAAAAAAGCTATTATTGAAAATAGAATTGATAATATACCTATATAAAGCGAAAATGAAAAAGGGACTCTGGCTGAAACAAAATTTAGCATAAAATATTGAAAAATAAGGAAAAAAATTATTGATGAAAATAAATTTATTTTATTTTTCATATAAATCCTCCCGAATTCTTATTAAATTATTCCGGTTTTATATAATTAACTGGGACATCAAAAGCTGAAGCATTATCTTTTAATTTATATAAAAATTTTACCGCGGAACGTTTATTTGTAAGAACAGGCAACCCGGAATAAGAGTAATAAATTTTTATCTTATGCCAGTTATTATCTCCTTTTAGATAATTAAAATTCCCTGCTTTATTTTTTATTGAAAAAATTTCTTTATTATCTATTTCTATTTTTGAATCAAATTCTGTATCAAGTAAATAGGTAATAATTTCAGAAGGGATAAAAATTTTACCACTCCAGATAATTTCATGCTTGTTCTGCCATTTTTTTGCTTTTATTCTTGATGCCATATAATAAACCCTATGTGTAATTATTGGGTCTATTTGTTCAGATACCTTTTCGCCATCTATATAATACTCTGCTTTTAATCCGAATATTTTTTCTGAATTTACAAAATATTCTGTCGGTATTTTGCCATTTAAACCATATTCCTGGCATTCCCATTTAATTATTAAATTCTGTGGTTTTTCTATTTTTGCAATTATTTTTATTTTATGCAATCCAGCCGCATATTTTTTTTCATTTAAAATTTTTACCCCATCCAAGTATAAATCATAATCCTTTATTCCTTCACAATAAAATTTATAATTAGAATAATAAGGCAAGTCAATCATAGAATTTATTTCTATTTTTTCCGCTTCATTTAAAATTGGAATTTCTGCCTGATTTATTTTTATATCTCCAATAATATTCATCCCTTTATAATATTTAACATTTAAGGTATGAAATAATTTTAAGCTTTCCTCTGGGATTTTAACACTTATAAAAAGCAAATTCGGCTCAAATTCATCATAAATCCTGTAAAAATATTTTTTATTTTTTATATCTGAATAAAAATCCCAATGCCTTTCTATTTTTGCATCAGGAATATATTCTTTTACAATTTCAACAACTTTGTTATAAAGACCTTCAAGAATGAATTGCAAATTTTTTTTAGGAACTGTTTGCCACTCATAAAATCGCATTGCTGCAAAATCAAAAAATTTAAAATAAATCCCATTATTTATATAAAAGTTAGGTGTTTCAAAATAAAAAAATGAACCCATATTAAAATAATCTTTGGAATTATTCACAAATTTAATAACTTTTGAAGGAATATAAAAAAACTCAGCCTTTACATCATTATCATTTTTATAAAGATAAAAATATGTATATAAATTATCATAAATAATAAAAACTGAAATTGTTATAAATAATATCAAGGCAATTAAACCTGCCATTCTTATTTTTATAAACTCAATAGTTTTTATAATAATTTCGGTTCCAAGGGAAATAAATAGTATTAATGGAACAACTGATAATATTGCTCGCTGCGTATTCGGGTCAGATGGATGATATGAAAAAAAAGCAGGGACCAACGAAAAAAAGAAAAGTAAAATTAATAGAAAATTTTTTGTCTTTTTCCAGTTATAAAAAGTATATGAAATGCCGAGTATATATAAAAAGCCACTTATAAAATCAAACAGTGGTTTATTTGGATAATTATAATAGCCATATTTACTTGCCTTTGCTATAAACATTAAAACAGTATCTTTTGCATGACTGAAAAAGAAATTTTGAAAACCGGCTGAAAAAATATTGCCTTTTAAAATTGATTGCTCTTTTATTCTTTCAAAATATGCGGCAGGATATTTGTATATAAAAATTACAACTGGTATGAAAACAATTATAGATGATAATATAAAAACAAATAATGATTTTTTGTTATTTAATAAATAATCTCTCGTTTCCCTGCTCCTTAATAATAAAAATAACCAGTAAAAAGCAAATACAAATGCGACCATTTTAGCAGCATTATAAAAATATAAATTTAAACCGAGAAGCGCCCCAGAAATCATAAAATAAATATACTTTCCTGTTCTTTCTCCAAGTAAATAAAAATAAATTGTTGCTGTTGCAAGTGTTGGAACAAAAATCCATAACCAGGCAATCCTGCTATAAATTAAATGATAATAAGAAAATGTCATAAAAAATGCTGATAAAATCGCTACCCTTTTATTATTAAATAATTCCTTTGCTAGTAAATAAATAAATAGTACATTTAAAACGCCGATTAATGCTGCTAAAACCCTCGCACTATCAATACTGGAAGAAAAAATTTTCCATATTTGCCCGACTATATAATAAAATAAAGAAGCAACCTGAAATCTGGCATCAGCTATAAAAATTGGGATTCGTTGCCCCTGAAAAACAGGCCCAGCATAAGCACTTATTAATTGTTCATCTAAACTATAACCATCCGGAATTTCACTTATTTTATACAATCTTAAAATTGCTGCTATTATTAATAATAAAAATAATACAAAAAAATTAAAATAAGTATTATTAAATAATTTATTTTCATAATGTTCTTTATCCAAAAAATTAAAAAAATAGCCAAAACCGGTAATACCAATTAAAAAAATAAAACCAGAAATAAAAGCCATACCATTTTTTGATAATAAATAACTTAAATACAAAATAAAAATAAAAATAATACTTAACCCAAGTTTTATAAAATTTTTAATAATCTTTTTTTTATTATCTTCTTGCGTAATTATTTGTTTTTCTTCTACTTCTGAAAATAAAATCCCTTTACCCCTGAATAGTAATGCAATCTGAAACAAACAAAAAGTAAGAGAAACTAATGCAAGGATATCTTTTTTTAAATTAAAAAAATAAACAGCAAGCCAGTATAAAATTATTATTGATATAATTTTTAAAATAAAAACTAATGTGGATTGTGATTTTATTTGTTGGTTAAAAATTAAAAACTTTTGTTTCGCAGCATTTTTATTAAAAATTAAAATAAATAAAATAATTGATATGAAAAAAAATAAAGGTCCAATGATAAATTGACTTTTAAAAATCCACCCGGCAAAATAAAATAAAATTGCAATAAGAAAAAGTATATAATCGAAGAAAATTTTTTTCATTAAAAACTCCTTTAAATGTATTTTATAAAATATACTAAAAATTTTTAAAATTACAATGAATATTTATATTTTTAAATCCTGTCATATATAAAAATTTCAATTAAAATTGACCATATAAATATGGCAATAGAAAAAATTTGTATAAAAATTTTATTAAAAACTAATTTATTTTTTAAAAATCCAAACAAAGGTATTACCGAAACTGGTAAAATAAATATTATTAAATACATCCATTGACGTTGCTGCTCTGCCCTACCAGTACAACTGATAAATTGAATTAAAATTATAATTATTGAAATTAAAGAAAATGCATCCATTTTTATTTTATCTTTTAATGCATAAAAATATCTTAAAAAATACAAAGAAATTATTGCTGGTGTTATATATTGGCCCCAGTGTAAAAAATTTGCCCAACTCCAAATTTCATAAGGTCTTGAAATTGCAACATGTCTTTTCTGAGCAGCAATAAATGAATCTATATAATTAAATGCACCAGCTGATATTAAAATAAAAAATAAATGAATAAATAATATTCCTAAAATAAAAACAAAAAATTGCAATGCTATTTTTAAAAATAATTTATCAAAATTATTATTAATTGTTTTGCTCTGCTCCAAAAATAGAAATAAAACAAAAATCATTAATAAATGCCATATTCCAAAAGTTAAATAAGTAGCAATTCCAAAAATTAATCCAGATAAAATAAAATATAAAAAATTTTCTTTTTTAATTCCATATATAAAAGTAAAAAGTGAAAAAGCAATAAATACAACAATTATTGCATCAATATGTGAAACAGATAATATTGCACTATTAGGCGTTAGAATATAAAATAAAGAAGATAAATATGCAATTTTAAGATTTTTTGTATAATAAAAAGTTATATAAAATATAGGTATAATAGTAAATAAAGAAAATAAAGCTATAAAATTAGCAACCCAAATTGTCTCATTATTATCTGGAAATATTTTTATTAAAAACCAGTAAAATAATAACGCGAGCGGCGGATGTCCACCTACATGGCCATTATCATAATATTGCTGATGAAGTTTTACAAAATTTTTTAAAATATCCTGAAAACTTTCAACTTTTTGCGCCCAAAAATAATATGAATTAGATAATATCTTTTCTTGAAAAGTTTTTATATCAAATGTTGATAACTTTACTATTATTAATTTAATAAAAAAACCTAAAATAAAAAGTAATAATAATAAAATCAGTTTATTCTTAATTTTATCATCCATTACTAAAAAATTCATATAAATAATTATTCCGCCTAAAATAAATAAAAATAAAAAGTCAAAAAAGTTAAATTGAAAATCATTCCTAAATTCAAAATGCCATTTAAAAGCACTAACATAAACCATGAAAATTTTTTGCATTATAAATGGTGCAATAATAAAAATAA
>Ga0078972_1008225_pt1 | contig 22087 bp, 16 predicted proteins | sample YelNatPaOPGAMG01_FD_67568 | JGI IMG/M metagenome (GOLD analysis project Ga0078972, IMG submission 67568) | Hot spring thermophilic microbial communities from Obsidian Pool, Yellowstone National Park, USA - OP-RAMG-01 (SPADES assembly) (version 2) | ecosystem: Environmental > Aquatic > Thermal...
CCTACGGGGGCCTCTCCGTCCTGGGCCTGGTCTGGACCCTCCTGCTGATGCTGGCCTTCTTCCTCCTCCTCTTCACGGCTGGCCCCAGGCTGGTGCCCTGGCTCCTGTCCCGGAGCACCGGAGTGCAGGCACCCGAGTTCTCCCTCTCCCTCACCCTAGTCCTGGTGTTCCTGATCTCCGCCCTGGCCGAAAAGGTCAGGATAGCCGCCATCACCGGGGCCTTCCTGGTGGGGCTCCTGGTCGGCAGGTCCCCCCTCTCCAAGACCCTCAGGGAGAAAATCTCTGTGATAGGGTACGGCCTCCTCATCCCCCTCTTCTTCGCGGAGGTGGGGCTGCGCACCGACCTCGGGGCCCTAAGGGGGGTGGGTCCCGGGATCCTCCTCTTCCTGGCCGCCTCCTTCCTGAGCAAGATAGGGGGGTGCGGGTCGGGGGCCCTCCTGGGAGGGATGGGGAAGTGGGAGGCCCTGAGGGTGGGGGTGGGGATGATGCCCAGGGGCGAGGTGGCCCTCATCGTGGCCTCGGCGGGGCTGAAGGTGGGGGCGGTGGGCAGCCAGCTCTTCTCCATGACCGTGGTCACCGTCTTCATCACCTCCCTCCTCACTCCCCCCCTACTGAAGCTGGTCTTCGAGAGGGGGCCCCGCACCGGGTATTTTACCCGGCGGGTGAAGGAGTAAATCGATGATCCGCCTCACCGGCTCCGTCGTCTTCCAGTACTTCTACGACTGCGGGGGGGAGGTGAACCTCTCCCTAATCCCTGCGGAAAGGCTGGGGCTGGTGGAACAGAGACCCAGGAGGAGGATGAGGATTTTGGCCCCCAAGTACGAGCACCTGGGTCTCATCCCCCTCACGGGAAAGCTGGGGGAGGTGGAGGTGGAGGGACACAGGCTGGAGGTGGAGGCCAAGATCTTTCCCGTGGGTGCCATAGAGATCTCCCTCGTCCTCAGGTTCGAGAAAGTCGATTTGGACTCGGTGATCAGGCTGGTGGGGATGGACGAAAGGAGGGTGAAGACTGGAGGGAAGGAAACGGAACTGGGGGAGATAGCCAAGGGGTACTTCGAAGACCTGGGGAAGAAGATCCGGAAGGCCATCGTGCTCCCCTACCAGAAATTCGAGAGGCCGGAGACCTACACCCTCATCCTCCTCTCGGGATCCGATCCCCCCCTCTCCGCCTCGGACTTCCTGACCAAGTTCAGAAAGCACACGGCCGGGCTCCTCAGGGGGGAGGTGGAGTGGAGGTCCCTGAGTCGTAAGGAGGTGGACGACTCCCTGAGGGCCTTCCTGAGCTACTCCAACAGAGACGTGCTCTTCGTGGACTGGTACTCCGCCCTAATCTACGAACAGGAAGGGTACGCGGATGACTACGTGAGAATGATCGAGCTGGCCAAAATCCTGCTCCTGGAGCTCAAGACCTACGATTCCATCCTGGATCTGGAAACGGAGAGAGCCTACAGCGCCCTGAGGGCGGCCTTCCCCACCAGGATGGGGGTGAGGTGGAGGAGCCGGTCGTACAGGGAACTCATGAAAACCGCCAGCGAGCTGGCCGAGCTGAGGGTGGAGATCATGGAGTACGTGGGGGATCTGAGGAACATCCTGAAGTACACGGGGGAGTGGTACCTGGGGAAGATCTACCGCCTAGCGGGAGAACGCTTCAGGATCTCGGATTGGCTCTCCCTGGTGGACAAGAAGCTGGACCAGCTGCAGGAGCTCTACGCCATGGCCATGGAGAGGGTGGACGCCCAGCACGCCGCCTCCATGGAGTTCCTCTCCGTCCTCCTCATAGCGGCCATCGTCCTTCTGGAAGTAATAATGATTCTCAAATAGTCCTCTCTCCTAGTTTAACCGGGCCCGTGGTCTAGCGGTATGACGCCACGCTTACAACGTGGAGGTCCTGGGTTCAAATCCCAGCGGGCCCACCAGCTCCCAAGGAGAAACTTCTTCCCCCAACCTAGAAATAAAGGGCCGCCGAAGAGGGTTGATGAGGCTCACCGTCTTTGGGGGGGCTGGGGAGGTCGGGGGAAACCAGATCCTGCTGGAGGGAAGGGAGACCAAGATCCTGCTGGACTTTGGGAGAAGCTTTTCCAGAGAGGCAAGCTATTTCTCCGATCCCTACCTCACTGCGAGGAGCGGCGAGCAGCTCCACTCCCTGGGCCTCCTCCCCGACCTTCCGGGTCTCTACCCCTGGGACGGGAGAGAACCCGAGGTCTCCGGCGTCCTGCTCTCCCACGCCCATCTGGATCACATGGACTACGTGAGATACCTCAAGCCCGAGATCCCCCTTTACGTGGGGGAGGGAACCTGGAGAATCATCTTGGCGAGAGAGGTCACCTCCCTCCGATCCGGGGAGAGGCTCGCCGAGTTCCAGGACGGGGCTGGGTCTCTCCACCGGTGCTTCTACTCCCCCAGGGGCCTAGGAAATCTAGTGACCTTCAGAACCGGGAGAAGGCTCGGGATAGATGAATTTGAGGTCACGCCGGTGCATGTGGATCACTCCATCCCCGCTGCCTACGGATTCGTGATCGATGGGCCCGAGGGCAGGCTGGTGTACACGGGAGATTTCCGCTTCCACGGGTACCTTCCCAACCTGACGGAAGACTTCCTCAGGGAGGCGGGGAAACCGGATATCCTCATCATGGAGGGGACCAACGTGCTGGAATCCAAACCCTCGAGCGAAAACGAGGTGAAGGAAAAGATCAGGGGCATCGCTTCCCAGGCTAGGGGGCTGGTGGCGGCCAGCTTCTCCAGCGCGGATGTGGATCGCCTGCGAACCTTCTTCGAGGTGGCCAGGGAAACGGGAAGGGAATTCGTCCTTTCCAGAAGGCAGGCGGCCCTCATGGATTTCCTGGGGCCCGAGATAGAGAAGGGCCTCCTGCGCTTCCCCTTCAAGCTGGGGGACCCAGGGGTGAAGATCTACGGCAAGGGGAAAAAGAACCTGTACCACTGGGAGAAAAAACTCCTGGACTACGATAACGTGGACAGCTCCTGGGTATCCGAAAACCAAGAAAGGGTCCTGCTCTTCTCCACCTACTACGACATGCTCGAGCTTCTGGAGATCGAGCCCAAGCCTGGGTCCCTCTTCCTTTATTCCGAAAGCGAACCCTGGGATGAGGAGGGGGAGATAGAGTTCGAGAAGCTGGCGAACTGGCTTGAACGCCTCGGCCTCCCCATGTTCCACGTCCACGCCTCGGGCCACGCCAGCTCGCTGGAGCTGAAGGGGGTGGTGGAGAGGCTCGAGCCAAAACGCGTGGTTATGGTTCACTCCGAACGGCCGGAGCTCTTCAAGAAGTTCCTGGGAAATGACAGGATAACCTGCCCCGAGAGGGGAAAAGCGATGGAGCTGACCTGAAAGTCAAGGGCCTTCTTCCCCCTTTCCGGTTAGGGCCCTGACCAGCCTCTTCACCGTCTCATCGCTCCCCCCCTTCCCGGAGAATCCGTAGGGGGGTCCGGCCTTTCCCACCAGCACCTCCGCCAGGCCCTGGATGGCCTCCGAGGCCCTGCACTCCGGGTCGTAAACCATCACCGGCACCCCCTCCCTTTCCGCCTCCTGCACCCTGGGATCCTCGGGTACCTCAGCCAGGATGGGAACGGCCCCGAGCGTCTTCCCCATGAACTCCTCCACCTCGGTGGTGGAGAGATCCGCGCCCTTGCCCACCCTGTTCACCACCACCCCCCTGGTCCAGGACCCCAGCAGGTTGGCTAGCCTCACCGTCTTGTAGCAGTCCACCAAGCTGGTGTAGGTGGGGTTACAGACGGCTATCATCTCCCTAGCGGCAGCCAGGGAAAGAAGGGTGGCATCCTGAATGCCCGCGGGGGCATCGATGAGCAGGAACTCCGACTCCTCCAAGATCTCTCTCACCACCTCCTCCACCCTCTCGGACCTGACCCTGAAGAGGGCCTCATGGACCTCCTCGAAGCGAAAGCCCGTGGGTATCACGTTTATTCCATAGTTGCGGTGGAGGGCTTCCCCCAGCTTGGCCCTACCCAGGAGAACATCCAGAAGGTTCGTCCTGAACTTCGTGAGCCCCATCACTATGGAGAGGTTGGCCATGGCCAGATCCCCGTCCAGGATGGTGACCTTCTTTCCCAGCGCCCCCAAGGCCACCCCCAGGTTGGCCGTCATGGTGGTTTTTCCCGTTCCCCCCTTCCCGGAGGCTATGGCAATAGACCGGCGCGGGTTCCTCCCCACCTTTATCCCCGGAGAGGTTGAGGGAGAGGAGTTTATAAAGGGACAACTCTAGCCGCTTTTTTTCCCCAGATACTCCCTAACGGACCTGAAGAGCTCGATCAGGCCCTCGGCCACCGCCGGCTTCAGATCGGCGGGGTGAAGCTCACCCTCCCCGTATCTCCTCTTCAGCTCCTCCGCCTCCTTCAGGAAAATCGTTCCCCCGTGCTTCTCCGATCTCTTCACCTCCAGTCCCCCCAAGAAAGGAAGGAGCAGATGCTCGCTGTACTCCACGACGGGATTACCCTCCACTTGCTTGAGAGGACAGAAGGCCTTCTGGATCTTTTTCCTTATCTCCTCGGCCGGATCGTCCACCGCTATGAAGTTACCCTTGGAGGAGGACATCTTGGCGTCCCCGTCCAGACCGTGCAGGAGGGGCATGTGCACGCACACCGGTTTCCGGTACCCCAGCTTCTGCAACCTCTCCCTGGCGATCATGTGAACCTTCCTCTGATCCTCCCCCCCCACCGCCACCTGAGCGCCCAGGTGGGCTATGTCCACCGCCTGCATCAGGGGGTAGAGGACCTGGGCCACGTCCGGATCCTCCTCCTTCCTCGCGATCTCCGCCATGGCCCTCCTGGCCCTCAGGAGGGTGGTTTCCGTTGACATTCTGAGCACGTCCATCATGTACTCTCGGGTAAGCTGAAACTCTGAGCCTAGCCTGTACTCCGTCCTGCTGGGATCCAGCCCCATCCCTATGAAGCATTCCCGGTTGTACTCGGTAATCCTCCTTATCTCCTCCAGGGTGCCCTTGTGGTTCAGATAGGCGTGAAGATCTGCCAAGAGGACTATCACCCTGGCCCCCTCCCTCTGGAAGTCCAGCAGCTTGAAGGCCGTCAGGGCGTGCCCGCAGTGGATCCTCCCGGAGGGCTCGTACCCGCAGTAAACGGTAGGCTTCCCCTTCATCACCTCCCTCAGCTCCTCCTCCGTCACCACCTCAGAGGCCCCCCTCCTCACCCTCTCGTAGGCATCCATCAGAACCTCTACCCTCCTCCGGGTAAAAAACCGAACCCCAGACTAATCTCCCTTCCCGCCGTCCATCGCCCAAGAGAACTTCTTCTGTAGAGACTTGGAGTAGATCTTTTCCTCCCCCAAACCCACCCTCTTCGCCCAGGAGAGGTACACCCTGGGGTCTATGTAGGAGTTGAGAGAGGTACCAAGGTTGAAGTCCCTTATCTCGCGTTCCAGCTCCAGCCTGAGCTTTAGTTCCCTTATTTTCTCCTTCAGCTTCCTCATCCTTTCCTCCTTCCTCCTCCCCGGCTTCTCCCTCAGCTCCCTCAACCTTTCCTCCAGAAGCCTTATCCTCTCCCTCATCCTCTCCACCTTCCTCTTCCATCCCGCCGGAACCTTCCGCTTGTGGTTCAGCTCCTCGGCCACCTTCAGGTTGGCCCTCTTCGCCGCGTACCTCTTTTCAGCCTCCGTTCCCTCCCTCCTCACCCCGCTCTTCCTCAGTTCCTCCTCCGCTATCCTGGAGGCGTGATAGGTGCGGAAGACCTTGGCCGTGAGCCCTGGCATCGCCTCGCTCAGGAAAGAATTCACGTCCTCAGAACTGACTTCTGGGAAGATTCTGTCTCCTCCCCTGCCCGCAAACTCCTCAAGATTCCGCAGTACTTCCGGGAGGGGCTCCAAGCTCTTGGACCACCGCACGTGATCCTTCCCCAGAAAGCTGAACTTCAACCTGCTCCCGTCGAACTTGAGGTGCTGCGGACCCAGGGTGGTGGCTCCCACCGTGTTCCTCTCCTCCCGATCCCTCTCGTCACCCACCCTCAGCTTGAGCTCATCTATCAGATAGCAGACCGTGGCCACCATCCTGCGCTTGGGATCGGGATCCGAGAGACCACGCCTGATGTGTTCCCTGACCTTCTCTATTTCCCTGCCTAGCGCCCTAGCACGGTCGAACTTCTCTTTCTCCCTCTCCTGTTTCAGGGGGGAAGAATCGGAAAGCCAAACATACTTCATCTTGCCCGTCAGCTTGTCCCTCCACTTCGCTATCCAGAGAGCACCGGGGTCCCACTCCCTTCCCCCCCACCTCCTGCCCCCTGGGGCCTCGGGGGTGGGGGCCTCGGGAGAGAGGTTGAGGATGACGTCCTCGTATTCCACTCTGGGCTTCCACCTCCCCCTCTGGGGGTGCTTTCCCCTCCCCACGAAGACGCAGGGGGGCTCGACCGTGTAGTTTTTCAACTCCACTTTCTCTCCGTCGATCCAGGCCGCGCCCCACCGTTCCTTGTTGGCCTCCCGCTGGCGCTTCCTCTCCTCCGCCAACCTTTTGCGCTCCTCTCTCGTCATCCCCTCCTTTCTCTTCTTCTCCCTCTCTATGTACTCCAGCACGGGGGAGAAGTCAAAATGCCGAAGCTCCGTGTCCTTGGGAAGGTTCAAGGCCTTGCTGAAATCCGTGAGAAAGTTCCTAACAAAAACGGTGTCCTCCCCCCTGCCCGCCAGGAGGTGTCTGCCGAAGGCCAATGCCATTTCTTCCTGCACTGCATTCAGATTCACCCTCCTTCCCTTGTAGAAAATATGCAGGTGCTTCGGCTCATAGGAAGGAACCAGCACACCTCTATGAACCAAGGATCGGATTTCCATTCTTTCTCCGAAGAGGAGGATGCTAAAAAATATTAGGGCCTACCCCTCTGTTTCCACTGGAGGACATCTTCCCTCCACTTTTCGTATTGCTGTATCTTTGGAGGGGTTCTAAATCCCCTCTCCAGAAGCTCCATCAGCTCTATTACCTCCTTTTTCCTTCTCACCTCCCACTTGTAAAGCCCTCCGGCTTTTTTTACCTCTCCAAGTCCGGTTATCTCCTTAAGCAAGAGCAGGGTTTCTTTTCCTTTGTGGGTGAGAAAGAAGGCCGGGTTCTGGTAAATTCTTCTTTTGGTAACCACCTTGTTGTACGAAAAACATCCTTTCGCTTCAAGATACCCCAGAATCCATCCCCTTTCTTCATTCATATTGTTATATTCATCTCAAAAACATGGTAATAAAGAATGTAGGTTCCAGTGGAAATGCAGGGGTGTAGCCGAGGGATTTATTAGGCCGGGAAGAAAAAATATGGTGAGAGGATGTTTGAGGGAGACTTTTTCGAAAAGATTCGAAAAATGGTAGAAGAGATGGAAAAAAAGGCGGAGGAAGGGGTCTCGATGGAGATAAGGGCGGCCGGCAAAGGCTCGCAGGTTAAGATTCGAAGAAGGGTTCCCGCGGAGGCCGATCGTGAGATAAAAGAAACGCTTGAGACCGAGTATATGTATGTGGAGAGGCCCTGGGAGGTGTTCTTCTGCATGCGGGTTCCAGGAGTAAACAGAGAGGGAGTGGAAGTAAAAAGAAGGGGGAAGGCCATGGAAATCGTCGCGAGGAGGAGCGATGGCAGGGCCTATTTCGGGACCTTTGAACTTCCCCCCAAGGCGGTTCCGGAGGAGCGCGTCCTCAAGTTGAGGGGGGGATTCTTGCTTTTGATCATTCCTAAAAGGAGAAGATCCTAGAGTTGGGGGTAGGAAAGATTCTCGTTAGACTTGAGCTAGAGCTAGAAGACGTTCCGGGGCAACTGGTGAGGGCTCTAGAGCCCATTTCCAGATTCGGGGGGAACATCAAGAGCGTGGTGCACCGAAGGGAGAAGAAGACCAAGCTGGGACTGGTGCCCGTTACGGTGGTTCTGGAGATAGGTGATAAGGGCAGGTTCAGGAAGATCCTCTCGGAACTCAGGACTCAAGGGGTCAGAATCACACACGTGGGGGAGAAAGAGGAGTTCAGCGAAAAGACGGTGCTGATGGCGGGCAGAATGGGGGTGGAGGATCTCAGGGAAATAACGGAGAGGATCAACAGAACGGGGAGGTCGAGAATTTCGGATATGAGGCTCTCGATGGGGAAGGAGGAGATGGCGGTTCGTCTGAGATTGAACGGAGAAGATGAACGAACCCTTGAGGAGGCGATTTCCCTTCTGGAGAGAATTGCAGAGGAGAAGGGGCTTTTGCTGGTAAAGACGGTGGAGGAGAGGACTTGAAAATAATTGTGGTGGGGTTTGGAAACCTGGGGAAGGCCCTGGTCAGAATCCTTCTACAGAAAAAGGAGTTTTTGGAGTGCAAATACGGACTTTCACCCCAGATAATAGCCGTGGTGGACGAATACGGTGTGCTGATCAGAGAGAAGGGCTTCTCCGCCAAGGAGCTGCTGGGGCTGGTGGAGAAGGGAAGGGTGGTGGGGGGAAAGAGGATGAGCGGCAGGGAGATGATCAGAGAGGTGGAGGGAGAGGTGGTGTTCGAGCTGACCCCCACCAACATAGAAACGGGGGAGCCCGGCCTGAGCCACATAAGGGAGGCCATGCTCTCGGGCAAGCACGTGATTACCTCCAACAAGGGTCCCCTAGTGGTGGCCTTCAGGGAACTGGAGGAGCTATCCAAAAAGAGGTCGGTGGAGTTCAGGTACTCGGCCTCCGTCGGAGGAGCCATACCCGTGATAAGCTTTGCTAGGAAGCTTCTTACAGGAAACAAGATTTTGGCCGTTCGGGGTGTTCTGAACGGCACCACCAATTACATCCTGAGCAGGATGAGCCAGGAGGAGGTACCCCTTGATATTGTTGTGAGGGAGGCGCAGGAGCTGGGAATAGCGGAGAAGGATCCTAGCCTGGATCTGGAGGGGGTGGACACGGCCTGCAAAATAACCATCTTGGCCAACTCCGTGCTGGGGAAGAAGGTCAAACTGCGGGAGGTAAAAAGGGAGGGAATCCTGCGGGTCACGCCGGAGGTCATTCGTTTGGCGCATGAAGCCGGGTTTGCGGTGAAGCTGGTGGGCACAGCCAGCGATAGGGTGTTGGAGGTGGGCCCCAGGCTGGTTCCCCTTCATCACCCGCTGGCCGTGAGCGGAACCTTGAACGCGGTGACCTTGGAGCTGGATCTGGCAAGGGAAATAACCCTCACGGGATTTGGAGCGGGGCCCCAGGAGACCTCCAGCTCCCTGTTGGGTGATCTGGTGGATATCCATCAGAGCCTAGCGGGCAGGTAGTAATAGTCTATTAATTCCCGAGGCTAGAGAAGGTGATGAATTCTTGGTTTGAGTACAGGTGCATAGAGTGCGGGGAGAGGAGGGACCCCCGCGAGAAACGGTATGAATGCCCGCGCTGCGGGGGGTTGCTGGAAATAGAGCTGGATCTGGAGGAGGTCTTGGAGAGGCTTGACAGAGAAAAGCTGCGGAGGGATCCTCCCAGCGTCTGGAAGTACCGGGTTTTTCTCCCGGTGGAGGATGAGAGCAAAATAGTAACGCTGGGTGAGGGGGGCACCCCTCTCTACCGGTGCAGGAGGCTGGAGGAGAGGTGGGGTATAAGGGAAATTCACGTGAAGTATGAGGGGGCCAACCCCACGGGCTCCTTTAAGGACAGGGGAATGACGGTGGGGATCACCCGAGCTCTGGAGATGGGAGTAAGGGTGGTGGCCTGTGCCTCCACCGGAAATACCTCGGCTTCCTTGGCAGCCTACGCAGCCAAGGCGGGCCTTAGGTGCTTGGTGGTTCTCCCCAGCGGGAAGGTGGCCATGGGGAAGCTGGCTCAGGCCCTGGCGTACGGAGCCAGGGTGGTGGCCATAAGGGGGAATTTCGACAGGGCGCTTTCCCTTTTGAGGAAGGCGTGCGAAGAGAGCGGGGAGCTCTACCTCCTCAACTCCCTGAACCCTTTCAGACCGCAGGGGCAGAAGACCATTGGTTTCGAGATAGCGGAGCAGTTGGGATGGAAGGCTCCGGACAGGGTGGTGGTGCCTATGGGAAACTGTGCTAACATATGGGCCGTCTATAAGGGTTTCCTGGAATTCCAGAGGATGGAACTCGTGAAGGACATGCCCAAGATGACGGGTATCCAGGCAGAGGGGGCCAAACCCATCGTGGAGGCTATCAAAAGAGGCTTGGAGAGGTTCATTCCCGTGGAAAATCCCGAAACCATCGCCACAGCTATCAGGATAGGTAATCCCGTGAACGGGCCCAAGGCTCTGAGGGCGATAAGGAATTCAGGTGGAACGGCGGAGAGCGTGACGGATCAGGAGATCGTGGAGGCCCAGCTCTTCTTGGCGAGGTTGGAGGGGATAGGGGTGGAACCGGCCAGCGCGGCTTCACTAGCAGGGCTTAAAAAGCTGGTGGAGGCAGGGGAGGTAGAGAGGGACGAGGTGGTGGTGTGTGTGGCCACGGGAAATCTGATGAAAGATCCCGAGGAGGTGGTCAGGGTTTCGGGGGGACCAGTGGAGCTGGAGGAAGAGGAGGTTATGGAGGTGCTGAAATGAAGAGGACACCGAGGGAGGCCATGGAGAGGACTTTCGAGCTCCTTCGTAGCCACCACGAGTGGATGAAGACCACGATAAACCTCATAGCCAGCGAGAACGTTACCAGCTTGGCCGTGAGGGAGGCTCTGCTCACGGACTTCCAGCACAGGTACGCCGAGGGATGGCCGGGGGAGAGGGTCTACGCAGGGTGCAGGTACATAGACGAGGTGGAACTTCTGGGGATAGAGCTGGCCAAAGAGCTTTTCGGAGCTGAGCACGTCAACGTGCAGCCCGTTTCTGGCGTGACGGCCAATCTGGCCATGTATACTTCCCTAACCGAGCCGGGCGACGGGATGATGTGTCTCGCCATCCCCTCTGGGGGGCACATAAGCATGGGTAAGAAAAGGCTGGGTGGAACGGCCGGGGCGGTTCACGGGCTCGAGGTGGAGTACTGGCCCTTTGACGAGAAGAGGATGAACATAGAGGTGGATGAAGCTCGTAGGAGGGTTCGAGAGCTCAAACCCAAGCTTCTGCTTTTCGGAGGAAGCGTTCTCCTTTTCCCTCATCCCGTGAAGGAGTTCCGGGAGGTGGCAGATGAGGTGGGAGCCTACATAGGCTACGATGCCGCCCACGTGGCGGGGTTGATAGCGGGCAAGCAGTTCCAGGATCCTTTGAGGGAGGGAGCAGATGTGATGACCTGCAGCACCCACAAGACGCTCCCCGGGCCGCAGCATGGAATGATCATGTGCAGGAAGGAACTGGCGGAGGAGGTGAACAGGGCGGTCTTCCCCGGGGTGGTTAGCAACCATCACCTGCACTGTGTGGCGGCGCTTAACGTGACACTCGCCGAGATGCTGGAGTTCGGGAAGGAATATGCCGCCCAAATCGTGCGGAATGCGAAGGCCCTAGCGGAGGAACTTTACGAGGGGGGGCTTAAAGTGTTGGGTGCCGATCTGGGATTCACCTCTTCTCACACGGTTTTGGTGGAGGTGGTCAAGGAAGGGGGAGGAAGGGAGGTGGAGGAAAAGCTGGAGAGAGCCAACATTCTGGTGAACCGCAACTTGCTTCCCTGGGATGTGAGGGAGGGAAGGAACTACAAAAATCCAGGGGGAGTGAGGTTTGGGGTTTCGGAGATAACCAGGCTGGGAATGAGGGAAGAGGAAATGGGGAAGGTGGCGGAATTCATCTTGAGGGTTATAAAGGGGGAGGCTCCCGAAAGGGTGGCCCAGGAGGTTAGGGAGTTCAGGAGCAAATTCACCAAAATTCACTACGCCTTCGACTCAGCGGCCGAGGCCTACGAGTACATAAAACTGCGACGTTAGGGATGGATAGCGTAACTTCGGGTCATCTCTCTCACCCCAGAATTCTTTTGTTATCGGAACTAAAACGCGGTAGTGAAGGGTAGGAGAGGTGAAAAAAATATGTGTCCAGTTTTTATGAGAGAAAAAAAAGTTTCCCGTTTTGAAAGGAGGAAGGGCTTTCTTAGCACCGCTTCGGAAATAAGAGGTCTTTACCGACCGACAGACTGGGGGGAAGCTTTTGGAAGAGCTTGCGGGGCTTGAGGAGAAGCTGAAGGAGAAGCTGAGGGATTTTCTCTCCCAGCGGAAAATCAGTGGGAAGCTGGAAGAAGTCGAGAGCACGGGTAAGGTTTCCTTGGTGGTGGATTTCGAGGATCTGATGAGTTACGAGTACGAAGAGAAGAAGAGTTTGGCCGAGGTTCTTCAGGATTCTCCCCACCACTTTTTCAAGGTAGCCAACGAGCTGCTTGCGGAGAAAACCGGTCGCCCCAAGATGCAGCTCAGGGTGAAGGGGGCGATGGAATCGATCAAGATCCGCAATCTCAGGGCGGAGCACGTGGGAAAGTTCATACAGGTGGAGGGCATCCTCACCCGAGCCAGCGAGATAAAACCGGAGATAAGGGAGGCTCTTTTCAGGTGCTTGCACTGCGGGGAGCTGAATACCGTTTTGCAGAGCGGGGATGAGGGCTACAGGGAACCCCTGAGTTGCCAGAACCCCAACTGCAGGAAGAGGGGACCCTTCAAGCTCGAGGTGGAGAAGTCAGAGTTCAGGGACTGGCAGAGCCTCAGAATCCAGGAAAGGCACGAGGAGCTGAGGGGGGGGCGCATGCCCATGATGTTGGACTGTATCGTGAGGGATGATTTGGTGGATGTGGCGGTTCCCGGTAACCACGTGGTGATGACGGGTATCCTGGAAGTTTTCCAGGAGGGGGGTTTCAAACAGAAGAAGAAGACCTTCCACAAGATTCTCGATATTTCTTACCTTGAGGTCATGCAGAAGGGAGTGGAGGAAACAGAGCTCACGGATGAGGATGAGAAGAAGATAAAGGAAATGATCAAGGACCCTTGGCTCTACAACAAGATCGTTCAATCGGTGGCTCCGAGCGTTCACGGGTATGAGGCGGTGAAGGAGGGAATCGCCCTAATGCTTTTCGGTTGCGACCCTCTCGAGTTGCTTGATAAGACAAGGGTGAGGGGGGACATCCACATCTTGCTCACAGGAGATCCCGGTGTGGCGAAGAGCATGATGCTTTCCTGGACGGCTGGCGTGGCCCCCAGGGGGTTATATACCTCCGGGAAAAAGGCCACGGGAGCAGGGCTGACGGCCACGGCGGTCAGGGATGAGCTGGGAGGGGGGTGGACCCTGGAGGCGGGAGCGCTGGTGATAGCGGATGGAGGGGTGGCTTGTATTGATGAGTTCGACAAGATGGCGGAGGAGGACAGGAGCGCCATCTTGGAAGCACTGGAGCAGCAGACGATTTCGGTGGCCAAGGCGGGGATAGTGGCCACCCTCAACTCCAGGACCTCCGTGCTTGCGGCTTCTAACCCCAAGATGGGAAGGCTGGACAGAAGCCGCAACCTGGTCCAGCAGATAGGTCTGGAACCCGTGATCTTGTCCAGATTCGACCTGATTTTCATCATAAGGGACGAGCCCCATGGAGAAATGGACAAGAAGATCGCGAGGCACATGCTGGAACTTCACAGGAAACCGGAGATAGCCAAGCCACCCATCGACTCCGAAATGCTGAGAAAGTTGGTAATCTATGGCAGGAAGTACATCCATCCCAGGCTGAAGGAGGAGAAGGTGATTAAGAAGATGGAGGAATTCTACGTTAAGAACAGGAGCGTGGCGGAGAGAGGAGAGGCGCCGGTGCCCATCACCCCACGACAGCTGGAGTCCATGATAAGACTGGCCAAGGCCAGCGCCAGGATGCACTTCAGGGAGGAGGTAACGGAGGAGGATGTTACCAGAGCCATAGAGCTCATCTCCAAATACCTGCACGAGGCGGGTTTCGACGCTTCGACGGGGAGGGTGGATGTGGACATCATCCTAACGGGCAGGAGCAAGTCACAGCGGGAGAAGATCCAAAGGGTGATGGATCTCATCGGAGAGGTGGAGAACAAGCACGGAGGCATGGCTCCCGTGGAGGAAATTGTGCGGAGGGCCAAAGAGGAGGGAATCGAGGAGAACTTCGTGATGAGGGTGGTGGAGGAGGAGAAGAGGGACGGTTTCCTCTACGAGCCCAAGCAGGGATACGTGACGAGGGTGGTGAAGGGATGAGGATTCCCGTGGTAATAAAGAAGGATTGCGAGGTGGATCTGGGCGAAGGACCTTTCTCCTTGAGGGCCGGAGAAGAAAGGGAGCTGGAGCACTGGCAGCTGAGGGTTCTGAGGAGACACGGGCTGGCTGAACCCCTTCATCCCATGGGACCGACGGCGGTGCGGAAGCTCCGGCTTTCCGAGGCCAAACAGCCCGGACTTCAACCCCTTCCCCAGGGATTCTATCCCTTGCTGGCGGAGGAGATGGAGCATCTCAGGAGGGAGGGGGGTGAGGAAGAGTTGAGGAAGGTGCTGGAGGATCTCTTGGAGTTGCGCTTGCAGAAGCTCGTTCGGCTTTCCCTCTTCCCCTCCCAGACCAAGGGGGCCACTCCGGAGGAGAGGAGGTTGCTTGAGGAGCTGGCGGGGAGGGTGGAGGAGTGGAAGGATTGGATGAACCAGAGGTTGGAGGTGGGAAAAGATGAAGGGGGGAGAACTCTTCAGGAACTGGGTGGAGAGAATCCCGATCTTCAGAAATCGTGAATTCCTCCGGCCCAGCTATTTGCCAGGGAGACTCCCTCATCGGGAGGAGCAGATAGAGGAGCTGGCCAAGATTCTCTCCTTCCCCCTCAGGGGAGAGACCCCCTCCAACGTCTTCATCTATGGGAAGACGGGAACGGGCAAAACGGCTACCGTGAGGTACGTGCTGGGGGAGCTGGAGAAGGCCGGGGGGAAACTAAACCGGAGGATAGAGGGTATCTACCTGAACTGCGAGAGGGTCAATACCCGATACCGCGTTCTGGCCACCCTCACCAACTCCCTGGCGGACGGGTCCTCCCCCGTCCCAGCCACCGGATGGCCCTTGGACGTGCTTTACGAGAACTTCCTGAAGGTGCTGGACTCGGAGGAGAGGATGGTGATCATAGTTATGGACGAGGTTGACCGCATGGTGATGAAAAAGGGCGATGAGGTGCTTTACGACCTCACCAGGGTGAACTCGGAGCTGGAGAGGGCGAGGGTTAGCGTGATAGGCATTTCCAATGACTTGAGGTTCACCCACTACCTGGATCCCCGGGTGAGGAGCAGTTTGGGGGAGGAGGAGCTGGTTTTCCCTCCCTACGACGCCCTCCAGCTGAGGGACATCCTGGCGGAGAGGGCCTCGGAGGCCTTCCAGCCCGGGGTTCTGGAGGAAGGGGTCCTCTCCCTCTGTGCGGCCCATGCAGCTAGGGAGCACGGGGATGCCAGAAGGGCGCTGGATCTCCTGAGGGTGGCGGGGGAGCTGGCGGAGCAGGAGGGAGCGACTAGGGTCACGCTTGAGCACGTCAACTCGGCCTACGAGAGGGTGGAGGAAGACAAAATGTCGGAGCTCATCCGTACCCTTCCCGTGCAGTCCAAGCTCCTCCTCTTCGGCCTCCTGCTTCTGGTGGAGAGGGGGGAGGAGAGGATAACCACCGGGGAGGTTTATGAAGCTTACCGGAAGGTGGCCCTGCAGAAAGGGGCGGATCTCCTCACTCCTAGGAGGGTGAGCGATCTCCTTTCGGAGCTGGACATGCTGGGAGTGGTAAGCACCAAGATTCTGAACAGCGGCAGATACGGCAGGACCAAGGAGATTCTCCTCAACCTTCCCCCCTACCAGCTCAGAAAGGTTCTGGAGGGGGACACGGCCTTTTCTCCAGCCAACCTCCCCCTTCCACGTCAGACGAAGCTTTGGTGAGGGAAATGGATGGAGGATCTCTGGTGAGAAAGTTTCAGGAAGCCCAGATGTGTCTCACGCCGGGGGCGCTTCAGCTGCTGGAGGAAAGGGGAGAAAAAGAGGCGGAGAGGGTGCTGGAGGCCCTTAGAGGGAAGGAGTTCATCGTCACCCCAGAGCTGGTCAGGAGCCTCCTTGAGCCCGCCCCCCAGCCAGCCGAGGAGGTAGGAGGGGGGGAGGAGGTTAGGGGTTTCTCCCGCCTCAGACCCCTAGCGGCGGAGGTGGAGGATAGGGTGGAGGTTCTGAGGGATGTTACGGGAAAGAGTTACAGCAAGGGGGAGGTGAGGGACTTCCTGAAGCTCTTTCTAGACAGGTACGAGAGGCTCAAGGGCCTCCTCATGAAGAGAAGTGATTATGCTGATCCCCTTCCCCTGGGGGAGCTCGTCGGGATGGAGGAGGGGGGGGAGGTGAGGGTGGTGGGGATGGTGGCGGAAAAAAGGGAGACCCCGGGGGGACACCTCATGCTGAGGCTGGAGGATCCCACGGGCACGGCGGCGGTCTGGGTTTACAGGGGAAAAAGTGAGGAGCTACTGGAGAAGGCCGGGGAGGTGATACTAGATGAGGTGATAGGGGTGGAGGGGACCCTTCGCTCCGGGGATAAGGTGCCCAGAATTGTGGCCAGGGACATAGCCTGGCCCGATCTTCCCACCCCCAAAGGTTCTCCCAAGGTGGAGGAGCCGGTATGCGCCGCGCTGCTCTCCGATTTGCACGTGGGCAGCAAGATGTTCCTCAGGGAGGTTTTTGAGAGGTTCCTCTCCTGGCTGGAGGGAAAGGTGGGGGGTGTTAGACAGAGGGACCTGGCGAGCAGGACGAAGTACGTGGTGGTGGCAGGGGACCTCGTGGACGGTATAGGGGTCTATCCCCAGCAGGAGGAAGAACTCTACCTGCACGACATCTTCAGGCAGTATGAGGAAGTGGCAGGGTTGCTGGAGAGGATACCCGACCACATAAAGATCGTTCTATCCCCCGGGAATCACGATGCGGTGAGGCCCTCTGAGCCGCAGCCTGCCATTCCCAAGGAGGTAGCGGGCAGGCTCTACGATCTCAACACCGTGATGGTGGGAAATCCGGCCTGGATTTCCCTGCACGGGTTGAAGTTCCTCATCTACCACGGCAGGAGTTTCGATGATTTGGTCTCCGCCCTCCCAGGGAACAGCAGGAAGGACGTATCCTCTATGATGATAAGGCTTCTGAGGGCAAGGCACCTGGCCCCCATGTACGGGGGGAAGGTGGCGGTGGTGCCGGAGGAAAGGGACTTCTTGGTCATAGACGAGGTTCCCGACGTGTTGCACTGCGGACATCTGCACCTCTCCGGCTGCAAGAAGTACAAGGGGGTATGGGCCATCAACTCCGGGACCTTCCAGAGCATGACGAGCTACATGAGGGAGAGGGGCATAGTCCCCACCCCTGGCGTGGTCACGGTGATAGACCTCCAGAAGAACGAACCATCGGTGATGCGCCTTGCCTGAGAAGAGGCTCTCCGCCTTGGTTCTGGATCTGGACGGTGTTCTGTACGTGGGAAACACCCCTGTGGAGGGAGTGGCCGAGTTCATGGAGAGGTGGAGGGAAAGGGGAAAGAAGGTGGCTTTTGTCACCAATAACTCCTCCCTCTCCCGCAGGGATTACGTCAGGAAGCTGGAGCGCATGGGCATCGCCGCCCGCCCGGGGGAGGTTTTCACCTCCGGATACCTGACGGCCGAGTATCTCCGCCGGAAGGCTCCGGGGGCCAGGATCTACGTGGTGGGAGAGGGGGGGCTCAGGGAGGAGCTTAGAAAGGTGGGGATGAGGCTGGTGGGAGGGGATGGGGCGGAGGAGGCGGAGTATGTGGTGGTGGGGATAGACAGGGGCCTTACCTACCGCAAACTGGAGGAAGCCCTTAGGGCCCTTAGGGTGGGGGCGGGGTTTCTGGCCACGAACGCGGACCCCACTTACCCCACGGAGAAAGGGCTACTGCCGGGGGCGGGGGCCCTGGTCTCGGCCCTTTCCTTCTCTTCCGGCAGGAAACCCCTGATTCTGGGAAAGCCTTCCACCAGAATGTACAGAAGGGCCCTTCGCTTTCTGGAGACGAAGCCGGGGGAAACGGCGGCGGTGGGGGACAGGTTGGATTTGGATGTGAGGCCCGCCAAGAGGCTCGGTATGGTTTCGATTCTGGTTCTGAGCGGGGTCACCCGGCTTGAGACCCTCAAAGGGCTGAAGGGGGAGGAAAGACCGGACATGATTCTGAACAAACTCTCGGAGCTGGTGGTGGAATGAGGGTGGCCGTGAGCCAGACGATGAAGACGTACTTTTCCGAAATAGAGCAGAAGGTGGAGGAGGCCTACGAGATAGCCCGCAGGGCCAGGTCTCTGGGGAAGGACCCGGAGCTGGAGCCGGAGATCCCCATAGCGGAGGACATGGCCTCCAGGGTGGAAAAGATGGTGGGTCCTCCCGGGGTGAGCCGGGTGATAAGGGAGCTTGAGAGGGAGATGGTGCGGGAGGAGCTCGCCCTGAAGGTGGCGGAGATGATCGTGGACGGGAGGTTCGGGGGGGAGCCGGATGATGAGAAGAGGGCGGAGCAGGCCGTGCGTACGGCCCTGGCCATCATCACGGAGGGCATAGCGGTGGCGGCCCCGCTGGAGGGGCTGACGGAGGTGAAGATAAGGGAGAACCCCGACAGAACGAGGTACCTGGCCCTTTACTTCTCCGGTCCCATAAGGTCCGCGGGGGGAACGGCGGCGGCCCTGGCGGTGTTGGCCGGGGACTTCGTGCGCAGGAAGCTCTTTCTGGACAGGTACAAGCCCACCGAGAGGGAGATAGAGAGGTTCGTGGAGGAGGTGAACCTCTACTCCACCGAGCTTTCCCACCTCCAGTACACCCCCACCCCGGAGGAGGTCCGACTGGCGGTCAGCAACCTCCCGGTGGAGCTCACCGGAGAACCCACCAGCAGGGACGTGATGGTCATGGCCTACCGCGATCTTCCTAGGGTGGGGCACAACTTCGTGAGGGGAGGGGCCGTCCTGGCCCTGGCGGAGGGGGTGCTGCAGAAGGCCCCCAAGATCATGAAGTACGTGAGGAAGCTGGGAATAGAGGGCTGGGACTGGCTGGAGGAGCTCACGAAGCGTTCCCCCTCGGAGGAGAGGGAGGAGGTGGAGGAGGCCAAGTATCTGGAGGAGGTGATAGGGGGAAGACCCGTGATCTCCTATCCCGGGAGACCGGGCGGTTTTCGGCTCAGGTACGGGAGGTCGAGGAACACGGGGATAGCGGCGGTGGGGGTGCATCCCGCCGCCATGGTGGTGCTGGGTGGTTTTCTGGCCGTGGGAACTCAGCTGAAGCTGGAGCGCCCTGGCAAGGGAGGGGCGGTGGCCCCGGTGGACACCATAGAGGGACCCACGGTCAAGCTTCAGGACGGTTCCGTGGTTAGAATCTCTTCGGTGGAGGAGGCGGAGAGGCTGAAGAACCAGGTGGAGGAGATCCTGTACCTGGGGGACCTCCTGGTGGACTTCGGGGAGTTCTTGGAGAACAACCATCCCCTCCTCCCGGCGGGGTACTGCGAGGAGTGGTGGGCGCAGGAGGTGGAGAGGGCCAGGAAGGGGGAGGAGTTTTCCAAGGATCTCTCCCCCTACCTCCTTCCCCCCTACCCCGTGCCCCCGGCCAAGCTGGCGGTGGAGATCTCGGAGAAGCTGGGGGTTCCCCTCCATCCCCACTACACCTATCTCTATCACGAGGTGGAGAGGGAGGATCTCCTGAAGCTGGCCAGGTGGCTATGCTCGGGGGAGGCGGAGTTCGAGGGGGAGGAGCTCAAGGTCCTTGTCCTTCCCAGGGAGGAGGAACCCAAGAGGATCCTGGAACTCCTGGGCGTTCCCCACCGGGTGGAGAACGGAAAGGTGAGGATAGAGGAGCACGCCCTTCCCCTCTGCCGCACGCTGGGAATCCTCAGGGGAAGGGAGAGGGCCCCGGAGAGGCTGGAGAAGGAGGAAGAGCGGGAGGTGATGGCCCTGCTTCAGAAGGTCTCCGGCTTCCCCGTGAGGAAGAAAGCCCCCACCTGGGTGGGAAGCAAGATGGGCAGGCCGGAGAAGGCGAAGCCCAGGGAGATGGATCCCCCTCCCCACCTCCTCTTCCCGGTGGGCCAGGCGGGAGGACCCACTAGGAGCATCCTCAAGGCGGCCTCCTCCAAGGAGGGCCTCAGGCTGGAGCTCGCGAACTTGAGGTGCCCCTCCTGCGGGACGGTGGGGTTCACCAGAAAGTGCCCCAACTGCGGGGAGAGGACGGAGTTTGTGAAAGCCTGCCCCAAGTGCGGAAGGCCCACCTTGAGAGGGAGGTGCCAGACTTGCGGGGTGAGGGAGGAGTTCTTCAGCGAGAGGATGCTGGACCTGAAGGGCATGCTGGAAGAGGCGGAGAGGAGGCTGGGGGAGAAGGCACCACCGGAGCTCAAGGGGGTGAGGGGGATGAGTAGCGCCTACAAGGTGCCCGAGCCCTTGGAGAAGGGCATCCTGAGGGCAAAGCACGAGCTGCGCGTTTTCAAGGATGGAACGGTGCGCTTCGATGCCACCAACCTTCCCCTCACCCACTTCACCCCCAGGGAGGTGGGGATCCCCGTGGAGCGTCTGAGGGAGCTGGGCTACACCAGGGACTACCTGGGAGAGCCGCTGGAGAGGGAGGATCAGCTGGTGGAGCTGAAGGTGCAGGACGTGATTCTCTGCGAGGAGGGGGCCAGATACCTGCTGAGGGCTGCCAGGTTCGTGGATGAGCTCCTGGAGAAGTTCTACGGTTTTTCCCCCTACTACAGGGCCCAGCGGAAGGAGGACCTGCTGGGGCACTTGGTGGTGGGCCTCTCCCCCCACACCTCCGTGGGCATGGTGGGAAGGATCGTGGGTTTCACGAAGGCCAACGTGGGTTACGCCCATCCCTACTTCCACGCGGCTAAGCGTAGGGATTGTTTTTCCTCCGAAACGGTTGTGCCTCTTCTAATAGAGGGAAAAGGCTGGAGGCTTGCGAAGCTCGGGGATTTTGTGGAAGATCTCATCAGGCGGTCCAACCCGGAGCGGACGGAGTTCGGGGACCTCGTGGTGAGGACCAGAGGGATATACACCCTCGCCCTCGACCGCGACCTCAAATACAAGCTCAGGCCCGTGGTGGCTTTCTCGAAGCATCCGGCCCAGGACCATCTGGTGAGGCTCGAGGCGGGGGGGAGGACCCTCCTGGTGAGCGGGCTTCACCCGATCCTCGACCGCAAGCTGGGGAGGGTGGAGGCCCACAGGGCCTCCCGCCTCCTGCTTCCGGCCAGGATAGAGATTCCGGAGGAGGACGTGGCCCGGATAGACCTCCTCGACTTCGCGGAGGAGAGGAGCACGGTGGTGGTGGGGGTCAGAGAGGCCCTGGAGAAGTTCTGGAGGGAGAGGGGGCTCACGAAGGAGAGGGGGTTGAAGGCTGCTGCGCAGCTCACGGGAAGGAGCTGGAGAACGCTGAGGAACTACCTTTACACTCACCGGGGCATGCCCCTGGACGTTCTGAAGGCCCTAGGGGTCCCCATACCCGAGGGGGTTCTCCTCAAGCAGGCCCGCACCAGAAGGGCCGTCCCGAGGTTCATCAGGGTCGACCGCTGCTTCCTGAGGTTGCTCGGGTTGTACGTGGCGGAGGGGTATTTGGGGAGGAACCGGGTGAACTTCACCGTCCGCGATCGTGAGCTCAAAAGAATGATCGAGAGATGCTTCGGCCTTTCACCCACCCTCTCCGGCAACACGCTCACGATCAACTCGAGGATCGCCCACGATCTCTTCGAGGGGCTGGGGGCTGGAAGCAGGGCTCTGTCAAAGCGCGTTCCGCCCTTCGTCTTTTCGCTCCCCCTGAAGAAGGTGAGGTACTTCCTGCAGGGGTACTTCGAGGGGGACGGGGGGGTGTACGGCAAGGGCAGGGTGGAGGTTTCGTGCACCTCCGCAAGCGAGATGCTGATAAGGGATATGGAGTTCCTCCTCCTCAGGTTCGGCATCCCCTGTGCCATCCAGAGAGAGGAGAGGACTCAGCTCAGGAGCAGAGCCGACAGGTCCCGCTTGAGGAAGGGACGGAGCCCAAGGTTCGTCGCGTACAAGCTGAGGATTTACGGAAACGCTGCGTCCGAATTCTACAGGAGGATATGCTTCATGGGGAAGGAGAAGAACTCGAAGGCCCGAAGAATCCTCCTCGAAAGCAGCATGCGGTGGCCCAAGATGAGATTCTTGGGTGGGGAGGTGTTCGAGAGCTCGGCGAGGAGGGAGATAGTCCGGGAGCCCCAGCCCCTGTACAGCTTCACCGTCGAAGGTCTTCACAACGCCATCGCCTCCGGGTTCTCGGTGGGGCAGTGCGACGGGGACGAGGACGCCGT
>Ga0078972_1008226_pt1 | contig 22083 bp, 19 predicted proteins | sample YelNatPaOPGAMG01_FD_67568 | JGI IMG/M metagenome (GOLD analysis project Ga0078972, IMG submission 67568) | Hot spring thermophilic microbial communities from Obsidian Pool, Yellowstone National Park, USA - OP-RAMG-01 (SPADES assembly) (version 2) | ecosystem: Environmental > Aquatic > Thermal...
TGCCCCGGCCGTAGCCAGGACAAAGGTGGCAAAAGCAATATCCATACTGCCATGGATACAGATAATCGCTAATCTTTTCTTTTCTTCAGGCATTTATATCCTCCTTTTAAACTTTTTAATTTTTATTTTCTCAAGGCAATTTTGGGCAGAGTTTGTTATTAGAATCAAATTTTGGTCTGGATTGCCCGGTTGAATTTTCTTTTAAGAAAATTAAAGCAAGGTCAGGAGAAGTCGGCGAAGGAAAGAACGGAAGGAACTTAAATTGACGGGAGGCAAGATAATTCCCGGTCACCATTGCTCAGTTCCTCCAGGCTTCTTGCTTATAAAAAAATCCATTTTCCAGCCTATGGGACAGCTCTGGCCAAAAGTTGTTATTTTGCCTTGCGGATGTAGAAAATGTATTTGTTGCCTTCCTGTTCGTACTTCAGCAACTCCTGTCCGGTCTTATTGGCCCAGGCCTGAACATCGCTTACTGAACCTGGGTCCGTAGCAATCATCTTCAACACCTGGCCGACCTGCATGCCGTCTATGGCCTTTTTGGTCTTGATAATTGGCATCGGGCAGGACAACCCGCTGTTGTCCAGAGTGAGGTCGGGGGTAAATTCAGACATTTCTAACCTCCTGATTAGGTTTAATTGATAAGCCTAGATTTAGGCCAAGCTGGATGCCGATTCGGAGAGCTCTTGATAGTGGACCGGGAAGAGTCAAGGCCTGGTCTCGCTGGCTTCTATCAGTCAGGCTTCTTTTCCTCTCTCTCTTTCCTGAGGCCATCATGACTTATTTATTATCCTACAATTCTTATAAGAATACAAGGAATTATCCAAATCCTAATAAATTTTTAACTTCCAGGAAGGTTTTAACAAAGTCTTACCCCATAACCTTGATAATTTTTCTACTACCCCTCTGATTCTAAATTAGACTTCTGAAACGAAAGTGTCAAGGATTTTAAATTCAATTAGCGAAAGCTTGGTGGCAGTTGCTTAGCTTTTTAATAAGTTTTATTCCCCGTTCTTGAAAGCTAAAATTACGTCTTCTGTTAATTAAGACCCATAAAGTCAACCTTTTTGGCTAGTCTAGTGAGACAGAATGGCTTAAAGCCCGGAAAAGAGAAAAATATGGCTTATACTTCAAAAATGCGATGCTTTCAGCGCTATCTTAAAAAATACAGCCATATAAGCCTAATGAATTATCATGCTTTTAGCGAACAAGAGGCGAACTACATTAAGTATTTCCCCTGGCTTCAATTACAGGTTCTGATTTCAAGGAAGAGCAAAAAATAACGGTTGGTCTGAACTGAAGGTTTCTTCTGGGCGAGGCGAACCCTTTTCATTTTAGGGCTTCATTAACAAGTTATTAATCTTGTGGTCTGAGGGAAAGCCCCTCCAATAATAAGGCTGCCAAGAGCCGGATATCGGGATTATGACCATGACCAGGATAAAACCCGGATTGTCTTTCTTTTTATTTTTTACTTCAGAAATTCTTTTAGGCGAGGGTCTTCTTTAATTGAAGCAAACTCTGGCTCAGTTTCAATTCTCTTCCAGTCCTTGAAACCGCACTGCTTTGCTCTGACCAGGTAATCAACAGTTCGCTCAATGTCTCCCCGGCTGGCATACAGCTTGGCAAAAGCAAAATTGAGCTCGGGTAAAGCTGAACCTTTCATCGGCAGGCCAGTTATTGAATCTGAATGTTTTTCCAGAAAATCAGGGTCAAGCTCCAGGCCCTTAAGCAAGTAGGAAATTCCTGTTTGCTGGTCACCAAGCTGGAAATAGACAGCGCCCAAGCTGTAATAGGCTGCTATCAAGTCGGGTGCAATGGCTAGAGCTCGTTCATAGTATTCTCTGGCTTTGGGATAGAGCTCTTTCATAGCATAAACAGCTCCAATATTAAGATAACCGGCGGCGAATTTCGGGTCCACCTTAACTGCTTTTTGAAAATACATCTCTGCGTAATCATAATTTTTTTCCCGGAAGTAAGCCAGCCCCATCAAGTTATTGGCTCTTACAGAATTTGGGTTTAAGTTCAAAGCCAGCTTTAATTCTTCCTTGGCCATGAAATAATCCTTCTGTTGAATATACCTCAGTCCTGCATATAGGTGGCGGTTGAATTCTTCCTCTGAACCAGTTTTCTTGACCGGCAGGCAACTGATCATAAAAATCAATAAAAAGATTAATACCGCTGATCTTGTTTTCATCCTCCGACTCCTTTTATTAAAATATATGTTTAAGAAAGAAAATTGTCAAATTAGTGTATGGGATCAATACATCAGTGACACTTTTGCCCAGGATTTTTTGGCCAGCAGTTGCTTTTTTGGTTGATGTCGGTGGCCCTAAGCCTCACTTGGCCAAAGAGGAAAACTGAAAATTCTCTCAGTTGGAAGGGGATTAATGTTCAGCACCACTCAAATGATTCTAAGGTGTCACTAATGTATCTAACCCAGCACAGTTAGCCAATTGGGGATCATAGAAAGTCAAATTTTCACCATCAGCTTTGGCTTCTGATAGCTCCTGGGGGTAGTGACTTAATTAAAGCTATTGTCCCGTTGAAGGGCCCGAAATTTATTTAAGTTTGGCTTTAGGGTTTAGTTTTCCGCCGCTCCCCAGTCCTCACCAGAAAATTATGTAGAGGGTCACGGTTAGAATGATGATTGCGGCACACAAATATTTGAGGATCGGGCTGGGTCTCAGGTCAAAATTTTCCTGCACAGGCAAGGGTTTTGCTTCTTTTAAGGGTTTGATCAGAGTAATTAATCCCATGACCATAATAAGTATCAGGAAATTGATGGCAATTCGGTTGAGAAAGGCAATTTCTCCGAACTGCCATTTGAGAAAGCCATATACCGGCACGCTCAAGATAAGGGCAGAAACACCAGCAGCCGGCGGGGCCTTTTTGATGAACAAACCAAAGACAAAAGCTGCCAGCACTCCCGGAGAAACAAACCCCTGGAATTCCTGGATGTAGTTAAAGATACCCTTAAACCGGGGGTCGCCAAGGTGGGGAGCCAATAAGCAGACTGCCAGGACGAAAATTATGGTAGCTACCCGACCAATCTTGACCAGGGATTCCTGGCTGGCATCCTTTTTCAGGTGCCTTTTGTATAAGTCCATGGTCAGGATGGTGGAGACCGAATTAAGCAACGAGCCCAAGGTGCTGATGACTGCCCCGGCTATAGCGGCCAGAATAAAACCCCTGAGTCCCGGTCCAACCAAATTCCTGACCAGCAAAGGGTAGGCCTGATCAGTGGTATGACCGGGAGCTAAGAGTTGTTCTTTATAAAGCTGGTAGGAAATAATACCAGGCATGACGATTATAAAGGGGATGAGCAATTTTAGAAAAGCAGCAAACATGATTCCCAGCTGTCCCTGTTTCAAGCTCTTGGCAGCCAGAGTTCTCTGAGTAATGAACTGATTTAATCCCCAGTAATAAAAATTGGGAATCCAGAGCCCGATAACCAGCGTGGTCCAGGGAATGACCGGATGGTCGGCAGGCATTATCATATGAAGCTTATCTTGATTGGCAGCCAGAAATGCTCCAACTCCTCCCACAGCCTTAAATCCCAGGACCATGGTTATCAGTCCTCCGATAATCAAGGCTGAGCCCTGAAAAAGGTCAGCCCAGGCCACAGCTTTGAGTCCGCCCCAGGTGGTGTAAAGAGCGGCTATGATGCCGATAAGCCAGACTGCTTTGACCAGGTCAAAGTCAAAGATAGTATGGAGAGCTAAAGCCCCGGTGTAAACCACCGCAGCGATGCTCACCAGGGTGTAGATGAGAATCATGTAGAAAGCCATTATGCCCCGAGCAGCAGGATTGTAGCGGTATTCCAAAAACTCTGGTATGGTGTAAATGCCGCTCCGCAGGAATTTGGGCAGAAAAAACAGAGCTACAAAAACCAGGGTTATGGCGGCCATCCATTCATAACTGGAAACAGCCAGACCGGCCAGGCCAGCAGCTTGTCCTGACATGCCCACAAAATGTTCAGTGGAGATGTTGGCGGCTATCAGCGAAAAGCCGATAAGCGGCCAAACCAGGCCGCGGCCAGCCAGAAAAAATTCAGTCCCGGTGCGTTCCTGGCGGCTCTTGTACATACTGACACTGACTACCACCAAGAAGAAAAGAATGAAAACCGAGAGGTCTAACCAGTGAAGTTGCATGCTCAACTCCTTTTCCGGAAAAGCCTTCAGAGCAAAAACCAGCTTCTATTATAAATAATTTTTTTTGTTTTAATAAAGAATTTGGCATTAAGACAACTACACTGATAATGGGTAGTCCCTGGAATCTAAGATGAGCTTATTTTTTGGGTCCTTAAGTTGACAGGAGGAAATCAATTTTAAGATAATGAAGATTCAAAAAGGAGAAAAAGCAAAGAAGGGAAGTACCTGATGAGTTTTAAGAAATTTAAGGGCCTCGTTCTCTTATTGATAATTTTTGTTTTAATCAGAGTTGCTGCCTATAGTCTTGAACCCCCTACCAGAGAACAAATCCAGCGCTACAAGCAAGATGGAACCTATCCAGCCCGGGTAGCTGCGGCCAAAGCCATCGGGAATCATTTGATGGACAGGGAGGTAATGACCTACTTAAATTACAAAGTAAAGCGACTGGCTCTGGAAGCTCAGGGCCTAAGCCAGGAGCAGATAGATAGACTTTTGGCGCCGCCTCCAGGAAGGCGGGGGATGCCCACCACCGGTACAGTAAAGGTATTAGCCATTCTGATTGCTTTCAGTGATTATGCGCCGGTAACCAGCGTTGAGAGCATTGCCCAAAAACTTTTTGGCCCTGAGGATAGTCAGTCTTCCAGCTTTCCTTATGAAAGTCTGCGGGCTTATTATCGGAGGTCTTCTTATTACCAACTGGATATTCAGGGTGAGGTGCTCGGCTGGTATACCACTTCTTATCCCAGGTCTTCGGTAACAGAAACTTCTACTGGAAGACAGAATCTGATTAAAGAGGTGCTTAATTACTATAACCAGCAAGGTCATGACTTTTCCCAGTACGATAATGACAATGATGGATACATTGATTATTTCCTGGTTTTTTGGACAGGACCCCATGGAGAGTGGGCTTCTTTCTGGTGGGGATATTACACCAGCTTCAGCGATTCCAATTACCTGATTGACGGCAAGAGGCTGAGAAGATATTCCTGGCAGTGGGAACTTTACAACTATCCCTCTGGAGAATTTTCTCCCAAAACAGCCATCCACGAGACCGGTCATGCCCTGGGTCTGCCTGATTATTATGATTATGACGATTCAGTCGGACCAAAGGGCGGAGTTGGCAACTTTGATATGATGGATAGCTCTAATTATGATCACAACTGCTTTTCCAAGTTTGTTCTGGATTGGATCACTCCAGCCGTCTTCAGCTCCGGTTATCAGAATTTTTCTCTGAGAGCTTCAGGCACCTTCCCGGAAGCTGTTCTCTTCTTTCCTGGCGCGGTGTCTGGAGATATTTTCAAAGAATATTTCATGGTTCAGAACCGTTACGCTGTGGCCAATGACGCTCGCCTCTCTTCCCTCAATGGTGGCGAGGTCGGACTGGCGGTCTGGCATGTTGATGCCAGACTCAATTCAGCCGGTACGAGTTTTGAGTACGACAATTCTTACACCGCACACAAATTATTGATGCTGGTGCAAGCCGATGGTTTGGATGAGATTGAAAACGGTGTAAGAGGTTTTAATGCGGGTGATTTCTACCGACCCGGAAAGGAATTTGGTCCGAACACTTATCCAAATACCAATCGTTACGACGGAATGCCCACGGAAATGTCCTTAACGAATATTCAGGGCACCGGGTTCTTGATTAATCTTAGCCTGGCTGCTGGTGCTAACCCCGGATTAAGATTATCTTCTTCCTCTCTGGACTTTGGTCGGTTAAATATCTGCACAAGCAGCCAACAAAACATTACTATTTATAATGATGGTCAAGGTGTCCTGGTCGTAGAAAGTATCAGCCGTAATTCAGGGGCCAGTGATTTTTCTTACCTGAATCCGGCTCTGCCCTTCTCTATAGAAGCCGGAGGCTCAAAGGATATTACTCTCGTATTCAGCGCTTATCATACTGGAAATCTTTCTGCCTCATTTAATATTTCCTCTAATGACCCGGTTCATCCCCAGACGGTGCTCTCAGTTAACGGTTCAGGCTTCATCCCGGAGATTAACTTGAATCTTCAGGTAGAGAGAAAAGTGGAAAGAGCCTGGATTTTAAGACGAGGCTTTGCGGTTATCACTGTTCAATTGACCAAATCGGCTCCTTTTGAGGTTAGCGCTTACCGACTGCTGAAAAAAGAATCGGGCAGTAGCTCTAACCCTCAGCTTATCAGAACTTTTGCAGATTCCGATTTTCAGAGCGGCCAGCTGGTTTATGTGGACAAATACCTGGAGTTGAATAAGAGTTATATTTATACTATGGAAGCTGTTGATTGTTATGGCCGGGTTATAGTCAGTTCTTCTCAAGAAAAGCAGAAATTGGATTCAATAAAAGACAGGTCAATAAGAGAAATAATAAGGTAAATGAAGGGAGAAATAATGGAACCAGGTGGAAGGAAATTGAATAAATTCTTGAGTCTTCTTCTTGGACTCATCATCATTCTGGGCGGCGGTCGCCTTGCGGCCGAGACCGTAATGTTTTCCGTAAGCGGAGGTTATCTTTTTCCGGCCGATTCAGGCTACAAAGAAGTTTACGGCCGGAGTTTCATGGTCCCGGAATTCAAGCTGGGAATTAAGGTCATAAAAGATATTTATGTTTACGGAAATTTCTTAACTTTCTCCAGAAATGGTCTCACCCCTGAGCTGCAGGAACCGGCTTCCTCAAATCAAAGTTTAATCGGAGGCGGGCTGGCTTATTTCCCTTACCTTACCTCTCACTGGAAATTGCTGGTTGCGGCTGGTCTAGTCTCGTTCACCTATAAAGAGAAAGCCATGGAAATAGAAGTTAGCGGTAACAAAATTGGTTTTTCGCTGGAAGCAGGTCTTTACTTAAAGGAAAAATTCCTGTTATTTGGCCTCAATGCTGGCTATCATTCAGCCCGGGACAGTTATGAAGGAGTAGATTTCAAGCTGGGTGGAGCCAGGGTTTCTCTATCACTGGGCTTCGTTTTTTAGTTAGAGGGAGCTTTCTCTTAATCTGCTGAAGCAATCTTTTTCTCCGGCTTTTACCAAAGCCCAGAAGATCTATTGCCGGAAAATCTTTTTTAAGAGCAGAAGCGATTAAAAGACAATTGCAGCTTTAAGTACTCCATCCAACCGGTCGGCAGCCGTGGTGAAAGCCTGCTGGGCTTCCTCAAGCGGGAAGCGGTGAGTTAGAAGCCAGGAGACATTGATTTGTTTTTTCTGGATAAGCTCCAGAGCTTTCTCCAGACATCTGTTCTGCCTTCGGACGTTTATCAGGGTTATTTCTTTTCGGCGGAGGCTGGTGCTTCTGTAAGATATCCTTTCTGCCAGAGGAATGCCAACCTGAATTATTTTCCCTCCCGGTCTTACCAGTTCCACAGCCTGATTGATTGCTTCTTGGTCCCCGCTGACTTCAAAGACTGCTTCCAGCCCCAGGGGCTGCCGTTGTAAGATTTCGCTGACGATATCTTCCTGCTCTACAGAGGCTGCCCATCCGGCCCCGGCCTTAAGGGCTGCTTTTATTCTGGCTTCTGAGCGGTCTGTGGCCCAGATTGAAGAAAATCCATTTAGCTTCAGAAGAAGGATAATGGATAGACCTATGGGACCGGTGCCCAGAACCCCGATCTTAGAAGAGCGCTCCAGTCCGGCCAGGTTAAAAGCATGAAGGGCGATTGACAGGGGTTCAGCTAACATCGCTTCTTCCAAGGAGACGGATTCAGGGAGAGGGATTAAATTCCGAGCTGGTAGAACAAAATATTCTGCAAAACACCCGTCCAGTTCACCAGGATGGCCAAGAAACCGGATTTTCCGGCAGGTGTTGAATCGTCCGGCCAGGCACTGGTCACAGACCCCGCAGGATATTGATGGCTCTACGGCTACCAGGTCCCCTGGCTTAAATCTCTGAACTTCTTTTCCTGCTCTTACCACCTCAGCCGAACATTCATGACCGACCAGGCAGGGATACGGCACCTTTTCACCCCCCACGGAGTCCGAAACAAAGTAGTGGAGGTCGCTGCCGCAGATTCCTGCCATCCTGGTCTTTAGGAGGACTGATTGCTGATCAGGGATTTCTGGTTCAGGCTTTTCTTGAATTAAGACCTGTCTTACTCCAGTTAAATAAGCAGCTTTCATTTTTCTCTCCAGAGTCTTAGCTTACAATTATATGAATAAGATGAGATAAATAAGCAGTCAAGACATCATTATACCTCAGACTGTGGTGAAAATAAGCCCTTTTCATTGAAACTTCAACTCTTCAGTCTTGTTTTATCAACGAGTAATCAAAGGAAAATTGAACTAGTATTTTCTTCTTGCCAGAGACGGGGTTTAGGGAAGTTATTCTCCGAAGCCGGGAAATCCGGGATTAAAGAAATCAGGATGGTTGCAAAATTTTCTTTATTCTTAGCCCTTTTTTTTATATCTTAATGAGAGAAAGATTAATTTCAGGAGCAGCGAGTGTTTTCAAAAAAAATTAATATAAATCCATTTTTATATATTCCATTTGTCCTGGGTTTGACCTGGACTGCCTGGTTTTTAGCTGTTTCCACCGGACAGGGATTGGAAAACCTGGCCGTAAAAATTCTGTTGCTGGCCGGGCTGGTGGTTCCGGCTGTAGTGGCGATTGGCTTCATTCTGCTCAGTGAAGATGCGGAGTACCATTGGGATTTCTGGAGACGGGCAGTTGACCCGACTCTGATAAACCCCGCTGGTTATCGCTTTATTTTCTTACTGCCGGTAATTATCACCTGCCTGGCGATCCTGATTTCTTTGGTCTTTGGTCAATCACTGTCTCAACTTCTCCTGATTCCTCAGTTAAGGGCTCATCTTCCTTCAATCTTGGTCTTCATTGTGTATACCTTTTTCATAGGTCCTGTCCCTGAAGAGCTTGGCTGGCGAGGCTACTGGCTGGACATACTAAAAGCCCACATATCTGGTTTAAGAGCCAGCTTGTTAATCGCGGTCGTCTGGGGGTTATGGCATGTTCCGCTTTTTATGATCAAAGGGTACCCTCTGCAGAATAAAACTATGGAACCTCTGCTAATAGCTTTCTATTTTCTGGATTTTTTCCCTAAGTCAGTGATTTTAACTTATGTTTTTTATAAGAATAAAAGGAGCACCCTGGCCGCCATTTTTTTTCATTTCATGGTAAATTTTACCGGTCAGATTTTTTCCCTCAGCTTGATCACCGAAGGCCTGCAAACTGCTATTTATGTTATAGCGGCTTTTTATTTGGTGGTCTCAAATAAAGAGATTTTTAAGTAGCCCGGGCCCGAATCTTGGATTTCAGCGGTTGAAATCAGTGGTCTGGGGATAGGTGCTCAGGAATAAGGAACCAGCCTGGACGATTATGTAGACTACAAAAGCCAACAATAATATCCCAAAAATTAGGAAAAGAGCTGATTTAAGTTTGGAAACCTTCTGGGCAACTCCCTGAGGGAAAAAGACATCAAAGCCCATTTTGCCCAACATTATTATCAGAATCATCAAGCCAAGTGCCAGGCGGTAAACCAGGATCTTCCCCTGGCCGTAGTCTGATTGGTCTATTTTAACAAATGGCCATAACAGCCAGACCGCCAGGATTACAGCCAAAATTCCCGGAAGCTTTCCAAGAATTTCCTTTGTAGTTACCTGGAGTTTAATCATCTTTAATTATTTTAACTTTTAACGGCACCCATAATCAATCTTAATTGATCAAATTTAGCCCGGCTATGTGCTTTTTGGTTATTTTTAGGTGTATACTGTAGATGACAGGTTAGGTAAAGAGAGGACGGGAGAGGTGACTCTGTCCCAAGATTTAAGAGAGGAAGAAAACGATTGCTCTGGCACAATTTATGCTTTATAAGTTGGTGTGGGGTGCAAAATGAGAAATAAATGCGTTTTTATGGCTCTAATAGTGTTTTTATTGGTGGCCTTCAATCCGGCTGAAGCTGGCACCAAGCACTATACTCTGGTAAGTGGCGAAAGCGATTTTTATTTTGGATATATTAGTTATATCCCGACTGAGCCAGCGGGTAGGCTTCCTGAGGTATTAAGGGCAGGCTTGCCTAAGTCTGAGACTGCCAGTCTGAATTTTCCCCTTGGACCAGGAGATCTTATCACCACTTATGATCTGCCCTGTGAAATTCAATTTGATAGCGGGACCATAATTCGTTTGGAGAGAGAATCTAAGCTGAAGATTGAAACCATAATGGCAGAGAGTTTAAGTTCTGGGGAGCAGCTTTCCAACCTGATCCTGGAGAAGGGCCAGGCCTATTTGATGTATACGGCTTATAATTCCTGGGAAACATTTCAGTTATTGACGCCAAATTCTGCTCTTAAGATGAAAAATCATACCGTGGCTATGATCGGGGTGACAGAGGGAGGAGAAACCAAGCTGTCGGTTAAAGAAGGCAAAGTCAGTGTCTTATATGGGCCTTCAGGAGAACAACTGCGGTCGGCTCAGGTGAGAGAAGGTGAGAGCCTTGTGGTCAGCCAAAATCACCGGCTTGAAAAGAAAGATTATTTCCAGGAGTTCAAAGAATTTGAAACCTGGAACGTTGAGCTAAACAAGAGATTTCTGGAACTACATAAGGGTGTAACTCCTCTGCCCAAGCCAATCCAGAAACTCCCTGCCGCTGTCTTTTACTTTGCCCAACGCTATTCCAATCAATACGGAGAATGGCTCTGGGATGATTATTACGGATATGTCTGGAGACCTTTTTACAATGATGTTTATCCCTGGGGAAATTGGTCTCCCTATGTCTATGGCCGCTGGACCTATCTTAATGGCAGCCTGTTCTGGGTGCCAGGAGAACCATGGGGCTGGGTACCATACCATCTGGGCATCTGGCAGTGGGATGAGAAAAAGGGTTGGGTCTGGATACCGGGCTCAGCTTTTGCTCCGGCCTGGGCAGCCTGGGACTTTTATATGGGCTATTATGCCTGGAGGCCCTGGATGCTAACGGATTGGCTAGGATATGGATATTATGGCTATGATCCTTATCTTTTTTCATCCTATTATGACACCTATGTTGGTCTTAATCCCGGTCAGTATGTGGGACAGGAAGTGCTAAGCAAAGTTACCAGAAATCAGCTGAAAAGACCTCAGACCCAGATCCAATCAATTCCCGAAAGCTATAAAAAGCTTGTGACCAACCTTTCTAAAGCACTTGAGCGTCATGACCCAGAGGTCGCCAGGAGAGTGGGCTTAAAATATCCGGAACCGATGGTGGTGAAAGCAGATGACTTGAGCGCTGGAAATATCCACGAAAAGCGAGTACCCATCGGCGAGTTGATAGAGAAAATAAAAGATAAGTCTGCGGGTCCTGTTAATAGAGTAGAAAGAAATGGCGGAGATTCAGGCTGGGACCAGAGAATTGCTATTGCTGCTTATCTTAAATCTAAGAAAACCCCAAATAATATTAGCTCAGACAGAAACCTTAAGGGAGAGATAAAGATTGATGCGGATGTCAGACAGGAAAACAGGTCTGTTGGACAAGCCTCACCCCCTGGGGCAAGAAAGGAGAATGTAACTGCTGCTATTAGACAAAAGGACCAAATTCCTTCTGCCTCCAACCTGCGCTTTAGAGACTGGAATCCCGACCTGAAAATGGCCAGGGAGCTGGGTGTCCGGATAATCTATGATAGCTTCAGAAATCTGGTTGTCTCTCCAGAACTTGGCTTGACTTCAAGGGAGGCCAGAGCCATCAGGAATGGGCTCCGTTCTTCCGGTTTTGGTCATTACGGGTCTTACTCAGGGCCAGCCGCCAGCTCAAATTCTCCAAGTTCTTCTGCTTCCGGAGAGAGCAGTTCTACATCAAGTTCTCCTTCCAGTAGCTCCCATTCTTCCGGTCGGCCCCCGCATACTGGTGAGAAAAAGTAAGTTCTCCATTGGCCTATTTTTGTAATTAAGCAGTATGTTATTCAGAGGGGTGGGCCCATGTTTATTTATCAAAACTCATCTTTCTCTGAATGAAAAGACCAAATTGAAATCCGGGCAAGTTTAATTAAAATATAGTCTGTTTTGATAATTGATTTTTCTTGTAACCTTAGAATTTAATCTGGTGGGAAGTCGGATGAGGTCAGGTTTTGTAGCAGTGGTGGGGAAACCAAATGTGGGGAAATCCACGCTGCTCAATGCCCTTACCGGGAAAAAAATTAGCATAGTTTCTGAAAAACCCCAGACTACCAGGTTTAAGCTGCGGGGGATCCTGCATTGGCCCGAAGCTCAAATTATCCTGGTGGACACACCCGGCTTCCATCAGCCCAAAGATGCTCTCGGAGAATACTTAAATTCTCAGGTTGTGGGCACCATAAGAGAGGTTGACCTGATTCTTTTCCTGGTTGATGCCTCAAGAGAGATAACTGAGGAAGATAATAAGCTGGCCCAAGAAATTACCAGGTCCAATCTGCCCTGCCTTCTGGTATTGACCAAGAAGGACCTGGTTCAAGAAGAAAAGATAAAATCGGCAAGGGAATCTATTTCTAAGATAATCCAGTTCCAGGACTGGATTGCGGTTTCAGCCTCAACTGGACAGGGACTTGAAGAACTGATTTCCAAAATAATCCCTCGTCTGCCCGAAGGCCCTGGCCTTTATCCTGAGGACATGGTAACTGACTCAGCGTTTGACGTTCAGGTCGCTGAAATCATAAGGGAGAAAGTCCTGAATAATATCTATCAAGAAGTACCTCATGCTGTGGCTGTTGATGTCCTGAGAATTGAGGAAAATCCGGAGAAGAAACTTCTTAAAATCTACGCTGAGATTTATGTGGAAAAAGCCTCCCAAAGAAAGATTGTCATCGGTCAAAATGGGGGTATGATCAAGAAAATCGGCACTCAGGCCCGGGAGGAGTTGGAGTATCTCACAGGCAAAAAGATTTTTCTTAGCCTTCAGGTAAAAGTCAAAGAAAAATGGAGGGATAAAGAATCGTTTATCCGGAGGATTTATCGTTCTAGCTGAAGGACTGATGGAATAAATTTAAGGCAAGAACGGCTGAGAAGGAAAGATCCTGCTGAAGATAGAAAAGAGGGGGAATATATTGCTCTCCTGCCCGAGAAAAGGCGGTAGTTGACTAATTTTTAATTTTTGGTTAATATTTTAACTAATTTTTAATTAGAGAGATGGCTTAAAATGATTAAAATACGTTTGATGAGATTTGGAGCAAAGAAAAAACCTTCCTACAGAATCGTGGTCATTGATTCGCGACGGGCCACACAGAGTAAGACTCTGGATACGGTAGGATACTATAACCCAAGGACCGAACCTCTTGAATATAAACTTGACCTGCAAAAGGTCAATCATTGGCTACAGAAAGGGGCTCAACCTTCGGAAACTGTAAGTTCATTGATAAATAGAGCAGTTAAAGGACAAAAATCAACCCAAGATTCTAAGTCTTAAAGGAGGTTACTGTGAAAGAACTGGTTGAAATGATTGCCAAGTCACTGGTGGACAATCCGGACAAGGTTCAGGTTTCCCAGCTTGAAGGGGAACAGACCACCATCCTGGAACTCAAGGTTGCTCCTGAAGATCTGGGAAAGGTGATCGGAAAGCAGGGCCGGACTGCTCGTGCCATCCGGGTTATCCTGGGTGCCGCCGGAATGAAGATGAAACGGAGATTCAACCTGGAAATCATTGAAAAAGGTTGAGCTCGTATCAGTCGGCCGGATAATCCGGAGTGAAGGAAAGGATGGCACTCTGAAAATCAGGCTCCAGCCTGAGATCCAGAGAGGGCCGTTCTTCAAGAAAATCTACCTGAAAAAAGAAGGGGAGTTAAGGGAATACGAAGTAGAGAGCTTTAATATTGTCCGTAACTCTCCTTTTTTGAGATTAAAGGGGATTAACAGCCTACAGGAGGCTGAAGCCCTGAGGGGACGGGAAATTCAGGCCAGAGCTGAGGATTTCCCGGCCCTGGAAGATGGCCTGTATTATGATTTTCAGCTGCTGGGCTGTCTGGTGGAAACGGTGGATGGCCGGAAGCTGGGCCCGGTGGTGGAGCTGATAACCATGGGCGGCGCCAGCCTCCTGGTGGTGGAAATAGCCGGGAAAAAAGTGGAAATCCCGCTGGTGGAGGCTATCTGCCGGCAGATAGAACCGGCGGCTAAAAAAATAATAATTGATCCGCCAGAAGGTTTACTGGAGTTAAATGAAGTTTGAGATCATAACCATCTTTCCCGGGATGTTTAACGGCCTCTTCTCGGCCGGAGTAATCAAGAAGGCTGTGGAAAGAGGAATCGTGGAAATAAGAGTACACGACTTAAGAGATTATACGACAGACAAACATCGGCAGGTTGACGACAGACCATATGGAGGTTTAGAAGGCATGGTCCTTAAACCGGAGCCCATCTTTCGGGCAGTTGAAGGTATTAAAGAACCTGAAGGTTCTGTCACCTGCCTGCTTACCCCTCAAGGGCAGAAGTTTGATTCCAAACTGGCTGAAAAACTGGCCGGTTACGAGCAGGTCCTTTTGATCTGCGGCCGTTACGAGGGCGTGGACGAGAGGGTCATTGAACATCTGGTTGATGAGGAAATATCCATAGGCGATTATGTGTTAACCGGAGGAGAACTGGCAGCGGCCGTGGTGGTGGATGCTGTTTCCCGTTTTGTCCCTGGGGTCGTGGGTAAAGAAGAGTCGGTTAAGCATGACTCTTTCGCCGGAGGTTTGCTGGATTTTCCTCAGTACACCAGACCCCGGGAATTTCGCGGTTATCGGGTTCCGGCGGTGTTGTTTTCTGGCGACCATCAGAAAATCGCCCGCTGGCGTTTGAAAAAAGCTTTGGAAAAAACTTTGGTCCGCAGGCCAGATTTGTTAGAATCAAGGCGGCTTTCTTCTGAAGAGGAGGAGCTCCTTGAGGAAATCAAAAGAGAAAGGAAAAAGTCATGAGCAACTTAGTCAAAACGATTGAAGACAAGTATATTCGTCAGGATATAGAGCCATTTAAGGTCGGTGATACGGTTAAAGTCCATGTCTTAATCAAGGAAGGGGATAAAGAAAGGGTTCAGGTTTTCAAAGGAGATGTCATTGCTAAAAGGGGTTCCGGGATGGGAGCCACCTTCACTGTCAGAAAAATCTCTTATGGCATCGGAGTGGAAAGAATTTTCCCCTTGCATTCAAAGATGGTCAAGAAAGTGGAAGTAGTTCGCCATGGCAAAGTCCGTCGGGCCAAGCTTTATTATCTTCGCCAGCTTAAGGGTAAAGCTGCCAAGCTAAAAGAAGAGCAGCAATAATTAAAATCGCTTCTGACCCTTCCTCTCCATAACAAAATTATTGTCTATTCAACAAAAAGGGCAAATCTTGTAAAATTATAAAAAAATGGATTTCCAGACTGAGAAGGGCTTAATCAAGGAAGGCTACCAGTATCTGGTGGGAGTGGATGAGGTCGGCCGGGGGTCACTTTTTGGACCGGTGGTCGCAGTGGCTATCAGTTTTCCCAGCCTGTTTTTTTCCAAAAAAAAGCCCGGCTGGGCAGCCCAAGTTACGGATTCCAAGCTCTTAACTCCGACTAAAAGGTTAGAGTTAACCAGGGTTATCTTGGAAGCGGCCTCTGATTTTGGCGTAGGGTATGCCACTCACCTGGAAATTGACCGATTGAACATCTTCTGGGCAACGCAGTTGGCTATGAGGCGGGCCCTGGAGGACTTGAGAGGCAGGCCTGATATGATTTTAGTTGACGGCAATCCTCTGAAAGGTATAGATTATTTACAGATGGCTGTGCCTCAGGGAGACAGAAAGGTCTTTTCTATTGCTGCAGCCTCTATAGTAGCCAAGGTTTTTAGGGATGGATTGGTTACGGTTCTGGATGATTTATATCCGGGGTATAATATACGCCAGCATAAAGGATATGCGACTGAAGACCATTATCAAGCTCTGGAGAAAATGGGCCCCTGTCCCTTGCACCGGAAGAGTTTTAGGTTGTATAGAGAAAAGATGCTGCTAAAATGAACGGTAAAGTTGATCGGTTAAAAATTATTGAACAGGCGGAGAAATTTGTCCGGGCCGGCAAGATTCGTGAAGCCATAATTGAATACGAAAAACTTCTGGATGATGACCCGAGCGATGTCAGCATAAATAATATCGTGGGAGATCTTTATGTCCGTCTCGGGCAGACGGAAAAAGCCATAAAATCATTTGAAAAAGTTGCTACTGAGTATGAAAAAAAGAGCCAGTACTCTCAGGCTCTGGCCATACTAAAGAAAATCTGCCGGCTCAATCCCGAAGACCCTCAATATTTTATCCAGATGGCGGACCTTTACACCCGGCAGGGATTTGCGGCGGAAGCCAAGCAAGAATATCTGAGGATGGCTGAGAGATTTCTCAGAGCCAAACAGGTTGAAAAGGCGATTGAGCTTTATGAAAAAGTGGTCCGGCTGGATAAAGACGACCTGAATTTAAGAATGCAGCTGGCTGCCCTCTACAAGCTTGATGGCCGACCGGAAAGAGCGGTCAATGAGCTTCTGGAAGCAGCTGAATTAAAACTAAGTGGTGGTCAGATAGAAGAAGCCCATAAACTTCTGTTGGAAGCCAGAAAACTTAATCCCGAAAATATCCGGACCGGGCTGAAGATGGCCCAGGTCCTCAGGCTCAAGGGCGAAGCCGACAAAGCCCTGGAGCTGGCCAGGGAAGCTCTGGAGAAAAATCCACATGACCTGGAGGCCATGACCTTCCTGGGCAACGTTTATTTTGAAGAAGGTAAGTTTGCTGCGGCTAAAGAAATTTTTACCGAGATCCTAAATTTTTACCCCCTGAATGTGAATGCCCGTTACAAACTGGGAAGGATAAATTTAGGGGAAGGGGAAGTGGATAGGGCTTTTGAATATTTTGAGCCCCTGGTAGATAGCTATATAAAGAAAAGGAAAGAGGAGAAAGCCATCGGGCTGCTGGGACTAATTTTGACTGTCCGTAAAGACCACCTACCCTCCATGGAAAAGTTAGCTACCATTTTCAGGGATAATAAAGACCTGAGTCGCCTGGAGCAAGTGGACCGGGCGATCCTGGCCGAATTAAAAAGGATAGGCGAAAAATCCAGGATGCCTTCCTACTATTCGGAACTCTTAAAGTTGAGACCGACTGATGAGAAGTTGGCTAAAGAGTACCGGGAGTTAAAGAAAGAACTGATGATTTCAGAAGAAGAGGAAGCACTTTATGATACCTGGGTACCATCAAGGGAGCAGGAAGAGGAGATTCAAGCTGGCCTGGCTCAAGCTGATGTCTATCTTCAAGAAGGCTTAACCAGATTGGCTAGGCGGGTGATAGAAGGGTTGATGTTGAAATATCCGCAAGACCCGCTGATCAAGCAAAAACTTAATTATATTGACAGCCTACGAGCCGAATTGAGCGAAGATGAGTTAATTAAAAAAGTAGAGAAGGCCACGGCCATAGAAACCCAGGTGTTGCGTCTGACAAAATCAAAGGTAGCCGAAAGAGAGCAGAAAAGAACTGGATTCCAACTTCAGGAACAGCTTCTGGGCGAAGATAAGATAAGTCCTCTGGACATTTTTACCGACACCGGAATTATTCCTATCATCAGCAGCGACGGACGGGAGAAGAAGTACTACGATTTGCAAGAGAATATCCGGTCCGAATTGGCCATGCTTTCTGCGATCTATCTCCGTCAGAAAAAAGGAATAACCACCCAGTTTGAGAAAGAACTCAGCAGTATTGTCAGTGATTTCAAGAAAGGAGTCAGAGAAAGAATCCCAGAAGAAGATTATCAAATTCACCTCCAGCTGGGCTTAGCTTTCATGGAGCAGGGTTTGCTGGATGAAGCTATTGAAGAATTCAATCTGGCTTCTAAGGATAAGAATCTGATTCTGGAATGCTTAACTCTCATCAGCCACTGCTATAAGCAAAAAGGAAATCTGGAAGAGTCCGAAAGGTGGCTGAATCGGGCTATTAAGCTGGTGGCTCCCGGGACTGACCAATATTTTGCTCTGATGTTTGACCTCGGTATGATTTATGAGGATGCGGGGGACAAAGAGAAGGCTTTATCAATTTATCGCGATATCCAATCCTGGAATCCTACCTATCGTGGAGTGGCCGAGAAAATTGCGCTCTTATCCAATATGAGCGGCACTTCCAGCACTCCTCTCAATTGACCCGATTTCTTTTGAATTAGCAGCTCGCTTCTTAAGCTGCTTCCTGGTGGCAATTTTACCAGTCGCAGAAAGCTTTAATTAATCTACTCAAGAAGGTTGGCTCTCAATTTGAAGCGGTCCCTGGTCTGATTATTAAAAGTTGAATTGGCGTCTTTGCTATCAGCGCAAATGGTTGACATTGCCCCCGGACAGAAAAAATCCGACCTGGTCTTTATAAAGTTAGTTAGTTTTTTTGGTGCCGAAAAAAATTAATAGGCGGTGATGAGCCCCAGCCCTAAACGGAAGTGCCGCGGTAGTTCGCTCTTGAAGACGTAGGTTCCTTCCACGGTCAGCCTCATGTTTCTGCGGAGTAAATAACCGTAATGCAGACCGGCGGAAGTGTATTTAAGCTCAGGCTGGTCAGAGTCAACCCAGTTAAAAAGGGCTGTGCCATACCAGCGGGAGTCATCCCCTTTGGGGAAATAGAGCATTTCGGCGAACCCTCCCCGGGTAGCAACTTTTTCGGGTGCCACGAGGTAAAAATAGGGGTTTGTGTCTCTACGCTCCAAGTACTGCAGGTTGAGTTCAAGTTTGGGGCTGGATACGGTCAGGTCTCCCCCCAGCATCCAGAGGCTGTCAACCGCGTTTCCCTGTCTTTCTTTTCCAGTATAACCGAAGGCGCCGATCCTCAGGTTACTGCCCATATCCTGGGAGAGACGGAGCATGAAGTTCTTATATTTGTCATAGTCAAAAGTGTCCAAGTCGTCGGCCGGTCTCAGTCCCAGGCCATTAACTATTTCCAGCACCAGGTCGGTGCTGGTTGGTAAACCATAAGTGAACATCAAGCCGCGGTCGTAGGTCAGGTCAGCGTGGGCCTGGCCAACTCTGGTACTGTATATTTTGTAATCTTCATACATCAGGCGAAGCTCACGCTTGAACAGCGGGTCAGAAACCTGGAACTGACCAACATAAACATCCAGCTCTTTGTTGAAAAGATTGTTAAACATAAGGAAGGCATCTTCCAGCCCGGCCACCTCGCCCTTTTCCGTGAAGAAAAAGTAGAAGTAGTAGGAAATGTGTTTGGTTATCTCACCTCCGGAAAGAAGCTTGATCAGGAATGGCGCAGCAAAATCCAGCTTCTTATTGTTGCTGTTGTTCAATGAAAGGAAACCTTCAAAGCGAACGGCTATGGGCAGCTCCCGCAGCAAGGAGAGCAGGCTATCTCCGGTATCAATGTTGTAGCGCGGCGTTTCTTTATCTTTGACCACATAGCCGTTATTCATAAAATCATCCCCGTAGGGCTTAAGTTTGGGAAATGGGGTATGACAGACCTTGCAGCTCATACTGTACTTGCGGGCAAAAGCCGGAATGGCCAGGGCTTCAGAGGTCAGGAAAGCCAGCAAGAATACAGACAGAATAATAATCTTATATTTTTTCCCCATCGCCACCTCCAGTCCGATAGGTTAATTTATAAAATAATTCAATCTACTATTTTGATCGTTGTGGAATGCCTGTTGACTTCAATTATTTCTGATTCCTCTGGCGGCACGCCCAGAAAATCAGCCACCGGTTTGACCAGCTTCTGGTAATTAAGGACAGCAGTTACCGTGAGCGGGCCGGGAGGAAGAGTTTCCGGCAGCTGGAAGGTGCAGGTTTCAATTTTAGTTTCGCGGGGGCCAAGTCGGTAATCCACGCCCTGGGATTTGGTATTCCACTGCTGAATGGTCATCCGGCCCTGGGGGTCAAAATAGGCCAGACGGAAGATGCGGTCACCAACTGGCACGCCGTCGCGTTGAACGCCCTTAAAATTTGGGTCACCCAGGGCAATACCCATGTCCTGGTAAGCCAGGGTGTCGGTGGCAATTGTGTATTCTTCGCCTTCAAAACCTTTCCTGTCTACCGGCAGGTGATAGACCTTACCTTTAGCATCCACGGCTTCTACGTGCATCCAGACGATGCGGTCTTCAACAGACCCAGTTGGGAACTTGTGGCCGGTTTTCTGGTTAAAAAGCACGATGGTAAACCTGACTTTATCGCCCGGAGCCGCTTCATTGATGTCCGGATGGACGCGAAGCTCAATGGTTCCTTTAACCTTGCCCGGGTCATGAGCTCCGTGGAAAAGATGCTGCCGAACATCAGGATACACATTGCCCATAGAGGCGCTTTTCCCAGGAGCGTAGGTCATGTGGCAGTCGTGGCATTTTACTCCCTGTTTGGCATAAGGACCTTCTTTCCATTCCAGATGGGTGGATTTTACCCAGACTCCGTAGGGACTTTTTTCGTTGTGGCAGGTGCCGCAGAATTCAGCCGTGCTGAGAAATTCAGATTTAACCATGTTGTGTTCTGGGGAAATTTTGCCTTCCCGCGGCCCGTATTTATTCTTACCCGGCTCGGAAATCCAGTTGAAATTATGAGGCACATCGCCAGCAAAACCAGTTACGGTGTGACAAACTTCGCAGGAAACCGATTCGTTGGCCCGGCTACCCTTAGCTGGAAGCGGTGGCGGAACATCGCCGGCCAGGAAAGCAATTGGCGTGTGGCAGCCGTTGCAACCGGCTTTTACTCCGGCCACAGCCGGGTCTTTTTCGGCCTGAGGAACAGCCAGCTTGAAGTATTCAATCTCATCCCAATGGTGGGTGTAGGCCTGGGACATCATGGCCTGTTTCCACTGCTGGTAGATGTCATTGTGACACTGGAGGCCGCAGAAATTTGGAGTTTGATAATCGCTATATTTCTTCGTGCCCAGGGCTTCATCGCCAGCTTTTTGCAGGCTGTTAGAAGTAATGAGGCCAAGAAAAATTGCGATAAAGAAAGGTAAAGTGACCGCTAACCAATGATTAGCCCTTTTCATCGTCCCTCCTTTAAATCCCTTTTACCATAACGCTTTGAAGATGGCAACAGTTTTAATAGTTGATAAGATTTAACTATTTTTCTGCGCGGGAGAGTAATCTCCAGTAAATATATTTTTATGCCTATTTCCCAGGCTGGCATCCGGAGAAGTCATCTGGCCCTGGCTGTGCTTCATGAACCATGGCTCCATTTGCTTTTATTACTGTGAACCCGTTGGATTGTTTTCTAAGCTACTTATCTTCTTTAATAATCGCTGAAGTTTTTTCCTTTTTAGAAAAAGCGTTTTCGTGACCGGAGGCTTAAAGATGAATTTGCTGGTAAATGTTCAGGGGTAAAAGACTTCAGAAAATTGTTTTGATTTTTGTAGGCATATTGAGTTAAAAAGAAGGTGTTAGTATCTGTCATATTAAATCTTAAACGAGGTTTGAAGATGAATAAAAAGGAGAAGAAAATTTCCCGGCGGGATTTTTTAAGAACGGCTTCAGTGGCGGCCCTCGGGCTGGGTTTCCCAGCCATTGTCCCGGCTTCGGCTCTGGGCCAGGATAAAAAGCGGCCGGCACCTTCCAACCGCATCGTCATGGCCGGCATTGGCTTTGGCATGATGGGCATCCCCAACATGGAAGCCTTCCTGAGCAAGGATGAGGTGCAGTGGGTGGCAGTCTGCGATGTGGACAAGAATCATTTAGCTGAGGCCAAAGATATCGTTGATAAAAAATACGGCAATATGGCTTGCAAAGCCTACACGGATTTTCGCGAACTTTTTCTGAGAAAAGACATTGACGCGGTGTCCATCGCCGTGCCTGACCACTGGCATGCGCTTCTGGCCATTAATGCGGCCCGCGCTGGCTATGACATTTACGGCGAAAAGCCGCTGACCCACGACCTGGCTGAGGGCCGGGCTCTGGTCAGGGCCGTTGAACGCTACGGCCGGGTGTGGCAGACCGGAAGCTGGCAGCGCTCGGTGGAGAATTTTCACCGGGCGGCCGAGCTCGTGCGTAACGGCCGTATCGGGAAAGTCCTCCGCATTGAAGTTGGTCTGCCAGAAGGTCATTACGATTTTGCCGGCACCTTTGGCCAGGATA
>Ga0078972_1008227_pt1 | contig 22082 bp, 19 predicted proteins | sample YelNatPaOPGAMG01_FD_67568 | JGI IMG/M metagenome (GOLD analysis project Ga0078972, IMG submission 67568) | Hot spring thermophilic microbial communities from Obsidian Pool, Yellowstone National Park, USA - OP-RAMG-01 (SPADES assembly) (version 2) | ecosystem: Environmental > Aquatic > Thermal...
GGAACAAGCAGCAGCCCGCTCGTCCACTTCAGCAGCACCGCAGCCAAGATCATCAAGCGGTTACCCCAGCCGCTCCGCCGGTGCCCCTGACCGTACGAGCGGCGCCGCACACCCACGGAGGAGCAAGCATGCGCGACCTGGCCGAAAGAGCCCTGAATTCCGCACAGGTCTATGGCGCCAGCTACGCCGACGTTCGCGTGGTGGAGGAGACGGAGCAGTCAGTGAGCACGCGCAACGGCGTTGTTCGTGCTGTCGAGTACGGGCAGAGCCTTGGTTTCGGCATCCGCGTCATCGCCGACGGCGCCTGGGGCTTCGCTAGCAGTTCCCGCCTCCAGCTCGAGGAAGCAGAGGAGATCGCCAGGCGGGCCGTGGACATCGCCCGCGCCAGTGCCTTGTTCAAACGGGAGGACGTCTCGCTGGGCGAGCCTGTGCTCAGCCGTGGCCAGTACCGTACGCCCGTGCAAGAGGACCCCTTCGCGGTCTCACTCGAGGAAAAGATCTCTCTCCTTCTGGCCGCCGATGCAGCGATGAAATTGCCACAGGTCACCTCGCGCCGGGCCAGCCTTGTGGCTCTGCGCAAGAAGACGCTCTTCGCCTCTACGGAAGGCAGCCTGGTTGAGCAGGAGATCATCGAGACCGGCGCCGGTATTGAATGCCTTGCGGTTGGGCACAATGAGGTCCAGAAGCGCTCCTACCCGAATTCCTTCGGTCGCAATCAGGCCACCCGCGGCTTCGAGTTCGTCCGCCAGATGGACCTGCCCGGCAATGCCGAACGTGTGGCAGAAGAAGCGGTAATGCTGCTCTCTGCCCCGCCCTGCCCAGCCGAGACCACAACCGTTATCCTCGGGCCCACCCAACTTGCCCTTCAGCTACACGAATCCTGTGGTCATCCAGCCGAGCTCGACCGTGCCCTCGGCTCAGAGGCGGCTTACGCCGGCACCAGCTTCCTCACGCCCGACATGTTAGGGAAGTTCAGGTATGGCAGCGATATCGTGAACATCACTGCCGACGCCACGATCCCGGGAGGGCTAGGCACCTACGCCTATGACGACGAAGGCGTGCCCGCCCAGCGCTGTTACCTGGTGAAGGATGGTGTCTTCCAGGGGTACTTGACTTCGCGCGAGACGGCAGCTCGCCTTGGGCAGCCCAGCAATGGCGCAGCGCGTGCCAGTAGCTGGAACCGCATCCCGCTGGTCCGCATGACCAACGTCAACCTCGAGCCGGGAACCTGGAGGTTTGACGATCTGCTGGCCGATAGCGATGGCGCTCTCTACCTCGAGATGAACTACTCATGGAGCATTGACGACAGGCGCCTGAACTTCCAGTTCGGCACGGAGATCGCCCGGCGCGTCTCCGGCGGCAGGCTGGGGCAGCTCTATCGCAATGCGGTGTACACAGGCATCACGCCTCAGTTCTGGGCCTCCTGTGACGCCATCTGCAACGGCGATCATTGGCAGGTCTGGGGTACGCCCAACTGCGGCAAGGGCCAACCGGGCCAGGTAGCTCATGTCGGCCACGGCGTCGCCCCGGCCCGCTTCCGCAACGTGCAGGTCCGCTCAGGTCGCTAGGAGCAGGTCATGTTAGGCAGAGAAAAGGCCCAGAGAGTGCTAGAGATGGCGCTGGCAGCCTCGAAGGCCGAGCAGACGGAGGCGGTTCTGCTGGCGCATGACTCATCGCTCACACGTTTCGCCCGGAACACGATTCACCAGAACGTCTCCGAGCGCGACGCTACGCTGAGGGTACGGGCGGTCATTGGCCACAGGAGCGGCGTCGCTTTCGGAAACGACCTCAGCCGCGAGGGGATTGCTGGGCTGGCTGAGCGCGCCCTGGCGGTAGCTCAGCTGCAGCCTGAAGACCCTCAGTTCCCCGGTCTGCCGGGGCGGCAGCGATACCAGCAGGTCAGGGCCGCCGATGAGTCCACGGCCAACTGCTCGCCGGAGAGGCGAGCCCGCCTGGCCGGCAGCCTTTGCCGCCGTTGCGCCAGCATGGGCCTCAACGCGGCGGGGGCGCTGGAGACGGGCCTGCATGAACTGGCTATCGCGAACAGCCAGGGCGTCGAGGCTTATCACGCTTACACGACTGCTGAGATCACTACCGTAGTCATGGCGGGCGACAGCAGTGGCTACGGCTACGCGCTGGCGGGCTCCATTGACGGACTCGATGTCGAGGATGCCGGCCAGCGCGCCATCGAGAAGGCTGTCCGCGGGCGCAACCCGCGCGCCGTGCCGGCTGGTGCCTACACGGTCGTGCTCGAGCCCGATGCCGCAAGTGACATCCTGGGCAGCTTGGCCTACACCTCGTTCGGCGCCAATTCGTTCGAGGAGCAGGCCAGCTTCATGGCCGGGCACCTGGGCGAGCCCGTGCTAGCCTCGTCTGTGAGCATCAAGGACGATCCTCTGGCCCCGGACACCATCCCCATGCCATTTGACTATGAAGGCGTGGCCTGCCGGCCCGTCCCCATCATAGAGAAAGGCGTAGCGCGCGGCGTCGTCCACGACAGCTACAGCGCCGCAAAGGCGCGAACAGCTTCAACAGGCCACGCTTTGCCTGCCCCGAACCCGGCCGGGCCCTTGCCGACACATCTGGTTCTCGAGCCGGGCGCTGTCTCTTTCAGCGAGATGATCGCCGGACTGAAACGCGGGCTACTGATCACACGCTTCCACTATACCCGCATCGTGCACCAACCTACGGTGACAGTCACCGGCATGACCCGCGACGGTACCTTCTGGGTGGAGAACGGCGAGATTGCCTACCCTGTGCGCAATCTGCGCTTCACCGAGAGCTACGTCGCCGCTTTGCAGCGGCCCATCACGATTGGCCGCGAAACTCGCCTGTGCGGCGAGTTCGGCCCTTACCTTGTCCCGCCTGTGCTCATACCCGAATTCAAGTTCACGGGCGTGACTGACTTCTGAGCTCCGGTGCATATCCACGGGCGTTTCGGCACTGCCGCATCTGCGGAGGTAACATGGAGTTCAAGCCGGATTGGGAGCAGGCGCAAAAGCGAATGCTAGCCTGGTGGGAACAGGAGATCCTGGACCGACCCTGCCTGCAGGTGAGCGCGCCCCGCCCAGGACAGGAACAGGTTCTGCTCGACGCCGCCATTCGCCCTCAATGGATGAGCCTGGAGCGCTGGTGGACGGACACCGATGCCGCCCTGGAGAGGGGAGAGCGACGCCTGCAGGCGACATACTTTGCGGGCGAGGCCTTCCCTCTTTTCAACCCCAACCTGGGCCCGGATCTGTTCTCAGCTTTCCTCGGCGCGGAGGTCCGCCTGCAGGACGAGGACACCAACTGGGTCGAGCCACTCATAACGGACTGGGCGACGGCGCCTGAGTTGCGTCTGCACAGAGACAGCTACTGGTACAAGTTGCAGCTCAGGCTGCTACGGCAGGCTCAGGAGGCGGGGCGTGGGCGCTGGATCACCGGTCTGCCGGACACTCACGCCGGTGGTGACGCCTTCTCCGCTTTGCGCGGGCGCAAGAATGCTTGCCTTGACCTGTACGATCATCCCGATGAAGTCAGGCGTGCCTTGAGCCAGATTGATGTGGCGATGAAGCAGGTCTACGACGATTACCTGTCCATACTTGAACCCGAAAGGTGGGGCAGCAGCAGTGGTTGGCTGCCTGCCTGGTACTCTGGCAAGGCGAATGCCCTCCAGTGCGACTTCATCGCCCTCGTCTCGCCGGCTCACATGCGCGAGTTCATCTTGCCCAGCATCATCGCCGAAGCACGCTGCCTGGATCGAGGTATATTCCACCTGGATGGACCTGGTTCGATGCGACATCTGGATGCTCTCCTGGAGACCCCCGAGATTCACGCCATCCAGTGGGTCTACGGAGCGGGAAATGAGCCAGCGACGCGCTGGGTGCCCCTCATGCGGCGCATTCAGGCGGCCGGCAAGAGCGTTTGGGTCAGTGCTACGCCTGAGGAAGTTGAGACGCTGTACACGTACCTCAGGCCGGAGGGCCTGATGGTCAATACCTGGGCCAGCAGTGCTCAGGAGGCCGACGACCTGGTTGCCCTGGTGGCCGGGTTAGCAGGAGCACACTGATGGCTGGCATCGCAACCCCCGATGACGTGAACACGCTGCGCAGCCTGGCGGGCAAGGTCGCCGAGGCAGCAGTTCGGCCAGAGCAGGCGGCCCGCCGCGAGCTCTGGTATGCTCACAACTCCCTTAAACGGACGCGGCCGCTCGTCTTTTGCTCGCCAGAGGGAGGCTGGGACGAGATAATGCCCGAGTCGGCCTGCGCCTGCTCCGATCCGCTACTACGCTCCTGGGAGCGCCAGCTGCGCATGCGCCTCTATGCCTGGGAACACTTCGCCCACGACGAGGTGCTCGACAACACCTTCCGGGTCAGCCACGTCGCCGAACAAAGCGGTTGGGGCCTTGAGCCGGAGCGAGTCGAGAGCACAATGCCGCGTGGCGCCTACTACTGGCATGGCGCCATCAGGAATGAGAGCGATCTGGACCGTCTGCACCGCCCGCGGACTGTGGTGGATTGGCAGGCCACCGACCAGCGCCTGGCGCTGGCGCATGAGGTATTCGACGGCTACCTCCAGGTTGAACTCAAGAGCAGCTTCTGGTGGAGCCTGTCGCTCATCGGCGAGTTGGCGCAACTGCGCGGCCTGGAGCAGGTGATGCTGGACATGTGCGAGCGTCCAGAGTTTGTCCACCGGGCTATGAGCATCCTGCTCCAGGGCCGCCTGGAATGGCTTGCCGACCTGGAGAATCAGGGATTGCTGGCTCTGAATAACGGTAACGACTACGTCGGCTCAGGCGGCTTCGGCTTTACGCACGAACTGCCCGCGCCCGGGTTCGACGGCCAGCACGTGCGCCCTTGCGACATGTGGGGTTTCGCTGAGGCCCAAGAGATCTCCGGCGTCTCCCCAGCTATGCACGACGAGTTCGTGCTCCAGTATCAGCTGCCCATCCTTGAGCGCTTTGGCCTGAATTGCTATGGCTGCTGCGAGCCTCTGCACCAGAAGTTCGATATTCTGGCCAAGGTGCCGAGATTGCGCCGTGTCTCTGTCAGCCCCTGGTGCGACGTGCGCATCGCTGCCGAGGCCCTGGCCGGCAAAGCCATCTTCTCGTGGAAACCGCACCCGGCCTATCTGGCCGACGTCACCTTCGACTCTGAGGCAGTCCGCCGCTACATCCGCACAGCCCTTGAGATCGCCCGCGGCTGTGTTGTCGAGATCGTGCTCAAGGATACCCACACCTGCAACAACCAACCCGAACGCTTTGACCAGTGGACACGCATCGCCATGGAAGAGGCGGAGCGCGCCGCTGACATGTAGCCGGCGTACGGCCCGGTGGCACGGGCCAGATTCTCAAGAGGCCCGACCCGTGCCACCTGACGCAGAGACGCCGTGCGGCCGCAGTAGGGGGACGCGAGGGAACCGAGACGAACCCGGACCCATGTAGATTCACGCCGATGGCAGAAAGAGAGCTGCGCGTGATCGGCGCTGATCCGTATCCGTCCTTGTCCATCCGCCTTCTCTTGTCCAGCGAACGCCGTGCGTTCCCACGCCCGACGCTGCCGCATAGGGCGTGGGATCCGCGGTTGCGCTGCTGAACTCAACAGTGCCCATGTTCCGGTGACGAGGGCATCCACAACAGTGACACGCCAGGCCGCTGCCGGTCGCTCATATGCTCATTCGGGCAGGCTCTCGTAGATCTTGGCGTAGGAGTGGAAGCGCGTCTGCGCCACCTCCCCTCGGCGCACTGCCTCGCGCACGGCGCAGCCAGGCTCTCTTAGGTGCGAACAGTCTGGAAAGCGGCACTGACCGGCCATTTGGGCGAAATCGGGGAAGTAGTCGCGCAGTTCCCTGCGCCTCAGTCCAGCGATACCGAACTCGCGAATGCCAGGCGTGTCTACCACATAGCCGCCGAAGGCGAGCCGGCGCATGGTTACCTGTGTCGTGGTGTGGCGGCCCTGGTTGTCGAAACTACTGATCGCACCGGTGGCCAGATTCAGGCCTTGCTGGATGGCGTTGAGCAGGGAGGACTTGCCTACCCCTGACATTCCGGCTACCACCGAAGTCCTGCCCTTCAGCGCGTCCCTCAGTTCGTCCACACCAGCGCCGGTGACCGCACTGGCGAAAACTACATGGTAGCCAAGGGCCAGGTGCGGCACCATGGCTGCTCGGCAGGCGCTGGCGTCCTCTGCCAGGTCAATCTTGTTCACACAGATGATTGGCTCTAGGCCGTTGCGCTCTGCCGCAATGAGATAGCGGTCAATCAACTCTAGCCACAGCTCCGGGGCGCGCCACGAACCGACGATCAGCAACTGATCAACGTTCGCAGCGATCACCTGCTTCAGGTGGCTGTAGAAAACGTCCGGCCTTGCCAGGGCACTGCGCCTCGGCAACACCTCAGCGATCACGCCTTGGCCAGCGCCGTCGGCCTCCACGATCACTCTATCGCCCACGGCGACAACGTTGGTCATTCCGGTCTCCTCAGCGGTCAGCGAACCTCTCAACCTGCAGAGAAGTTCGCGCCCCTCAATGTCTACCCGACATTGGCCGCTGCTCACTTCGATGACGACGCCACGCTGACCGGTGCGCTGCCGCGCCGCCTGGTCGCCGTCCCCAGCGCCTGCCTCATCCCGCCTGATAGCGGTCAGGGCCTTGGCAAGAACAGCTTTCCGGCGTTCCTGCTCCCCCTTGGGCATCACGCGCTCGCTTAGCGGCATGTCCTCATCGTAGAAACTATCGAGATCGTCCAGGCTCACCGGTGCCCGGTCCTTTCGGCGGACAGCATCGGGCTCTCGGTTGCGCTTGATCTCCTTACGCACAGCGCGCATCGCTTTGTTCTGGTGATAGTGCTGCCATCTCTTGGTTTCACGGTTAGGCAATTCCGTAGACCTCCAGGTTCGCATAGAAATGAACAGGAAAACGCGAGGCCACGAGCGTGTGCGCTCATGGCCTCGCAGGCAGGCGTCCAGCGTTTTCATTCCCGGAGAAGAGGGAGCAGAAAAACAAAGGCCACGAGCGACACAGTGATGGCTGCTCGTGGCCAGGGGTTATTCAGCTACCGGCGTGGGCTTTGTAGCTAGGCGCCCCGCTCGGCCGAGGAGCAGTCAAGACCGTGGCATATGACACTGAGCACAACGACCTTTTCCATTGCCATACCACATTTGCTCCTCGGCAAGATTGGGCGGGCGACCCACGCCAATTCAAAATCCATAATACCAGATTCGCCCACCGCGTCAAACTGCGCCAGGCGAGCCCTCACCGTCGCAACCGCGCTGGCAGTCACGACGGGCTTGAGAACTCTGGCTCCTGGCTGTAGGCTGCCTCATCCATCACCTATGGAGGCACGGCAGATGAGACTGGGAGCGCCCCTTTTCGCGACGATCAATGACCCTGACCGTTGGGTCGCTGAACTGCGCCGGCTCGGGTACGGCGCCGCCTACTGCCCGCTTGAGGCAAGCGCCGATGATGCGACCATCGCTGCCTATCGCGCCGCCGCTGACAGGGCTGGGATCGTCATCGCTGAAGTCGGCGCCTGGAGCAACCCGCTGAGTCCAGACTCAGAAACAAGGCGAGCAGCGCTCTCGCATTGTCAGGCCCAACTCGCACTGGCTGACCGGATCGGTGCCCGTTGCTGCGTGAACATCGCTGGCTCGCTCGGCAGCAAGTGGGATGGGCCATTCGCAGACGATCTCAGTGAATCAGCCTTCGACCTGATCGTGGAGACCGTGCGCGCCATCATTGACGCGGTACGACCGACGCGAACTTACTACGCCCTCGAGACTATGCCCTGGATGTATCCGGATTCCGCCGAGAGCTACACGCGACTGCTGCACGCGGTGGACCGGCGCCAATTCGCGGTGCATTTCGATGCCGCCAACCTGATCAACTCCCCGGAGCGTCTATTCAACAGCGGTGCGGTGATCCGCCAGTTCTGCCACGACCTCGGCCCGCTGATCCGCAGCTGCCATCTGAAAGACGTCGCCATGGAGGACCGTTTCATGGTGCACATCAACGAGGTGCGGCCGGGCTTGGGCTGCCTCGATTATCGAGCCCTTCTCACGGAGCTCGCACAACTCGACCCTGATCTGCCCCTGATGCTGGAGCACTTGCCCGACGCCGACAGCTACAGCCAGGCGGCCGCCTACGTGCGTGCCCAGGCGGCAGCCTCCAACCTGACCTGGCGCACGTGAGCCTGTAGCATGTCCCAGAGGGCGCAATGAGATGCGTCTATCCCGTCGCGATCGCTCGTCGTGCTTGCCCGCCGCTACTCGGCTGGACAGGCAGCCGGCGACGTGCGAACATGGCTGAGGTGTGCGTGCCGTTGCGTCAATCGGCTGCCCAGGAGGTCTGGTGATGGAAGAGAACGAGCCCGAAACGATGGAGAACAGCGCCCCAGGCGAACCGGGAGTCAGTCAGCAGGCGGAGCTACAGCCGAAGCCGCCAGTCGAGGCCGCCAACATCAGCAACACAATCGTTGGTGCCGTGCGCTCTCAGCAGGCCAGCATCGAGTCAAGCGCTGCCGGCGCCGTCGCCGCCGGCAACGATGTCAACGTTGATGGCGCCGTTGTCGCCGCAATGGCAGCTGGCAATTCGGCCACGATCAGCAATTCCGGGGCGGGTGCGGTCATCGTCGGCGGCGATGCGGATTTGAGCAATTCGTTCATCAATACTCTGATCGTCGGAGGCAAGGCCAAGGTGAAGGGCAGCTTCATCGCCCTTCTCTTCGCCGACAAAGCCGAACTCGGCGATGGCACCCGCGTCCTGCTGAACACGCGCCAGGCCATCATTTTCGCCCTGGTTTTCGGGCTGGCTTCCGGAAGCCTGAGCGCGCTCCTTCGACGCGCCACCCGTCGCCGCTGACCGGCGGCCAGCGCCCGTCGGCAGGAGGCACTCTTTTGGGCATGATGATCAAAAGCGAGATAACCTGGAACACCTTCGATGGTATACCTCAGTTCGTCCGGATCTGGCGCCCGGACGGAGAGACGCAGGCGGCCATCTGCCTCTTGCATGGCCTGGGTGAGCACAGCGGCCGCTACCTATACGTGGCCGAACGCCTCACCGCCGCGGGGTACGCTGTCGTCGCCCCCGATCTTCGTGGCCACGGCCGTTCGGGCGGCCAGCGCGGCCACATACCCAGCTATGCAGCTATCCTTGCCGATATTGACCAACTGCTAGGGCAGAGCACAGACCTCTTTCCAGGCCTGCCGCTGTTTCTCTACGGGCACAGCATGGGCGGGAACCTGGCGATCAACTATCCGCTTCGCCGCAGCAGTCACCTGGACCCGGCCTTGCGGGGCGTGATCGCCACAAGCCCCTGGTTGCGCCTTTCGTTTGAGCCGTCTGCAGCCAAGGTAGCGCTTGCCAGAGCCCTGTCCACTGTCTGGCCCAGCCTCAGCCAGGCCAATGGGCTCGCTGTCAAAGCCCTGAGCCATGACCCTGCAGTCACCGCTGCCTACCTTGCCGACCCTCTGGTACACGATCGTATTTCAGCTCGAGCCGCCGTCGCGATCATGTCGGCCGGGGCCTGGGCCATTGAGCATGCTCAGCAATTTCCCTTGCCGCTCCTGCTCATGCATGGTGGCGATGACCACATCACTTCAGCGCCGGCCAGCGCTGAGTTCGCTCGCCGCGCCGGACCACGATGCACCTTCAGGCTGTGGCCAGGCCTCTACCACGAGACTCACAATGAGCCCGAGCGGGAAAAGGTGCTGGACTTCACGATCGGCTGGCTCGATCATCAGTTGAAAGCAGGCACATGATCAGGCTGAAGCGCGCTTACGAACCGGCCAGCCCCGATGATGGTGAGCGCATTCTGGTGGAGCGCCTTTGGCCGCGTGGCCTCAGCCGAGAGCGAGCCGGCCTCTCCGCCTGGGCTAAAGACATCGCGCCGAGCCCGGAACTCAGACAGTGGTACAGCCATGACCCGGCGAAGTGGGACGAATTCCGTCGCCGCTACTGGGCGGAGCTTGATGCGAAGCCAGCCGTTGTCGGCGATCTGCGCGAGCGTTCGAAACGGACCACGGTCACTCTCATCTATGCCGCCCGCGACGAAGAACATAACAGCGCCCTGGCCCTCAAGCAATACCTGGAGCGTTGAGAAACGGGGGCCAGCGCAGAACGCCGGCCCCCGCCTACTCCGTCGGCCCTCGCCTATTCCCCTGCCGAGGGTTCGCTCTCGGCTGCCTCTTTGGGGAACACAGCCGCATCCTCGCCCTTGATCTCATCACGGATGAAGCGTTCCAGGAGCTCACGGGCCTCGTCATCGTGGTACTGGCGCGGTGGGCTCTTCATGAAGTAAGCGCTCGGCGCCTCAAGCGCTCCGGCGATGCCGCGGTCCAGGGCCAGCTTGGCGCAGCGCACCGCATCAATGACGACGCCGGCCGAGTTGGGGCTGTCCCACACCTCTAGTTTGACCTCCATGTTGAGTGGCGCGCCGCCGAACGTGGTGCCCTCGATGCGGATGTAGCACCATTTCCGGTCCTGCAGCCAGGGGACGTAGTCGCTCGGGCCCACGTGAATGTTCTCGTTGCCCAGGCTGTACTCGAGCTGGCTGGTGACCGCGTTGGTCTTGGAGATCTTCTTGCTTTGCAGGCGCTCCCGCTCCAACATGTTGTAGAAGTCGGTGTTGCCGCCAAAGTTCAGTTGGTAGGTCCGCTCCACCTTGACACCGCGCTCTCGGAAGAGCCGCGTCAGCACACGGTGAGTGATGGTGGCGCCCACCTGGCTCTTGATGTCGTCGCCGATCACGGGCAGGCCGCGCTCCTTGAAACGCCTTTGCCAGTAGCCCTCCCGGGCGATAAACACAGGGATGCAGTTCACGAAGGCACAGCCAGCATCCAGTATCTGCTCGACGTACCACTTGGTGGCCATCTCGCTGCCAACCGGCAGATACGAGACCACAACATCGGTCTTGGTGTCCTTCAGGATGCCCACAATGTCGTCGGTCGCACCGGGCGCCTTGGTGATAACCTCTTTGAGATACTTCCCCAATCCGTCGTGCGTCATGCCCCGGTGTACCGTCACGCCAAGCTTGGGCACATCAGCAAAGCGCAGCGTGTTGTTAGGTGCCTGGTAGATGGCCTCGCCCAGGTCCTTGCCCACCTTGTTGACGTCAATGTCGAAAGCGGCACTGAACTCGATATCGCTGATGTGGTAGCCGCCGAGGCGAGGATGCATCAACCCCGGGACGAACTCATCGTCAGCGGCATCGCGGTAGTAATGGACACCCTGCACAAATGAGGAGGCGCAGTTGCCCACTCCGATGATGGCTACACGAACCTTGCTGCCCACGAGCCCTCCTTGTGATCATGGCCGTCCCTCGCTGGAACGGCCACACGTGTGGCCCACTCCCGCCCGGCTGGGCCAAAGCGACAGCGCGCACCGATCGGCACGCCATGGTCTCTAACCCCCAAAGCTACCACCAGTTGCGGCCCGCTAAGTGGGCCGACAGGCCATTGTGCCGGACCGACACAAGGCCGATCTCCGCCCGAGCAAGGCCACGGAGAGGCACTCAGTATTGACCGCCGCCGATAAGGGCAACAAAGCCCCTGGCTTCGATCTCAGACGAGGCAGCGAAAGGGGGCAGGGCACATCGAGCGAACGGGGAGCGGAGGCTGTGCTGGCAGGATGCGATGCTGCGGATCAATAAGCAACCCGGCCGGAGGCACTGGCTCGCGCCGGCCCCTGTGGTGCAAATGGCCAGGTGCGCACTGCGGTGATCTAGGCGCTGCCTCTCAAGAAATAGATGGCGTCCTCGAGGGCTGTGAGCGCTTCGACAGGAAGCTGCCCCAGCGCCAATGCCGCTCGCAGATAGCGCTCAGCCTCCGGCCTCTGCAGCAAGTCTCGCAGGTCGGCTGGCAGAGCTGCGAGGCCCTGGGCAGAGGCCTCACCGTCCTGCACCGGGCCTTCGCGCTCGGAAACGTTCTCCCTGCCGATCGCGGCCCCAGGAGCGAGGCAGTCCAGCCCGATGCCGTATAGCTCAGCCAGTGCTTCAACATCAGCCAGTGTCAATTCCTCCTGGCCTAGCTCACACAGCCTCAGGCGTTCTTCCGTCATATGAGCCTGCGTCGCTGCCTCGTGCAACGACCAGCCTCGACCCTCCCGCCCCTCGGCCAGTGACGCTCCCAACATCTTGCGCTGCAAGCGCAGGCGGCGGGCTGCAGGCAGTCGCCCACGAGGCCCACCCGCTGCCGCAAAGAAATCAGCCGGGCTCACCCCCAGGTAGGAGCAGAAGCGCCAGAACTCGCCCACCAGCAGTGGCCGACGCCCGATCTCGCGCTCGCTGATGCCGGCTGGCGTCAACCCCAGTGCCTGAGCACATTCCTCGACGCTCACGTCGAAACCTTCCCGTAACGCCCGCATGCGCGTACCAGCTATCTTGCGCCTGACCGACCGGATGCGTGAATGCCTATCCAGTTCCTCCACGGTTGACGCTCCTAGAGCTCGCAGATGCTTCCCTCGTTTGCGGCAGTATCATATAGGCCGTAGGTCACCTTGCCGAACCGGCCCATCACCTCGCCAGGATTGAGCGCCAGGCTTGGCCCCTGGGTTAGCTCGGCCACATGAGAGTGGCCATAAAACACAGCCTGGAATCTGCCGGACGCGGCGATGTGCCTGCCCACATCCTGGTAGTGACAGACGAACACCTTCGCTCCGTCGAGTTGCAGTTCAGCATAGTCGCCGTACAGTGCCAGGCAACCGGCCTCGGCCGCCACCCTGGAAAGCAACCAGCGATCGCCGTCATTGTTCCCGAACACGGCATGCACCGGGCCAGCGAACGAGGTAGCGATCTGGCGCAGCGTGAAGGGGGCGCAGAAATCGCCACACATGATCAGGGCTTGTGCGCCGTCCCGCGAGATCGCTGCCAGCACTCGCTCCAGGTTCCAGACATTGTCATGAACGTCGGAGATGATCGCCACCTTCATCGCTCGACGCCTCCTTCAGAGAGAGCACGCTCCAACCAGAACCACCCGCGGCCGATGGGCCACAGGCCTCTCACTTCTGCCAGGGCCAGCTCTGTAGGACAGTTTCGACCGCAGCCTCTATGCCATCCACCGGCACGATCTCTGCCTCAGCGGCCCAGCGCGCCCGCACCTCAGCGCCGCCCGCCTTCAGGCTGCGTGGGCTGATGGTGACGCGCACAGGCATGCCTAGCAGGTCAGCATCGTTGAACTTCACGCCAGCACTGCTCTCCACGCGATCGTCGAAGAGCACCTGGTAGCGCGCACCCAACCGCTCGTACACCCTCTCGGCAACGCCAGCAACCTCGGGCCGGTCCAGGTTGAGGCCCACCATGTGCACCTGGCAGGCGGCAACGGCCGGCGGCCAGATGATGCCACGCTCGTCGTGATGCTGCTCAACCACGGCGGCCAGCAACCTGCCGATGCCTATGCCGTAGCAGCCCATCACGATCGGCTTCTCCTGGCCTTCCGCGTCCAGATACGTGGCATGCATCGCCTCGCTGTACTTGGTGCCCAGCTTGAAGATGTGGCCAACCTCGATGCCTCTCTGGACGGTGAGTGGCTGCCCGCAGACAGCGCAAGGATCGCCCGACCGAGCCAGAGCGATGTCGCCGACAACCTCTGCTTCAAAGTCCCTGGGGAAGTTGACGTTGAGGAGATGATATCCCTCTCGGTTGGCCCCGGCCACAAGATTGGCTGCACCCAGCAGCGAATCATCAACGACGACGCGCACGCCCTTTATCCCCACCGGTGAAGCATAACCGGGGACAACCCCAACGGCACGCAACTCTTCATCAGTGGCTGGCCGCAATTCTGTCGCGCCGGTCAGGTTGCGCAGTTTAGTCTCGTTCACTTCCAGGTCGCCGCGAATCACAGCGAATACGACTTTGCCGCCCTGGTCAACGTAGAACACGGCCTTTGCCGTCTTGCTCTTGGGAATGCCGAGAAAGGCAGCCAACTCTTCGATCGTATGCGCGCCCGGGGTAGCCACCTCCTCCTTGGGAAGCGCCGACTCTGGAGCGGGTCGCCCCTTGCTCAGCTTGGCTGCCTCAGCGTTTGCCGAGTAGCCACAGGAAGGGCAGTGAACGATCGTGTCCTCGCCGGCCTCGGACAGGATCATGAACTCGTGGGAGGCTTTGCCGCCCATCATGCCCGTGTCGGCCTCAACGACCGTCGTTTCCAGGCCGCAGCGTCGAAAGATGTTCTCATAGGCTGTCTTCACCAGCGGATAGTAGGCATCGAGGTCGGCAAAATCCGCATGGGCGCTGTAGCCGTCCTTCATGGTGAACTCGCGCACCCGCACCAGCCCGCCACGCGGGCGCGGTTCGTCGCGGAACTTCGTCTGAAACTGGTAGACCATAAATGGTAATTGCCGGTAGGACGAGACCTCGCGCCGGATGAGGTCGGTCACGGCCTCCTCATGGGTCATCGCCAGCACCATGTCCCGCTCGCCCCGGTCCTGGAAACGGAGCAACTCCGGACCCACACTGTACCAGCGGCCGCTTTCCTTCCATAGCTCTGCCGGCTGGGCCAGCGGCATCTGCATCTCCTGCCCGCCGATGGCATTCATCTCCTCGCGGATGATCTGCTCCAGCCGATGCATGGAAGCGAGCGCCAGGGGCAGGTAAGCGTAGATGCCCGATCCCAGAGACCGGATGAAACCGCCTCGCAATAACAACCGGTGACTGATGAGTTCGGCCTCGGCCGGGTCTTGGCGCAACGTGGTGCCGAACAGGCTCTTCATCCTCATTTGGGTACTCCCGATTGCAGATGGCCGCCCGAAGCGACCGGATTCTCGTAGGTTGCCCGCTGCCGGCATGGTGCACAGTGCCGGGCCAGCGTATAATCACGCTACTTCAGCGAGGCCTGGTATCAATGCTTGAAACGCTTACCCTCGGCCCCCTACAGACCAACTGCTATGTCTATGCCGACGCGGGCGAGGCCATGGTGGTGGATGCCGCGGCTGACGCCGATGTCATCCTGGCGGCAGCCGGTCGCTTGGGCGCGCGCATCCGCCTGATCGTCTGCACCCATGCTCACTTCGACCACATCGGCGCTCTGGATGCCCTGGCCAGGGAGACGGCTGCCCCAGTCTATGTCCACAGCGAGGACATCCCCCTCCTGGCGGCCGGTGGCCTCCTGCCCGCCAACCTGACAGAAGATGACCTGCCTGGGGACCTGCCGAGCTGGTTCGTGCCCCCGCCGTCGCTCAGCGCCACTCCCATCGCGATCACCGATGGCCAACACCTGCCGGTTGGCCGGGCAGATTTCGAAGTGCTCCACACCCCCGGCCACACGCCCGGGAGCTGCTGCTTATACTGCCCGGAGCAAGCCATCCTCTTCAGTGGGGACACACTCTTCCGCCTCGGCGTCGGCAGAGCGGATCTGCCCGGTGGCGACAGCCATGCCCTGTTGCGCTCGATAAAGCGACGCCTCTTCACCCTTCCCGACGCTACGGTCGTTTATCCGGGCCATGGCCCATCCACCTCCATTGGCCTGGAGAAGCGCCGCAACCCGTTCGTCCGCGCTAGTGTCTAGCTATCACGTCCCGCGGCGCATAGTGGTTGCCGAGGATAGCCTGCCCCTCCTGCGACTGTAGGAAGGCAAGGAATTGCTCCCCGGCGCCCCCCTTGCGCAGCACCAGCCACACGCCCGTCATCAGCGGGTACTCACCTCGGCGCACCCTGGACGGCTCCGGCCTGACGCCCCCGACCGTCACCACCCGGACGCCGGCGCGCAACTCGGATGCGGGCAGGAAGCCGATTGCCCCCGGTCGCGCGGCAACCGAGTCTAGCACGGCGTCGCTGCTGCCGGCAATCAGGGCCGTGCTCGTGAGTTCGCCGCCCTGCAAGATGAGGGCGCTCAGAGCCGCCGCAGCGCCGCTGCCAGGCTGCCAACCCACCACCTGGATGCTGCCCAACGACTGGCCGAAACTGCTCCATTCCTGTGTACGGCCAGTGAAAATGTCCGCCAGTTGCTCCGTGTCTAGTGGGCCGACTCGGTTGGCTGGGTTCACCACGATCGCCAAAGCGTCGGCGGCCACTGCCTCGGCAGCCAGCGGATCGGCCACAGTCGGTGGCGGTCCCCAAACCAGTGCCGCATCGGCGTAACCGCTGTACACCAGGTCTACACCAGCCTGGCAAGGTGCAACCTGCTCGGACAGTTTCTCTGGGTACGCAGCGGCCATCTCCGCCGCTAGATCAGCAAACTCGCCCTCGACGGCCAGGTGCAAGGCGACCGGCGGCATCGTGGCCAGTGGCGGCGCTTGCACCAGTACGCTCTCGCTTGCCTGTGCCGGCGCGAACCCCGAGACGCAGCCCGGCAGCACCACAGCCCACACCAGCAAGAGCGACGCGAGAAGCCAGTCCCTAGTCAGCCTGACACTGGCCGACCTCGCCTTCACCGCCTCTGGCTCCTGAGCCGCGCCTCGACGTTCTGGCGGCGCACTGCCGGGTCAACCGGCCGGTAACGGGCCAGGAAATCGCGCCGGAAATCCTCGAATCTACCTGCAGCGATGCTCTGGCGGATATCTGCCATCAGCCTGAGGAAGAAGCGCAGGTTATGCATCGTTATCAGGCGGTGGCCCAGAATCTCCTCTGCTTGCACCAGGTGCCGCAGGTAGGCGCGGGAAAAGTGTCGGCATGTGGGGCAATCGCAGTCATCCATTATCGGCCGGGGGTCGCTGGCGAACTGGGAGTTGCGCAGGTTCATGCGGCCCTCGGGTGTGAAAGCAGCACCGTTGCGGGCAACCCGCGTGGGCAGCACGCAGTCGAACATGTCCACACCCCGAGCGACACATTCGACGAAATCCTCGGGCGAACCCACCCCCATGAGGTAGCGTGGCTTGTTTGCCGGCAAAGCCGGCGCCAACAGGTCGAGCATAGCGTGCATCTCGGCCTTGCTCTCGCCCACGCTCAGGCCGCCGATCGCATAGCCAGGGAAATCCAGGGCAGCTAGAAAGGTCGCACTCTCGAGACGCAACTCCGGAAACGTGCCGCCTTGGACGATGCCAAACAGCGCCTGATCGCCACGCCGCTGGGCCGCCCGGCAGCGTTCTGCCCACAGGTGCGTACGGCGCATGGCTCCCTCAATGAGCCCGCGGTCACCTGGCGCCGAGCATTCGTCCAGACACATGATGATGTCTGCACCCAGGCCTTCCTGGATCTCGACGGCTCTCTCTGGCGAAAGGAAATGCTCGGACCCGTCAATGTGCGAGCGGAAGAGAACACCCTCATCGGTCACCTTGCGCAGGTGTTCCAGGCTGAACACCTGGAACCCGCCGCTGTCAGTCAGGATAGGGTGAGGCCAGGCCATGAACTCATGCAGGCCACCCAGGCTGGCGATTATGTCCACACCCGGGCGCAGATACAGGTGATAAGTGTTGCCCAGCACGATCTCGGCCCCGATGGCACGCAACTCCCAAGGAGCCATCGTCTTTACCGTAGCCTGCGTTCCCACCGGCATGAAGGCTGGGGTGGCGATGATGCCATGCTCGGTGCGGACCAGGCCGAGCCGCGGCCCCGTTCCCTCGCCCCTGATCAGTTCAAACGAGAACACCTGGCTCCTGCAACCTCCCTGAGTATGCCGCAACCACGGTGATCGGCACTACACTCACTGGCCATCGCGCCAGTGCCTGATTATGTCGAGCGTGCCCGCGATGTAAGGATAGGGTGACACATACCGGGCGCGCCGGCGCAGCTCCTCCTGCGCGTTGGCTGGCGCAGCGCTCTCACCAGTCAAAGAGAGAAAGGTCCAGTCGGTGTTGGAATCACCAACTCCACCCATGTCCTCTAGAGGAATGCCGGTGCGCTCCGCAAGCCAGCGCACACCCGCGCCCTTGTCCACGCCGACAGGCACGAAATCCACGCAGGTAGCGGATTGGAGCATACGGTATTCCTGCACATTAGCCAACCTCTGCCGACACAGCGCCGCCAGTTCGTCCAGGCTGATGCCGCCACGGGGATAGACCGTGGCCATGAACTCCTTCCCCAACGAGAACTGGCCCAGGCCCGGCTCGATCACGGCGCTGGTGAGCAGGCGGCGCACCTCGGCCAAAGCACGCAGGTGCTGCGGTGAGATGGCTGGATGAGCCAAGAACGAGTAGTCCCTCGGGTCATACATGCCGCACCCGAGTTCGAACAACCCCGGCAGGAAAGCGCCGATGGCATCCATGAACACCTCGACGTACGGCCCCTGCCTGCCGGTGCACAGGGTGATGGCCGGACCCCTGCCGGCCAAGGCTTCACTGTTGATCGCCGCCAACCTGCCAAGGGACTCGAGATCGAGGCGCTTGCCCTCACCGGCGTTCAGGCAACCATCAACATCAACAACGGCCAGACGAACCATGCAGTCAGACCCCCGCAAAGTGAGGCGCGGGCCATGCAGCCCGCGCCGATTTCAAATGCCAGCCAAATCTAGCGCAAGTGAATCACAAGTGCATTTTCGCCAGGCCCTAGAACAGCATCCCCAGCATCACCGCCGAGCGGGAGGCGAGTTGCACCAGTGGCTGGGGATAAACGCCGATGATGAGCGTCACTGCAGTGGCGATAGCGAGCGCCACCTTCACCGACCTGTTCACAATGACCGGGCTTTCCGCCTCGCTACGTTCGAAGAACATATAACGGACGATGTTCAGATAGTAGAAAGCAGCCACGACGCTCGTGAGGATGCCGATGGCCGCCAGCAGGAGGCCGAACGACCCGGCCTGAATAGCAGAGGCAAAGACGAAGAACTTGGCGAAAGCGCCGGCCGAGAATGGGATCCCTGTCAGCGACAACAAGAGATAGGCCATCAATGCTGCCAGCACGGGCGACCGCCGCCACATGCCGGCATAGTCACTGATCGTTGTCGAGCCACTCGCCTGTTCTACCGCAATGACAGCCAGGAACACACCAACGTTGGTGAAGAGGTACGCCGCCCCGTAGAATAGTACGCCGTTCAGGCCGTTGAAGGGCCGGGGTGCCAGGACGGCCGTAGCCACACCTACCATGATGTACCCGGCGTGGGCAACGGTGGAGTAGGCCAGCAGCCGCTTGATGTTGGCCTGCTGCAGAGCGACGAAGTTACCCAGAATCATGCTCACGATTGCGAATGCGCCCAGCACCCGCGCCCAGGTGGGCTGGAAATCCCCCAAGGCGACGAACATCACCCGTACCAGTACGGCAACGCCGGTCATCTTCGATGCCACGGACAGGAAGGCCGTGTATGGCGTGGGAGCACCTTCGTAGGCATCGGGTGCCCACTGGTGGAATGGTGCGATCGCGATCTTGAAGCTGAAACCCGCCAGCAGCAGGACCGCAGTCGGTACGGCCAGCCAGCGCAGCGAAGAGGCCGGGCCGCGCAGGTTGGCAGCGATGGCAGCCAGGTTCGTAGTCCCTGTGGCGCCATAAAGCAGGCTCATGCCATAGAGCATGATGGCAGATGTCACCGCTCCATAGAGGAAGTACTTCAGGCCGCCCTCGCTCGAGCGGCGGTCGCCACGCAGGAAAGACACCAAGACGTAACTGACCAGGCTCAGAAACTCGAAGGCCAGATAAAGGCTGATCAGGTCCGAAGCAGCGCTGGCCAGTGTTGCTGCGAGCGTGGCCAGGAGCACCAACAGGTAGAACTCGCCCGGTCTGTCAGTTCGATCGCTCAGGTAGCGCGGCGAACCCAGAATGACAAGGGCAGCGCAGCCGTAGGCCACCAGCTTGAAATAGAGCGCCAGGGGGTCGGCCACCATCATGCCTGACAGCAATGCCACCTGCTGGCCCCACAGAAAGGCCAGTGCAAGCAGCGCTGCCAAGATCGGCACCGCCAACGCCACCCAGACGATGGCTCTACGCGCCCCGCCGCGCAAGCTTAGGTCCAGGGCGAGCACGAGCGCTGCGCCCAGAAAGAGCGTGAGCTCCGGCGAGAGAAGCGTCAGCGTCGTTCCCAGGCTCATTATCCGCCTCTAAAGGACGAGGGCCAGCGCCCGCGCCATAGCCGTAGTTGCCGTATTGATCAGTCCGATGATCGGGGTGGGGTAAAGCCCGAAGAACACCATGACCGCGAGGAGCGGCGCCAGAGAGGCTATCTCCCAAGAGTGCATATCTGGCAGGCCTGCCCAGCGCTCGTTCGGCTGCCCAAGGAACATGTTCTGCATGATCTTCCATAGGATGTAGGCCGCCGTAACCACGATACCCAAGGCGCCCACGATCGCATAAGCAGGCATGATGCCAAAGGTACCCCGGAATACCATCAGTTCAGCCCAGAAACCAGCCAGGCCCGGCAGTCCCAGCGAAGCGAAACCGGCGACGAGGAAGAAGCCATAGAAATAGGGCATGAGCGCCCCCAGGCCGCCAAACGCCTTGAGGTCGCGCGTGTGAGCGCGTTCGTAAATCACGCCGACCAACAGGAACAAGGCGCCAGTTATGATGCCGTGGTTGAACATCTGAAGCACCGCCCCGTTCAGAGCGATCGCCCGGCTGACCTCCTGACCGGCCGCGTTGAGGCTGTATGCGGCCGCCGCAACCCCAAGCATCACATAGCCCATATGCGAAACCGACGAGTAAGCGATCAACCGCTTCAGGTCCCACTGCGCCAGGCAGACGAGCGCTCCGTAGACGATGCTCACCACTGCGAGCGCGGCGATCAACGGCGCCCAGTAATGGAAAGCGGACGGGAACACGGGCAGCAGGATGCGCAGGAAACCGTAACCGCCCAACTTCAGCAGAACCCCGGCGAGGATCACACTGCCGGCCGTCGGTGCTTCGGTATGCGCGTCCGGCAGCCAGGTGTGGAAGGGCCACAAAGGCAGCTTGATTGCGAAAGCCAGGAATACGCCCCAGAAGGCAAGGCTGACAGCGGCGAAGTTGGACCCGAACGGTCGCAGCGATTCGAAGCGGGCTGTCGCATCGAGGATGCTGAAACTGCCGGTCGTGAAGTAGATGTAGAAGAAGCCCAGCAGCATCGCGACGCTGCCAGCAAGAGTGTAGAGGAAGAACTTGATCGCCGCGTACTCGCGCTTGGCACCGCCCCAGATGCCGATCAGGAAGTACATGGGCACCAGGCCAAGCTCGAAGAACACGTAAAAGAGCACCAGGTCCAGAGCCACGAATACGCCCAGCATGCCCGTCTCGAGCAGGAGGAAAAGGAAGAAGAACTCCTTGACACGGTCCTTGATCGTGTACGCCGAATAGAGGAGAGCGAGCGGCGTAAGCAGCGTGGTCAGAAAGATCATGGGCACACTGATGCCGTCAACGCCCAGGTGGTAGTTGACCGCTATGTTGGGGATCCAGTTCGCCATCTCCTGAAACTGGAACCCACCCGCCCCCCGGTCATACGCCGCCCAGAGGATGGCGCCCAGCACCAGGTCCAGGGCGGCTACCGCGACCGATACAATGCGTATGCTGCGCACGCTGCTCGAGGGCAACAGCAAGACGATGATCGCCCCCAGCAAGGGCAGGAACGTCACCAACGACAGGATAGGAAACCCCATCTATGCAGCCTCCAGGAGCCAGCCCCCAGCTAGAGCCGTCGTCGCTATTTCCAGCCGGACCGAGCCCAAGATGTCACCAATACAGGAAGATGCCGAGCAGCAGCGCGACCGTCACCACAACCACCAGCAGGTAGTCCTGCACAAGGCCGGTCTGCACCTGGCGCAACACGCGGCCACCCGCGCGTACTGACCGGCCAATGCCGGCCACTGCACCGTCCACCACCTTAGCGTCAAACGCGTCCGCCAGGCGAGAGAGAGCAACGCCAGCCCGGCCCACCAGGTTGACGAAGGGGTCAATCACCCAGCGAGCATCAATGCTGGCGAAGAACCCAGATAGCCACAGCGTGAAGCGAATGAACGTGGCCTGGTAGAACTCGTCAATGTAGTAGCGGTGCTCCAGCACGGGATATACCGGTCCGAGCAGCCAACGCAGTGGATCCGCTTCGCCCTCCGCTAACGGCCGACGGGCGTAAAGCAAGTAACCCAGGTACATGCCCGACAGTGCCAGGAAAAGCGATACGCCCATCACGGCCCAGTTGAGCGGTGCCTGCGGCAAGGCCTCGTGCCTGACCACGGCGCACATGTTGGCCAGATAGCGGTGGAAAGGCTGGTTGCCCAACAATGGGCCCAGGATCCAGAAGTCCCGAGGCACACCTACGAACCCGAACAGGGTGGCGAATATG
>Ga0078972_1008228_pt1 | contig 22081 bp, 15 predicted proteins | sample YelNatPaOPGAMG01_FD_67568 | JGI IMG/M metagenome (GOLD analysis project Ga0078972, IMG submission 67568) | Hot spring thermophilic microbial communities from Obsidian Pool, Yellowstone National Park, USA - OP-RAMG-01 (SPADES assembly) (version 2) | ecosystem: Environmental > Aquatic > Thermal...
TCTTATGTAACTAAAAGCGAAGCTGCTTATCTCCAATTGATGAGTCTAGTGAAGGAGGGTGAATCTAAGATATCTTCAACCCTTTTATTTGAAGGTGGATTCAGCGCCTTTAAAAGAGGGGCGATAGACTGCTTTGACCCTTATAATACCGGTTCTGATGACTGTGGGACGGTGATAGGTGTTTTAGAGAAAAATTATAGGGCGATAATGGTTCCAGAAGCCGAATTTTTCACAGCGTTTCCGAAAACTTGGAGTGAGAAAATGAAAATAAAAGTGAGAAGGGCAAACCAGCTAATTCAAGTACTTGGAAAGTACGCGTCCCTCTTAGCTCGTGGAAAAATTAAAACTGGCAGAGGTGTCATAATGAAAAATTTACTTGTTTACTTTTTGGCGCCTTTTGCATTTCTGTTTTTAATTGTTACTACAATTTGGCTTTTGTTCAAGATGCCTATCTTTGCAGTGCCTTTATTTTTCCTGCTTGTGGTTCCAAAGGCGAGAGGCTTAATATTTGAGGCGTCGTTGAACTTTCTGATAATTTTGTATGCCATTTTTTTGTCTATTTTTAAGAGAAAGTTTGTAGTTTGGAAACAACCCAAAGACCGTCCTTTAATCAGAGAGGAAATTCTCTTGGAGAAGCAATTAATCTGAACGGAATCTATATGTCGAGTTTGAAACCAAAAGTTACGATAGGGGTTTGTGTGAGAAACTGTGAAAAAACTATTAGCGAAGCCGTTGAGAGCATTATAATGCAAGACTATCCACATGAGCTTATGGAAGTTATTTTTGTCGATGATGGAAGTGAAGATAGGACGTTTGAAATTATAAAAGAATATTTAGCCAAAATGGATGTGAATGTAAAAGTTTTTCATCATAAATGGAAAGGCATAGGATTTTCACGTAATGTTGTTTTTAAAAACGCAAGCGGTGACTACATTATCTGGATAGACGGCGACATGAAGGTTCCAAGCAATTATACAAGAAAACTTGTTGAATTCATGGACAAGCATCCAAACGTTGGAATAGCTAAAGGAAAACAATCGCTTAAGAAAGGAGCTAATATTTTAGGAACACTAGAAGGGTATTCCCGCGCTGCAAGTAGAATGGTGAATTATGAGTCCCCAAAGGCCAGATACAAATCACTTGGAACAGGAGGAGCAATTTATAGGCTTAAAGCTATCATAGAAGCTGGAGGTTTTGACGAAAAATTAAGGGGTTACGGGGAAGATTTTGATGCAGAGATACGGATTAAGGCTAAAGGATGGAAGTTGGCAGTGGTGGACGTTGATTTTTATGACTATGAAAGCTATAAGCTGAAATGGCAAGATTTATGGAGAAGGTATTGTTTTAGAGGATTCTACTCTTATTTTTTTCTTAAAAAGAATAGAAACGCACTAAAGCTATATAACATGACTCCCATTATTGCGATGTTTTCCGGGTTAATTTGTTTGTTAAAAATTTATAAACTTACTAGAGATAAACTGTCGTTTCTAATTCCGGTTCTATCTGTCTATAAGGCGGTCGCTTGGTGTGTTGGATATATAAATGCTCATAAGTCTACATTGGCTTAAAGATCCTAAAATTGTGATTTGACATGAAGAATTTTCTTCCAAAGGTTACTATTGGTATGTGTGTAAGGAACTGTGAAAAAACCATAGAAGATGCTATTAAAAGCGTTTTAAACCAAAGCTACCCTCATCATTTAATGGAATTAGTGTTTGTTGATGATGCAAGTGTCGATAAGACTTCGTTAATTATTCAAGATTATACAGCTAGAACTGACATTAAAGCGAAAATTTTCTTTCATAAAAAGTGGAGAGGCCTGGGGCCTTCAAGAAACCTCGTTTTTCAAAACGCTTCTGGAAAGTATATTATATGGGTTGACGGTGATATGATTATTGAAAAAGATTTTGTGAAAAAGCAAGTAGAGTTTATGGAAAATCATCCTGAAATAGGTATTGCTAAAGGAAAATATGGCGTTAATCTTAAAGGAAAACTTGCTGGTGATCTCCAAAACTTAGAGTTTGTGGCAGTGAACTCCGCAGGTGACAGCGTTCCATTAGGCACTGGAGGAGCTATATACCGTATTGAGGCCCTCAAAGAGGTCGGCGGTTTCAATGATAATATGTCGTTTGCTTGTGAAGATGTAGAAGTTGAGTGTAGAGTTAAACAAGCTGGTTGGCTTCTGGCCAGGACCAACGCTATTTTTTATGAGAAACCTCGTGGAACATGGAAAGAGTTATGGCGAGAGTATATGTGGCAAGGTAAAGGGTATGCTTTTTTAACGACAAAAAGACATACGTTTTCTCGTAGGTTATTTTGGCCTCCTATTCTTTTATTAGTGATAGTCTCTCGCTCAATTAATGCGTACAAATTAACACGACGGCTAATCGCGTTTTTGCTACCTATACAGTATATTTTCAAGAGAGCTGCTTGGATCTACGGGTTCTTCAAGGGTAAACTAGAAATTGTTAATGGGGGTTAAAGGATGAGGCTTAAAGTTGGATTAATTGGCTGTGGCGGGATAGCCCCCATTCACTTAGGTGCATACAAGAAGTTAAAAAGAGATGCGGAAGTGGTTTCTCTTTGTGACTTAAACATTGAAAAGGCAAAATTTCTGGCTAAAAAATTCAAAGTTAAAAAAGTTTTTGATAATTATATGGATATGATCGAGAAAAATGATTTAGACTTAGTTGATGTATGTACACCGATTTCAACACATGCCCAAATAGTATGTGACATTGTGAAAAACGTACCAGCAATTTTGGTGGAAAAGCCTATGGCATTAACCGTGTCACAATGTGATGAAATGATTAAGGCTATCAAAAAATATAATGCCAAACTTTGCATAGGACATAACCAGATTTTTTCCCCGCATATACAGAAAGTTAAGACCCTGATAGATTCGGGCAAGTTTCGTTTGCTGAGTTTTGAAACAACTCTTAAAGCAAATTTTGACACTCTTTTAGCTTATAACATGGTTTCTAAGCTAAATGTTTCACCTGATCAGCGTGGAGTAATATGGGAAGTGTGCTGTCACCATGCGTATCTGCATCTCTACTTTCTGCCAAATATTAAGGAGGTATATGCGGTGGGCGGCAAATTCAAATACCCAGCCTATGACGATTTTGTCGTATCATTAAGGACGACTGATGAACGATTTGGAGTTATTAGAATTTCATGGATCTCTAACACATTTGATGTTGTTTATGAATTTACAGATATTTCTGGGAAAAAAATAGACATACTTTGGGAATTTGATTATGTGATTGAGAAGTCAGATAACCCACCATTCAACTTTTATCTTGCGGCGAGAAACTTTTTAGTGGATGAGCAAATGATTTTCAAAAAGTGGCTACATTTAGGGATCAGATATATTAGGAATAGGAAAGTTCTCCCAACTTTTAATCTCATTAAACACTATATCGAAGCAATTAGAAATAATACTTTTCCACCAATTTCTCCTGAAGACGGAAGAAAGACGGTTGCTTTATTAGAAGCCATTGAAGAATCGCTGAATACTCATTCTCCTATTAAGGTTAATTAGAAACTTAAGACTGAGTTAGGGGATGTGGATATGGATAGGAGGTGTATCCAAGTTTTGCATATAAGAAATAATGTACATTTTCTTGGTAAAAATTATCTTTTTCTATCTGGGTGCCAACGTTAGTGTAGGTATTATTCCAGACGTATAGGTTTTTAACATAATGTTGCTCGTCGTTTGGAAGACCATCTGTTTTAACCAACCAAACACCTACCTCGACATATTTTACTGCATTGTTGAAGATTACTCCTCCACCACAACGAATAAGCATCGCTTGGTCTCCGTATCCTCCGCCATGTTGAAAAATGTTCTCATAGACTTCTACTCCCCTTCCACCCACTGTTGCTGCATGAGCGTGAACATCTATGCCTGCTTTCGCAAAGCTATTGTAAGGCGGAGAGACAGTAATAGTAGAGTGGCGAAGCACATACCATCCACCAGCATTACTTGATACGGCATATCGGCACCTTGCGAAGCTACAATCTTCTATGTAGACCACGTTATTCTCATATTTTCCAAGATAATCGTCAATTGAACCCCACGCTTCATACGAGTCTGGACCAAATACACCAATTCCATAACCCCAATCCCAATAGCCTTTTTCGGGATAAGGCTGTTCTTTGTAAGGATTATCTATAATACAGTGGTCTATAACGCCTCTGTGAATGTAACCGCTCATATAGTTGGACTGTATACCGAATCCGCTGAAATCTTCAATTCTACAATGGTCGATTCTGAAATCTTTGGTTCTATAAATTGCAATAGCACAACAATCTTTCGTTTCGGTTGTAACCTTACCTTTTATATAGAACCCTGAAATTCGCACAGGTTTCCCATTTCTACCATCTAACTCAAAGAAACAACCTCCGTCTACCTCTTCGGTTTGAACTAAAATGGTTATGTTCATTCCTGCTCCAATAACATTTACGCCACCCGGTATTTTTACAGCAGGACGCCATTCGCCTAGGCCTTGTTTACTAAATACGCTCGGAGGGTACTCAAAAGTTCCTGCGGGAACATACACTGTTCCTCCGCCTGTAGCAGCAACTGCATCCACAGCAGATTGTATATCTTCCGCGGAACCGCTTTTTGCCCAAATAGTTGATGTGGATATTTGTCCTGTATTTTTAATCGTTATGGTGTTTATTAGTTGCGCGTACGCAATAAATAGTGTCACGATTAAAACGATTGTTAAAAGTGTGGCTAAGATAGTTTTATGAGGCATGGTATTCATAATTACCCATCGGTGTATCTGTTTCTTGTTAGATATATGCGTGTGGTGAAATAGATAAATCTTGTGTATTACGATAACATAGGATTTGATAAAACCTTAAAGACCTTTATTTCAACTCGTGAGCATTAGAATATTTGTCAATAAGCTTGCAAACATCGAGATGCAAATTATGTACGCGGTAATGACCGTTGACGTAGATCCGCCGACAACACCAAAAGAGAATTTTATGATAGAAAATGGAGTCACCTCTTTATTAAATCTATTTTGTAATCATAAAATAAAAGCCACATTCTTTGTGCCGTCATTAGTTGCTGAGAGTTTTCCTTCACTTATGTTGAACATAGTAGAGCAGAAACACGAAATAGCGTGCCACGGTTTGAAACACCATCCATTTGAAGCTACTTTAGACGCAAAAAAGCAATTTAAGAACATAAAAACCGCCACAGACATATTAGAATCAATTATTGGATCGAAACCTTTAGGCTTTCGTGCACCACTATTTAATGTTAACGAAAATTGTTGGGTGGCACTATGCAAAAATGGTTATTTTTACGATTCCTCCATCGTTTTCTCTCCCTATTTCGGTAGAACACTTCTTCCGAAGAAACCCTTCTTTTTGTTGGAAGGGTATGGAGAAATAAACGTTTGCAATCTCATTGAAATCCCAGTATCAGTGAATCCTTTGTTGCCATTTCCGTTAGGTGGGGCATATATGCGAACGTTTGGAAGGCTGTGGAGCAAAACTGGAATTAAACTCAATCTCTTATCCAAGACGCCTGTAACCCTTTATATTCACCCGAAGGATGTAGTTCAAGGTTTACACGCCCATAGTTGGTGGCATTATCGAAATATTCCTAATTGCTTGAAAATGCTTAACGAGATAATTAAATATGCAAAGCATTGCGGAGCGAATTTTCTGATGGCTTGCGAATTAGCAAAATTATATCGAGAAAGATTACTTGAGAACCATCTAATTTAAAGTAATTTAGAGTTAAGTTAAAGGTCTTGCCTATGAAATCTACACATGTAACCCTTCAAAAACCTAAACATTTCTTTCTACTCATTCTGTTCTTACAGCTAATATTTGATTTCATAGTGCTTATTGATCTTTCTTTTGCCAGACAAGTTTTTGGATTTTTTTACCTCACATTTATCCCTGGTTTTCTTGCTCTCAAGTTGTCGAAAATGGACAAGATTAATACTTTGGAAATTGTTCTCTTTTCAGTTGGGCTTAGCATTGCGATTGTTATGCTGGTCGGTCTCATTTTAAATATTTTTTGCCCTATATTTAATATTTCGGAACCGCTTTCAACGATTCCGGTGCTTATAGCATTGAATACGCTTATTTTGATACTTGCTGTTGTTATTTATCTTAGAAGTGAACCTGTTGAACCTTTAGGTGGCAGTGTTCCCAAAAAGTTTTTAGTACCAGTTTTGCTTTCAGTTTTTCCCTTAATTTTGAGCATTATTGGGGTCATGTTTGTTAATTTGTTTGGGAACAATTTTATTCTTCTTTTGATGATTTTAGTTATTTCACTATTCGTTGTAATAGGTTTAGTTTTAGGTGAAAAGTTTCCCCGAAAGCTTTATGCTTTCATGGTTTTAATTATTGCGCTTTCGCTTCTATATCATTCTTCATTTGTATCAAATTACATAGTTGGTTTTGGATCGGATAGTCATGTGGAACATTTTGTTTTTCAAAGCACGAAGAATTGTGCATATTGGAATTTGACTAACCCATTTAAAGGAGATTTAGGATTGGGTAGAATGCATTCAATGTTAAGCATTACTATTCTTCCAACAATTTATTCAATGATCCTAAATCTTGACTCAACATGGGTTTTTAAACTTATATATCCGCTTATTTTTTCTCTTGTGCCTTTAGGTTTATTCCAGATATGGATAGCATACATAGGTAAGCGATATGCTTTCGCCTCAGTTTTCCTTTTCGTGGCACAGGAAACATTTTACACCGAGATGTTAGGACTGAATAGGCAAATGATTGCAGAGTTATTTTTTGTGTTATTAATACTTGTTATCCTAAATAAAACAATAAAACCCCTCAATAGGACTTTATGTTTCATCCTTTTCAGTTTCGCTTTGGTGGTGTCACATTATGGTTTAGCTGAGATTTTTTTGTTCTTCGTTTTTGTCACTTTGATATCCCTAATTATTTTGAGGCGTCCAAGCAGAAATTTGACAGCGGGTATGGTCGTTTTATTTTTTGCAATTATGTTTGCGTGGTATGTTTATACGTCCAACGCTTCTGTTTTTTCTAGCATCTTGGAGTTTGGAGATTACGTATATAGACAATTGAGCGACTTTTTTAACCCGACGTCTCGAGGTGAAACCGTATTACAAGGATTAGGACTAGAACCACCGCCAACTATATGGAATGCGATAAGCAGAGGATTTGCATATATCATAGAAGCGTTAATTGTTATCGGTTTTATCGGGTTAATTTTAAAACGTGTTAAGCCTAATTTTAATCGCGAATATTATGCGTTCACTTTAATTGCTATGGGGTTTCTTGGAGCACTTATCTTAGTACCGGGTCTCGCGGAAACACTCAACATGACACGCTTTTACCATGTGCTACTATTTTTCTTAGCTCCTTTGTGCGCATTAGGTGCTGATGTTATTGTTGGAAGCATATTTAAACAAAAAAAGTCAGTTATAGTGTCAATTTTACTGGTTTGTGTTTTAGTACCTTACTTTCTTTTTCAGACAAGTTTTGTCTACGAAATTGTTGGGAGCCAAAGCTGGTCACTTCCTCTAAGTATTCATAGATTAGGTATAAGACTGCATGCGGGTTTCGCGTATGTTACAGGACAAGAAGTTTTTGGTTCGAAATGGATGTCGCAACACGTGCGTATCGAAAATTCAAATTTATTCGCTGATTTTCATATTTTCTCTGCCCTTGTTGGGTATGGAATGATTACTAACATGGTCAGGTTGACAAATATTACTGAACCGGAAAGGGGTTCTTTTGTTTATTTGGGAGCATTAAACACAGTTTATGAGTTAATAGTCGATTATTCAGTTTGGAACACCACAGAAGTTTTGGAGTCTAATTTTGGATGCTCAGATAAGATCTATTCGAATGGTGAATGTGAAATATATAAAGTCATAAACCCTTGAAAATGTGCCTATGAAAATTGATGAGGGCTCATGCTGTGCACGTTTGTATGATTTCCGGGTATAGAATTAATACGGGAGGCCTTGAAAATGCTGTCACGGAGCTAAGTAACTTTCTAATAAGGCAAGATATCAAAGTAACAACTTTTAATCTAGACTATATGGACTCCGAAATAAACTTTCAAAATTCTAGACTAATATTAACACATTATTACAACATCCTACCAAGTGTACTAAAATTTGCAAATTACGAAAGGTACGCTTACAGTCTTAAAGTTTGGAGGAAGATTAAACATTTAGGACCATTTGACGTTATCCACGGGCATGGTGGTTATTGCTTTTTTTCTGCCCTTTTTAGAGACAAGACACCCTTCGTAATGACTTTTCATGGTTTAAAAAAATCAGCTAACTTACGAATATACGGACCTAATTCACGCATTTTAAAAAGTCCGAGGCATTTACCTCTTTATTATCCTGAGGAAATTGCCGCCAAAAAATGTGATTTAGCCATAACACCCTCGAAATCTGTTAGAGATGAGCTTGTTAGCCTCTATGGAATTAATTCATCAAAAATCAAGGTAATTTATAATGGGGTTAATGTAAACAGATTTAGACCATTTGACAAAAATCTGGCTAAGAGAATTTTGGGATTACCAGAAAGAAAGAAATATGTTATATGGGTTGGGAATAACCCTAAACTCAAGGGGTTATCAATCGCTATAGATGCTGTTAAAGGCTTAGAGAATGTTTATCTTCTAGTTGTTGGCATTTCTGGGTCAAACTTTGCAAATGTCATTTTTTGGGGGGAAGTGCAAGATAAACAACTGTTATGTAATTTGTATAATGCCGCTAGTCTGTTAATACTCCCTACACTATATGAAGGGTTTCCGCTTGTCACGTTAGAAGCTATGGCATGCGGTTTACCAATTGTCATTTCCAAAGAATGTCCCGCTAGGGAAATAATAAACGATGGGATTGAAGGATTTATCGTTAATGAAAGAAATCCCAAAGTATACGCTGAAAAAGTCAAAAACATTTTGGACAACGATAGGCATTACCAAGAAATTTCATTCAAATGCCGAAAACTCGCGGAGAAATATAGTTGGGAAAAACAAGGAAAAGAATATTTGAAAATATATGAGAGTATCATCCGTTGACGCATTTCTGGTCTTAAAAATATACGGATATACGGAGTGTATGTATTGTTAAAAATAAGCGAAATAAACAACATTAACAATTTTTTTCAGCTAAAAAACGTATGGAATAATCTGCTCAATAAATGTGAAGATCGCAACCCATTTCTGACATGGGAATATCTGTTTACTTATTGGAAGCATTTCCGTTCTGATCGGAAGCTTAAGATTCTTTGCATAGAAAATGAAAACAGCAACATCATTGGTATCGCCCCATTTAGACTGTCTCGTTATAATTTTGCAGATATGTTGACATATAATGTACTAGAACCACTGGGATATAGAGGAGCAGACTATACTGGTCTTATAATACCAGAAATGCAGGGTAAGTATATTGATCTAATATTAAATTATTTGGATAAGCAAGAAGATTGGGATTTTATTTATTTGCTTGATGTTCCAGAAACATCCATTCTTTCGCACACTATTATGAAAAAGGATAATGATACTTTTAAACTTGAGGTTGTTAAGGGTGCATTGTGTCCTTACATTTCATTACCGTCTTCTATGGATATTTTTCTCAGCAAATTAAGCCCCTCCTTCCGAAAAAATCTGAAAAAGCGTTTAAGAAAACTTGAAAAAGATTTTCGAAAAATAGAATTAAAAAGCTATAAAGATTTTAGTACAGTAAATGAAGCTATGAATATCTTTTTTAATCTTCATCAAAAAAGATGGACTCTTAAAGGCATGCCTGGCGTTTTTTATTCGGAAGATGTACGTAACTTTTATGTGGAAGTAGCCAAAATTTTTGCCGAAAACGAATGGCTAGCACTTTACTTCTTGACTGTTGATGATAGGCCAATTGCGGCTCGCTTTGGTTTTGAATATAACTTTAAAATGTACTTTCTCCTTCCTGGAATAGATCCAGACTACCTACAGTACTCACCTGGACATATCATGCACTTAAAGGTCATTGAAAAATGCATTGAAAAAGGAATAACTGAATGCGACTTTCTTAAGGGAGGTGAGCCATATAAGTTTGAATGGACTAGTAGCTATAGAAGAAATTTAGGATTTAGACTTGTTAACAAAAATAAGAAAAGGTCTATTTTATTTGATTTTGCAATTAAAAACTTTAGAAAAGCACGATTAGACAAGGTTCTTGGAAAACTTCTTCGTTTTTAAAAAAATAAACAGAGCCTGGTTCAAATGAAAGTGTTAATGATAACTCCTTCGTATTTTCCAATCAAGGGTGGGGCCGAAACAGTAATTCACGATATTGCAACTAAGTTAAACAAAAATGCGGTAAGCGTCGACATTTTAACCTTTAATATGGATCGTAAATGGAAAACTTATTGGCACGGAAAAATCGAAGAAGATGATGGAGTAAGGGTTTACAAGATTCCAGCCCTAAATTGGTTTCCATTTACACATTCAGATCGAATAACCATGGGGATAAATTTGGTTCCTGGAAGATTCAGATTTCTGCTGAAGGGATATGACCTATTACATTTTCACGGAGGAGATTTAACGTTTCCCGTTTTCTCCCTCGATGTCAAAAAGCCGAAGATACTCCACTTCCACGGACTATCCTCAGCTTTCTATAAACGATATTTCCTAAGTAGATTGTTTTTAAAAAACGTAGCTCATATATACATCTGCCTAACAAGTACCATGAAAAAGGAAATCGTAAGTCTGGGAATACGCGAAGAAAAAGTTAGGATTCTTCCTAACGGAGTTGACACCAACTTATTCTGTCCATTAGGAGAAAAAAATGAAAACCTAATTCTATTCGTTGGTAGATTATGCCCAGAAAAGGGAATAAACACTTTGATTAGAGCGCTCACTTACTTAGAAAATCCAACACAGCTTGTAATTATAGGGCCTCCAGATTGGAATAAAAAACATTTCCATAATATATTAGATCTTATTAAAAAGGAGAATGAAAGGGGAAAACATAAAGTCGTCTATTTAGGGGCAAAGAAACGTGAAGAGATACTAGAGTGGTATCAAAAAGCGTCACTTCTAGTTTTGCCATCTCAAAAAGAGGGCTTTCCAGTTGTTATTATAGAAGCTTTGGCATGTGAAACCCCTGTTGTAGCAACAAATGTAGGTGGAATACCTGAAATACTCGCGAATACAGAGTGCGGTGTCTTAGTTCCTCCAAACAGTCCCGCGAAACTTGCTGAAGCCATCCAATTCTTAATGGAAAACAAAGACATCAGAATAAAGTTTGGGCGTCAAGGAAGGATGTTGGTTAGAAAATGCTTTTCAATGGATACGATGATAGCGAGGCTCTGTGGGATTTATAAAGAAACTCTCGAAATTTGGTGAATAAGATTTGCGAAAGTTGTTTTTCACATTTGATGTCGAAGATTTCACTAACGAAAGAGCGTTCACATCCTTATACGCGATTATAAAGTCGCTAAATAAATATGGTTTCAGAGGCATTTTTTTTATAACAGGGCACATAGCCGAAAAATTGGCGGATTATCCTAAAATTGTTGACTCTCTTGAGGATCATGAAATAGGATATCATTCATCAAGCCATTCGGTACATCCTACAATTTTTGAATTCACCGATGTAAGAAGCTACAAAAAGGCCTATGAAATATCATTGGCGAGGGAGACCTCATATATTAACCCGTTAACCGGTCAAATTGAAGGAAAAGGCGGAATTTTGACGTTACAAAAATTATTTCCCTCCAAGAAAATTCAGGCTTATAGAGCACCTGGACATTGTTGGAGCCCTCCACACACAGAGGCTCTAAGGGATTTAGGAATAAAATTTGACTTCTCTACTAACCTCTCTCTAAAACCTGTTCACTATAAAGGATTAACTTTTTATCCTTATGACATTATTGCACAATGGAACAACGAAGTTTACAATCATTATTTATTTTGGTTAACCTTTACGAGAAGCGATCACATAGTTATTGGTCTTCACCCAAGCTTATTCTTTACATACGATGGTTGGGACGTAATTTATCATAAGGGTAATCCTACGCAAGTAATCCCGCCAAAACCGAGAAAAATAGGTGAAACTAAAATGCTGCTTCGCTCTTTTGATCTATTTTTAAAGCAGATTAAATGCTTAGAAAAACTTAAACTTTTGGAGGTGACCTCGAAGCTGGTTAAGTCTAAAGAAGTGATGAATTTTCCAATTGAAGTTGTTGAGAAAAGTTATGCTCACAGTATTAGATGGGCTAGGAACGTTTTCGAGTATACTCCAAGATATCTGAAAAGTCATTTCTACACGTTTTTTGGTTACCGTCCATACACATAGAAATTCTTAAATTTTTCCGTGGTAAGCTTAAAATGGAAAAATTTCAAAATAAACCCTTGGTAAGCATAATTATAACGGTATATAATTACAGACGTTATTTATCTGAGGCTATTGAAAGCGCGTTAAATCAAACATATAGGAATATAGAAATAATTGTTGTTGATGATGGATCATCGGATAATCCGAAAGAAATTGTCGATAGTTATCATACTGTTAAGTATATTTTTCAGGAACACAGAGGAGTCAGTTCAGCAAAAAATAAAGGAATTCAGAATTCTCAAGGCGAATTTTTTGTATGTTTGGATGCGGATGATAAACTTTCCTCAAAATTTATAGAAAGAACGTTAGAACGAGCTCTGGAAGATCCTAAGATCGGTTTTGTTTATACAGGTTCCAGAGTACGGCTTGAGAATTTAGGAATTGAGAATATATGGTTACCAGACAAAATTCATACCAGATATTCCCTCTTCGCAGGTTGGCACGGTCCTTTAGGTAGCGTACTTGTCAGACGGAAAGCGTTTGACGGTCTTAGTTATGGATTTGATGAAAATCTCTGCTCTTTTGAAGATTTAGATTTATGTTTTAGGTTGCTCTCAAGCGGATGGAAAGCAGCACCAGTTTTTGAACCACTTCATTGGTACCGGCTCCACAAATTTCCAATAAATAATAAAATTAACGAAATTGCGAAAGCTGAGATGCATCTAAATAAAAAATATTGGTTTAGAAGACCTTATCGATATCTCCAAGGGTTGTATGCTGCAACCGTAGGTAAGATATTTTCTTTAATTTTCCATCCAATGCAATATTTGAAAGGACTAAAAATGAAAGTTAGAATAATGCTGCTGCTAAATAATACAAAATTGAATAATGACAAGCAACAAATTATACAAAGAATTGCCCAAGAGATATTTTTCACCATTGATATGTTTTTAAAGTGGTATAGTAACCCGATGCTTAAAAAATATTATTATGAAAGGTTGCTTTTTTTACAAAAGAAATTAAATGCTTTGGTCAGATAGAATAATCTCAATAATTTTCTATAAGCCTCTAATAGAATTTTATTTCTCAAAAGTTTTTTAACTACTTTTAATATATTAAATCAGCAATTATTCTGGTTAAGGTTGCGTGGAAAAATGAATAAAACTTTGAAAGTAATCGTTCTATTTGTAATAACCGTATCATTATTTGGCATTTTTACGCTTATAATTCCACAGTCATTTATGGGAGTTCAAGCTCAAGAAGGTTGGCTTGATGGTTGGCAGTATCGTAAAAGCCATATAGTTAATGCGGCGACTGGTGCTGGAACTAATTATCAGGTTAGAATTAAAGTTCATTTTGAAGGTGGAATAGACAACGGAGAAGACGTTTATCTCAACGATTATTCTAACTATCTCTATCATAGAGTCTCCGTCCCCCCGCAAATTCATGAGGATTATGGTTTGTCATATCCCGTCACTTATGTTTTTAAAATTCCTCCTAATTCATTCAACCTTAAAGCGTACAAGAGATGTTCAAGCGATGAAGATTGGGTTCAATTAACAGAAATGGTTTCAAGTGAATTTTTCAACGGCATTGAATGCGTGCGATTTGATTATGCTAACAATAAGGCATATGTTAGCGTTGCATTCTCTTCATTTTCAGATGAAATTGATATTAGAATAACGGACAATGGGGGGAATACTATCCCCGCATCATTTTTGGAAGTTTCAAAATACTACGATAACAGAAAGGCGGCAGTGGTTGTAACAGCTGATGACTGGTGTGGAGAGCAAAATCGTCAATCTGCGATGATAAATGCTGTCAATGCCTTCCAAAGTAGGAGAATATGGCTTACCGTGGGCGTTATCACAGTAAACGCAGCTTGGGTTGGAGGGGGAGCGCCAAATTGGACAGCTATCCAAGAACAACTAGATGAAGGATATGTAGAAGTTGCTTCCCACAGTCGAACACATCCTAACGTTCCTTATGGCGATTATGATAGCGAAATTGGGGGAAGCAAAAATGACATAATAGGTAATCTAACGTTACCTACAATTTATAGGAAAGGTGAACACGAATACGTCTGGGCTTGGATAGAACCCTATGGAGCTTCTGACACAAAAGTAAGACAGAAACTTGGTCAATTCAAATATTTAATTGCTAGAACCGCTCAAACTGGTCAGAACGGATTTGCTTCATGGGATGATGCTAATGACCTTTTCCAAAGGTATGGGTTATCAATTCAAGCTGATTTCGAAACAGCATCAAAACTTAATGGAGAGTTTGACGCTAGATATGCTTCAGGTGAAATATATCATTTCTACTTTCATCCGATAAATTTTGATTGGAGTGGAACTAATGCTATTACTCAACATTTAGACTACATCAAGGGCAAACTTGATGTTTGGTATGTAGGTCTAGGAGCACTATACCAGTACCATTATGTTACGAGGCTTGCTTCATTAGGACAGCTCCAAATCAAACCAGTTTATAAGTTAGAAAAATGTCGTTCTGACTTTGGTGATATCAGGTTTACACGTTCAGATGGAGTTTCATTGCTTAATTATTGGATGGAAGAGAAAGTGGATGACAGCTACGCAATATTTTGGGTTAAAATAGCAGACGATTTAAGCACAAGTCCAGCCACAATTTACATTTATTATGGTAACCCTACTGCAACGACAACAAGTAATGGCGACAATACCTTCCTATTTTTCGACGATTTTTACGGCTCAACGTATGATTCAAACAAATGGCAAGTTGTTGGTTCACCAACGATCGCCATAGGCAATGGTGAATTAAAAATTCAGAGAGACTCTTACTCTGGCAGTTGGAGTGTTCACGGTTTAAGAAGTAAGACCTTCCAAGCGGACGAAAAACGTTTAATAGTCAAAATGAAAACTCCTAGTGCCCCTAGTGGTTGCAACGTTAGAGCTGATATGGACTACTATAGCGTAAGTAGGTATGATAAGGTAGTATTCGAAGATTCATCACGTAACATTTACCTTACAAGTGTTGATATGGGCGGAGCTGAATCTAATTTAAAGTTAGCATCTAACGCACTCGCGGATACTTATTATACATTTTACTTGACGAGATGGGGTTCATCTCATTTAAAAGCTTGGATAAACGGTGATTATGCAGGTCAAATAACATCTCACATAAACGATGGCTCAACTTACATTGGACTTTTCATCGAAGAATGGCGTTCGCATAGCACCATAATCGGAGTTTATGACTGGATCGCTGTTGCAAAATATGTTTATCCAGAACCAAGTCACGGGACATGGGGAAGCGAAGAAACGCAAACCAATAATACTCCAATTATTGGCGGGTTTCAAGCTCCAGCTATCGTTTATGCCAACAAATACTTTCTTTTAAATGCCACAATAATCGACCCAGATGGTCTGACAGAATTGGAAAGAGCAACCGTAGAGCTAGAAGGTATAATTTTAAAATGGGAAGCAATATCAAATATGTTTTCAAAGTTAAGCGATCCAAATAATTATTGCATTTTGGATCCAGCTGGAAGCTTTAAGACGCAGTTAAACGCTACAGCATATAAGCTAAGTTGGAAAATTAAGCTCAATTGGGCATACCCTGAAGGATCAGTATCTATTCTTCCAACGAATACCAAAGTCTTCGATATTCATGGAGCAAGCAGCAGTGGAAATCATGTTGATTTATTCACTTTCGAAGACGATCTGATTGTTTATTCAGCCTCAACCGATGATTATAGAATTAACCCAGCGCAGACAATAACAATTACTGGCACCCTCTATTATGAAGGAACAACAATTCCACCTGAGGACGTGACTGGAATAACCGCAAAAGTCAACTTGGGAAGCACGTTAGTGGGTTCAACAGGCGTAATAGGCACGGATGGAACATTTACCATAAGCTTTGCAGGAGAGCAAGATGTGGGGCAATATCCGTATACCGTCTACGCCACAACAAATGAAAACACGGTTCAGAATAAAACGGTAAAAGTGATTGTGGACAAAATAAAAGTTCAAAGCTACAATGTCAACGATACCAGAGTAAACGTAAACGATAATGTTAACATCGATGTTCTTTTAAACTATGAATATGATAACGCACCAGTCGTTGATGGTTCTGTAACTATAAACGGGTACCCCGCTGTTCATCAAGGTGGTGGATTTTGGCGCATAACTCAGGTTAAATCAACAGTCCAAGCAGTCACCTATAACACAGTTGCTGTATCAGGAAATATTTATGGAATAACCGCAGTAGATCAAAATGGAAAATCGGTTACAGTTATCTGGGATAGAATCAAAGTTGCAAGCCTAGCAGCAAGTGATAATAGAACAGATGTAGGTAGTAATGTAACATTAACTGTTCAACTGGTTTACGAATATGATAACGCATCGGTGTCTTCTGGAAACTTCACGTTAAACGGTTTATTCCTCACGTATCAAAATGGAGTATGGATCACAATAGATATTAAAAACTCCGTCACGACCTTCACTTATAATAAAGTTGAAGGCGCTGATGAAGACTATGGCATAACCGTAATTAACATGCATGAACAATCAACCACCGTAATTTGGGATAGGGTACTTATAATATTATCAATCAGCGACGAACGAATAGATATAGGTGCAACAGCGGACGTAACATTTACGGGAATCTATGAATTTGATTCAATGCCATTTACCGGAACTATAACACTAAACGATACCACCACTAAAAACACTGTCGGCAAATATGGTTATAAAGTCTCGTCGATATTTGATCCAGTATATGGGCTAACTGCCTTCACAACAAACGAAGTATACTGCATATTCGATAGAATTAACATAACTAAATTCGAAGCCCTTGACAACCGAATAAACGTGGGGGACACTGCCAGTTTTATAGTTGAAGGCGTTTACGAATATGACTCAATGGCGTGGATAGGCTCTTACGAGCTAAACGATACTGCAACAAAAACAATTATAAGTAAATATTGGTATAAAATTGTTAAAATAACCGATTCGAATTATGGCTTAACCGTTTTCCAACAAACGGTACCAAATGCCTGTGTTATCTTTGACAGAATAAATGTCGTTTCGTATGGAAGCGATGACGCACGACGCAACACAAATACAGAGGCAACGTTTTATTTAACATTGGAATACGAGTATGATGGCACACCTGTCACCGATGGAATTGCCTATTTTAACGGCTCACTTCCACTCGCATGGTCATATGCTAACTCCCGATGGGAATATAAAGCAACTAAGGACTCCGTTCAGAAACTAACATTATATTTGGCCGAAGTGACCGGAAACTCCTATGGAATAACAGCATTAAATCCGAGCATTTCAAACAAGACGATTACAGTCATTTGGGATCAAATTAAAATAACTGATGGAGGCGTCACAAAGGAAACCCTCACTTTAGACGAGACTGTAACAGTTTGGTTTAGGGCTATTTACGAGTACGATGGAACCCCATTTACTGGCAATAATGGAACCCTTTACCTAAATGGGACTCGGATGACATGGTCCTCAACAAATGCTCGATGGGAATACACATATACCACAAACATAGTCGGAACAGTAACATTCAAAATTTCAGCAGTTTTGGATAGTTCTCAAAACCTAACAACAATCAACGACGCTGCAGGAGCTAAAACAATAACCATTTGGTCAATGCCCTTCTCAATAATCTCAAACTCAATAATCACAGAGCTATACTTTAACTCATCAAGCAAAATAATGACCTTCAAAATAAGCGGGCAAGATGGAACAACAGGCTATATAAACATAACAATAGCGAAAACCCTAATTGAAGATGTAAGCGAATTGAAAATATACCTTGATGATGAACCGATAAACTACACTTTATCCTACACAAACAACTTCTGGCTTATCCACTTCACATACCATCACAGCACTCACAAAGTCGTAATACATCTAGGCTCAACATCAGCCACTAAACCAATTGAGACGTATGCAAACCCATTAACAGCATATGACATCGGCATAGTTACCTTAGCAATATTCACTGCAATGAAATTAGGCGAAAAGAAACAGAACCGTAAAAGCGCTAAAACCATTTAGCCAACCGTTCAATAAGGCATATACTAAAAACTTGACTTACATGGATTAGATTTGAAAGCATTTGTACCATGGGGTAAAATTGTAAATTTGTAATTAAGAAGGTAAAGCCAATGAACAGCAATTCTAACATTCTTATTCTCAATCTATCAAGCCCTCCAAATCAAAGACTTTGGAGAGATACCGCAGGTGGATTTGGCACAGCAATTCCAAGCTTATCTAAATATAAAACTGATGGAAGAACACCTCTCCATCCCTTTTTGCCATATGCCTCATCCATACTTTCAGAGGCAAATTATGAGTTTAAAATTTTGGATTGCCAAAGATTAGAAATTGATAAATCGCAAATCCTAACAGAAGTAAGAAAGGAAAATCCAGACATCATATTTTCTATACTTTCGCTTCCATCTTTAAAACACGACCTCACCATTTTAAACCAAATAAAGGAAGCCATACAAAACGTAACAATAGTTGGCGTCGGAACAATATGCCGTGTACTTCCAAACGAAATTTTACAAAATAGCAAAGTAGACATAGTATCACGAAGCAGCTACCCATACACATTTAACATGATCAAAATAATAGAAACCATAAGACAATCAGCCAAACTTAAACATGTTGAGAACATCTCATACAAACAAAATGGAGAAATCGTAAACACACCACTTGTTCCCGAATCGGATATCGAGAATCTGCCAAATCCATGCTATGATAACCTTCAACTTGATGGCTATGAAAAACTCACCGACATATCCGGGGAAAGGTACACTTATGTACCAATACTAGAAAGCAAAGGATGCCCCTACAACTGCATCTACTGTCCATACCCATTAGGCTTCGGCACAAAAATAATGTTCAGGTCACCAAAAGCCATAGTCGATGAGATGGAACACCTCCATCAAGCCCACGGCATCAAGGCGTTTTTGCTAAGAGGCCAAACATTTGCATACGATAGAAAACGCGCATTAGAAATATGCGAGGAAATCATTCAAAGAAAGCTTAATGTTTTGTGGTTTTGCGAGTCAAGAGTAGACGAGGTTTCAAAGGAACTCTTAAGCAAAATGAAAAGAGCCGGATGCATACGAATACACTATGGAGTTGAAACAGGCGACCCGGAACTCCTGAAAATTGCAAAACCAGGCGTTAAAATTGACGTAACTGAAAGAGCATTTAAAATTACAAAAGAGCATGGAATAATGACCCAAGCTCACATCATTTTAGGATGGCCAAACGAAACCAAAGAAACATTGGAAAAAACAAGTAAACTTATACTTAAATTGGATCCTGATGAAATAAACTTAAACTTTTTAACACCATATCCCGGGACTAAACTATACGAGATGGCCAAAGAAAACTCCCTTCTACTCACAACAGATTGGTCACGATATACGTCGCACAACATAGTTATGAAAACTAAAAATCTGAGCGTAACAGAACTTTATAACTATAAAGAAAAAATCATACGTGCCTTTGCAAAACAAAAACTTAGTGAACTCTTTTTAAATTTAAATACGTTTAAAAAACCATACCGAACAATCAACACTATGAGAAGATTATTCAGCAGAATGATTTTCCCAGAAACCTGAATCAATTATATAATTTTTATTAAATCAAAATTGTGATTGACTTGAGCTTAGTAAGTCTCGTTAAAATAAAAAACTCTAACATAAAGAGTGCAATAAAAGAATCGCTGGGACTTATCGACTATAAATTTTCAAAGGATATACGTAATATTGTTATAAAACCAAATTTATGTTATTATTGGGATTACTCTACTGGACAAACAACCAATCCAAGATTCATAGCCGAGTTAATAGAACTAATCAATGAGAGTTTATCAAAGCATGTGAATATTTCGATCGTTGAATCTGATGCATCTGCTATGATTTGCAAATACGCTTTCAGAATGCTTGGTTACGAAAAACTTGCTGAAAAATATAATGTTAAGCTGGTTAATCTTTCCAAAGAATCTTGCAATCCGGTGCAAGTAACGGTAGGAGAGAAAGTTTTCCGTTTTATGGTTCCCAAAATAATACTGGAAGCCGACTTGAAAATTAATGTTCCAAAAATAAAGTATACTATGAGGGGAATAGAACTGACATGTGCCTTAAAGAACATTTACGGATGTAACCCATACCCTAAAAAATTTAAATATCATGGAATACTCGCGGAAACAATAGTGGCCTTAAACAAAATTATGAGATTTGATTTATGCATCATCGACGGTTACATCGTTTCAGGGATTCATCCAAGAAAATTGGGTCTTGTAATGGCTGGCCAGGATCCAGTTGCAATAGACGCGGCTGCAGCTGAAATAGCAGGATTAAACCCAAAAAAGATAAAATATTTGCAACTAGCGGAAAAAGAAGGAATAGGTAGAATCTCCTACATACCGAGAGGTGTTCCAATAAACTATTTTAAATCAAGATACCCGCGAAAAGATTTCAAGAAAAAGTTGATGGGCAAAGCCTACGCTGCCCTACTCCTTACTGATTAGGCAAAAAACTTGGGCTACAATAAATCAGATGACGGAGCATGATGATGAAGAAGATTGGCCTTGGAATAATAGGCTTAGGCTATGTTGGGCAAATACATTTAAGGCACGCCCAAAAGATCGCTAACGCTCATGTCATAGCAGTAGCTGACCTCTCCAAAAAAGCTTTGAAAAAAGCCAGAAACAACGGTATAAAAAACACTTTCATCAGCTACGAAGAAATGTTAAAACTTCCAGAATTAGACGCAGTAATAATCGCCCTACCCACACACCTACACCTAAAATGCGTACGCGACGCAGCAGAAGCCGGAAAACACATATTCCTCGAAAAACCCATGGCAAGAAACGCCCAAGAAGCAAAGGAAATCCTATCAATAGTGCAGAAAAACAATATCAAGCTGATGATGGGCTATCCATTAAGATTCAACCAACAATTCCAAACATTAAAAAAGAAAATCTATGATGGAACACTAGGCGACATAGAAATCGCCATCGCAAACTACATAAGCTCAGGACCATTCTTCCATAGGGCAGAAGCCCACGCACCCATGCCAGTCCCAGAATGGTGGTTTAACAAAGAGCTAACAGGCGGAGGAGCCCTCATAGATCTGGGAAGCCACATAATAAACCTTCTACGCTGGTACTTCGGCGAAATAACAGACATAAAAAGCCACTTAGGCTACAGGTTCAACATGCCCTTCGAAGACAAGGCCACATGCCTAACAAAATTCCAAAACGATACAACAGCCATAATAAACGTAGGATGGTTCCTACAAGGATATCAGTTAAAAATCGAACTCATAGGAACAGTAAACCACACAACAGTCCAACACAAACCATCAAACCCCATATCCACAGTAATCCAAATGCTAGCAACAGGAACATCCCAATTCTACCACGCCCACAAGGCAGAACTCCAATACTTCGTGAACTGCCTAATAAAAAATAAAAAGCCAACACCAACAGGCGAAGACGGCCTAAAAGACCTAGAAACCATAGAAAAAGCATACAAAAACCAAATAAACATAGATTAAGATTACCCAATAACTTACATTTTATTCGTGCGCGCGCGTAAGCAGAGGTCATTTTGAAATTAACAATTCAAATTGCTTGTAAAAAACTATAACAAAGTTGCGCGCACAGCTTCTTATTCTATAATTGAAGAAGTTTAAGACCAAAATTCCTGAAAATCTTAAAGTGCCGCAAATCAA
>Ga0078972_1008229_pt1 | contig 22081 bp, 19 predicted proteins | sample YelNatPaOPGAMG01_FD_67568 | JGI IMG/M metagenome (GOLD analysis project Ga0078972, IMG submission 67568) | Hot spring thermophilic microbial communities from Obsidian Pool, Yellowstone National Park, USA - OP-RAMG-01 (SPADES assembly) (version 2) | ecosystem: Environmental > Aquatic > Thermal...
AAAACCCAACTAGCAAACCTGCTTTGAAGCCTGATGGTAGTCCTCGGTTTGTACCAAAAAAATCTCAACCTCAAGAAACTTCGCCACAGCAACAATTGCTACAAGGCATAGAAAAGGAGTTTTTTGGGTTGTATTCAAAAAAAGTAATAGTGAACCTAGGTTACAATGAATTTGTTAAAAAGAAGACTAAATATAAAGGTCTGGATTTTAACATGTACCTAGGATACAAATTGCAAAATGGAGACGAGAGTGTTTATCAGAAAAATAGACTGCCGATAATAAACTCTATCTTGGAATGGATTGGAAAAGAACCGCTTACAGAATTACCAGCTAAGCAAAAAGACTTTGAAAAACTTCTCAAAGACTTGATCAATGAGATTAACGACAAATTAAAGCAGAGTTCAAGCGTAAACAACAAAAAAAGACTGGCAATAGCATAAAGTGGTAACTCAAAAGCTACTCTTGTCATCACAGTTCAGACTGGGACGGTGATTTCATCGTTACCAGTATATTTTTAAAAGCGAAGAAATTAAAACCTTTGATTTCGATTAAGCCCTTCATAGATTAGAAAACGCAAATCTGTAATTTCGGTAGATTTTTAAGTGCATACCAATCCAGAAAGCCTTCCTGGCGGTATACCGGCAGAAGCGTTCGATGCTGTGGATGCAGAGAGAGCAATCGAGCTTGCGAAACAAACGATAAATTTTGTGAAGAAAAAGCTCTGATTTTTCAACAGATTTTTAAGCGCTTGCTCTTATAGTATTCTAAAAAGGGCCCGTGGCGCAGCCTGGATAGCGCAGCAGCCTTCTAATTTAGAAAATATGGGCAATTAGTAATCGGCGATCCGATTACTATTCGTCATCTTTCATAGAAGAAAGCTGACGGTTGGAGTGAACGACGATTCGTTCACTGCCCGTCATCTTTCATAGAAGAAAGCTGACGGTTGGAGTGAACGACGATTCGTTCACTGCCCGTCATCTTTCATAGAAGAAAGCTGACGGTCGTGGGTTCAAATCCCATCGGGCCCGTTTTGTAATTTTGGTGAGGTGGTTGGATGGCGGTTGAAAAGAATTTAAAAGCGATTCATGAAATGATGACCGAAATGTTGCAGGATACTTCTATCCCGAAGAATATACGAAAGGCGATAAGCGAGGCTAAGCAAAGAATAGAAGGAGAAGACGAACTATCAGTCAAAATAAGCGCTTCTATCTATCTCATAGAATCTGTGAGCAACGACATAAACATTCCGCCTCACGCGAGAACGCAACTATGGGCGATAATGGGTGCGTTAGAATCAGTGAAAAAATGAAGAGACTTATCGATCGCGGTATAAGAGTTTCAGTCGAAGCAGAGGAATTGATAAAAAACAACGAGAGTTTGATAGAAAAATTGCTAGATCTGAACAAGATGTTTATAACCAGAGAGGATGTGGAAAAGATCCTCGCAGAAGAAAAACCTAAGATCGAAGTCAGGACGAGTTTTTTTTCACCAGAAGCAAAAGATTATTCGGCTGACATAAAAGTGCTTCATCAGTACGATATAACAGACAAATCGAGAACAAAAGGCGAGATAGAAAATTTTGTAAATTATTTTAGGAATCGCTACGAGCGAATTTATAAGATGCTTAGAAATGTCGTGAGAGACGCGCCAACCGTAAATCTCTCTTCGGCAAAAAAGAGCATTGGCCAAAAAGTAAGAGTAATCGTCATGGTTACAGAAAAGAGAAAAACAAAAGCAGGAAATCTTTTTCTCGAAGTAGAAGATTTGAACGATAGTTTCAAAGTTGTTTTTTCAGGAGATCTTAAGAAAAAGGCAGAAGCGATATGCGTTGATGATGTAATAGCGATAACCGGAAAGGTTTTGGAACCTTACATTGTAGCGAGCGATGTAGAATGGCCTGACGTGCCAGTTACTAATACAAAGAGAACTGCTGAACGCGATTTGGCGGTTGCCTATCTCTCTGATCTGCATTTTGGCAGCACGAAGTTTTTACAGACTTATCTACAGAACTTTGTCAATTGGCTTCACGGCGAAGGAGACGAGAATGACAGAAAGATAGCGAGCAAAGTAAAGTATGTTATCGTTGCGGGCGATATTGTCGATGGGATAGGCGTTTATCCAAGACAAGAAAAGGAATTGGTAGTGAAAGACATATACAAGCAGTACGAGATGTTCGACGACTTTGTTTCTTCTCTCCCTGATCATATCGAGGTTATAGTTGCGCCGGGCAATCACGATGCTGTTAGACGCGGGGATCCTATGCCGGCAATCGGAAAGGAATTTATAAAATCCGATGTTGTCAGGATAGGAAGTCCGTCTTATGTAGTTATCGAAGGAATAAAACATCTCATCTATCACGGTACTTCGATAGATTCTTTTGTCGCGAATGTGCCTGGTTTATCTTATAATCAACCGGAAAAGGTTATGGTGGAATACGCTAAGAGGCGCCATCTCTCGCCGATTTACGGTGCCAACCTTATAATACCTGAGAACATCGATTATATGGTTATGGAAGAAGTTCCGGACGTTATTCATTGCGGTCATGTCCATAAAAATAGTTATACGCAATATCGCGGAATAGTCATGATAAATTCCGGAACATTCCAGGCAAGAACAGATTTTCAGATAAAACAAGGACATATTCCAACGCCTGGCTTAGTACCTATTTATGAGCTTAAATACGGTCGTTTGAGAATATTCGATTTTTCTTCTTAACCGCATTTAACCAAAAGCAAACATTTATAAATATTTTTCATAATAATTTACATTAAAACACATATTAAAAGGTGGGGAAATGAATAATGGGGTTTTGAATGGTAAAGGAGCTAATGGAGTACCTAATGGAAAAGTAGAGGAAAAAGCTAACGGACAGAATGGAGAGAAAAATCCATTCGCTGATTTTTCTACAGCACTGGAAGATATGAATACTAGTCTTACACTTGCAAAAGGGCAGATTGGTAATCTTACAAACTCAGTTAATGATCTCGAACAACGCATTAAAGAACTTAAAGAAACAGGCGCAACAAAAGAAGAACTAGGAAAGTTAAAAGAAAAACTAGAAGAGCTTAAAGGACAGATAGGTATTACTAACATAGCTCTCGACAACTATGCTAAAAAGGAAGAGACCGAACTTATAAAAGAAACATTACAATTGCTCGGTGCGAGCCTAGACGATGAATTTAAAAAATTAGAGGAAAAGTACGCAACAAAGGAGGATCTTCTCAGGAAAGAGGGAAAGATAGCCGAAGACATTAATGATGTTTCGAAGCAATTTAACGATGGGCTAGAGGCAGTTTATTCAATTGCAGAAACAGCCTTCAATAAGCAACAAGAAACCGAAGAAAAAGTTAACTCATTAGATAAGACAGTGAATGATCTAAAAAAAGAACTCATGGATGCGGTAGGGAGAATAGGGGTATTAGAGCAAGCTACTAACAATTTGGAAGAGAAACTTACAGGTTTAACTCAAACAGTAGAAGATGTCAAAAATAAAATAGAGGGAATAGAAAGAGATATGGGCGATAAAATAAAAGATATGGAGAATAAACTAAATGCTGTGCTTGGTCTTTTGAATGGCATAGGGGCCAATATAAACGCTACTATAAGCAACGTAATGCCACCAAAAAAAGATAATAGTAATAGCGACTCAGAGGGAGCGTAAGTAAAGAGGTGGGATTATGGATTGCTTTAGCTTTAGTGATTTAATTAGAAAAAATCTAGAAAAAGACAGCAAGAACGAAAACAAAAAAGGCAAAGAAAAGCCTAATATTCCTAATAATAAAGAAGAACCGCTAACAGAAAAACCGAGTCAAAATCCGAAAGCTAACGTAGAAACTCAATCAGCGGAATCTCAAATACCACCGTCTGGGTCAGCAGTACCGGCAGACAAAAATAAAGAAGGAGAACCAGCAACAGGGAATCAAAAAAATCCTCAGACGGGATCTACGGTTCCAGAAGAACAGCAAACTCAAACGCCAACGTCTGAATCAACAGAAGAGAAAAAATCGATTGAAGATGTTTTTAACAAGGCTTTTAACGAGGCGGCGTCAGAGGGTCAAAATCCAGAAAATAAGGAAGATGAAAGAGAAGAATCACCAACAGGAAAACAAGAAAATCCTCAGACGGGATCTACGGTTCCAGAAGAACAGCAAACTCAAACGCCAACGCTTGGATCAACAGAAGCGACAAAGGGTCAAAATCCAAAAAACGAAGGTAAAGGAGGAGAACAAGCAACAGGGAATCAAGAAAATGATAAATCAAAAAAAGAAGAAGAAACCAAAAAAGTTGAAGAACAGCCAACTCAAACGACTAACCCAGAAGAGGAAGCTAAAAGAAAAGCTGAAGAAGAGGCGAAAAAGAAAGCAGAAGAAGAGGCAAAGAGAAAGCCAGAAGAGGAAGCAAGCAAGTTTAGTATTATAAAAATTAGTGTTGCAGCTGCGGCGATAATAGCAGCCATAAGCGCTGCAGGTTATTTTGGCTATAAGCTTTATACAAAGAATGATGCAACGGCGAAAAGCCAAACTACAATCGTTAAGAACGTAGGAGAAATAAAGCGCGCACCTTCTGTTGCACCTTCGGCGAAAGAAAAGAAGAAAACAGAAGAGAAAATCCAACAACAGATAAGCAAACCAGCTGAGAAACCGGCTGAACAGCCAAAGGTTGAACAGCCAAAGACTGAAGAGCCAAAAGAAGTAAAAAGCGAGCAGCCTGGATCTGATGAGACAAGGAGACAAACACAGCAAATAGAAGAACAATATATTAAACTTAAGCCGACATACACGCCAGAAAATTTCTTGGATTATCTAAACAAGGCATTGGGGAGATAACAAAGAAACATTTATAAACACATATAGATATAATAGTATATGTGTATAAAAGGTGAATAAAATGATTTGGAATGATCCTGCTGGGAAGATCGGAAATCCTGCCGGGAAAAATCAGAATACTCCAGAAAAAAAGAGAGAATTTGCAAAATACGCAAAATATGTTCTTCCAGTGATTGGTGCTATTGCTTTGGTCGGTGTTTCTATATTTTTCTTCTATAATAATAACAAAAAAATCGATGATCTCAAAGCCAAGCAGGCAGAGATTGTTTACAAACAAAAAGAAGGTTTTCAAGTATTGGCAGAAGGTAGCATAGAAATCGCTGAAGAACTTAAAAAAGCGAAAGACGGCGCGCTTCCTGTTGTTTATCTCCGAGAAGAAATGCCAGCATCAGTTCTTGTTAATTATGACAATTATTCGATGCGTGATAGTTGCAACGCTGACGAGGTGCTCGTTCGCGTTATAACCACACAGATTACGATAGACCCGCAGGGCAAAAAAGGCGATACGAGTTTCATAGATTTAGTTAATAAAAGCGTTATAATCCAATCCGGCGATGGTAAGTGCGATAAGAAAGATAATGTAATCGAATGTAGCGATCTCAAAACGATAGAGACGATATGCGAGCAGACCTGCTCGCCTGGGTGTCGTGGTGGAGCTTTGGCAAATCTTACTGGCGAGATAAAAGAAAAAATAAAGTCGGTCGCATTGAAGTTCTATAGTTCGTTGCTTGGAAATGGTTCTTGCGACAAGGGCAACGTTGTTTTAGTCGATGCAAACGGCAACAAGGCAGTAGTGGTTGGCTACAACGAATCAGAAATGCCTGAAGCAACCCAAAAAGGCGGTGATTGTTATCGCGCACCAGCTGCTGTTAGACCATCTATCGTTGTTACAGGTACCAAATAAAGCAACATCTTAATAAAAAAACATAAAAACACTTCTTTTCTTATTTTTTTGATGTTATCGGCAATTATTTTTGATATCGACAATACGCTTTATCCTTCGTACGAATTTGCAGAACTTGCAAGAAAGAACGCGATCCACGCAATGATAAGAGCAGGTCTTGATATAAGCGAGAGCGAATTGGAAAGAGAATTAAAAAAAGTAATAAGAGAAAGAGGTTCGAACTATCCGAATCATTTTGACGATGTTCTTAAAAAATTCGAAATTAAAAACCGAGCTAAGTTTGTTGCTGCGGCTGTTGCTGCTTACCATGATACAAAAATAACAATACTACCATTCCCAGAAGTTCCAAGAGTTCTTCTCGATCTGAGAGACAAGGGAGTAAAACTCTATGTCGCTTCAGAAGGACTTGAGATAAAGCAATGGGACAAACTCATCCGTCTCCAAATCGCGCAATACTTCGAAGAGGTTTTCGTAGTCAAAACAGAAGAAGGAGGAAAAACTGTTTCTTTTTTCAAGCAACTTGCAAAAAAGATAAACGCAAGGCCAGAAGATTGCCTGATGGTAGGCGATAGGGAAGACAAAGACATCATACCGGCGAAAAAAGCAGGTTTTAAGACTTTCAGGGTTTTCAGAGGGCCGTATTCAAAAAACAAAAAAACATCTGCTGATTTCTGCGGAAAAGACTTAACCGCGTTGGTGAAAATAGTTAAAAAACCATCTCCATAAACAAAAAAGCATGAAACGATTAATTTCTCTTGTATTGTTAGTCGGGATTGTAGCTAGCTTGCTTTTCTTGTTCGGCTGTTTTGAAAGCCAAACAAAATGCACGAAGGCAAGCGATTGCAAGGAGTATCAGCAGTGCAATATAGAAACCGGAATCTGCGAGTTAAAGCCAGGTTATTGCAATGTCGATAACGACTGCAACGATACGCTAAAAACCTGCGACAAGAAAACGCATCAATGCGTTTTTCTTCAAGGAAGATGCAGGATAGATACTGACTGCGCGAGTTGGCAGGTCTGCAGTTTTGAAAACAAATGCATCGCGGCAGCAGGATACTGCGACTCGAACACCGCTTGCGACCCTGATTTCGAATACTGCAATCCTGAAAGGCACAAATGCGAACCAAAACCTGGTCTTTGCAGAAGCAATACTGATTGCAATGGCTGGGAGGAATGCAATGCGACAACGAAGAAATGCGTTGCACTTCCCGGAAGATGCAATATCGACGGAAATTGTGAGACTTGGCAGGTTTGCGATATAAAAACGCACTACTGCGAGGCAAAGGCCGGATATTGCATAAACGATGAGGATTGCGGTAGTTGGGCGAAATGCGATTTGGATACCCACAGGTGTGTTGCAAGACAAGGATACTGCGCAGCAGACAACGAGTGCAATTATTGGGAGTATTGTAGCCAACAGACTCACAGATGCACTTTGAGAAAGGACTATTGCAATTCAAACAACGATTGCGGTGAATGGCAGGTCTGCATCGATCATCTCTGCAAGGCAAAGGCCGGTTTCTGCAACAACGATAAGGATTGCGTTGCGGGCGAAACGTGCAACGAAATAACGCACAAGTGCCAATAATCAATCAAAGAACAAAGGGCTTTTATGATTGAGTTAGTCGTGGCTGAAAAGCCGAAAGTTGCCCAAAAAATCGCCGAAGCGATTGGCGAGAACGTAAAGCGGCTCAATTTCGGGAGCGTTTATTACTATCAAATCGAAAAAGACGGCAACCAGATATTCGTGGCGCCTGCGGTCGGCCACATTTATACGCTCGCCGAGAAAAAAAAGAGTTGGGACTATCCGGTATTTGACATAGAATGGGTCCCATCTTTCAAGGCATCGAAAGAATCTTACTACACAAAGCCATATCTCCAGCTTCTGGAAAATCTGGGAAAGAAAGCAGATGTCTTTGTATCTGCGTGCGATTATGATATTGAAGGTTCGACTATCGCTTACAATGTTTTTCGCTTCGCGACAAAGATAAAGGAAGGCAGGAGAATGAAGTTTTCAGCGCTCACGAAAAACGATCTTGCCGAAGCTTACGCAAATATGGGCGAATTTGATTACAACAACGCTTACGCAGGCGAGGCGAGGCACATTCTCGATTGGTATTACGGCATAAACCTCAGCCGCGCGCTTATGAAATCCCTGAAATCAGCAGCCGGTTACAAGGTCTTGAGCATCGGCCGCGTTCAAGGTCCAGCGCTCGACATATTGGCAAGGCTTGAAAACGAAATAAGAGCATTTGTCCCTCAGCCATACTGGGTACTGACGATGAAAGCGAAAGATGTTTCTTTCACGCACAAGAAAGAACGTTTTCTCGAAGAGGCAGAAGCCGACAAGTCTCTGGAAAACACAGGAGAGGAGGGAAAAGTAGTTTCTCTTGTCAAGCGAGAGTCATTTATCTATCCTGAGCCGTGTTTTGATCTTACTAGTCTGCAGGTGGAAGCGTACAAGACTTTTGGTTTTTCGCCAAGCACTACTCTTGAAATTGCGCAATCGCTTTATGAAAATTCGCTGATCAGCTATCCAAGAACTTCGTCGCAAAAGATACCGCCAACGATAAACACCACCTCGATAGTGAAAAGATTAGGCGAACAGGAGGATTACAGCGAACTGTCAAAGACGATAATCGAAAACAAATGGTTTAAGATAAGACAAGGCAGTAAAGAAGATCCGGCCCATCCAGCAATTCATCCAACTGGTCTTGCGCCGAAAAACATCAGCGCGCAGGAGAAAAAACTTTACGATCTCATAGTGAGAAGATTCCTTGCAGCTTTTGCACCGCCGGTCAAGCGCGAGAATATCTCTATTGCGATAGAAAGCAATGGCGAGGAATACACTGCATCTGGTGGCAAGACAATAGAGAAGGGATGGCTGGATTTCTATCCATACGCCAAGATGAAAGAGAGCGAACTGCCGGCGTTCGAGCAGGGCGAGATAGTTAAAATTAAAAATAAAAAGAAGACAAGAAAAGAGACGACTCCGCCAAAGAGATACACCCAAGCCTCGATAGTATCAGAATTGGAGAAGCGACATCTTGGCACGAAAGCGACGCGTGCGACGATCATTGATACTTTGTTCAAGCGCGGGTATCTCACTGGTTCCCCGATCGAAGTTACTGATTTTGGTTTGAAGGTTGATGCGGTGCTTTCAAAATATGCGCCAGAGATCTTGGATGAAGAATTGACAAGGAAGATAGAGATGGATATGGACAAGATAGTAGATGGCAAGATCGACAAGGAAACAGTAATCAATGAAGGAAAGGAGGTACTGGTGCAGATACTTGATAAGTGGAAAATGAATGAGCAGAAGATCGGCCAGGAACTTGCGGATGCGTTTCGGGAGACACAAAAAAAGGCGAGTTACATAGGAAAGTGCGAAAAATGCGGCGGCGAATTAACAATAATAAAAATGCAAAACGGAAAGCAATTTGTCGGTTGCCGTAACTATCCGAATTGCAAAAACACTTATCCGCTTCCGCCGAACTCTTTGGTAAAACCATTGAGCGAAACCTGCAAGGTTTGCGGAAAGCCGATGATAATGGTAATAAAAGGGAGAAAAAAATACACGATGTGTATAGATCCGCAATGTCCGTCAAAAAAGAACTGGGAAAAGAAGGAGAAAAAATGAGGTGTTTTTTTATGAGAAACATCTTGGATTACAATGTTAAGGGAAAAAAAATTTTAGTGCGCGTGGATTTAAACTCGCCGGTTGTGGATGGCAAAGTAATCATGAACGAAAGAATAGCAATGCACGCGCAAACGCTAAAACAACTAAGCGACAAGGGAGCGAAGGTTGTCGCTTTGGCCCATCAGGGAAGAGATGGTGATCCTGATTTCCTGATGCTTCAACAGCACGCCGAACTGCTTTCGCAAGTTATTGGAAAGGAAATAACATTCGTTCCTTATGTAATCGGCTACAATGTCAAGAAGACTGTTGAGAGTATGAGGGACGGCGACATCGTGCTTTTGGAGAATGTTCGATTCTTGAAATCTGAAAATCTTGAAAGTGGTGAAATAGTCGGTCTTTCCTATCTTGCTGATTACTATGTCTTGGATGCCTTGAGCGTTGCCCACCGCGCGCACTCGAGCGTTGTCGGTTTTTCAAAGATAATTCCGGCTTTCTACGGGCCGATCCTCTATCGCGAAGTGGAAGCGATAAAAAAAGTAAAAGACGCTGAAGAAACCGTCTTCGTTCTTGGCGGAGCAAAGGTTGACGATTCTTTTGATATGATAGAGCACAGGGCAAAATCAGGCAAAAAAGGAACCTATCTCATAGGCGGCGTTATCGCGATCTTACTGCTTAAGGCAAAAGGCTACAATATCGGTGCTTCCGAGAAATATCTTGAAAAAGAGGATTTGTTGCAGTACCTCGGCAGGGCGAAAAAGATAGCCTCGCTTGAAGGTGTGGTGTTGCCGGTTGATGTTGGTTTAAACATAGATGGCAAGCGAGTAGACGCGAGCATTGACAAGATAGAGAAGGGCGAGATTTTTGACATCGGACCAAAAACAATCGAGAATTATTACAAGATATTGCTGAATGCAAAAAACATCGTGATGAACGGGCCGATGGGCGTTTACGAAGTGAAAGAATTCAACCACGGGACAAAGAAGATATTGGAAGCCATCTCAAAGAGCAAGGGCTTCTCCCTCCTCGGCGGCGGCCATACAACCACTGCGTTGAAAGAATTGGGTTTCAAGAACGAGGATTTCGGATATGTCAGCTTGTCAGGCAAGGCGTTGATAAAATTCCTCTGTGGCGAGAGACTGCCTGGCCTTGAAGCATTGGAAGAAAACGAAAAGAATTTCCCAGTCCCTGATTAGTCTATCTTCTTTATTATCCTCTTTATTTTTTCAGCCCATTTTCTTTATTTTTTGTATATGATTTTTTTGTATATCTTGTAATACTTTTCAGTTATGTTTTTTATGTCGTATTCGCGCGATTTTTTTCTTGCGCCCATCGCCAATTTCTTTCTTGTTTCTTCGTGGTCTATTAAAAACGACAGGCATCTCGCAAAATCCGTAGCATTGCCGGCTTCTGCCAAAAGGCCGCATTCCTTGGTTATCACATCGCTCGCGCCGAGCTTGTTGACACCAACTATCGGCAATCCGAAATACATCGCCTCAACGAAAGTCAATCCGAATGTCTCGCTATCTGAGGCTGATGCAAAAACGTCAGCGCTTTTGTAATAATTCGCCAATTCTTCATCAGGCACAAACCCAGCGAATATCGCTTTTTTCAGTTTCATCGCCTTCGCGATTTTCTTGTAATCCTCTAAATAAGGACCGCTTCCGGCAATGAGCAGGTATGCATTTTCATATTCTGCGCTTATCTTTTTGTATGCGCTCAACAAAACATCGATTTTCTTCTCGAAACTTATCCTTCCCACGTACAATATCAAGAATGCATTCTTCGGTATCCTGTATCTCTTTCTCACATCCACTTTCGCGGTTTTTCGTTCGAATTTAGAGAAATCAATTCCGTTTGGCACCCATTCAACTCTCTTTAAGCCATAATCTTCCAATTCTCTCTTAAGCGCGATTGTCGGAACGGTCACTATATCTGCCTTTGAAAAAACCGTTTTTATCAAACGCTTTACCGGGATCTTTGCAAATTCTTCCATCCTTCCTTTTATTATGCCTTTTGACAGATGGGAAACGTAATCTGGAAAATGGGTGTGATAGGTTATGACGATCGGTAGACCGCTCGACTTTGCGACATCAAGCGCTTTCAATCCAAGAAGAACGGGCGCGTGCAGATGAACGACATCCACCTCTTCATCTTCAAATATTTTTTTTATCTGCCATCGATGCATAGTCGCCATTCTATATCCTTCGTAAAGGGGAAAAGGAAGGGACGGTGAAAGATATTCTGTTATGTTCCCTATCTGATTTTTTTTGAATTCGCTGGTTTCGTTCGGCGCCAACACTACGACTTCTACCTTCTCTGACAATCTCGGCAGGAAGTCGTTTAAGAAAACTACTACGCCGTTCTTTTGCGGTATGTAGGTATCGCTTACTATCGCGACTTTCATCCTATCAGCTGGTGTTTTCTTCTTTTTCCAATTGCTCTAAGATCTTTTTTGCTATCTCGTTACTTTTATTGCTTTCACTACCGCTCGCATTCCCGCTTGTGTTGCTCTCGTTTGTTATGCCAGTTTCATTTGTTGCGGCGGTTTCATTTGTCGTATTTGTCGTGTTGGCGCTGCTATTGTTAAACCCGGTTGTTGTCTCGGTTGTTTCATTTTTTATTTTCGCAGCCTCCAAGCATTGTTCAACCTTTGCCTCTGCCCTTACTTTTTCGCAATAAGAAGAGTTTTTAGTCGCGCCAGCCATCTCTATGTAGCAATCGTCTTTGAAATCTGTGCTTTTTACTTCTGCGCACAAACCTTCATCCTTAACGAATGGTACAAGCCTCACAATGCAAGCATCGCTTTGATTTCCGGCAAGCTTGCACAATTTGGGCATCGCATATTCAAATGCGGTTTTTGATATGCATTTCTCTTTTTCAGTAGTGTTCATGCTGAAGCAGTTGCTCAATGAACCCTGGGCTTGCATTTCATCAATAAGCAAGCTATAAGCACCTTCGCTCAAATTCTCAGGTTTTGCTATTTCCCTTGCTTCGCTCAATTCTTTTGCCTTTAAGGTGTAATCATATTCAACGCCTTTGTAAGTATAGACAAAGGACTTGTAGATCGGCAGTTTTGGTGTTTGGCATATCTTCCAATCGAAATGTTTCGGCATATCCAAAGAAATTCCGTATGACGCGGCTTCGCTCACGCTCATATTGTTGTAGTCTATCGCGTACTCGACAAGCCTGCACTTCACGCCATCGATTGTGCTGTCGCTCACGTTTTTTATTACTACGTACTTTTTCGTGAATAGATTGTCAAACATCGCGCTTTCCTTTTCTATCATTTGCTTGTTGAAAAACCTTGATTTTAGATACGTGTAGTACTTCGCCAATCTGCTGTCGTTTATATTTGTTGTCTCAGAGCACTCTTTGCGGCCTGCATAATCAACGCACAAGAAAGTTTGGTTGCCAACGAAGTAGATCTCCTTCAGTCCTATTTGGTCGTCTATCTTGACATAGTAATCATCACCATTTTTTATAAGCAGGAACTGCTGTTCATAGCCGTTTACGTTTTCGGAAAACCCGTAGGTATAATTATCAACATCATAGCCAAAGCGAATGGTGTCGTATATGATCTTTTTTCCTTCTACTTCAATTGGATTTACTGTTGCGGTGTTGTTTTGTTTGTTGCTTGCTCCTGGAAGCGAAATCGCCACTGCTATTATTAACACGACAATTGCCAGTCCTAAGATTAATTTTTCTTTATCTTCCATAAACCTACCTCGTTTTACCCTCCCTCGTTTTATAATCCTTATATATAATATTAATTTAAAAAACTCTAATTTAAAAAACTCTTCACTATTAATTTAAAAAACATTAGTTTAAATATTAACTTTAATGCTCGGTTGGGAAATACTGAATGAAGGAGATTACAAACTCGGTTTGCCAAAGTTGAGTAAGCAAGAAGAGGAAATGGTAGAAATCTTGGAAGAGCGATTCCGCGAGGCTGTTCGGTCGCGCGAGTTGAAGACACCCGAAGAAAACAAGGCTTTCATAAAACAGCTTCTTCTCGGCGTTGCAGAGGAAAACAGCCTGCTTCTCGAAAACGATCAAGTAGAATACCTCACTGAGATGGCCTATCTTCACATATACGGTTTTGCTTTTATGGACAAGTTGTTGGCAGACCAAGAGATAGAAGAAATCAGTGTTATAGGCTTGCACAAACCAATTTATGTTTACGTGAGAAACCAGGGATGGAAAAGCGTTAACGCTTGTTTTACGAGTGAGAAGGCGATAGCAGATGTTGTCAACAAGATGGCGCGCGGCCTTGGAAGGCATATAACTCTTCAAAATCCTAGACTGGACGCCATGCTTCCTGACGGCAGCAGGCTTCACGCCTCATTGCCTCCTGTTTCCGCAGGCGAAATAACAATCAGAAAGTTCAGGGCAAGACCATTCTCGCCGAGAGAATTGAACGATTTAGGCTCGACGACAGCCGAAGCGCTCGCCTTTATCTCGCTTGTCATCCAGGGCGACAACTCAGTTATCATCGGAGGGAATACCGGTAGCGGAAAAACAACACTTTTGAACGCATTGTTCTCGTTTGTTCCTGCAAACGAAAGGATAATAATCGCAGAAGAAACACCAGAAATAAACATCCCTCACCCGCACCAATTGCGCCTTGTCGCCAATCGCGATATGAACATCACGCTGAAAGACCTTATGTACGATACTTTGAGGATGAGACCAGACAGGATGATCGTTGGCGAGGTTAGAAACAAGATAGAATTCGAAGCCCTGTTCGATGTTCTTCTGGCAGGACAGGCAAGGGGAAGTTATGCTACAATTCACGCACAAGGCGCGTTTGAGGCCGTGCAAAGGATGAAGAGCTTTGGCGTTAACGATATGGACCTGAACGCTATAGACTGTCTAGTAATCCAGAGGCGTATGCTCGTTTACGATCCGAAGAAAAGAAAGAATACAGAGATAAGAAGAATGACTGAGATAGCCGAAGTTGGAGACAAGTTAAATATCGTTTTCTCATTTGACCCGCATACCAGGAAGTTAAAATTCAGGAAGAGCGAAAAACTGCTTGAAAAGACTGCAAACGCGTTCGATATGTCGCTGAAGGAATTGAAGCAGGAATGGGATGAGAGAAAGAAATCAATAGAAAAAGCGCCATCAGCTTTCCTAGATTTCTTTAACGAGTTCCAGCAAAAGATGTACAATGTAGGCGAGCAAACAAACGAACAAAAAAAGGAGGAAAAAAATGCTTCTAAAAAGCATCGTTGATTTTTCAGAAAACATGCCGGAGTTGGAGCTTCAAAGCAATATGCTGGATGCCCTGCCGAAGCTTTACCCAGATGCAAACAAATACAAGTATGCGATGGCTTCGTTCGCTTTTGGTTTGTTTTTCGGTTTTTTGGCATTGCTTCTGCTTTTGATTTTGGAAATCGACATCTTAAATGGCATTTTCGCATCGCTTGTTGTCACGCTGCTCGCTTTTCTTTTTTTTCTCGCATTGCCTTCTTTTGAACTTAGAAGAAAAACAAAGGTAATGGAAGCCGAGATGCCTTTCGTCCTTAGGACTATCGGTATGCTCAGGAACATGAAGATAAATTTTATGAAATGTATGGAGATGGCAGCCGAAGAAGATAGCGAGATCTCTGGCGAATTGAAAACAATAGTGAACCAAGTCAATAGCGGGATAACTCTCGAAAAAGCGCTCGCGAGATTCGCTTCGTTTTTTTCTTCATACACGATAAAAAGGGCGCTCTCCCAAATTCTCTCTGCTTACGAGCTCGGAAGTTCAGGAATAGAGATGAGAAGGATAGGCGACGAGTTGCTTGCTGTCCAGCAGCACGAGTTGAAGGAAAGCGCTTCGAAGAACGCGATATTCGGAATGGTGTTCATAATGGCAACCGCTATTCTGCCGACATTCTTTTTGATATATATCCTTCTCGGGAATTTCGGCGTTGGTGGCGGGGCAGTTGGCGGTGCCTTTGACAAGTTTACGATCGCGGCAGTCTTGCTTTTGGTCTTTCCAACCATAAGCGCGCTTCTGCTTTTGATGAGCAAGGCAACCGTTCCGTATTCCCCACTTATGCCAAAAGGTTCTGTGCTTGATGGCGGCGTATTAATTGGTGCGCTTCTATTCGTGTTTTCTTTTTTGATAGAAGACGAATTCTTTCGATATCTGATTATGGCGATCTCAATTGTAATCATACTCTGGCGCATATACACCACTTATAAAATCGAGAAGAAATTAGAGGAGATAGAACAGTACCTGCCAGATGCCCTGTTCTCGATCGCGACCCTACCGAAATCAGCGAAGATGGAAAAGATTTTTGACATAATCGCGCAGGGCGGTTACAAATCGCTTTCTGAAGAAGCGCTCATCGCGAAGAGGCAGCTGACAACCAATATAAACAGCGACAAGGTTTTGGAGGACCTTTGGAGAAGGAACAACTCACCTGCCTTGAAAAAAGTGTGCGTTATGCTGAAGCACGCTTACGATACAAACTCAATCGATCAGATGCACTCGATCGCAGAAGACATATTGAAGAATTTCGAGATAAGAAGGGACAGGGCAGCCTTGATGTCGATGCAGAAATACACCATAATGTTCGGCGCAGTCATAATTCCGTTCATATTGAAAATCGCGCTGTCCTTGATCGGAAACCTTTCTGATTTTCTCGCGGCGAATTCTTCTGCCGTAGGCGAGACGATCTCTTATGTCATCTCCTTGATCCCGCCTTACTTGGTCATCTACTCTTTGATATCTGCTTTCTACATCGCGGACATAGAAGCAAAGAAATCGCGCGCGGCAATTTATTTCCTTCTGCTTTCGTTCGCGAGCATTGCGATTTTTAATTTCTTCCAATTTTAGTTTAAGCCATGGATCTTATAACGCAACTTGCATATGCGCTCAATTCTGGCTGGTTGGCTGCGTTGAACTTGTTGATAGACAACGATGTGATATACCTATTTATCTTGCTTGCTGTTGTTTTGTTGGGCGAGAGGCGGCCGCAGAAATTCGCAAAGATAATTTTCGCGCTCGTTCTCGCGCTCTTAGTCGGCTATGTAATAAAAAACGCCTTCGCGATCGAGCGGCCTTGCGTCTCGCTCTCCTTGCCCTACTGCCCTAATGATTATTCATTTCCAAGTCTCCACGCCCTGACAGCCTTTGTCGTGATGATCGCATTTCTCAATAAAAAATCTTATTGGTTTTATTCTCTGTTCGCGCTTTTCATATCATTCACCCGGCTTAGTCTTGCGGTGCACAGTTTTCGCGATATCGCCGGCGCGCTCGCTCTTGCGTTGATTGTTTATCACATTGTCGACATTTCCTGGTCGTTTGTATTCAAGGAAGTTAACAGATATAATGAAAAGAATCAAAACCACGGCAACGAAAAAAACCGGCAGTTCTTTCATATTTTCGTTGGTCTTGCCGCCCTTGCTTTGCTCTTGATCTACGGTCGCGGTTTTTTGATGGCCGCAACATTCTTCATCTTGATATTCGGCCTTTTATTCGTAAACCTTGCTTATCTTGGAAAAAGAAATTTCTTGATAGACTGGTTCATAAGAAATTTTGAAAGAAAGGAAGTGAGATTCCCTGGCTGGGGCTCTGCTTGTTATGCGACAGGAGTTCTCTTGTTGACGACATTCCTGACAAACCCATCGTTGCTTGCAGCTTCTCTGATCGTGGTAGCATTGGGCGATGGCGCCTCAACATTGATCGGGATGAAAGGAAAAATCCCTCTTCCATACAACAAGAAAAAGACCGTTGAGGGCACATTGGCCTTCTTTTTCTTCTCTCTTCCATCTTGGTTTTTCATCGGCCCTATCGCGATCGCAATCAGCGCTGCGGCAGCCTTTGTCGAGAGCCTTCCATTGCCGCTCGATGACAACATAAGCGTTCCTCTTGCGCTCGCTGGAATCCTTCTCTTCGCGTGATTGTGATCATTATGCCGGTGGTCTTCTTCACTAGTAAGAACATTGCAAGCAAAAACATCGCTGAAGAGTTTTTCTCCTACTGCCCGAAAGGGATAGAGGTAATAGACACGAAAGCCGATAGCGTTCTCGACCTCCCTTCAATACCTGAAGATGCAGACTACGCTGTTGTTCTCAGTTCTCACAGAAGCAACACTGCTGGAAAAATGATAACAGCGCACTTTCCGGGCAACTGGAACAGAGCGGATTTTGGCGGCGAGCCAAGATGCTTGAACATAGCTTATGGAAGCAAGGTAAAGGAATTCATAAAAAGCGCTTTGCCTTTGGCAGCGAAGATAAACTGGCCTGTTTGTATGGAAGCAGATCATCACGGTCCAACTCCGATCAGGCCGATAATATTCGTTGAAATCGGAAGCGGGGAGAACGAATGGACGAATAAAGACGCTGCCAGAGTGGTCGCGCATGCCGCGGCAGATATGCTAAAAAGCAGGAAAACTTACACCTCGGCATTCGCAGTAGGCGGAGGACATTACGCATACGAATTCACTAGATTTTTGGTGGAGAGCGAAATCGCAATCGGCCATATCCTTCCTAAATATGCAATAGACGATCTTGACAACGAGATGTTTGAACAGGCGATCAAGAGAAACGTTGAAGATGTTAACTCAGTCTTGGTATTAAAGGACCAGACAAACAGAAGGCAAAAGGAAAAGATAAGACATCTCTGCGAAATCTACAAGAAGGAGTACATCGAGGTTTGATTCCTCTTCTTTTGGGCAAGGTCGATTATTGTCGGCGCTTTCGCGTATTTTGTCTGACCACCATCTATCGCGAGTTCGATATTGTCCAATATATCTTTTTCTATCTCAGAAAACTTGGTCGGCGGTTTTTTCCCGATTTTGTTCGCGCTTGTTATCACTATTGGTTTTCCGAATTCTTCGCAAATCTGGTTGCAAAATCCGGTCTCCGGCACCCTTACGCCGAGCGTGGTGTCTGTAGCGGCCGCGATCGGTCGGTGGATGTTCAATATGAATGTATAAGGGCCTGGAAGGTATTTTTTCAAGATCAGCTCTTCGACAAAATCAACAATGCAATAATCGTCAATCATCTGTAGGTCTGCCATCATAACTGAAAGCGGCTTTTCCTCCCCGATATCCTTTATCTTCTTTATTCTCTCGATAACTGCCGGCTCGGTTGCATCGCCACCTATCTCGTAAAAAGTATCCGTAGGATAGATTATCAATCCGCCTTTTTGCAAGACCGTCTTTATCTCCTTTATTGCCGCGCGTGCATTTTCGCTTTCGAGTTTTATTATCTTTGCCATAATCTCCTACTCTATTTCTTTCTTTAATTTTCTTACGCCCACCGCGTATATCAACTTTCCAAGCTTTGGACCGCTTTCTTTTTGAAGCAGCCATTCGTAGCATTCCTTGAAGAGCTGTTTTGGTTCTATTCCGGAATCCTTTGCTGTTGCAAACACGGCGTTATGTATCTCTTCGGCATCCATATCCTCTCTTAGCGATTCGATAAATCTCTTGACCGCTTCTGTTGGCTTGCGTTCTATCTTGATTTCAAAGACATACCTGTCAGGCACGAGCCCTCTTTTTAACCAAGTTTCTACATATCCTTTCAGATAATCCACGCCGTCTTGGTCTTTCAGGAGTTCGCCGACTTTCTGCCAGTCGCGGTAGATGTTGTAATAGATTATGATGTCGCTTACTTCTGCCTTCCACATTCTTTTTACTTCGCAGAGTTCGAACGCCACTGCTTTTTTGTAATCAGCACGCGTTATTGTTTTATCGTTCTTATCAATTGTCGACGCGTGCTTGAAATCGTCTAATATTTGGAAAAGCGTATCCTTGTTTATCGCTAGTTCTTTATCCTCGTCAACATCAGGCTTGAACAGTATGTATTTTATTATCTCCGGTGGAGCGAGCGTCAAAAGCTCGTTTACAGTATGCCCTATTCCCTTGCTCTTGCTGTATTTCTTTCCAAGGTATTTCAACAGCCCGAATTTATAGAGATAGGGCGGTTCTTCTTTGTATACCTTTTTGTGTATCGCAATGAGCGTGCTTATAGTCCCGCCAGGGCTGTGATGATCAACGCTTCCGCCCTCGACGACAACTTTTAAGAACTTCTGCCTTGTTGGCCAATCCAACCTAAACAACAATTTGTAGTGGTGGTTTTCGATCTTATCCTCTCCGACATGGCCGCACTTGCTGCACTTGTACCTGTATCTGCCGTTGTCGTATTCCAGGACAGTGTTTTTCGCAAGATTTTTGCATTTCTCGCATAACGGCACTATCGGAAACCAATCGCTCGGCATCTCTTCCCTGTTTGAACTAACGCGCACGATCTCCTTTACCTCTTCCTTTCTCTCGCACAGCATCTTTGCGTATTCGTCGTAATAGCCAGCAGCGTAAAGTTCGCTCGCCCGCAAAAATTCAAGCTCGACGCCGAAAGTTTTCATTATGCCTTTTGTCTCTGCGATGAAATGGTCGGCAAAACTCTTGTGGCATCCAGCAGGATCCCTCGCCAAACACAATGGCATTCCCATATCCTCTTCTATGATCTCGCTGTGCTGTTTGAGTGGTTCTGGTACTGCATCCAAATCATCGAAATCGTCTGATATGAAGACATATCTAGTTTCGCCGTATTTTTTTAGTTGCCTGCTGACTGCATATGCAAAGAGAAACTCGCAAAGCGTTCCGGGATGAACAGGCCCGCTCGGTGTTATTCCAGCTGCCACGACATACGGCGGTTTTTTACTCTCGCTTACTTTTTTTGCTATTATCTCTGTCCAATGCATGCTTTTCAAGTCGTCCATCTTCTTCCCTCTACAATATGATTAAAAATATATAGTTTATTGATTATTTAAATTGATTATTTAAATTCTTATGTTATTTTTGGTTATAAGGTGAAGTTATGGCGGGTAAAAAAAGAAAAGAAGATGAGGATGTTAGCGATGAAGAAAAAGGTTCATTGTCAGAACCTACTTCTATAAAAATCGGCAAACCAGCACAGGCAGAGCAAGCGGCAAAGCCGGAGGTTAAAACCGAGGAAAAAGCGGCGAGCGCAGCGACAAGCGCACAACCCGCTAACCCAGCAACTCAACAGCCGACTGCAAGCAAAGGAAGGGATGACAACACGCTCGCTTTTGTCGCTTACATACTTGGTTGGCTCACAGGTCTGATCGTTTTTCTTATAGCAAAAGATAACGCGAAGGACGTGAAGTTCGTTAAATTCCACGCGATGCAGGCAATACTCTTAGGTGTTGCTGCATTTGTTTTGAGCATTACCATAATCGGGATTTTTTTAGCGCCATTGATATGGTTGTATGGCCTTTACATTGGTTTTGTGTATGCGTATAAAGGACAGAAATACTACGCGCCGGTTATAGGCGAATACGCCGAGAGATTCAGCCAAGAAAATTAATAGCAGTACGGCGATAGCGTGTTTATACGCTTTAGCGACAGGCAGAAAAAAGAGTTGGCTAAACCTTTCGGCTCGTTCTGCACCTTGGCAGATGTCAGAAAGAGCAAGAGAAAGATAATAGCGGTAGGCGATGAGACCACTCTTAATCTTATCAGAAACGGCCTGTCGCCCCATCTTGCGGTGTGCGATTTTAAAATCAAAAGAAAGAAAATAAAACAGGGCGAGCGAAAAGAGATAATTGGTTTTTTTGGCAAGGTAAGGCGTGTTTATAAAAATCCTCCTGGCACCCTTTCCTCGCTCTTGTTAAGAAACGCTGAAGATGAGATAAAAAAAGGCGGGTTGATAAGGATAATCGGCGAAGAGGACATCACCGCTCTCGCTTTTATGCTTTTCTCGGACAAGAGATATCTTGTTCTCTACGGCCAGCCAAACTGCGGTCTCGTGATGGTAAAGCCGGAAAAAAAAGAACTGAAATCAAGAATAAAAAAATTGTTGGGTGAAGTCAATCAAGAATATAGAGAATAATTACCTGACGCTCTAGTTCATACTAGCATTAGAAAATGTTTTTAAACACTTTGTTACATATTATACAACAGTAGGATGGAACACCGAACAGTAAAGCAGTAAAGAGAGGGTATTATGCAAACAAAATTAGAAGATGAAATTCCTGCTTTGATTAATGCTTTAAAGAATAACAATGAGTATGTGCGAAAGAGAGCTGTTGAGGCGATTGGAAAAATCGCAGAAGCAAATCCAGGTAATAAGGAAGTTTTAGAAGCAATTCCTGCTTTAATTACTGCTTTAAAGGATAAGGGTTGGAGTGTGCGATTAAGCGCTGCTGTGGCAATTGGAAACATCGGAGTAAATGATGAACAGTTTGAAACTATTCTTAGGATGCTAAAGAAAGGAGAAACATCGGAAGAACGACATGGAGCAGCAATGGCACTTGATGAATTAAAGAATCTAAAAGCAATTCCTGCTTTAATTACTGCTTTAAAGGATGAGGATATTGATGTGCGAAGGAGTGCTGCTGAGGCAATTAGAGAGATTGCAGAAGCAAATCCAGGTAATAAGGAAGTTTTAGAAGCAATTCCTGCTTTAATTACTGCTTTAAAGGATAAGTTTGACTATGTGCAAAAGAGGGCTGCTGAGGCAATTGGAAAGATCGGAGTAAATGATGAACAATTTGAAACTATTGTTAGAATGCTAAAGGAAGGAGAAACATATAAAGAACGACATGGAGCAGCAATGGCACTTGATGAATTAAAGAATCTAAAAGCAATTCCTGCTTTAATTACTGCTTTAAAGGATGAGGATATTGTTGTGCAATGGACTGCTGCTGAAGCGATTGGAAAAATCGCAGAAGCAAATCCAGGTAAT
>Ga0078972_1008231_pt1 | contig 22080 bp, 20 predicted proteins | sample YelNatPaOPGAMG01_FD_67568 | JGI IMG/M metagenome (GOLD analysis project Ga0078972, IMG submission 67568) | Hot spring thermophilic microbial communities from Obsidian Pool, Yellowstone National Park, USA - OP-RAMG-01 (SPADES assembly) (version 2) | ecosystem: Environmental > Aquatic > Thermal...
TTTCTACTTGCATCAAAGATATTGATGCAGGACATCTTATTATTCGTTCAATCTCCAAAAAGGAGACGAGACATGCGGGGGTTCGTGCCTCAGAGTCAGGATCAGTTTATTAAACGAGGATAAATGCCTCAAAGTGAGAATCGACCTTTCTCCCGATGTGATGATAACACAGCGTAATATTTGCGGAATTTCCAATTTTTTAGAAAGAAGTTTTCATATTGCGAGGGTGGGCGAAAGCCTATGAAAGTTTATTATAAATCCAGATTCTCTTCGTTGTATATCTTTACATCAGGTAAGAGAGTCTTGCAGATGGAGGTAAATATGCCATCGGAATATCCAACGATATTCTCCCCGTAGAGACTATCAAAAACTTTACAGTCATTATTCCCGCAGGAGGGTGAACGGCTCTTGAGGACAAACAGGTCTACTCTGTTGAGGCTATGGATGAATCTTCTGGAAAAGATCTCCAGTCTTCTCTTGAGCCGCATCTCTGTTTTCTGTTGAATTACGAGAATCCTTCCGCCTCTGTCTATCAATCTTATAGGTTCACGAGGGATACTGAGCCCGATCTCCACCTCAGGACAGACATCAATTATCCTGTAGCCCCGACCCAGAAGCCTCTCTTTGATGTCGTAAATTCGCACCTCTTTATCATATCTGCACTTAACAGATAGAAGACATCTGGAGACTACGGCAATTCTACCAGCCTGCCTGTTGTCTATATCCTTCTCCTCTTGAATGCCGGGATATCCATCTGCTCCTCAATCGGGACTGATGGGGCAACCTCACTTATATTCTCCAGAACGCTTGTATACTTCTCGGTCTCATCAACTATTGCAGTAGAAAAGGTGGCTTTACTAACCCTCTTGGATGCCGGAATATCCCTGTCTACAAACAGTTCGTTTGTAAAGGTATCCCTCCTTGCCTTCTCTGACCTGTCAAATCCTGTAGCAAATACTGTGACCTTGATCTCATCCTCTGCCATTCTCTCGTCGATAACTGCACCAAAGATGATATTGGCATCAGGATCCGCTGCTTCTCTAATGGAATTACAGGCCTCGTGAACCTCCTGAATATCCATATTCATTGGTCCCGTGAAGTTGATGAGGACACCCCTGGCACCATCAATCTTGACATTCTCGAGGAGCGGTGAGGAGACTGCCTCTGTGACTGCCTCTATAGCCCTCTTCTCTCCCGACTTTTTGCCCATCCCCATAAGGGCAAGACCCTGATTGGACATAACCGCCTTCACATCGGCAAAATCCACATTGATTAGACCGGGGATATTGATTATGTCAGTTACACCCTGAACGGCGTTTAAGAGGATGTTGTCCACCAGCAAGAAGGCAGACTTCAGAGGAACCTTCCCTGCGACAGAGAGGAGTTTCTGGTTGGGGATGACGATAAGGGTATCCACATATTTCTTCAACTCACTTATCCCGTTTATAGCCTGACTCATCCTCCTTTTCCCTTCAAACTCAAAGGGCTTGGTTACAACCCCAACAGTCAGTATCCCTATCTCCTTTGCGACACTGGCAATTACAGGGGCCGCCCCTGTCCCGGTACCACCACCCATACCAGCGGTGATGAAGACCATATCCGCACCAACGAGATGGTCGGCAATCAGGTTCTTTACCTCTTCGGCTGCATTCTTGCCAATCTCTGGATTGGCCCCAGCCCCGAGTCCTCTCGTGAGTTTGGGCCCAAGCTGAACCTTTACAGGTGCCTTGTTGTGCTCCAGTGCCTGCAGGTCCGTATTCATCGCTATGAAGTCAACCCCGCTCAGCCCGGCACTTATCATCGTATTAAGGGCGTTGGTGCCACCTCCACCTACACCTATCACCTTGATTACTGCATTCTTTCTTTCTTCTTCAATGATGCTTATCATACTAATCCTCCTTGTGTAAAATCTTTATTAAAATGCTTCCCTGAAATACCTGATAAGCCGTGAAAAAAATCCCGAACTCTTCTTTGTATTGAAGTCCGACATAGTGGCATTTGTTGCATTGAAGCCGTACAGAAGAAGGCCCGCTAATTCAGCGTAATCCAGTTTATTTACCACCACATCCTTCACACCCTCGAAACTCTGCGTAATTATATTCCCTATCCTGACGGGCATACCGAAGATATTCTCAGCAAGTTCCACAATCCCCTCCATATATGCCGTTCCACCCGTAATAACTATTCCAGAACCTATCTTATCCATCGAGTTCGTACTCTGGAGTTCCTTATTTACGAGTTCGAAGATCTCCTCAAGACGGGGCTGGATTATATCAGCCAGCATCTGACGGGATAGAGAGCGCGGCGGTTTCCCCCCGACAGAGGGCACCTCTATATATTCATCCTTCGAGACCTTTGATGAGAGGGCACATCCATACTTATTCTTTATCACCTCAGCATCCTCGGGTGGGGTCCTCAGACCTATAGCCACATCATTTTTTATATTCACACCCCCGAGACCTATAGAGGAGACAAATGTGATTGAGCCCTGATGAAACATTGCTATATCTGTGGTACCTCCACCTATATCCAGAAGGATGACTCCGAGGTCCTTTTCTGCTGGCGTAAGTACCGAGAAGGAGGAGGCATAGGCGCCATATACAACCTGTTTTACCCCGTATCCCGCTCGGCTTACACACTTAACTATATTCTGGACTACCGAGACAGAGGCGAGTATTAGATAGACCTTTGCCTCCAACCTCACACCACTCATACCGATGGGCTCTTTTATGCCCTCCTGCTTATCCACTATGTACTCCTGCGGTAGCACATGAATTATCTCCTGGTCCTGAGGGATGTGGATTGTCCTCGCTATCTCAATCACCTTCTCCACATCCTCATAGGTCACCTCATCCCGCTTTATAGGGACCGTACCTTTCGAGGTAATCCCCTTTATATGGCTACCCGAAATACCCACATAAAGCTCCTTTACCTCACAGCCAGACATCCGCTCTGCCGTTTTTACTGCCTCCTTAATCGCATTTACAGTCTCCTCGATGTTGATTATTACACCCTTCTTGACACCCGTTGATACCTCAGAACCAAAACCGAGGATGGAGAGGCGTGAATCCTTAACCTCCCCAATCAAGGCAGCCACCTTCGAAGTCCCGATATCCAGTGCTGCGATAATATTTTCCCTCTTGCCCATAGTGCCCTCCTTCTGAGTACTATTTCTTCTGTTTATATTTCATTGCATACATATCTTCCCGATTTGTATCGAGATAAACTATCTCTGGATTCAGACTGGACCTGTTAGCCTGATCGAGTATGATCCTGAGCCTCTGCAACTTCTTATCATAATCCCTCTGCCCGAGCCTGATCTCAAAGATATTCTTACCAGTGATAAGCGTGACATCCCCGCTCTTCTCGAGGAGGATCTCCGAGAGGGTGAGATCGGGGAATAATCTTGAGAACTTATCCTTAAGTTCAATCAAAGATAGTATCTTCTGTCTATAAACTGGAATATCGCCCAGATAGTCCTCCTTACTGATACCTGAGATTATGGGGAAGTCGAAGAGTTCGTCCTCTGAGAGCCTCTTGAAGACGAGACCACTCTCATCTACGAGGTACAACTGCGAAAAGTTTATCAATATCACGGGTCTATACTCTACTACCTCGATAGTTACTGTATCGGGGAGATGTTTATTTACAGAGACCCTCTTTACCCAGGGATGATTCTTTATTTGCTCTGCCGATCTGGCGGATGAGAAGGAGAATATATTATCCCCCACAGAGATACCTGAGAGGTCTCTTATATCCTCAGCAAAGGAATATCTGGTGCCGAATACATATATCCTCTTGACAGAGAAATACTCAGAGGTCTTGAGATAGATGGAAAGTCTATAAATTCCAATTAAAAACAGTAAAACAAATACGATGGACGCTATATAGAAAATATTTCTGGTTACAAACAGCCTGAGAGGGCTTATACTGTGAACTTTCTTTCTCTTTCTTACATAGATGGCCATCAATAACTCCTGACTAATTTGCCTCTACGAATGTGTCTCTCAAATGCCAGGTCAATCAATCTCTGAATTAGTTCATTGTACTTCATCCCCGCTGCCTGCCACATCATAGGGAACATCGATATCTCGGTAAAACCGGGGATTGTATTTATCTCGTTGATATATATCTCCTTATCTGTCACAAAGAAGTCGACCCTTGCCATACCCTCAAGGCCGCAACTTATGTACGCCCTGATTGACATCTCCCTTATGAGCCTAACAGTCCTCTTATCCAGTCTGGCAGGGACGATAGTCTTAGACCCCTCTTTAATATACTTAGCCTCATAGTCATAGAATTCGTTTACGGGAATAACCTCTCCTGGCGTGGCCGCCTCTGGCCTCTCATTCCCCATTACTGCACACTCTATCTCCCTGCCAGTGATGCCCTTCTCAATTATGATCTTCTCATCGTATTTAAATGCAACCCTCACCCCCTCTCTGAGCTGCCTCATATCCTTTGCCTTGCTGATTCCAACAGAAGAACCTAAATTTGCGGGCTTGACAAATAGAGGAAAGCCAAACTCCTTCACTACCTGTCTCAAGGTCTTCTCTATCATAGATTCAGTCATATATGAAAACAGCACATAGAAGGGGACCACGGGCAACTGATTGTCTCTCAAAACCCTCTTACATATCTCCTTGTCCATACAGACTGAGGATGCCATTACACCGCCCCCCACATACGGGAGATTTGCCATCTCAAATATCCCCTGAATAGTTCCATCCTCTCCAAATGTCCCGTGAAGTACAGGGAATGCTACATCTAGTTTTGCAACCGTAATGCTCCTGCTGCCATCAATAACAATGAGTTCGGGTTTTGAGGACCCGAATGTAATGGTGCATTTTCTACCGCCCTTTATAATCTCAGAGAAGTCCTGAGTACCCCTCAGATTCTTTCCGAGGTACTTAAAATTCCCCGCCTTGTCTATACCCATAAGAAAGACATCATATCTTCTTCTGTCTATAGCATTATAGACATTCTTTGCAGAACGGAGGCTCACCTCGTGTTCTCCTGATTTGCCGCCGAATACAAGTAATAGATTCTTCTTCATATCAAAACTCCCCTAATAGTCTGATCTCCAGTTCAAGCCTTATCCCGAACAACCTCTGCACCTCTGAGCGGGCAATATCTATGAGTTTTATTACAGACTTTGCATCCGCCTTCCCCCTGTTGATAATAAAGTTTGCGTGAATCTGAGATATCTCGGCGTCATTCAGTCTCAGGCCCTTGAGCCCCGCCAGCTCGATCAGTCTGCCCGCCGAATCCTCCTTAGGATTCTTGAATATGGAGCCTGCCGAGGGATAACCATAAGGCTGGGACTTCTTCCTGTACTCCTTCAACTCCTCTACACTCTTCATTGAGACATCCTTCCCTCCATCCCTGAGAACAATCTCGGCAGACAGGATAACAGAGTCCTCAGGGATACCACACTCTCTATAGTCAAAGTGCAGTCTCTCCCTCTTTATCGTCTGCAACTCCCCCATCTCCCTTATCAGAGTGAGGCTACTTACGATATCGCCCATCTCCCCAAGTCGGGTTCCAGCATTACCCGCTATGGCACCGCCTACACTCCCGGGTATACCAAAACAGAACTCAGTCCCTATAAATCCCCTCTTTATGGCAAACTCATTCAGTCTCCTGAGAGGCTCTCCTGACATTACATTCAGATAGACCTTCTGATACTCCCTCTTCAGAATCTTGATCCCCTTCAATACATTCCCCAGCTTTATCACACACCCTTTTAGCCCTTTGTCAGAGACGAGGATATTTGTACCAGACCCGATTACATATCTCTTAATCCCGTTCTCATCCAAGAACTTTATCGCCTTAATCAGGTCCTCAGATGAGGCCGGCATAAAAACCAGCTCTGCGGGACCACCAATTTTGAAAGATGTGTGCCTTTTCATTGGCTCGTCTGCCAGAAAAGAGCCATTGACGAGTAATCTCAATTCCTTGATCCAGTCCTTCTTCATTGCCCTAAAAACTCCTCTCCTATCTTGTAGACCGAACCTGCACCTATAGTGATTATGACATCTCCCTCCCTCGCATTCTCTCTGAGATAACCCAATATCTCACTGCTATCCTTATAGAGCCTTGCCGAACTATTCCCTGCATTTCTAATGGCAAAAAGGAGCGCCTCAGAGTTGACCCCCTCAATCGGTCTCTCCTGAGCTGAATATATCTCCATAAGAATCAGGTCCTGTACATCTGCAAACAGTTTAACAAATTCATCAAACAAAAAGAAGGTACGGGTGTATCTGTGGGGCTGGAATACCACAAACACCCTTCTCCTCTTCAAAAGTCTTACAGTATCAAGGGTTGCCTTTATCTCAGTCGGGTGGTGTCCATAGTCATCTATCACAAGTATCCCGTTCTTCTCCCCCTTTATCTCAAATCTCCTCCCAATCCCCTTAAAATTGGAGAGAGAGTCGGAGATTTTATCAAGTGGAATCATAAGTTCATCCCCTGCGGCTATAGTAGCAATAGAGTTTAAGACATTGTGTCTGCCCCTGAGATTTGTCCTGTACTTCCCTGCATACTCGCCATTTTTGAGGAGTTCGAATGATATAGAATCCTTCCCCAGTTCCACATTGACACCCCTGTAATCAGCCCCCTCAGAGAAGCCGTATGTAATCACCCTCCCCTTCAATTCGGGTAGTATCTCTCTTACCCCCTCATTCTCCACACAGGCAAGTACAAAGCCATAAAATGGAACTTTATTCGCAAAATCTATAAATGCCTTCTTGATGGCATCAAAATTCTGGTAAAAGTCCATATGCTCTCTGTCAATATTGGTAACTACAGCGATGGTGGGCAAAAGGGATAGAAATGAACCATCACTCTCATCAGCCTCAGCCACCAGATATTCGCCTCTCCCGAGTATGGCATTTGTATTGAATCTCTTCAACCTCCCACCAATTATGACTGTCGGGTTGAGTCCCGCATCAATCAAAAGGGTTGAGATGAGAGAGGTCGTTGTCGTCTTACCGTGGGCGCCTGAGACAAGTATGGAGTACTTCATCCTGACCAGTTCTGCCAGCAGGTCTGCCCTCCTTATCACAGGTATCTTTAACCTGCGGGCGTTTACAATCTCTGGATTATCTCCGGATATAGATGAGGAATATATCACCACATCCTTGTCTATTACATTCTCAGCCCTATGCCCAATCTCTATAGAGATACCAAGACTTTTCAGTCTCCCAATATTGTCATTAATGGCTATGTCAGAACCAGTTACCACAAATCCCAGATTGTGAAATACCTCAGCGAGTCCCGACATACCTATCCCGCCTATACCTACGAAGTGCATCCTTTTGAATCTGAGGTGGATCATCCTCTCTTCCCCTTTACAATAGTTATCACAAAGTCCATAATCTCCCGTGCCGCCTCGGGCCTGGCTAGATGGCTCGCATTCTCTGCCATACTCTTAAGCCTTGCGGGGTCATTCTTCAAGGATATAATAGTGTCAGCCAGAATCTCCGGGGTCAATTTCTCCTGTTCCAGCATAATCGCCGCACCTGCATTTACGAGCTCAATGGCATTTAATCGCTGATGGTCATCTGCCGCATAAGGGTATGGAATAAGTATAGACGGCTTCTTACACACAGTTATCTCAGCAATAGATGTGGCACCCGAGCGGCATATGACGAGATCCGCCGTCCTGTATGCAGTGGACATATCGTCTATGAATTCAGTCACATATGCAGTTATACTTGCCTCACTGTACCTCTTCTTTACCTCCTCAAAGTCCTTCTTACCTGTCTGATGGGTAATATTTATAGACTCCTTCCTTTCATTTATTATCTTGAACGCCTCAACCGCTATATTGTTTATGAAATGGGCCCCCTGAGATCCCCCGAATACAAGCACTGTAAAGATATTGTCCTCTATAGAATCATTTAGGAAGTTGTCAAAGAGCTGTCTCCGCACGGGATTCCCGAGCCACTCAACCCTCTTGGCCTTAAAGTATTTGTAAGAGTTTTTGAATGCGGTTATTACGGCATCCACAAAACGGGCAAGCACTCTATTTGTAAATCCTGGTATGATATTCTGCTCTAACAGAAACCTCTTCTTCCCCATCAGGTATGCGGCGATGATCACGGGGGCGCAGGCATACCCACCTGAGCCTATCACGGCATCGGGATTGAACCTCTTTATTATCAACATAGCCTTGAGAATGGCAACGGGTAAAAGGAATAGCCCAGATAAAAACCCTAACAATCCCCCACCCCTTAAGGGCCTTATATCCAGAAATACACAATCATAGCCCTTCTGAGGAAGAATCTCCCTCTCTATACCCCTCTCAGCACCTACAAAGAGCACCTCATTACCCTTCTTTCGAGACATTATCTCCTCCGCCAGGGCTATAGCCGGGAAGAGATGTCCGCCCGTACCTCCACCAGAAAGTAAGAATCTCATATTCTACCTCTCCTTGCCATTCTGCCGACAAGAACGCTCACATCTGTCTTCAGTGCATCGGGGTCCTCAACCGCCGTCTCACTAAATCTATAGATGCTATTCAAAATCCCCACCCCGATGAGAGAGAAGATTATGGAAGAACCCCCATAACTGATAAATGGGAGAGTAAGCCCCTTAGTCGGGATAAGACTCAGTACAACTCCCGTGTTTATAAGCACCTGATAGGCAAACATAATCGTTATGCCAAACCCCAGATAGACACCAAAGAGGTCCCTTGCCCTGAGGGCAATCCTGATACCTGACACTATAAAGACGATGAATAACAGAAGTATCACACTGATACCGATAAAACCAACCTCCTCGCCAATAATCGCCATAATAAAATCAGTGTGAGCAGCGGGCAGATAGAGGAGCTTCTGATTGCTCATCCCGAGTCCTTTACCGAATATCCCTCCCGAGCCTATGGAGATCAGGGATTCATACACCTGATACCCGATGGTATCCTTGTGCATCTCAGGGTTCAAAAAGGCGAGCATCCTCGCCCTCTTATAAGGGGAGCGCATAATTATAACATAAGCCAGAGGGAGGGATGAGAGGATCATTCCAAATATATAACTCATTCGCGTCCCTGCAATAAAATAGAGAGAGAGAAAGGTCAATACCAGAAGGACAGTGGTACCAAAGTCGGGCTGTTTCAATAGAATTATGGCAACGCCGCCAAGGACAACGAGTCCAGGGAGAAACCCATTCTTGAATGAACTGATCCGCTCCTGTGTTTTAGTCACTAGATATGCCAAATAGATTACAAATCCATACTTCAATAGCTCCGAAGGCTGAAATGTCAATAAACCCAGGTTTATCCACCTCCTTGCACCATTCTTCATCACTCCGATTCCGGGGATAAATACAAGGAGAACAAGGGCTATGCACATAGTGATTATAATGTATGGGTGTCTCTTGAATATGCCATAATCTACACTGGAGAATAGAGCCATCCCCAGAATGCCTATTGAGAGGTAGATGAGGTGCCTTATCAGAAAATATTCGGAGCTTCCAAACTGCTTATCTGCGTAAACAGAGGAACTGGAATATATGAAGACCACACCTATAGATACCAGAATGAGCGCACTGTAGTTCAAAAATTTGTGAATGTTGTTCTCCATATCTTACTCAAGCCTCATAACTATCTCTTTGAACCTCTTCCCCCTCTCCTCATAGTTGGTAAACATATCATAACTCGAACAGGCAGGAGAGAGGAGGACTATGTCACCGGATTTTGCGAGTGAAAACGCCCTCATAATAGCCTTTTCAAAATCAGAACCCACCACCTCTACATCAACAACCCCTCTCAAATCATTTTCTATTAGCCTCGCCGCCTCACCAATTGCTATTACCCTCTTGACCCTCCCTCTGACCACATCTGCTAAAACTGTATATGGAGTCCCCTTGTGCCTGCCTCCAGCAATCCAGATAATATTCGAGTCAAAGGACTTCAGGGCAACCACTGCAGAATCAACATTCGTAGCCTTTGAGTCATTATAGAATCTTACACCCCTTATCTCCCTCACAAACTCTATCCTGTGCTCAAGCCCTTCAAAGCTGTTTATCCCGTCCTCAACACACCTGGGTTCGACCCCCGCAACGAGAGTGGCAAGGGCTGAGGCAAGCACATTCTCGAGATTGTGCTCACCCACGAGATAGGTGTTTTTGTAACCCATTCTCCCCGATTTACCATCGAAGGAGAAAACAATCTTTAGGCCATCCTCCCGCCTCTCAGCGAATATCTCAGCCTCACCCTTTCTATATTTTGAGAAATACATCCTGGTACAAACAAATCCTTCAGTCATCGCAACCAGCTCCTCGCAATCCCTGTTCAGTATTACCCGGGAGTTTGAGTCCAGATTCTTGAATACCCTGAGCTTAGCCTCTTTATACTCATCGTAACTTCTGTACTTATCCAGATGGTCAGGAGATATGTTCGTAAAGACTACTATTGAGGGTCTGAAACTATCTATATTTTCCAGCATAAAAGAGGAGACCTCAACCACTGCAAAGTCGTACCTGATATCAGAAAGGGGCATATACGATAGGGGATTCCCGATATTGCCCCCTACAAACGCCCTCATATTTGCTCTATTCAATATATGTCCAATCAGTGCAGTGGTTGTAGATTTGCCGTTTGTACCTGTTATGGCAATTACAGGTACATCAACAAACATAGAGGCAAACTCCAGTTCGCTCACAACCCTAACTCCACTATCCTCTATATCCCTTATGACCTCCTCCTTTAAGTGTACGCCAGGACTCAAAACGAGGAGATCAAACTCCCTGATCCTTTCTAAGGAATTTCTCCCGCACTCGTATTCTATCCGATTCTTCTTCAATACCTCTATGTTATCGCGATTCTCCTCTTCCCCCTTTAATTCAGACACAAATGGGATTGCGCCAACCTTTGCGGCAAGCAGAGCCGCCGCCACACCAGATCTGGCACCACCTAATATGAATATCTTCTTATCTCTCATAATCATCCCATTACCTCAGCTTCAATGTCGCAATCCCCACAATTGCCATAATAATCGATATAATCCAGAATCTTATAATCACCTTCGTCTCTGGCCAACCCTTCTTCTCAAAGTGGTGATGTAGAGGTGCCATCCTGAAAATCCTCTTCTGCATAGTCTGATACGACACCACCTGCATAATCACAGAGAGGGCCTCTATGAGGAACAGCCCGTTGATTATCATCGAGACTATCTCCATCTTGATAAGGACCGCCACACAACCCAGAGATGCACCAAGGGAGAGAGAACCCACATCCCCCATAAATATCTCAGCAGGGTAGAAGTTATACCAGAGAAAGCCTATGCCAGCCCCGATCAGAGAGGCAAGGAATACCGTTATCTCCCCCGCCCCATCTATATAGGCAATCTTTAAATACTCTGCAATATTGAACCCCGCCAGAATCGTACCTGCCCCATAGGCAAGAAGCAGAAATGCCGTGGCTGAAATAAGCGTAGGACCTATCGCCAGTCCATCCAGACCATCTGTCAGATTAACTGCATTGGCCGTCCCTACAATGACAAGCCCTGCAAACAGAATATAGAAATAGCCAATATCGGGGTGAAAGAGCTCTGTCTTTATAAACGGGAGTGTAATTCTCGAATCAAAGTCGAACCACCTGATCAATATAGCGAATACAATAAAGACCAGGGCAAATTCGATTATGAGCCTCACCTTTCCCGGCAGGCCCTTTGAACTCTTATTCTTGAATTTGGAGAGGTCATCAAACAGCCCTACCAGACCGAAACCCGTACTCATAACGAGAAGGACTATTATATACATATTCTTATAATCAGCCCAGAGGAATGTAGAAATGATAATCGCCGTCAACATAGCGATCCCGCCCATAGTTGGCGTGCCGGCCTTCTTGAAGTGAGTCTCCGGACCATCCTCTCTAATATTCTGCCCCAATTCTCTTTTCTTAAAATATGCGATCAAGAAAGGTATCATCTTGTAGACGATTATAAACGAGAGTATCGCCGCCAGGACCATCCTGAATGTGGGGTATCTGAAGACATTGAATGCTGAGAAATAGGTCTTTAATCCATAAAAGAAATAGTAAAGCATATCAATCCCCTACAAGATTACCTTAAGTTCCTGAACCACCTTCTCCATACCCATAGAGTGAGAGCCCTTCACAAGAATGGCTGTACCCTTCTCAACCAGCTTCCTGACAATAGAGGCGGCATCCCTGTGGCCGATAGCCATAAATATCCTGTTCTCACTGAATCCATTCTTTACAGCCCCTTCCTTAATACCTGCCACCTCCCGCCCCAGAAGGACTAAATAATCAATATTTTTTAACTCCGCAATAACCCTCCCTATTCTGAAATGCAGAGTGTAAGACTCCATCCCCAGTTCCAGCATATCGGCGAGTACGGCTATCCTCCTTGAGACATCAAGCGATGAGAGATATCTTAACGCCCCTTCCATAGAAGAGGGATTGGCATTGTATGTATCATCTATCAGTATCACATCAGAAATGGTTATCTGATTCATCCTTCCAGGAACAGGTCTCATTGACTCTACACCGCTTTTGATATCCTCCACATCTATATCAAGGGCCGAGGCAACAGCAACGGCTGCAAGAAGGTTGTCTATGTTGTGCAGGCCCAAAAGGCCGAATGAGAGAGAGAGGTTTCTGTTCCCAATTCTAAGTCTTATCTCCGAAACATTCCCCTTCACTACCGAATCCGATTCGAGCATTACATCAGCCCTCTTTGTTCTGCTGAAGGTGACCTTTTTTTTATTAAGCATGTCGAGGCGGTTGTTTATAATCGGATCATCGAGGTTAACCACACAGATAGAATCCTCTGGCATATTCTCATAGAGTTCCCATTTTGCCCTGAGGACACCCTCAATCGATCCCACACCCTCCAGATGTGCCTCCCTTATATTTGTGATAAGCCCCAGATGAGGCATAGCAATCTCAGTGAGCCGCTTTATCTCCCCGAAGGCATTCATCCCCATCTCGAGGACTGCAAAATCAGTCGAGGACTCTACATTAAAAGCCGTAAGGGGTAGACCTATAAGATTATTGAGATTCCCCTCAGTCTTTACGACCCTGTGATTCACCGATAATATAGAGGAGATTATCTCCTTTGTAGTGGTCTTTCCACAGGAGCCTGTAATGGCAATCCTCTTAGCCTTCATCGATTTCAGATAGGCAGATGCGAGGTCTCCAAGTGCCCTAAGAGTATCCTCAACGGCAAATATGGTAGTCCTCTGAATCCTCTTCCCGAGGCTATTCTTGATTCTCTCCAGATTCTCCCTCTTCACCACAATTCCTGTATTCCCGTTATCTATTGCCTGATTTACAAAGTCGTGTCCATCAAACCTCTCACCTTTCAAAGCAAAAAACAGTCCCCTATCTACAGAGTTTCGGGAATCCGTGGAGATGGTATAAAAGGAGTCGTTCTTGACACCCGAGAATCCGGTCCTGAAAGTCTTCAAAATCATCTCCAACTTAATAGGCTCCATACCTGCTCCTTTTCTCGATAGCCCTCCTTGCCTCCTCTACATCAGAGAAGTATCTCTTTGTGGTCCCCTCTATTATATAATCTTCGTGCCCCTTGCCAGCTATGAGAATTATATCTTTCTCCTTTGATACCATCACCGCCTTCTCTATTGCACCTGCCCTATCGGGTATTACGGTGTAGACATACCTATCCCTCCCATTCAACGACTCAGGGGCAACCTTTTTGAACCTCTCATCCATACCCTTCTCAATGTCTGCTATAATCTGTAATGGATCCTCTGTTCGAGGATTGTCATTTGTAATTATAACTAAGTCTGAGTACTCACACACAGCCCTTGCCATAAGAGGTCTCTTCCCCCTGTCCCTGTCTCCACCGGCACCAAATACAGTTATTATATACCGGTGGTCTAATGCGGCAAGGGCTTTCAGGACATTCCTTAAAGAGTCATCACTATGGGCATAGTCGACAAGACACCTTATACCGAAAGGATTCTCCACCTTCTGCAATCTGCCAGGGACGAAACGCAAATCGTATATGCCATTATAGATCTCCTCAAAACTCGCCCCGAGAGTATACATAACCCCGGCCGCAGCCATTATATTGTAGAGATTGTGCAGGCCTATCAGGTGACTGTGAATACTCAAGACCCTGCTATCTATCACAATATCCGCCTTTATACAGTCTTCCTGAATCTCATATCTTTTGCAATGGACAAATGCATCGTCCTTTTCAAGAGAATAAGAGAGCATCCTCGGGAAGTCCATAGAGATGAGCCTCCTGCCATACTCATCATCAATATTTATCAGTGCCACAGAATCCTCACCTTTGCTGTAAGTTCTTGAGAACAAGAGGCTCTTCGCTCTGAAATAGTCCTCCATATCCTTGTGAAAATCGAGATGGTCCCTCGATAGATTTGTGAACACAACCGCATCAAATCTGAGGGCCGCGGTACGTCTGAGGGCAAGCCCGTGGGAGGAGACCTCCATTACCACTACATTCACCCCATTATCTCTCATATCAGAGAGAAGCCTCATAAGGAGGATGGGGTCAGGGGTTGTATTCGGGGCCGAAAGGGTTTTATTTGAATATCTGTAGTTTATCGTCCCTATAACACCCGGAGAGAGGTTCATTCTTCTCACTATGGACTCCACGAGGAATGTAATAGAGGACTTCCCGTTCGTACCTGTCACACCCACCATCTTCATATCCCTGTATGGATATCTGTAAAACCTCGCCGCAATCAGATTTATAGCCTCTACAATATCCCTTACCCGCACATATTTGCCATTTTTTAAGATCTGAGGGACCTCCCTGTCCAGAAATACCACAGCATCCCTGCTGATGGCATCAGATACAAAGTTTAGTCCATCATTCTTCGAACCCTTTACCGCAAAGAATATAGATAAGGGAATTATCTCCCTCGAATCACTGGTAATTAAAGACACATCCATATCAGGATTCACATTTGAATCCAGCACATTCAATCCATCTATCAATTCGGAGAGCCTCATAATATTCAATCCCTCTTGAGATACAGAACCACCTCCCGGTCCTTTGGTATCGATGAGAAGGGCGGTGGAACCTGTTTATATACCCTCCCCGAGCCAACTATATTAACGACTACATCCTTTGGTCTCAAATAGGATATCGCCTCTCTGAGAGATAGCCCCATAAGATTGGGGAGTTCGTCTTCGTAATAGACCCTCCCCTCATTTTCAGCCGTCTCCTCCACCTCACTATCAGAGGAGGATACTCTCTCCTCTGCCACCTCTACCCTTCCTTTAAACTCCTCTGGATATATCCCCAGGTATTTCAGACTCCTTGAGGCAATGGCACTGAATACAGGGGCAGCCACTACCCCACCATAAACCTCGCCGACTGGTTCATCTATAGAAACCACTATCACGAGTTCTGCATCCTCCGCTGGTACAAACCCTGCAAATGTACCGATCCTCTTATCCGAATAACCCTTTGTCACACTATCTACCTTCTGTGCTGTTCCCGTTTTCCCTGCTACATTAAACCCTTCTACCCTTGCCCTCATCCCTGTACCACCCTCCTCGGTCACCCGCTTCATCATCTCAATCATCTTCAGAGCCGTATCAGGAGACATCACCCTCTCCCTCCTTGTTACACCAAACTCCTTTATAGTCAGCCCTGTCCTCGAATCAACGATCCTGTCAACTATTCTCGGTGAGACATATACCCCCTTGTTGGCTATTGCACCGAATGCCGCCGCTATCTGCAATGGAGTTGCTGCCACTGTCTGTCCAAAGGCTACAGTTGCAACCGATATATCAGGCCATTTTTCAAAATTCGGAAAAATACCCCTTGACTCAGCAGGGAGGGTAATCTCCGTAGGCCTCCCGAACCCAAATCTCTTTAAATAATCTGCCAGTTTATTCCCTGTAAGTTTCAGTCCTATCTTTGCAGCACCTATATTACTCGAATACTTGATAATCTCCTCAACTGTGAGTACCCCGTGAGGATGGGCATCCCTGATCGTCCTCGAACCTATCTTCATCTCACCGTTTTGACAATCGAACTGAGTCTGTGGAGTTACAATCCCCTCTTCGAGGGCAGCGGCAACTGTGAAGACCTTCATAACCGATCCAGGTTCGAAAGGAGAAGATATGACATTATTGAGTCTCGCATTTGCACTATAGGAAGAATAGTTATTGTTATCAAAGAAGGGATAGTTTGCCATAGCAAGAACATCCCCTGTCTTCGGATTCAACACCACGGCATAACCTGCAGCGGCGCTGTATCTCTTTACGCCCGCCTCCAGTTCTGCCTCAACTATATGCTGAATATTTGCATCTATAGTCAACACAATCCTGTTCCCCTCTGCCATCTTGGCCTGTACCACCTCCCCCGTGCAGATCTCATTACCTGAGGCATCCCTGATACCACTGATGTACTGATACTCCCCCTTCAGACTCTCATTGAACTGAAGTTCTATACCGCCCAGACCCTCCTGGTCCACATTCGTAAACCCGATTATATGAGATGCAAGGGTCTTCTGAGGATAATATCTCTTATTCTCCTTTATCAGACCAAAGGCATTCGTATAAAAGAATGGATTCTTCGGTGCCAGATCCGGGAATGATATCTCTATGAGATACCTGTTTAATGCCCTCAATTCCTCCTTCTCATATGTTGTCAACTCCTCATATCCCCTCTTTTCAAACCTCTGAACCTCCCGCAGGAGTGAACCTCCTACATCGGTCATCTGCAACCTGAGCCTCTTATCCTTCAGGATAGTACTATATAAATACCTTTCATTGAGGAGGTCATTCAGAAATTGCAAAGGATTCTCAACTGGCTTATTTATTTTCAATCTCTCCTTTATTGCCAGAACCAGCCTCTTTATATCCTCTCTTTTCTTAAATTCAGCTGCCCCAAATCCGTTTATCCCCCTTATTCTTGAGGAGACAGAATCATCCATCAATCGTGCTACCCATACAAAGGGTCTCTCATCACTGAAGAGTTTCATCAGTTCCTTCTCAGGCTTTTTCAATAACCCTGACAGGATATGAGCAAAATATCTCCTCTCCTCATCCCCCGCAAACCTTTTTGGCTTTGCAAAAAGGGAGAACCTTTCCACAGTAATGGCGAGTTCGACGCCGTTTCTATCAGATATAGTACCCCTTTTGGGAGTAAGTTCAATAGCCCTCTCGTGCTGGCTTGTAGCCAGATTTTTATACTTCTCTGCCTCCTTTATCTGCAAATCCGAAGCCCTGTGGATTATGGGTATAGTTCCGCATATTACAATCAATAACAACAACAGGATTCTCTTCTTAATCCCTTTTATCTCTGTCCTGTCTCTCATTCTGACTGCCCTATATATTTTTTAACTATGCTCTCCTCAACTATTATAATATCCTTTGGCTCGGGGTATCTCATATTCAATTTTTCTATAGCATACTTCTCGATCCTGGCAGGGGAGACAAGGCTCGAATACTGGGACTTGAGCGATTTATTCTCCTCTATCAACAGTTTCTGTTTCCTGTTCTCCTGAGGAACCAGGTAACTGTACTTTAGGACCTGATTTCTGACATAGAGATGAACAACCCCGGCAGTCACCAGTATGGCACACACTATAACAACAGGTATAATTGATGCAATAAAACTCATCATCCCACTACCTAATCTGTTCTTCTTTGAGCCCTTAACCGTACTGCTATAGCTAATATATGATATCTCTTTCATCGCAGACCTCCTTATCCAATCCTTAGAAATCTTATAGCCCTCATTTTGGCACTCCTTGACCTCGGATTACTCCTCCTCTCCCTCTCTGATGGTCTGATCACCTTCTTTATCAATAGCTCCGCCCTGAGCTTTATACCCTCAGTCTCTATTAAGTCCTGTCTTACAAACTTTCTGAATATATTCTTCACGATCCTGTCCTCTACTGAGTGAAAGGCAATTACCACCACACGGGTGTCATTTTTTACAATCATAGGGAGCCTCGCAAGGAATGTAGTTAGATTATCCACCTCATTATTCACCAACATACGAATTGCCATAAACACTCTGGTTGCAGGATCTATCCTCCTGTTTCGCTTTATAAATCTACACCCTCTGATGTATTCAGCAAAACTCAAGGCATCATTGGGCATCCCCTTCGAAAAATACTCTTTCAGATAGCCAGCAACCTTCGTATCCCTTTCTATGTCTGCAAATGTTTTCAAGGTGTACGCAATATCCTCCACACTCAACTCTGACAAAAGTTCATAAGCCGTCCTGCCTGCTGTCCTGTCAAACCTCATATCCAGAGGTTCGGAACGCATAAAACTGAACCCCCTGCCGCTTTGTTCCAACTGATTGGAGGAGAGACCGAGATCAGCAATGACGCCATCTACCCTCTCTACCCCTGCCATCCTGCAAAACTTAAATGCCTCTTTGAAATTACCCTTAAAGATAGAGAACCTATCCCCGAACCTCTCCTTCAATCTACGGGCGTTCTCAATCGCCTCGTCATCCAGATCAAGGGCGATCACCCTCCCACCCTTTTCTAAGATCCTCTCACTGTGCCCACCACCACCAAAAGTAGCATCGAGGTATACACCACCACTCACTACATTCAATATCTCAAGGGCCTCATCTGCCATAACAGTTCTGTGGTGATACCCTTGGGACATAAGACTCACCTCTTATAGAAGTGCCCGTAAACTGACTCAGTTTCTGTAAGCAAAAAGATTCGTACTGAAAGAAAATGAGAGATTCACCTTTGAGGGATCATTCATTACTTCAAAGTGCTCAGGTACTCTCTCTACTTTCAGTATATCAAGTATCATCTTTCTGGTACAGAGTATTACGAGTTTTACACCATTTGCCCGCAGTTTGTTCTTGATATTGATGAGTGAATCGAAGGCGTGTCTCTGAATGTGATCGGCATTCGAAAGATCCAGTATAAAACCTCGGCTACCTGTGGCTATCTCTCTCTGCATCTCTCTCAGAAAATCAGCGATATCCACAAGATTCACATCCCCTCTAATCGAAAACCAGACAAGTCCTTCTGAATACATTTTTGAAAGCATAGTCCCTCCTTCATAGCTTGAGGTTCAGTTTCTGTGCCCTTCTCAGGAGTTCTTCGCTCGAGAGGTTGAGTTTTGCCTCGACCTCCTGAGCGTAAGCCTCCTTTGCCCAGATCTCCATCCTGTCCCCAATACCTGCAATAATGCCCTCCGACCTTATCCCGGCGTAGTCCTTCAACTCCTGTTTGAGAACAAAGCGTCCCTGTTTGTCAAACTCTGTCTCAAACGCATAGGTGGTGTAAATCCTCTTAAAGACCTCTACCTCCTCATTATACGAAGGAAATTTCATCAACTCCTCAACGATATTCCTGTGTAACTTTTCAGGTAGTACCTGAATATTCTTTTTCAGGCCCTGTACGAGAACAATCTTGTTGGAGCCGTCTTCAAGTAACACATTCCTGAAGGCAGATGGGATTATTATCCTCGACTTCTGGTCTAAAACAAATGGGAAATTTCCGAGCAGGTTATTCACCTTTACACCACCATCTGGAATCTAATGCCACTATACACCACTCCCATCCACAAAGTCAAACAAATTATTACAAATATATTTGACTTTTGCCTTTTTCACCCATAGAAATGTAATAATTTTCTCCATTATTATAAGGAGTTAAGATGAAATGTTTAATATTTACTTTAAATTTTGTTCTCCTTGTAATTTTCATAGCCGGATGTGGTTCGACAAGACCGATAGAAGAGATATACACCCCTGATGTACCTGGCACCACAGCAGACACTTCCATAACTGACACAGGTTTTACGGATGCAGATCAGATTCAGGATACCTCAACTTTTAAAATATGTAATAAAGATGAGGCCTGCAACCAATTACCCTTAGAGGACTCACATTGCTACGGGGAGTGTTACAATGAGATGATTTACCTGAGTTGCGAAGGGACAGTTGTGGATAACCTGTGTTATCTATTAACTCCACCTGAAAAACCTTATACAAAGGATATCATTGATGATATAAAAATCACTCACTCACAGATACCTGATTATGTCTATGTAGGTGATAGATTAGAGATAGAACTCATACTGACCAATCTGCGGGATGAGAAAAACTATCTGACCTACGGGTTTAAGAATCCCGATAGCTGGGAGATTCGCCCTCAAAATTTCGATTATGAAGGCATACTCTCATTTGAGCCTAAGGAGGAGAAGAGACTGAGATTTAATGCCAATGCAATTAAGCCCAACATACTCGAGCATGTACACTCATACATCCCAATAATTACCTTCAGTTTCAATTACACCAATTATGAACTTTACGCAAAAATAAGGTTTGATAAGAGAGATGAATATATAAAATGTGGGGAAGAATATTTTCCGGCGACATACTGCTCTACTCAGGATTGTACAGGGTATTCAAACTATAATTCAGCCGTCTGTTGCAATAGCATATTTTACCCGGGAGCCACTTGTTGCAATACTAATGACTGCGTAAATGGTACCTGCATAGACGGAAAGTGTATATATCGAGTCCCTTCTATGTTTCTTGCAAATACTACCCTGATACAGAACAACAGGATACTGATAATCATCTCCGATTTCCCCGAATTTCCAGAGAGTGAACTATGCAGGGATAAATATAAAGAATTGAAAGATAAATTACAGCTTGATCTCATAGATGAATACTATAAGACAATAGTTTATAACAGAACTGGAAGGAAAGATGTAGTAAACTTCCGATGGGAGGTACTCGCGGGATTCAACAGTGACAAGTTTATCACAAACGGCGATTATACCTTTCAAAACTTTAAGAACAGCCTCAACGATTATATCAACTCTCAATTGAAGTGCGATATCAACTTCGACGATTATGATAAAATAATTATAATCTCTTTCAGAATGGATCTTTATGGATTTGGTGGAATGGCATTCGGGCTTGGAAATATTGGACAAATCCAGTATTCCAATGGTTATCTTACAGCACACGAGCTATGCCATTCCTTCGGTGCATCAGACCTCTATCTGGATATGGGCGGCTCATTTCAGTATGCTACCTCATTGATGGGGAATAACCTTGGACAGATTGGCTTCCCTCAGGACAGGGTTGCCTGGGGAGAGATTGGGCTTTCTGATGTAAATGAGAACGGCGTTATAGACATATTTGAGTTTGCAAGATTTCCAGAGAGTATAGTAATAGAAAACATCCACGCAAAACTTACACAAAAAGAGAGCTTAGAGATTTCGTTCGAGCCCTATCTAATCGAGAGGGGAAGAAAAATGAGAGGTGTATTTTTAATGTATCATATAGAACTCCCGGAATACAATCAGATCATTGACACACCCGAGCCATTTATTGCCTTCGACCAGTACCAGGTAGACCTTAAGAAAATAAGAGAGACAAGGAAAATAAAAGTACGGATAGTCATCAATTATAAATACTCTGACAATGACTTCAAAAGAAAAGCCCTCAACTTCGATAAGACAATAGAGATCGATGTAGAAGACCAAATCAGGTAGACATCTACTCTTTAGAAGAGATAGCCCTAAAAAATAGCTCACCAACTCAGTTCTGGTAAGTAGAACTGTGAAAATTCTCCTATTGCAAGCCGGTGCCAGTTATCAACAACCGGCACCAGCTAACCAAAAAAGCCCTATGTTATATAAATACCATCAAAAACCATACTCTCACCATAACCACCTGATATTACGCAATATTTTTCCTTTAGTGCCAGGTAAAACAGATAGGTACAAGGACTTTTATCACCCATCTAACTCCCTCCACTAAAAACCCTTTCTCAACCCTTCTACCACCTCCTTTCAGCATATATCCTCTCATCTCAAATGGATATATTCTACCCCATCCCATACCTGCTTCCTTCCCATTTACCACCAACCGATTTACTCCTTTCTCTCCCATTACCCTACACCATTAAAAACTCCTTACTCCTCCTAACCCGTTGATACCATTCCATTTTCCCCATTTGGTGTCAGGTACAATTACCTCCTTGAGGGACGCCTTAAGTGCCATTTACCTTTCAACCTCTAACAGACACACAACAACTTAATGCCACAAGATAGTGCGAGGTTCAAAATGGTGTCAGGTACTTTTCTGGCATAATATTTGC
>Ga0078972_1008232_pt1 | contig 22078 bp, 22 predicted proteins | sample YelNatPaOPGAMG01_FD_67568 | JGI IMG/M metagenome (GOLD analysis project Ga0078972, IMG submission 67568) | Hot spring thermophilic microbial communities from Obsidian Pool, Yellowstone National Park, USA - OP-RAMG-01 (SPADES assembly) (version 2) | ecosystem: Environmental > Aquatic > Thermal...
GGCCCAGAGCTACGGTCGGTTTTCTTTTGGCCGGGCCTCTGGGTTTATTGTTTTCAACGGGGAAGAATCCCATCATCGTGACTTATGTTCGTGCCCACAGTGAAACAGGACCAAAAGCAGGGACGGAAAGCTATTGCCCATATTGTGGCTCTAAAATCCAGGCAGAGGGTCGCTTTTGCCCAAACTGTGGTAAAGAAATCCAGATGCATTTATAAGGATTCCGGATGCCTGAATGGGAAACCCATGGAATTGGCTTGCGCTGGAAACCCAGAGGAAGGCCAGCCCCGTGAACAAGCTGAGTAGGGTGGGAGAAGAAGAAAATAGGGCTTGGTTTAAGTTGATATAATACAAATAGGTGGTTGGTAATGGTGGTCGTTTTAGTTTGTATTGTAGTAATTTTAGCAACCCTGGGCGGATTATATAGAACTTATGCCTTTATCCGCAAAGCTGAAACTCCTGCTCAAAGGAAGTTAGCGATTAAGTATTCTCTTTTAGCTTGGGGGTTAGTGGTTCTTCTCATTGTTTTTCCGATCATGATTAATTATCTCGGTCTGATTCCCGAATGGGCACTCTGGATATTATGGGCCCTCTGCTTCGTTTTTAATTTCTTAGGGAATCGCTGGGCGAAAAAACGGATAGGTTTCCCTCTTTGGCTGTAAAAATTCCTTTAATTTTCTCCATTTCCAGTTTGCACTCCCAACTTTAAGCGAGTGTTTTGCTCATGGATCAAGTAGCGGCCCCTGCGCTCTCTTCCTCCGGCTCCAGCCACGCCAGCCAGCCTCAGGAAGAGAGCGCTCCCTCGGGGATCGGGCGCTTTTCCCACAAGATCATTCAAACGGGATATCGCTTGCCCAACCAAGCAAGAAGAGCAATAGACAAGAAAAACACCTGCCAACCTGTACCCCTAAGTTTCCCTTCTTCACAATAGCCTTTCTATCTAAAGAGCTTTCCTATCCAGCCCAAACTCTCAGGCGCCCTCCCCCTCGGGAAGAGCGCTACGCGCTCTGGGGCCGCAAGGAAGAGGAAGGCGGAAAAGGGGCTCCGGCCGCCTCCCGGCCACCCCACTAACCCCGGAGTCCCTTTTCCGCCTGAAGGAGGCGCCCCAGCCTCACCAGCCAGGCACCTCCTCTTTTTCCTTTAGAAAAAAAGAAAGAAGAGCACCCATACATTTTTACCCTGATCTGCTTTGACATGGCCTTTTGGGGCCATTTTGAGGGCACTTTTTAAAGGAATCCTTAAGGAATTAGTAGGCTTACGCCCATCCAAACCTCATTTTTTTGACCCTGCTGCGGCCGGCTCCACTTATACCTCTCGGCGCCTTTGAAACCTGTCAAGGGTGCGGGGTCCCCTCCCACAGGGCGTCCTCCCCGCAGCCCTTACGGGCAGACCCTTGACAGTAAGGCGCCTCGAGGTCGTTCCGCCTTGGCCCGCAGCGAGTGGGTCAAAAAAAATATGCCGGGAGAAAAACGGCATCAGAGGAGGTAAAGCATGAAAATTGAAGTCGCACCGGAAAGAGATGGCCATGTGGTCATCACCATCCTTCCCGAAGAGGGAAGCGCCCCCGAAGTCAGGCTGGCGGAGAAGCCCTCTCCCCAGCCTAAGGAAGAGCCGAAAAAGACCGAGGATATCGTGGTCAGCGATCCGGAACTTGTGGCCCTCTCCTTAAAAGACGATCCCCACGCTCAAGAAGAGATCGAGGAAGCCCAGAAAGCCAAAACCTTTCGCCGTGCCACGGAAAAGCAGATCCGCTACTTCCATGTTCTGGCAAGGAAAGCCGGGATCAAGGACACTCACCCCTGGCTGGAAGAGAACGGTTTCCCGCCTTCCTCAAAAGAGTGCTCCCAGGCCCAGCTCTCCCGTGCCATAGACATGCTGAAAGACCTGGAGTGGGCCCACTCCCTGGAAGCTCCTGGCTGGCACAGAGAACCGGCGGAAGCGGCCTGAAGAAGAAGAGGGGAGGGGCAAAGCCCCTCCCCCCAGGGAAGGAAGATCCGAACACAGGGAGGAGAAAATGTCCAAGATAATTATACCAGAAGAGAGAAAGCGCCTTAAGGAAGTGAACTGGTTTAAAAGTCAGAAGGAAGCCCGAGCCTGGGCAAGGAGTTTGGGGCAAAAGTTAAAGCCCTGGACGGAGATCGAGCCCGCTGGCTTCTGTCGCAAATCCGGGTGGTTGGTCCGGGTCTACGAGATAAAAGAGGAGGAAGAGAGATGAAAGAGATAAAGGAAATGAAGGAGAAATGCTATTGCGCCCTGAGGATCATAGCTGAGGACTGGTTAGAAAGCCTCTATGAGGAGAGGCGCCAGACCAGAGACTTAGGGGAAAGAGACCGCCTCACAGGAAAGATCGAGGAGCTCCAGAGGATCCTGGAGAATCTGAAAGAGGAGAAAGAAGAGAGGAAGGATGAATAAAAGAGGGGGGCGAAAGCCCCCTCAACCGAATTAGTTGGCGGTGGCCAGCCTCTCTTGCGGGTTGCCCACCATCGAGTTAGTTATCCCCACCCGCCCAGCTCCGGCGGCACCGGTCGCAGGGAACGCCTGCTCCCTCGCAGGCGCTGGCCAGACCCAGGCTCCCCACCGCCTGCGTGCCGCCTCCGCTACCCAATTTTGTCACCTCTAGGTTGCAAAAACCGGGATAAATTAGAAAGAGCCTATTTTGATCCAGCTTCAATCACTCTCCTCAATTTATCCTAAAACTTTTGAAAGACTCGACTATCTCCAGTTTCCTGTTTTCCAATTTCCTTCCTTTCACCACCTCGTTCCGGCTGTCATTTATCAGCTTCCTTTTGCTGCTATTCTTGCTCCAAAAAAGAGTAGCCTGGGAGGCTACCTTTTCATGAAATCAAAAGTCTTGGTATTACCGGAAAGTGATAGGCAAGACCAACAAAAATCTAATTCTCCCTATCTAATTCTCCCTATCTATATTATCGAAAATTTTTGCCTCTGATATAAACCTTCTTATGTCTCTTCCTGGCTCGGGAGTTTATGCCCTAATATCCATGTAAAAACTGAGAGGACTTCTTTTTATCTTTTGCTAATTGATTGACTCTGGAGTTGCTTTAATGATAACACCTCTAAATATTTTTCACTTCTTCTTGTATTACGAGAATCTTTTCCGGATTTTCAAGATAGTATCTTATCCTGTCCAAAAATTTAGCTGCTAGTGCTCCATCAATCACTCTATGATCGAATGTTAAAGAAAGAGTCATAACTTTGTCTATCTTCACCTGTGTACCTTCAACAACTGGTTTTTCAACAATTCTATTTAACCCCAAAATCGATACTTGAGGAGGATTTATTATCGGGTTAAAAAAATCAACGTTATACATGCCAAGATTAGTAACGGTAAAAGTCCCTCCGATAAAATCTTTTTCCTTTAATTCGTTTTTTTGCGATCTTTCTATAATATCTCTGTAATCTACTAATAGTTGTTCCAACCTCTTTCGGTCTACGTCCCTAATAACAGGTGTAATTAAACCTAAGGGGCTCTCCACAGCAAGATTTATATTTATGGTATCGTATATAATAATTTTATCTTCTTGGATTGAAGCATTGAGATCTATAAAATCCCTCAATGCTTTTGCGATACATTTGAGCATTAAAACAGTAAACGAAGGCTTTGTTTGGAGTTTCTTTGATAGCTCGTCTCTTGTTTTGGCAAATTTGCCCATTTTGACTTCCATATTTTCTGTTACATGGACAGCCTCCATGTAGCTTTTGGTTAATCGCTCGGCAATTACTTTCCTTATACCAGAAATTTTCACCTCCTTCCTTACTTTTGGTAAGTATTTTTCTTTTACATACTCCTCTATGTCACTGATTAAAATTTCGCCATTTTTTCCACTACCTTTTAAGTTTCTTAAATCGATCCCATACTGCTCTGCAATTTGTTCCACCTCTTTGCCAGTATTCATAAAATCATCTCTTTTCGACTGTTTCAATAATTGCTATTGGCTCGCCAACTGAAACCTCATCTCCTTCCTGATAAAGTATTTTCTTTACAATTCCGTCTTGAGGAGCATGCAAATCGTTTGTAACTTTCTCGGATTCGACAACTCCGACTACTTCGTCCTTTCTTACTTCATCTCCTTCTTTTTTCTTCCATTCGAGTATGGTCCCCTTGCTCATTGTCAATCCTAACTTGGGCATAATGATTTCTATTTCCATCCCTCTTCACCTCTTTTATGCAATTTTTTGATATTTCCTCCCATTTTTATCTATTTGTCAACTGATATGTCCTTTACTATGATTAAGGTAGTGTCAAGGCTTTTGTGTCACTTCTTCTAGACCTCAACAGGCGCCTCCTCTGACCGAACCTCTGTCCCATACTTCTCTTTTCTCATTTTCTCCAAAGCTGGCTTGCTTATGTGCCAGTTAGGTAAAATCCTCTTCCTGTAGCTTTCGTTCATCTGTTCTGTAACCATAAGGAGCACCTTTTCCTCCCCCTCAGGCTGAGAGAAGGACTCAATCATCTTGGCCCTCCTCTTTACCTCCTTTTGAAACCTCTCCAAGGCATTTGTGCTGTAGATGAAGGGCTGGAGCTCTTGGTCTCTCTTTCTCACCTTAGCTAGGCTCTGCCTCATCTTCTCGAGGAGGCAACTCTGAAAGTCAGCTTTGGGGTAAATCTCCTTCACGGCATGGGGGAGTCCTTTGAGCCCATCCCCCATGAAGAGCAAGGGTTCCTTTAATCCCCTCTCCTTTAAATCCGCTAAGACCTCCTTCCAGACCTCGGCGCTCTCCCTAAAAGAAGCAGGGAAGAAGGTGAGCACCTCCTTTAATCCCTCCTCGCTGATCCCGAAAGCTAGGATAGACCGCCTCCTCTCCCACTATCCCTCCCTCTCACCTTGAGGAAGGTTTCGTCTACATAGATGATAGGATAACACTTGGGCCCCTGTGCTTGCTCTCCAGGAGGGCCTATAGGACACGGGAGATGCCCCTGGTGGAGAGACCCCCTGCATAAATGGCATAGATCAGCTACTCTAATCCCCTTCCTCGTTTTCACCCAACTCCTTGATCAGCTTTTGGTATTGTGCTTTCATAGAAAATGCTCCTGTTTGGTTGAGATTTGGCTTGGTCAACAGGAGGTCACTAATTTTTGGGAAGTGACAAATTGAAGCACATTATGGAAAAGTATTGTCTTTGCTGAAAAGATGCAATAACTTGTTTTGCCATGAATAGGTTAATTTTGCTACAAAGTGACACATTTAACCCTAAAGAAAATTTGATAATAGAGGAGAGTATTTTAAATTCAAGTCTCCCTCCTCTTACCGGGGTTTTAAGGCTCTGGCAGAACGAACCATGTGTTGTCATTGGAAAATTCCAGAAAGAGGAGTACGAGGTGAATATTCCTTATATACAAGAAAAAGGTATTAAAGTAATTCGTAGGTTTACGGGCGGGGGCACTGTTTACCACGATCTTGGCAATTTAAATATCACATTTTGTAAAGGTAGAAATGATTTTATTTTCTCAAGTTATTTCATTGAAGAGGGGAAGGGTATTACAGAAATAATATCAAAGGCTTTAAAAGATTTTGTTGAAATGGAAATAGAAGTTAATGAAAGAAACGCAATCTTTATTAACAGGAGAAAAGTCTTAGGTTCAAGCATTGCAATTACAAGAGACAAATTTTTCTATCACGCATCGCTTCTTGTTGATTCTAACCTTACAGAACTTAAAAGAGCAATTAAATGGGAAGAAAGTTATCCATATGGGACAGCGAATTTTATAAAGAGCAAGAGAAGCGAGGTAGCAAACCTTTCCAATTTTTCAAAAAATATATCCATTAAAAAGATTAAAGCAAGCATTATTAAGCGGTTTGAGGAAGAATTGTTGGTAAGAATTGAAACGTCTGGAAATGCTTTTAATGGACATTTAATAGAGTGCATCCTTTAATTTTCCTCCATATACGAATTCCTACTTTTCTCGAGTATCATGAACGGGATAAACTCAACTTCCTCTAAGAAAAATCCAAAATGATCAGAATTCTTGATTGAATTAAAACATCTTTCTTCAATCGATGACCGTCTTTCTGAAAAGACTGTTTCCCTTATTCCTGGCTTTCTCAAATCGCACTCCGGGAATCTCTCCGGTAAAGGAGTGCACCTGATGTAGTTATTGCGGTTTACTTCCTCCTTTAAGACTATACGCGCCTCATCGATAGTCGCCAGTTTTTCTAGGGCGCATGTCTTCATAATTCTGTTCCATAACCGGCGGTATGGCCTCTCTACTTTACCATTGGCCTGGGGCGATAGAGTTTAGACAATATTCAATCTTAAGGATTTCAACACCTGTATCCATTGAGGGTCTGCCTAATCAGTCTTTAGAATATGTTTTCTCCAAAACTATCCCGCCTTTGTACGAAGCAGAACATCGTTCAGAGAATCCCTATAATAGCTCAAGGGAATGCCCTATGCGCGCATATAAACTTCCGCAGCTTGAATGTAAGCTTAGGTCGTTTTCTGCTCAAAGATATCAGCATAGAGGATCTTGCGGCTGAAGTTGTCCAGGGAAGTAATCAAATTCCGACTCTCATGAGTAGGTGGGACCATCTGCAATAGGAAGTATCATGTTGGATTAAAGCGCCAATGGCCGAGATGATTATCTCCCTCTCATGAACCTTCATTCTGGCATGAGGCTTAAAGTAACTCTAACTCTGCGCCTGATTAATAATCGTAGGCAAAGAAACACTAATTCCCAGAGAGAAAGGCGATCCTTGATATCAGAGTAGTTTTATTTGTTGATAGCAGAGCTGCGCCCTCAATCAATTCCTTTTCCAAAAGCAATTTCTTCTCGATCTTCTTTTTTTCCAAAAGCAGGGAGTCTTGCTGATTACTAAAATCTTCTCAATTGCTGATCTATCTATTATCCCTTGGCAACATGCTTTGAGTAAAAATTTCAGTTACTCCACTGTATCTCTTTTTGTATCTGATCCGTTATTCCTCCTTTTTGGAAGGAGTATATCATTAAGGGGTCACGGTTCAGATTTAGATAGTTTGCATTTCAATTTTAAATAATAACCTCAATAAAAAGGCTTGACAAAAATTTGAATGTTCACAAAAATTAAAAAAAATGAATACGTTTCTATATTTTTTTGATAAAGAAAGGGCGTTAATTTGGTATGATGTCGCTAGATACCAGTTTAATTATTTTAATTCCTTCTCACCTCAGTTAAGCATTAAAAGGGACAAATCTCTTTTGCAAACTTGCTGCCCTTCGTTCTCTTGGAGAGCGGCTTCAGCGATTATGTCCAATTATATTCCCAATAGATACGCGAAATCTTTTTCTGAATGTGGTAACGTTTCTACATCTATTTTGAATTTCTTTGGAGGGTCTTATGAGCCCTAAACAAAGTAGTACTGGTATTAACGGGAAAAGGTGGGTTACCATCAAAGATGTGGCTATGAAGGCTGGCGTCTCCGTGGGTACTGTTTCACGAGTGCTTAGCGGCAATGGTTACGCCAGTGAAGAAAGCCGCCGTCAAGTCCTTCGCGCAGCGAAGGAGTTAGGTTACCGCCCTCATGGTCTTGCTCGCAGTCTTAAGCTTCAGCGAACCGATACAATTGGCCTTCTCATCACGGATATTATGAACCCATTTTACTCTATCCTTGCAGCTGGAGTGTTGGAGTGCGCTAGGAAACTTGGCTACCATGTGATTGTTTCTGCTACCGATGAAGAACCAGAATTAGAAAGAGAGTACCTGGAAGTACTTATGGAAGAGCGGGCGGCAGGAATCATTGCTATCCCTACGGGGAAAAACGTCAACTACTGGAAAGAGGTGGTGGACTTAGGCACAGGAGTAGTGTTAGTAGATCGAGAAGTACAGGGAGTTCAGGAATTAGACGTCATCCTCGTGGACAATGAAAAAGGGGCTTACGACGCCGTCTCCTACCTGATTGGGCTAGGGCATCGAAGAATTGGGATCATCACAGGCCCTCTGGAGACCAATACCGGTGCTGGACGTCTTCAAGGTTACCGACTTGCTCATCGCAATGCAGGTATTACAGTAGATGAGCAACTCGTTGAGGTTGTTTCTTTCAAACAGAAAAGCGGTATTGATGCAGCACAGCGCTTGTTATCATTGCCTGATCCCCCCACGGCGATTTTTGCAGCCAATAACGCTTTGGGGGAGGCCACACTAACGGTCATTAGAGAGAAAGGGCTAACTATCCCAAACGATATATCGTTCGTAATGTTCGACGATGTCCCTTGGGCTTGTCAAACAAGTCCTTCTCTTACCGTGGTTAATCAGCCAACTCGCGACTTGGGCTACATCGGTATGGAAGTATTAGATCGCAGGATGAAGGCCTTGGAAGAAGGGAATCAAATCGCAGCCCAAAAGATAATTCTGATGCCCAATTTAATCATCCGGGAAAGTTGTACAGAGCCGAAGACGCGATAATGATTGACTCAAGTTATAAAGGAAAGGAGATGAGATTGAACATGAATATGACAGATCCTAGAACAGTGGGGCTTTCGAAAGAAGAACTGCTCAGCCTTTATAGGGTGATGCTGCGGATTCGCCGTTTTGAGGAGCGAGTAGAACAATTATACGCCCGCGGAAAATTACCCGGCTTTGTTCATCTCTATATTGGCGAAGAAGCAATAGCAACTGGGGTTTGCTCTGTTTTAAGAAAGAATGATTTTATCACTTCCACTCACAGAGGACATGGTCACATTATAGCTAAAGGCGGAGATTTAGCCAAAATGATGGCAGAACTTTTTGGCAAGATCACCGGCTACTGCAGAGGCAAAGGGAGTTCCTTGCATATCACCGACATGTCCCTGGGGGTGTTAGGGGCCAACGGCATAGTGGCCGGTGGCATTCCCATCGCTGTGGGGGCTGCCTACAGTGCAGCCAAAATTCGGCATACGGATCAAGTAACTGTTGCTTTTTTTGGAGATGGAGCCACAAACCAAGGGGCTTTTGCTGAAGCATGTAACATGGCGAGCACATGGAAATTACCTGTGATATTCGTGTGCGAAAACAATTTCTATGGCGTTGGGACGCGTTTAGGACGGGTAGCTCCCACTGAAGATGTTACAGTGAGGGCGTCTGGGTTTCTTATTCCTACTTTATCTGTGGATGGAAATGACGTCTTAGCTGTGAGGGCAGCAACAATAGAAGCTTTGAATCGTGCCAGAGCGAATGAGGGTCCAACATTTATTGAATGCAAGACTTGGAGGCACAGGGGACATTTCCAAGGCGAGAATCCATCATACATGTATGGCAAAGAACACGAGCTTTGGTTAGCAAGGGATCCTATCAGACGCTTTGCTGAGGCTCTCCTGGAAACTGGTTTTGCTACCCAGGAAGATTTAAACAGGATTGACTCAACTATTCAAGAAGAGATTGATCGAGCAGTGGAATTTGCAGAGATGAGCCCTATGCCAGAGCCAGAGACGGCTTTGGAAGATGTTTATGCATGAGACTGTCTACAGTATCAATTCTTTTGAATGTGAGACAGAAGGAGAATGAATTATGGCTAAGATGAAGTTTATGGAGGCCATCAGGGAGACTATAAGGCAAGAAATGGCTGCTGATCCGTTCCTTTTCCTGATCGGCGAAGACGTTGGCAAATATGGTGGAGAACGCGGGGTCACTGGGGATTTATGGTATCAATTCGGTGACGATCGCGTTCGCGACGCACCAATTTCAGAGACTGCCATCGTCGGTTGTGCCTTAGGTGCAAGCATGACTGGCTGCCGTGCAATTGTGGAGATACCTTTTAATAACTTTCTGGGCATATGCATGGACCAAATTTTTAACCAAGCAGCCAAAATCCGTTACATGTCGGGTGGCCAGGCTCAAGTTAGATTAGTAATCCGCGCAGCCATGGGAGGCTATGTTGGAGCAGCAGCGCACCATTCCGATTGTCTTGCGTCCTGGTTTGTCCACATACCCGGGATTAAAGTAGTAGTTCCCTCTATGCCAGACGATGCTGCAGGTCTTTTGCGCGCTTCTCTACGGGATGGCAATCCAGTAATCTTTTTTGAACATCATGGGCTATATTCTGTTGTAGGAGACGTGCCAGATGATCCTGACTTCGTAGTTCCTTTAGGCAAGGCTCGCCTAATCCGCGAAGGGAGCGATTGCACCGTGGTAGCTACGGCCCTTCAGGTTCACAAATCCTTGGAAGCAGCTAGTCAGCTTGCCGCTGAAGGTATAGATATTGAAATTGTTGATCCACGAACACTCGATCCACTCGACCAAGAAACTATTTTAGCCTCGGTCGCTAAAACTAGACACGTTGTCATTGTGCACGAGGAGTGGGTAATGAACGGATATGGTAGTGAGATTGCTGCCATTATAGCCGACAAAGGAATTCGTTACCTTGATGGTCCTATAAAAAGAGTGGGGGCGAAACATGCTCCAATTCCCTTTAGTCCTCCTTTGGAAAACTACGTTTTGCCCCAGGTGGATGACATCGTACGAGCAGTCAAAGCAGCGATAAGAAACGAAGAGCCAGAGTCTAGGCCGCCTTTTGAGGGGGCCTAGCTTTATATCATTGCGAGATTAGGAGGAAAGTGATGGTAAAAGAAGGTCGGGTGAACGTTTGTCAGATAGGCCATAAGTTTATTGGCAAAGCTCACAACTACGCATATACAAACGTGGGTATGTTCTTCGATTTGAAGTTACGTCCAGTGAAAAAGGTTCTTTGTGGTTTAGGGGAGGACCTTCCCAAAGTTGCTGAACAATGGGGGTGGGAAGAGTATAGTGCGGACTGGAGGGAGGTAGTAGAAAGACCTGACATCGACGTGGTAGATATCTGTGCACCCAGCGTTCTTCATAGGGAAATCGCTGTCACCGCGGCTAAGGCAGGCAAGCATGTTTTCTGCGAAAAGCCACTGGCCATGAATCTTGAAGAGGCCCGAGAGATGGTTACGGTTGTGGAATCTATTGGCGTGGTTAACACCGTCGGATTCAATTATCGAAAAGTTCCTGCTATTGCCTTAGCCAAGCAATTAATAGAAGAAGGGGCTGTCGGTAGAATTTATCATTTTCGCGGCATTTACTCCCAAGATTGGTTAGTGGATCCTGGGTTCCCGCTGGCTTGGCGGCTTCGGAAAAAAGACGCAGGGGCTGGTGCGTCTTGGGACCTGGGTGCTCACGTGGTGGATTTAGCCCGCTATTTAGTGGGAGAAATTACAGAAGTTGTCGGTTCTCAAACCACTTTTATCAAGCAACGCCCTGTGGCAAGGATCGAGGATGGCCTCACAGCTATTCCTGGGGACGCTATAGGAGAAGTAGATGTCGATGACGCATCTTCTTTCTTAGCTCGCTTCGAAAATGGAGCCATGGGTTTATTCGAAGTTACCAGGTATGGAACAGGACATAGGAACCAAAATCGTATCGAGATTTATGGAAGCGAAGGGAGTCTCATTTGGGAAGGTTTCCCGAGGATGAATGATCTCCTTTTTTATTCTCGCAAGGACTCATCGCACGTTCAGGGATTTCGCACCATACAGGTTGGGGAAGCGATACATCCTTATGTGGGTGCTTACTACCCAGCTGGCCACATTATTGGTTTCGGTGAAACCTTCGTGAATGAAGTATTAGATTTTCTGAATGCTATTGCAGAGGGAAAGCAAGCCAGTCCAAATTTCCACGACGGCCTTCGCTGTCAGGAAATTTTGGTAGCGGTGGACCTTTCTGTCCAAGAAAGACGCTGGGTCAAGGTAGACGAGTTAAGGTAAGTAAAGGTGCTTCCTATGGGAATGCTTTCTTTTGGGCCTTTGTTTTTTTGATGCTGAATACAGATTGAGATTAAAGGAGATGAGATCTTGATCACTAGAAAAGTATACGAAGAGGCTAAATCTTTAACCCTGGAGATGCTCCGTCGAGCGGGGATTGTAGTTACGCCCGAAGAAAAAGAACGGATTGAGGTGGCTGACTTTGGGCTCAATGACCTGAAGCGGACCGGTCTTCAAATCCTTACATACGTGAACACCGATCGGGTTTGTGCTAAGGAAATAGTCCTTTTCCCATACCAGACTTGTCCGGAACATAGGCATCCGCCAGTGGCGGGCGAACCTGGAAAGGAAGAAACTTTCCGTTGCAGGTGGGGAGAGGTCTATCTCTATGTGCCGGGCCCTAGAACATCTAATCCCAAGGCCAGGCCGCCGCAAGGGGATGAGCATTACTACACTGTGTTCCACGAAGTCATTTTGAAACCAGGGTATCAGTATACAATAAAGCCCAACACTCTTCACTGGTTCCAAGCTGGTCCGGAGGGGGCCATCGTTTCAGAATTCTCCACTAAAAGCCGAGACGAAACCGACATTTTTACTGATCCCAGGGTCGACCGTTCGCCAAAAGTGGAAGGATAACTTGGAGCGTGTCATGGCGGAAACTACAGTTCAGAAAGCGAGTAAACAAGAACTACCACAGACTTCAGAGCGTGTTCCTTTGTTGCGAGCGCGAGGGCTGGTGAAAGCTTTCTCTGGGACTGTAGCGGTCAGCAACGTGGACATCGATGTGGAACGCGGTCAGGTGGTTGCCGTTGTTGGCGAGAATGGGGCAGGCAAAACCACCCTTAAAAACTTATTAGTTGGGATCTTGGAGCCGGACAAAGGCTTCATCGAGCTCGAAGGGCAGCGGATTTCCCATTTTCACGCGGCGGATTTAGGTATCGCTGCTGTGCACCAGGAGTTCAGTCTATTTCCTAGTCTCTCTGTTGCTGAAAACGTGTGCATTACCGATTTGCCTGGTCGCCGTTGGTCGGTTAATTGGAGAAAGACAAAGGAAGTAGCGAAACACTATTTGGATATGATCGGTGCTGACCTGGATCTGGATACTCCTGTGGAAGGGCTAAGTACTGGAGAACAGCAACTAGTGGAGATTGCCAAAGCATTGCGACAGGCTACTCGCATCCTCATCTTAGATGAGCCCACGACTTCCCTCAGTGAGCCAGAGCGTGAGAGGCTGTTTCAGGTTATCCATCGTCTTCGGGAAATGGAGCTAGGAATTATTTATATCTCTCATTTCATAGATGAGGTATATGAGATTGCCGACACTGCAGTGGTGCTTCGTGACGGTCACCGTGTGGGAGGAGGACCGGTTTCCCATTTGCCGAAAGCTAAGTTGGAAGAACTGATGGTTGGTCGCCCTATTACAGAGCTGAAAAAGGAAATCGGAACCCCATCCGACGCAGTTATGCTTCGTGTGGAAGGGTTTACCTCTGAGCCATTTTTTCGAAATATTTCATTTGAATTACATCAGGGTGAAATTTTGGCTCTCTTTGGGCTGATGGGAGCGGGACGCACAGAACTTGTGGAATCCATTTATGGATTACGAAAGGCTAAAGGCCGTCTATGGGTCAGGGGACAAGAGATCGCTAAACCAACCCCGCCCACGATGAGGCAGTTAGGTGTGGGCTTTTTGCCTGAAGATCGTCGCCGCAACGGATTGTTCGCTATCCGCAGCTTGAAGGAAAACCTAACCGCAGCGGCCATCGACCTCTTGGTAGACCGAGTGATTCCAGGATTTGGATTTCGGAACGAGAAAAAGAGAGCAGAGGAAATCGCCAAAAAACTGAACATTGTGCATGCCGGTATTGAGCGGCCAATTCGATATTTGAGCGGAGGAAACCAGCAGAAAGCACTCTTGGGACGTTGGCTGGCTACTGGGGCAAAGGTGCTTATCTTGGATGAACCGACCCGGGGTGTTGACATTGGTGCGAAGGACGAGATCCACAGCCTGATTGCCCAACTGGCTCGCTCTGGCTCAGCGGTGCTGATGGTGTCTTCTGAGTTGCCTGAGCTTTTGAGGCTTGCACACCGAATTATGGTTTTGAGAAAAGGAATGATCGTTGCAGAATTCACTCAGGATGAGTTCGACCCCAAGGAAATTATCCGTTATGCAGCCTCGGAACAGGAGATTAGACATGGCAATGGTTGAACGAAAGAATTTCCTTCAATCAATATTGAACAGTATTCGGGGAGCGCGATGGTTGATTGTGCTTGGTGGCATTTTCCTATTGGGCTTGGCCTTCAGTCTGTTGTCTCCTGCGTTTCTGCAGTTCCGTAACCTGCAGAATATCATTGTTCAGGCTTCTGTGACCGGCATTATGGCTGTTGGTATGACCTTTGTGATCATGACTGCCGGGATTGACATTTCTGTTGGTGGCATTCTCTATCTAACACTGGTTCTGGCAACGGGTCTGGCGCTCAAAATGGGTACCGGTGGGATTTTTGCTGGGACTATTATCTACCTAATTGCTATATTATTGGGGACCATTCTTGGCCTAGTCAATGGGCTTTTGATCAACTTTGTTGGCATTAACCCCCTTGTGGTTACACTGGCGACACTATCGGTGTATCGAGGCCTAGCCATTCATATTAATAAGGCGGGGATTACCATCCCACCAGAAAGCGCTAGATTTCTGGGTATTGGCAAGATCCTTGGGGTACCTGTTCCGCTTTTACTGGCCATTCTGGTGACTTTTATTGGCGCATTAATACTCTCTCGAACCCGATTTGGTCGTTACGCATTGGCCATTGGAGCATCCTCCACGTCTGCATACCAAAGCGGACTGCCAGTGCGGCCTGTCCTCATAGCAGTTTATGCTATTGCCGGATTATGTGCCGGATTGGCAGGCCTAATCTTAATGGGTCGTGTCGGGGCGGTTCAGACAGACATGGGCATTGGCATCGAATTTACAGTTATCACAGCTGTGGTTTTAGGTGGCACACTCCTTTCGGGCGGGCGCGCCTCGATTTTAGGAAGCCTGCTTGGTGCGATCTTACTGGTGATGATTGACAATGGACTCAACCTGATGCACGCATCAGCTTTCATTTATGACATCGTAAGAGGTTCTGTATTGATTGGAGCAGTATTGATTGACCGTGCATCTGCGTTGGAATTATTCCGCAATTGGTTCTCTCTACGGAATCTGAAAGTTTCAAACCAGCGGAAAATTTCTACTTGAGGGCTTTGCAGGATGCATCATTTTGGTTCAACTAAAAATTTTCAGGGAGGTCTGATTTGAACTTTATAGGAAATAAAAGTGCCCCTCTAAGGATGAGAAGCTCAGTCGGAGGGGGTTTCCACTTAGGAAGGTGATGTGAAATGAGATAAAAAGTAGGGAATTCAGGAGTCCGGTTGGACAAGGCTGGTTTTGGTAAGAATTTTTAATTACTGAAAGGAGGAAGGGTAAATGAAAAGCAGAATTGGTTTGGCTGTTCTCTGTCTGGTGCTTGTCCTGTCCCTCGTACTAGCAGGGTGCGCGCCTGCAGCGACCCCTTCAACACCTACGGCGACACCTTCAACGGCTACAGCAACCCCTTCACCCACTGGAAAAAAACAAATAGTCATCGGGGTATCGCTGGATAAATTGTTCTTAGGACGTCAGGCCGAGATGTCTGGGGTACGTGATGCCGCTAAGAAATTGGGGGTAACGTTGTGGGAGCTTGTGGCAGACAATGACCCCCAGCTACAGAACACACAGATTGAATCGTTCATCACCAAAGGTGTAGATGGCATCATGATCGTGGCTGTGGACAACAAGGCTATCCTCACTGCCATAGACAAAGCAAAAGCAGCAGGGATTCCTGTGGTAACGTTCGACCGCAAGGTTGAACACGAATGGGTTGCATATCACGCTGGGCTGGACTCCTATGCGGACGGAAAGGCCTGTGGTGAGTATGTGAAGAGCCAGAACGACGGTAAACCTCATTTAGTGCTGGAACTGCTGGGCGCTCTGAATGACGACAACGCAATTCAGCGACGAAATGGCTTCGATGATGCCTTAAAAGGGGAAACCAATCTGACTATTGTCCAAGAACCCACAGATTGGAATGCGGATAAAGCGTTAAGCGCAGTAGCGAACACTCTGACAGCACATCCAGATCTGTGGGCCATACAGGTGCCTTCAGACTTTATGCAAGATAGCATTAAGACCGCGTTGCAGGAGGCAGGAAAGCTCCATAAAGCTGGAGAATCAGGGCACATTATTGTGACCACTATTGACGGCTCTGAGCCTGGATATCGCGCTACCGTAGAAGGATGGACGGATGGCGTCGTTGCCTTGCCACTATTTGACCTTGGTCGTTCCGCCTTGGAGAACATGGTTAAGGTCATTCAGGGTGGTACACCAGCAGTAAAAGACCAACGATTCCCAGGCACACTTTACACATACCAGAATGCCGAACAGAATGCTGACAAAATCTGGGGCTCTTCTTTCAAGTAAAAGTAGTTGAAGACACAAACCTGGTGGGCCCGGCTCCTCCAATGGAAAGTGATAAAAAGGGGATCCGGGCCCCAGGGGCCAAGACCAGGGTTACTAGCACTCGGAGTAAATATTTTGATAATTAAAAAGATATAGGAATATATAGATGAAGTCAACCATTGAAGAAGCAAAGAGCCAGGCTCTGCTACACCGTTCTTGGAAGCAAGCGCTAGGCATTTATCTCGCTCGTTTATCAGTTTTACCTATCCTGATTTCACTCTGGATCGTGTTCGCGCTATTAGCTCCATCCTTTGGTACATTGCAGAATTTTCAAGCGCTTATGGCCGGGTCCGCTGTGATTTTTGTTACCGCTATTGGTGAGACCTTTGTCTTGCTCACTGGAGGTATTGACCTATCCGTGTCTACAGTTGTTGCCTGTAGCGCTGTCGTTGCAGCCCATACTATGGGGCCAGACGGTAATTGGATTACCGGGCTACTAGTTGCGTTGGGCGTCGGATTGGCATTCGGTTTAGCTAATGGATTTTCCGTAGCCTGGTTGGGCCTCACACCTTTCGTTTTTACGTTAGGCACTAACCTCATTGCCCGGGGCATTGCGTTTACTGTATCGGAAGGTATCGCTATTCGTGTACCAGAAGCTCTTCGTCTTCTAGGGCAGACAAAATGGCTGGGATTGCCAGCTACGGCTGTGATCGCTATTATTTTGCTTATCCTCTTCCAATTCTTACTAACGCAGACCACCTGGGGCCGATACGTCTATCTCTTGGGGGCAAACCGAAACACCGCTCGTTATGTAGGCATCCGTGAACGGATCATCGGTGGTTCCGTCTACTTGTTGACCGGCATATTGGGTGGCCTAGCCGGCTTTCTCTCATTAGCAAACCTAGGTGCTGCCGTTCCAGGTATCGGAGACACAATCCTTCTTTCTATCATTGGTGGAGTAATTCTTGGTGGTACAAGCCTGTTTGGCGGGGAGGGTTCCATTTGGCAGACAGCAGTGGGAGTGCTCCTTCTTGCAACTCTTACAAATGGGCTTAACCTTTTGGGCTTCGACTTTTATGACCAATTGGTTGCTCAGGGTTTAGTTATCATAGTTGGAACGGCCATGACCGTGTTCTTTTGGCGAGAACGTCGCCTTTGAACCAGAAGGATCCAGGGCTTGGACGCGTTCCTACCTACATGCAGATTCTACCCTAGCCAGCAACTGAGTAATGAAGATTTTGATTCTATGTATAGTTCTATGGATCTTCTAGATTAATGGAGAGTAAACCAGCGGCTATCTCTTCGCCCTTTGATTTTTAGTTGAGGAGGAACTTTACATGAAACTTTTGCAGAACAAGGTAGCAATTGTTACTGGAGCTGCTCAGGGGATTGGGAGATCCATTGCTGAAGCCTACGCTGAGCATGGTGCATATGTGGTCTTGGCAGATATTAACTTTGAAGGGGTCCAAGCCGTTTCTGAGGCTATTCATGCTGCTGGGAGGCCAAAGTGCCTTCCCGCTCACTTGGACGTTACCGACCCCAAACAAGTCCAGGAGACCATAGATATGACCGTACAGGAGTTTGGCCGGCTGGATATTCTGGTGAACAATGCGGCAGTGCTCAGAGCTCATTTAATTGTAGATTTTCCCCTTGAAGAGTGGAGAGAAGTCTTTCGAGTGAATATGGAGGGGCCCTTTTTATGTGCTCAGGCTGCCGCCAGACAGATGATTAGGCAGGGCAGTGGCGGATGCATAATCAACATAGCTTCTGCCTCGGCTCGAAAAGCAGACCTCAAACACGCGGCTTATTCTTCTGCAAAAGCGGCGCTACTTTGTTTCACGCGCATCTTGGCTCTTGAGCTTGGACCATACGGCATCCGGGCCAACGCTATCTGTCCGGGAGCCACAATGACGGAAATGCTCCGTAGAGTCTTTGAAAATGTTCCAGGCATCAAGGAGGAGCTCATCGCTAAAACCGCGCTTGGCAAATTGGGGGAGCCGAAGGATCAAGCAAATGCAGCAGTTTTTCTGGCTTCCGACATGGCCAGCCATATCACGGGCGAGCATCTTATCGTCTCAGGCGGAGAGCACATGGATCCGTGAGTTTTTGAATGGAAGGAGACTATCATGCTTGCCGTACATTTCCTAGGCAGTGGGCGAATCTCGCTGGATGAGCTCCCAGAACCTGAACCTAAAGGACAGTGGGTTCTGGTGAAGGTTAAAGCTGCGGCCATTTGTGGTACTGACCGAGAAAATCTTGAAGGAGGCGGTCAGTTAACTGTGCCTGGTCACGAGAGCGCCGGCCAGGTTATTGCAGTGGACAAAACTTTCCGATTAAAGATAGGGGACCGAGTGGTGATTAATCCCCACATTACCTGCGGTTATTGTGAACATTGCCTTAGGGGCGACCTGTACTTCTGTGAGAATCTTTCCATAATTGGCTTCGATATAGACGGGGGCTTTGCAGAATACGTGCTGGTCCCCGAGCCCTGTTGTATGTTTTTACCTGATGATATCTCGTTTGAGGTAGGCTCACTTTTGGTTGACATGCTAGGTACTGCCTATCACGGTGTGAAACGAGCAGGGGTGCTACCTGGAAATCATGTAGCCGTTTGGGGAGCAGGCCCTGTCGGCCTTTCAACCCTCCTGGTCGCTTCTTATCTTAGTACAGAGGTTGCAGTTGTGGAGCCCAACACATACCGTCAGGGCTTAGCTAGATCTCTGGGTGCAAGTCTAGTTCTCAACCCGGTTGTTGAGAACGTGCGCCAAATTCTGATGGACTGGACTAAAGGCCGCGGTGTAGATGTTGCATTTGAGTGCGTGGGAAGTGAAGAGGCTGCTACGCAGGCTTTGGCTGTAGTGGGCCGACGGGGAAAACTCGCCTTCATTGGCGTAAGCAAGCATTTTTCCTTCAATCCGTGGGTTGATCTGATGCAGCGGGAGCTAATTATGTATGGATCTCGCTCCTTCGTGCTTCCTGAGTTCGACGAAATGGTAGCTATAGTCCGCAGGGGCCTACCCGTGGAGCGAATCATTACCCATCGCTTTCCCTTACGAGAAGCGGAGGCCGCTTTCGATATATTCCGGTCAGGTCAATGTGGTAAGGTACTCTTCTTGCCTTGAGGCTAACGCCATGAATGTGCCCACGGATCTAATTAAAAATTGAAATAAGGTGAAGATATTGCCCCGAGACTACTCCAAAGTGAGAAAGTAAAATCGAATACATACTAGGATAAAGGGCGAGACGCCCGATATCCTTTTCGTTAGTTACCAGAATTTAGCCAGATGGAGGGGAAAAATATGAAAAATTATCTACTGGGTATCGATGTGGGTACGACCGGCTCCAAGGCTGTTTTGATTAATGAAGCTGGCGGAGTAGTTGCCACTGCAATGAATGAGTACCCCATGTTTACCCCGCGCCCTCTTTGGGTAGAACAAGACCCGAACGACTGGTGGGATGCTACCGTGCGCATTATCCGTGATGTGCTGAACAAAGGCGGAGTGCAGCCTGCTGAAGTAGCCGGAGTTGGCCTTACCGGGCAGATGCACGGGTTAGTCCTACTAGACCGAGAAGGCAATGCCCTCAGGCCTTGCATCATGTGGAATGACCAGCGCACCCTTGCGCAGTGTGAAGCCATAACCAGAGAGGTGGGAACGAAGGAGCTTCTACGGTTGACTGGCAACCCAGTATTGCCTGGGTTCACTGCTCCAAAGATTAGGTGGGTGGCGGAAAATGAGCCGGAGGTCTACGCCCGGGTGGCCAAAGTTCTGCTACCTAAGGACTATGTCCGGTATCGTTTGACAAAAGGGTTTTTTAGTGATGTTTCTGATGCTTCTGGCACCTCTCTCTTTAACGTTGGAAGGCGGAAATGGTCAGAAGAAATATTAGATACTTTATGCATTCCTCATAATTGGTTGCCTGAAGTTACAGAGTCGCCCGTGGTTAGTAGCTACTTAGACTCGGAAGCTGCAAAAGAGACTGGTCTCCTTGTTGGCACCCCCGTAGTAGGCGGTGCTGGTGATCAAGCCGCGCAGGCAGTCGGAACTGGCATTTTCCAGGAAGGGCTAGTGTCTGTTACTTTGGGTACGTCGGGGGTCGTTTTTGCTTCCTCCGAGATCTACCGTGTGGAGCCTCAGGGGAGATTGCACGCTTTTTGCCATGCAGTCCCAGGGAAGTGGCACTTGATGGGAGTAATGCTTGCGGCCGGAGGGAGCCTTCGCTGGTTCCGGGATACGCTGGGGGAAATTGAGCGTCAACGAGCAAAGGAGACCGGCATAGATGCCTATGACTTGCTTCTTGAAGAGGCTGAGAAAGTACCGCCAGGATGCGAAGGATTGATTTTTTTGCCGTACTTAAGTGGGGAAAGAACGCCTTATCAGGACCCGTACGCACGAGGTGTGTTTTTTGGATTAACCCTGAGGCATAGGAAACCTCATATGACTCGCGCCGTGATAGAAGGGGTAAGTTTTGGGCTTAGGGATTCTTTGGAACTAATACATGACTTAGGCCTTTCTATTGATGAAGTGCGTGTCTCTGGCGGTGGGGCTAGGAGTCACCTATGGTTACAAGTTTTAGCTGACATCTTTGGGGTTGAGATTACGACAGTTAACGTGACGGAGGGAGCAGCTTTCGGCGCTGCGCTACTTGCAGGAGTTGGGGTGGGTGTCTTTTCCAGCGTGCAGGACGCTTGTGCAAAGGCTGTTCGGGTGACAGGTCGGGTGCATCCTAGTGTTAATGCGGAAATCTATCACGATTATTATGAGCGCTACCGCTCATTGTATCCAGCCTTGGCAGAAGAGTTCAAAGCGCTATCCCTCGTCATTGAGCGTCGTTCTGGTAGAATTTGAAATACGTGCGAAGTTGGAATAGATCCGACAAACAGGTTGGTGCCAATTAAACGAGCTTAGTCTTACCTTTGGGTTTCAACCAAGACGATATGATAAAGATTACCAGAGGTGGAGCATATGCGTGCCATCATCATCCTGTTGACCACGATTAAATTCTCAAATAATGCTTCATTGATAGAATTGAGCAAGAGGATAATTTGATACTTAGGGCGCAGGTACATTCAGATTTTTATTCCAACAAATCCATACTCTCTCTTTGGCGCATGGCGAAATCTCAAAAGCATCTACAATTTGGATTCTTGTCCGTCTTGCTAGCACTTTCCAGATATTCTTCGACTCTTTCTAGAGACAAGATCCTAATCGCGGTATCCCCTGATTAGCTTCTCTAGATCATATTAAGCTTGTGGCTGGTCTAAATTCTTCTTTTAGAACTCTTATAAATCCATAGAGCTAGGAGAGCAAGCCTAATGGCTACACTGAAGTACCGTTAGTGATGGCATTTAAGAACTAATTTGCCCTTTTCCCTGTTGCTTCTTACTCCTGAGATGGAAGTTTGCCCAGATAGGCAAGGGCCCTGTAAATCAGGCTTGCCGCTTCCATCCTGGTGATGGGCTGGTTCGGTCTAAAGGTCCCGTCCTCGTAGCCCGTGATGATTCCCAGATCGCGCAAAGTCAGGGCCATCTTTCGAGCTTTCCCGTCCCACAGGATTGGGGAGAGGTCCGGAAAAGGCTCAAGGGCCTGAGAGGAACTGCTCACCCCCGGGTTCCCCTTCTTCCAGGAATTGATGAAGTCCAGCACCCCGCAGGCGATAGCATGGGCACACTTCTGCTGGAAGTCGGGAGATGAAAGGAGCTTCTCCTCTTGAGGATTGGAGATAAAAAGGAGCTCCAGGAGAACCGCTGGTCCCGGGAAGTTCCGCAGAACCCCCATTCCCCACGTCCAGTTTGGATCAGAGGAAGGGCGCCAATCAGCGTCGTCCTTTATCCCTCTGGAGACAGCCCCTGTTTCCGCAGTCAGAACCCCCAGGATCCCTGAAGCCAGTCTTTTTCCCTCCTCGTTCCCGTGAG